>Ga0196970_1000236_pt1 | contig 81482 bp, 96 predicted proteins | sample S1v_513CmetaG_FD_148672 | JGI IMG/M metagenome (GOLD analysis project Ga0196970, IMG submission 148672) | Soil microbial communities from Anza Borrego desert, Southern California, United States - S1+v_5-13C | ecosystem: Environmental > Terrestrial > Soil > Desert | place: USA: California...
CGCTGGCGAGGGCTTCGGCCCGCGCCAGTGTGGGGCCGCCCTACGGCCGGGCTTCGCCCGCCCTCCGGTCGGCCCCACACTTCACCTTCTATGACGCTGGCACTTCACGTTCGTTGTCGCGCTCCACCCATCACCTCGTTCACCTTCTCCTGAACTTGGAGAGGTGTGGCTTTGGGGTTCGTCTCGGCCCATGTGAGCATTTCGACGGAGAACACCTGTTGCGCCTCAAGAACCTTCTTCGGCTCCTTGAGGAACTGGATGGTCGGGCCGTTGACCAAGGCATCCATGCGCATCATGGCGTTGCGCACGGACGGGGTGCCGAGGATGTTGTGTTCCTTCGACGCGGACTGTGCGACTTGCATCGCGTGGACCACCTGGGATCGCGGAATGTCGCCGCTGGAGATGGCATAATACACATCCGCCATGGGGTCCTTTGATGTCCCCATGAAGACATCCCGCATTGCCGTGTAGTAGCGGATCGGATCGAGCCTGTCCTTCTCCGCCTCCAAGTTCTTCCGCATCTGGAACACCCTGAACTGAATGTCCGGGTCAGCCTTGGCGGCGTTCTGATACCACTCCTTCCCGAACTCGAAATTCGGGTTCTCCATCAGCTTTTCGATGGCGAACGACATGTTGCGCCCTGCGGCGTCCCTCTTGGCACGGTTGGAGCGAGCCTCAAGGATCTGTTCGGCCTGGAGCTGGCGGTTCAGGATGGTTTGCTCGGCGCGGGCGATGGCATCGCGCCCCTTGGCGGTCAGGCCAGGGCCGGGGGTGCCGTCCGCACGCTTCGCCTTCAGCACCTCAAGGAGCCGGGTGTCCTGCATCTCGATTGCCTTGGTGGTTACGATGTCCACCATGGCGTTGTTGATGTCGGCCCCCTTCACACCCAGGAAGCGGTTTCGCTGGGTGATCTCGTTGACCTCGTTCATCAGCTCATCGGCGGTAATGTGCCGCTTCTGGGAACGGGCCTCGGCGTACTTGCGGTCGAAGGTCTGCCCCACCTCAACCTGCATCTGCTCAACCGCGCCCTTGTAGATGCGATCAGCGGAATACGCGGCGTGTGTCTGGGTCAGGTTGTTGGTGATGCGGTTGATCTCGGGCATCAACCCGGCGCGGACATCGGGGTCCGACACGGCGTCCAGGCGGCCCTTGAAGAACTCCCGCATGAAACCGTTCAGGGCCTGGGGGTCATCGCTGTCCTTCCCCTGCCAGCCCTGATATTGCGCCAGGGCGTCGGCTTCCAAGTTCCGCCCGAGGTTCCGCCCCCATTGCTCCTTGTAGCCCTTCACGAACCACGGGGATTGCGTCGGGTGTATCACCCCCTGTTCGATGGCTTGGTTGTACTCCACCATCGACTTCAGGGCAGAGGCCCGGCCCTCCTCCACGTCCTGCTGCACCTTCTCGGCCTTCATGTCGTCCAAGTAGGCGTTGATGGTCGGGCGGTATTCGGCCAGGGCCTTCCCGAGGGAGAGGAGCGGGTTGGACGCCTGGGGTTGACGCACGGCAACCATGGTGTTGACCGGCCGCGCGTAGGTCTGGAGGACTTCAAAGGGTTGAAGGTCGGGGACCTGAACGCGACCACGGAAGTCATCAGCCATTGCCGTTCTCCTCATGGGCGAACTTGGGTTCGCTGTACTTGGCGAAGCGCGGGCCGATGTCGTCGTTCTCGCGAACGGTCATCTTGGCGGCCATGGCGATGCTGCGGATGGTCAACACGGCGGTGTCGCCACGCTGGACGACAAGCCCCCTGTCGCCGTGTCCGGCGTCCAGAAGGCGACGGCACAGGCTGAAGATGGGGCACCCTCTGGACGGGGCGGACGACACCCCCAGGGAGGGGACGCTACAGGTGTTCCCTGTGAGTTGAGCGATGAGCATGGTTCTCCGTTTCCGACACCGAGGACGGTGCAGATTGCTGTCTGCTGGATTGGGGATGGGGACAGGTGCAGTGACTGCACCTAAGGGGACACTGAAGAGGGAGTTAGGTAGGAGAAGAAGAGGGGTAGAACGTAGGTGTCACCTGAAGAGACACTTAAGGGAAAACTTCGGTGGATACCTATGCTGAACCCTGGGGTCTCCCTGAAGGTGCAGGGCAATTAAATTACAATCAGAGCTTCATCTTCAATCTTCCCAGAAGGCGCATCTCCGGGTTTCTGGATATGTGCAGTCACTGCACCTATGACCGATCCTTGGTCATTGGGGAGAGGGCATCCTCAGGGCGGGTGTAGGTTCATGCCGTGTCCTGCGCCACGAGGCACCTTGGCACCCAGAGGGCCGCGTGAACCACAAGGCCCCTCGTGGCGTCAACCTGCACCACAGCCGTAGACCTCCAGCAACCGACACCGAGAGGGCCGCCGGGCCGCCAGCTTGTCGCGCTCATCCTGAAGACGCTGCACCTTCCGGTTCAGGATCTCCATGGCCTTCAGCACGAAGGCGTCTTCGTCCATCTCCCCGGAGCGGACCTTCTCCTGCCCAGCGATGTACCCGCCGTCCTTGCGGATGGAGGGGAGGACTTCGCGGGTCACCCAATCCTGAAACTGACGAACCACCGGGTTCGCGTTCGGGTGGGAACGGAGGATGAGCTTGTAGAGCCCGCTTTCGGAAATCAGGACGTAGGAGGGGGCGCGAACTCCCTCGAAAATTTCGAGACAGTCACGGCGGGTCACCACACGCTTCTCGTCGTCGTTGATGGACTGGAGGTAGCGAACGGCACCGCCGTTTTGCAGGGAAAGCCCCAGGCAGCGGCACACGTCGTTCGCCACGAACCACGGGTTCCCGTCGATGGTGACGATGCGGACGCTGTTGTCGCGGAAGGCGAAAGTCTGAAGGGCGTTCATGATGTTCCTCTCGGGTATCGAGTGCGAAGGTTCGCTTGAGGTGAAGGTGCAGGGGAATGTGCCCGCGCCCCCACACGTCCCCGCGTCCTATCGCGCCGATCCCCTCGCCCCTGCCCAGGGTAGTCGCGCGGCTCCGGTCCCATCCCGGCGGGCAACCTGCATAGCTCCCGTCGATGCCGCCCACGGTCACCAAGAGGTCAAGCCTACTCCGCCGCTGTCTCCAGCACCTTCACGGCGTCCGTCAGGTTATGCGGGGCCAGCATGGCGTACCGCATGGTCATCTGCATGGTGGTGTGGCCCAGCCAGTCCCGGACGACCTCCAGGCGCACCCCGCGTTGCACCAGACGGGACGCGCAGGTGTGACGGCAGATGTACGGGATGAAGTGCGGGTCCTTCGACAGGCCCATTCGGGAGCGGGCCTTGTCCCAGACATGCCGCATCCAATGGTTGTCGTAGGGGAACAGTTTTTCGGTCGGTGCAGTCACTGCACCAATCCGCCGCTCCATGATCTCCTTCACCCGCTTGGTCATCGGGACGGCGCGGGGCTTGTCCGTCTTGGTGACCCACATGGAGATAAGGCCCTGCTTCAGGTCCACGTCGCGGGCCTCCAGGCGCCATAGCTCCCCGTTCCGCATCCCCGTGTCTATGAGGACGGTCACCACGTCGGCATGGTCGTCCTTCCCCCACTGCCTCAGGAGCCCGAGAAGGGACTTCTCCTCGGCCTCGGTGATCCACCGTAGCCGGGTCTGGCCTTCCTTCTGGCGCTCGATCTTGGGGACCTCGGCCAAGAGCTTCTTGTCCTTCATGTGCCGAAGCATCTTGGACAGGACGGCCAGCTTGCGGTTGATGGTGGAACCTGAGTTCCCCTTCTCCTCACAAGCCGTGACGAACTCTTCCACCGCTTCCATGTCGATATGGGCGATGGGCTTGGAGGACCCGAAGTGTTCCTCAAGGGCCTTGTAGATCAGCTCGGTTTGCTTCCCCCAGGCGGTTCCCTTCCAGAACTTGGCGTGCGTCTGAGTGTAGGCGTCCTTGAGGGAAGTGCCCTTGCCGGTGAACGCGCGTTCCTCGTTCTTGGTCACGGGCGTAGGCCCCTTGGGTTCTGGCACGGGTTCTCCTGATTTCAGGGCATCCCTCACCTTCTGCTCGAATGCTTCGGCGTCCTCCTTGTTGACGAAGGTCGGGCGCAACCGCTTCCCTTGCGCCAAGATGTCCACCTGCCACGACTTTCCACGCTGGCGTACAGCCATGCTTTCACTCCGAAGTGTCTAAAGATTGATGACGGTGTGGGAAGTGGGCCGCGACAGTTACCGGCCGAGTTCACCGATGACGATCAAGAGGGGGCCAGCGTAGACGTAGACGCTTCCGAAGTCCTCTTCGTCACGGTGAATTGCCCAACGCTTCCCCTCGGGGTGAGCGAGTTCGGAGAACTGGCGCATGTACCCAGGCGCAAACCACAGGGTGCGGCCACCAAACACAACGTGCGGCTGGGGCGTCGTCATGCCAAACGAAATCTGGAAAGTCATAGGGTCCTCTTGGGTTGAGATGCCCGAAGGATTACCTCTAAAGATAACAATTGCAACAACTTTAGTGTCCAACATGTGAAACGATGCTTGGGAAGTATAAGTTGTTGCCTTGATTGGTTTATCGGCTACATGTCATGCCCTGAGTTTCACATGTGAGACCATTGGGCCTCCCACGGCGCCACGCCACGAAGACCTTGATGAGCATGGCGCGGACCTCCTTGGCCCGCTCAGTGCGGGAGAGGGCGCAGACGAGGAGGGCCTGTTCCTCGTTCAGGTAGTAGGCCATCTCGGGACGACCGACGCGGCCATTGTGGATGCGCTGCATCCGCAATTCACCAAAGCCCTCCATTTCGTCACGGTGGGCGTCGATGATGTTCTGTCGAACCTTGCGCGGAACCGCCATGCCCAGGCGTTCCGCAAGTTCCACGTCAAGGACGCGGGGTTCGTCTTCGATGGTGTGAAGGGGGATGAGGTTGGGCTTGGCGGGCTCCACCGTCCCACGCTCGTAGGCGTCGAACTTCTTGATGACCTCAACGGTCACCTCGATAGCCGTGGGGGTTCCCGACTGGGTGGTGATGAAGATGGCCTGAGGCTTGTTCAGGTAGTAGAACGTGGGCGGACGGCCGGGGCCTCGGATTTCTCCCCGCCGAGGAGAAATGTCGCCGGGCGTCCGCCGGTTTGCACCCGGCAGGTGCAAAGGGGGCCATTGTGGAGGCGGTGCCTCTGCAATTCACCGAAGCCCTCCAGTTCGGCCCGGTGGCGCGCTTCGACAGGCTATCCCTTCCCAGACACCTCCCGGCCGGTTACGCCGCTCCACGCCCTAAACCTGGGTAGCTGCCTTCAGTCCCCCGCCGGTTGCTCCTTGGTCACGTAGAGGTGCGACAGGTCCAGGCCAGGGTAGGCAATTGCTTTGATCTTTTCCGCAAGAGTGCTGGCCCTGAGCCCTGAGCCGTAGTCATCATCAACGGAACCTCCTTCCCACCCTCCCAGCGCCAGCACTACGTCGCGAGAAAACCCTGCTTCTCGCATTGCGTCCCGATAGTTGTGACGGAAGGAGTGAAAGGTGGTTTTCTTTGTATAAGAATTTGCTGATTTAAGGAACCGCCCATACCACTTTGAGAATGGGTCAGAGTAATATGCGTTAGCACCAAGCGGAAGATCTGGGAACAAGCGTGCATTCTTGGCCTTGCGCTGCTCTTCAACGAACTCAAGGAAGCCGATCTTGACCAACTCGGGATGAACAGGAACGTAACGTTCACCAGCATCTGTTTTCACTCGCTTCTTGTCCCCTTCATCACCCCCTTCGGGATCTTCCTGAATGAGAATGCAGGTTGTTCCGTCAATGGTAGTTACGTCAGACGTGAGAAGCTGACAGCATTCGTTGAGTCGCATCCCCGAATACAAGGAAATGAGGGGGACCCAGAAACGCCCCCGACGCGGGCGCGACGGTCCCGCCTGGGCGTATCCCTCTCGATCATTCAGACACCCAACGTATAGAGGGGTGGAGAAGATGGTGGTGAGCTGCTCGGTGCTAAATGGCTTCTTCTTGTCTTTGCCCCTTCTATTGTCCTGAACGCGGAGCCCCGTTGCTGGGTTCTTTTCCGCAATGTCCTCTTGCACGGCCCAGTTGAACAGAGAGGCTAGGTTGTTCAGATAGCTATTGATGGAGGTGGCCGACATAGGCTCGATACCATGCGCCTCTGCATGTTTCGCCACCTCCTCCAGTGACATTCCGGGAAAACGCTTGGTCGCGTTGGGAGGAACCTTGGTGAGGGTGCTTTGCAGTCTTCGGCAATCGTCGCGCGTGATGTCCCGGACAGGCTTGTTCCCTCCCAGGGCCTCCTTGAGGAGGCGGAAGATAACTCGATAGCCGTCCTTGGTTTTGCCCGACAGGCCCGCGCGTTCCGGCGCATCCATGTACCGGTCTATCAGGTCTTCAAGAGTGACCTTGACGGGGGCGGCGGGGGCGGGGGATGGGGTTTCGACAACCCTACCGGCATGACGGGCCTTCATCATGTCGTTGGCCGTCACGCTGGCCTTCAGCATGGCGCGGGCAACTCGCTGGTAGGGCTGCGAGCCCTTGGAGGCGGAGAGTCCGTGCTGCCTTAGGATTTCCTCAACCTCGAAATCCAGATGATCGGTTCGCCCGGTGGCGAGCGCGTAGCCCATCCCGGCTTCCACTACGCTCAACGTTTCCGCGATCTCCTCATAGGACTTGTCATCGAGCCCCTCTCGGCGGATCTCCTCGTCCTCCTCCATCACGGACGAGAGCCACAAGGTCGCGAGTCGGGTGGCTTCAGCCTCGGAGATGTCGTCTTCCGTGCCCTGGTGTCGCTTGCGGGCGGCGTCAAGCTGTTGGTCAACTTTCAGGCTTTCAGCCTTGACCAGCCGCGCGGCTTCTTTGGGGTCTTTGGTTCGTAGGCTCTGCCAAATCTCCGTCTTGCCGATCTCCTTGCGAAGATCCTCGGGTACGGAGACGCGGAGATAGTACACGCCGTTGCGGCGGTGGAGGCGGGTGTGACGCGGCATCATAGCCCCACGACTGTAGCACATGGCTGTAGCAGTCGCGGCGCAATTCCGGTGACCTATCAGTAACTTACTGATTTCCCTCAGGGCCAAGGGAAAATGGCGGATGGGGTGTCTTCCGAACACGCATTCTCCACCGTCCGTTTACGACCGCCGACACCGCTGAAAGGCGCGTAAAACCTCGCGTTTGCCATCCGTCACGTTCACGCTCGGTCGTTGACGTTCGCATGCAGCCGTGAAAAAGTGTGGGACGCAGTGTGGGACGCTGCGGTTCGACGGACGGCACGGGAGCGCGACGTGGGCAGCCTGACAGCGGTGAAGGTGAAGGGCCTGAAAGAGCCGGGTCGGTACACGGATGGCGCCGGCCTGATGCTGGTCATCGGCAACGACGGCAGCCGGAAGTGGGTGCTGCGCGTCCAGGCCAACGGCAAGCGGCGCGACATCGGCCTGGGCTCTGCCAGCGACGTGAGCCTTGCCGACGCACGCGACGCCGCGACGGAGATGCGCAAGGCGATTCGGGAGGGCCGCGACCCGGTGGCCGAACAGCGGGCCGCCAAGGCTGCCGCAGAGGCGCCGGCGATTCCCACCTTCAAGAAGGCGGCGATCGAGGTGCACGCCGAACACGCGCCATCCTGGAAGAACCCGAAGCACGCGGCGCAGTGGCTGACCACCTTGGAGCGCTACGTCTTCCCGGCGTTCGGCGACCGGCTGGTGGACGAGATCACCGGGCCGATGATCCGCGACGTGTTGGCGCCGATCTGGCTGGAGGTCCCGGAGACGGCGCGGCGCATTCGGCAGAGGATCGGTACCGTCCTCGACTGGGCGCACGCCAAGGGCTACAGGCCAGCGGAAGCGCCCATGCGGTCGGTGACCAAGGGCCTGCCGAAGCAGGCGAAGGGGCAAGAGCACTTCGCCGCTCTTCCCTGGGCTGACGTGCCCGACTTCATCGCCCGGCTGCGCGAGACCGATAAGACCGGCCCCATGGTCAAGCTGCTGTTCGAGTTCCTGATCATCACCGCGGTGCGCAGCGGCGAGGTGCGCGGTGCGCGGTGGAACGAGTTCGACACCGACGCGCGGCTTTGGACCATCCCCAAGGAGCGGATGAAGGCCAAGAAGGTGCACGTTGTGCCGCTGTCGGACAGGGCGATGCAGATCCTCGAAGAGGCCGGCAAGGCGCGCACCAGCGAATCGGACGATGCGTTCGTGTTCCAGGGCACGAAGCCCGGCCGGCCCTTGTCGGACATGACGCTGACGATGCCGCTTCGGCGCATGGGCATCGAGGCGACCGCACATGGCTTCCGGTCGTCGTTCCGGGATTGGGCCAGCGAGGCGACCAACTTCCCGAACGAGGTGGCAGAGGCTGCCCTTGCGCACGCGGTCAGGGACCGCACGGAAGCTGCCTACCGGCGCGGCGACCTGCTGGAGAAGCGGCGGAAGATGATGGACGCCTGGGCTGCCTTCTGCGAGGGGCGCCGGGGCAAGGTTGTGCCCATGGCCCGCAAGAGGGCCTGAGATCTTGCCCGGCGCTGCCGGGCTACGGAACCGGCGGGGATAGGATGGCCCCCGACAAGCGCGGCACTCCGCCCGCGCTTCCCCGCCGGCCTGCAAGCGGAAATGCCCTGCGGAGAGGGTTATGTTCATCTCGTCATCCACAGCATTGGACATGTTTTCCAAACACGCGCCGCGTCCCTGGTGCAAAAAGCTGTTGGCGCACATGATTTATCAAGAAGAAATTAATGTTTATTTCTCATCTGGTGTGATTGCGGTTCGCGCACGAGCAATTTACGAAGAGGATGTTCAAGAATATTCCGAAGTTAATATTCAGCATCGCTATCAACCTGAGGCTTTAGACAAGAAAGTTAATGACGATGGAAGCATTACATTGCCTGCAAGCGCAACCTTGATCGGCACTTTTGATGCCGTTGTTGATGAATGGAATGATGTATTCAAGAAAGCACCCGGCTGGCTATTTGCTTCCGATGTGCGCATAGATTGGGAGGGAGGAACTCTTTCTTCTGATTTCATTCAGGTGTTTGATGAAGAGCTTTCGCAGTACGACAATAATAACGATGGAGAGGCTAAATATTGCCTCAAGGGGATGTTGTTTTCTCTTGACCAGATCGAGATGTATGCAATGGAATCAGCTTCTAGCGCTGACGTAGTGCACAAGCGGCAGCCGTCGCCTGCGCCAGTGGGGCGTCCTAAGATACATAATTGGGAGGGAGCGCTCATACATCTAGTTGCTTTGGCTGATGTGCATGGATTGCCTGATACTCAAGGCGCGAATGCTGCCATTTCTCGACATTTACTCCAGTGGTTTAGTGATGAGAACCTACCTGAGCCGACGCCATCGGATGGCAAGCGTTATGCCCGGCGCGTGCAACAGGCGATTCAGAAAGTGAAGCAGGCTGGGATGGCCGATAATAGCTGAAAATAGCCGGAAACAGATTATCGGCCATTTCCGGCCATTTCCGGCCGACTGCCTCGTTCGTTCGTGTCTAGCTTTCCCCGTAAGCCGCTGATTGGCAGCGGCCGTAGCCATACGGGGAACGCTGATGGACAAGGTTTGTGTCTCGGTTGAAGACGCGCGGAAGGCGCTGAGCATCGGGCGCACCTCGATCTACGAGCTGATCAACGCCGGCCGGCTGAAGACCGTGAAGATCGGCCGCCGGACGCTGATCACGACGGCCAGCATTCGGGCGATCACCGGCGAAGGGGGGGCCTAAACCATGGCCCCCCGTCGCTCCACCAAGGCCGCCAAGCCCACCATCACCAAGCTGAACGAGCACGCCATCGGCCGAGCCGAGTGGATGCTCCTGCCGATCGCCATCGCCATCGGTCCGGAGAACGAGAGGACGCCTGCCGGCATGATGGCGGAGTGCCAGGGCCACTTCGCCGTGCACGCCACCTTCTACGGCGCCGACGAACTGGTGCTCACCCACCTGCCCAGCGGGCTGGTGGTGCGCCGGCATCAGCGGGCGCAGCCCCTCAAGGATCTGGCCGAAGCGATCGAGCCGCTGCACGACTGGTCGTCATCGGAGTACGACGTCGCGCCCGCCGTGACGAAGGCGATACACGCCTTTGACAAGGCGCAGCTCAACCGCGCGGCCGCGTGAGGTCGCCATGTCCACCATCACCAACCTCGGCGGCGAGCGCCTGCGCCGGAAGGTGGCCGCTCTGCCGCGGCGCAGTCCCGCCGACTACGCCACCGGCATCGCGCAGGATCTCAACCGTCTCGTCCAGGATGGCGGCGGCGATGGCGACCAGTTGGCCGCGTTGGCGGAGCGCGCGCTGCGGCTGGCGGCCCTTCTACGGGGGCAGCTGGACGCCGAACACGAACCAGCGAGCGCCAACGCCGGCCTGACGACCGAGCGCGAGCCACTTTCAGCCGCTGAGGCACTGGCCGCCGCTGAGGTGCATGCGGCCGCGTTCTGGCGGTGCCGGGCGACGGGCGTCGACTGCCGGCGGGTGCAGCACCCGGCGCTGGCCGTGGTGGCGGTGAACGACCCCGCGCCGGGGCAGTCAACCTGTCAGTTCCAGATGTACGCCAACCCGGATCTCGCTGACGCGGCGTCGTTCTGCATCATCGAGGCGCCCCACGGCGTCGGCGCGGCGTACCTGCTCGATACAGCGCTCCACCTGGGCGAGAAGTCGTGGGTCGATCGCGCCGCGCTTCTGGAGGCGGTGGACATGATCGCGTGGGAGCGCGGCGACAGGACCTGGGCCGGCGCTCATGGCATGGGGCCTTTTGCCCGCCTCGGCGCGCCGGTCGTGCATCGGAGGTCGTAGCAGCCATGGCGCGAATTCGCTCGATCAAGCCAGAGTTTTTCCGGCATCGCAGGTTGTACCTGCTGGAGCGCGAGGCGGGCCTGCCGGTGCGGGTGGCCTTCGCCGGCCTGTGGACGGTGGCCGATCGGGAAGGCCGGTTCCGGTGGGAACCGGATGAACTGAAACTCGACTGCCTCCCCTATGACGATGTCGACTTTTCACGCGTGCTCGACGCGTTGGCCACGCGTGGCTTTGTCGTGCGTTACGCGTCACACGGCCGCGAATACGGCGTCATTCCGGGTTTCGTGCGGCACCAGATCATCAACAACCGCGAAACCGCCTCCACGCTTCCGCCTCCTCCGGAAGATATTGAAAACGCAGAAGAATTGACGCGTGCCTCACGCGTCATTGACGCGTGCCCCACGCCTCTTGTGCAAGGCCAAGGGGAAGGGAGTGGGAAGGGAGGGGAAGGGAGGGGAAGGGAAAGGGAATCCCCCCTGACGGGGGGAGCAAACGCAGGCGGTCCTGGCACTGAATCCCCTTCGCTTATTCCAGACGCTCCGGCCATGCCCAAGCCGATGCGGGGTGCCGAGGTCAAGTTGCTGGAGGACGCCCGCGTGATCTGGAACGACGTGTGCGCGCCTGCCGGGCTGGCCGCCGTCCAGAAGCTGAGCGACACCCGCAAGAGCCGCCTTAAATCGCGCCTGAAGGAAATGGGGAATAGTCTGGACAGCTGGCGCGCGTATTGCGAACGCATCACCCGGTCATCGAACCTGCGTGGGGAAAAAAGCCGCAACGGATGGAAGGCTGATTTCGACTACTGCATCCGCGAAGACATCGCCATTCGCATCATTGAGGGCCAATTCGACGACAAATCGCCTGCCGCTGCCAAACCGGCGCGCGCGTTCACTTAGGATCAACGATGCAGCCCACCAACGATACATCGCTGAAGCTGTCGGTGACGCTCCCCGTCAACCCCGACATCGAAGACGCCCTCATAGGGTCGGTGCTGATGGCGCCGAAGCTCTGGCCGAAAGTCGCGCACGTGCGGCCGTCGGACTTCCACAGTCCGGCGCACGCTTCGGTGTGGGAGGTGATGGCCGAACTGGCGAGCGGAGGAAGCGCTCCCGACCTGATCACCGTCACGGCTCGAATCACGGCCGGGCTCGATCACGCATCGGACGAAGCCATGGCGTGGCGGAAGCACCTGCACGAGCTGACGCTCAGCGGCGGATACATCGCCCGGGAAGCCCAGAACTATGCCGCGATCGTCCGTGACTACTCCGAGCGCCGGCGGCTGATCTGGGCGATGCAGGATGGCATTCACGCGGCGGCCGACACCGCCGCTGCTGATACGGCGGCGCAGGTCGCCGGCGGCGTCATGGCGCGGATCACCGTCGACAGTCGCGTGTCCGACGACATCGAGGACGCCTACGACATCGCCGGCCGGGTGGTCGACGAACTGGACCGACCCATCGACGTGGTGAGCACCGGCATGCCCCGCCTGGACGCCGCGATGGGCGGCGGCATCCGCCGGGGGACGTTCATCGGCATCGGCGGCGACCAGAAGGCCGGCAAGTCCACCCTGCTCGGCTCCATCGCCTACAACCTGACCGTCGGCGCGGAAGAGCGCGGCGTAGAGGTCGAGCCGCTGGTCTACCTGTGCCTGGAGATGAAGCCGGAGACCCAGCTGCAGCGCCTCATGGGCCGCTACATGGGCATGAACTCGGAAGCCTTCACCGACCCGGTGACGCGCGCCCAGCCGTGGTTCAAGCGCAAAGCCCAGGAGGCCCAGGAGGCGCTGCGCGGCAAGGGGCTGTTCTTCGCGGCCCGCCCCCGGATGACGCTGGACGACCTGAAGGGGACCTTGGCGCGGATCGGGCTGTCGAAGAAGTTCCGGGGCGCGATGGTCGACTACGTGCAGTTGGTGGGCGGCAAGCGCAGCAAGACATCGATGGCCGAACACCTGGACGATGTGAACCAGACCATCGCCGAGACCTGCGTGAACACTGGGCTTTGGGTCATGGCCGCTGCCCAGCTCAACAGCGAGGGCAAGGTGCGCGGCGGCAGTGGCTTGAACGCAGCGTGCGACATCGCCTTTGCGATCCGGAAGCACCAGGAAGTCTATGGGCAGGACCACGAAGCCCACCTGGAGAACCTGGCTGCCCGCTACACGCGGCAGCTGAACGTCGGATCCGAGAACTGCGCGGCCTACCGGCTGCGGTCGGATCGAGGTCCCTTCTACGACGAATTGGAACTGCCGCCGCGCATCGACTGAGCGCGCTCGGCGCGCCCTCGGCGATGCACCGCTGCCCTTGCCGGCCTTGTGGATTGAGAGAAGGCACGATGAACAACCGCGAACCGAAGTCGGTGGACCTGGAGGCGCTGGTGCGCTGGGCCATCATGGTCCAGCGTGCTGACCGCGACGACGTGGCGCTGCATGGCGTGGAACTCGCCGCGCATCTCGCTTCGCGCTCACGGTGCGGGGCGGACGCGAGCGACCACCCCGCCGCATGGCCGGCAGACAGCCTGGTGCGACTGGGCGACATCGCCGCCGTCGGCGCCCGCATCGACGGAGGCAGGGCTGTGCGCGGCGTGGCCCCCCGTCTGCATCCGGACGCCGAATCGGTGGTGGCGGTGATCGACCGTATGCGAGATGGCCGCCGCCGTGGCTTGGTGCTGCACTACGCGCGGATCGGCGAGCGCCCCGACTGGCTGTGCTGGGAGCAGCGCCTCGTCCCGCTGCCGGCGGAGAGCGGTGCCGGTCGCGGCGTCAAGCACAAGGTGGCTGGCGAGTGGCAACCGGCACCGGAGCGGTCGGAGATCGCACGCCGCTACGTCGCCCAGGGACTGCCCATCGTCGATCGGCATGGCCGCAGCATCCTGGAGCGCGAGGAGCGCGGCTTCGCCTTCCGCCGCGATCCGGACGGTCGGCGTGAACAGCTGGTGCGGTGGTGCCCGGTGGTGGCGGAGCCGAGCATCGACGAGATCCGCATCGTGAACGACACCTACGCGCAGTGGCACGCCGGGATGATGTGGTTGCTGGGGGAACTGGTCGGGGCGCCGCTGCGGGACCACCGCGTCACCGGCTTCCTGGCGCCGTCGCAGCCCTGGAACCAACCGAGGGCTTGACATTTCCCGAAAAGGGGTTGACGTTCGACCCAGCACGAATTGCGCGTTGACCAAGCCGCCCCGGAGAGGATCCGCAGGCGGCTTTGTCGTTCCGGGCCATCGCTTGGGCTGCGAGGTGTCGTTCGCATGCCACGGAATGGCCTCTTGCGCTTTTTGGTATTTCGGATTTAATCAGCACCGATGAGCATGCTGATACCTCGATCGATTTGGTAAGATGCGGAACCCCCGCTGGCGGCCACCAGCGGGGGTCCTGCTTTCCTATTACCAACCTAGCAACACTCGCGTCAGATCGAGTATTGCCACGATGGCATTGAGGACCGCAATCCAGAGCTCCGCATTGATGAGCATGCCGATCTCCTGTTGCAGCATTTCCCACCGACAGCGGCGGGTTGGTCATCGAAGCATTCAATTCGTAACCGAATCATTAACCGCAGGCTCTGTGGCGGCCGGGAATGACTATCGTCGTTCATCAAATCGATAGTGTTACGTCGTTTCTCTCATCGTCCATTATGGCTGATGTTTTGAATGCGGAAAGTATTGGTCTTTTGATATGCTTATATGTGGTTGAGTATTGGTGCCCCTCTGTACTGGGGCACGAACGACCATAGCTGAATCCCGCCCGGAGCGATCCGAGGCGGGTTTTTCGTTCCTGGGGCAGTCTGGGGAACGTAGTCATGGGCAAGCTCACCTGCCTCAAGCCCCGCGTCGCCACCCTTGACCCGCACACCGGCACCGCGGTGGCGCCGCTATCGCCCGAGGAAGCCGAGCGGGACCGGAAGCGAAGTGGCCGATGCTCGCCATCAACATAAAGGCTGACCTGACCCCGCTGCTGCGGTCCCTCGACGACTTCGCCCGACAGCAGGCACCGTTCGCCACGGCCAAGGCGCTGACCGCCGTCGCCAGGAGGGTCCAGGAAGCTGAGGTCAAGGCCTTCAGCGACGTCTTCGACCGCCCGACGCTGTTCACCCAGCGCTCGGTCGGGGTGAAGGCCGCGCGCAAGACCAGCCTGACCGCCGTGGTGTTCGTGAAGGACATCGCCGCCCGATACCTGCTGCCCTTCGAGGATGGCGGGAAGCACTTCCTGCCCCCGAGCAAGCGCGGCGGCACGCTGTTCAACCCGAAGGCCGCGCCGGTCAACCAGTACGGCAACCTCGCCAAGGGCACGCTGCGGCGCCTCGCCGGCCGCCAGGACGTGTTCGTCGGCGCCGTGCGGACCAAGGGCGGCACCACCATCAACGGCGTCTGGCAGCGTCCGGCGGCCGATGGAGCGCGGGGGCGCGGCTTGAACCGGACGGGCAGCCTGAAGCTGCTGGTGCGCTTCGGCGACGCCCTGCCGGTCAAGCAGCGCCTCGGCTACCGCGAGCGGGCGAAGGCGGTGGTGCAGGCCAGCCTGCAGGCCGAGTTCGACGCCGCCATGGGCGAGGCGCTGCGGACGGCCCGCCGGTGACCCGGAGGGTGGGTGTCTCGCGCAACATTGTTGCGTGGGTCCTTCCTGAGGGGGGAAGGACCCACGGGCATTGCGCACCGCGGGTTCTCCCTCGCGCTGGGCAAAAAAAACGCGTTACACGCTCACGTTACACGCTCCCGCGCGGAGGCCAAGCGGAGCGAAATCAATGGCTTCATCGTCCAAGCGTGTAACGCCGCCGGGTCCGGACGTTACACGGCCGCGTTACACGGTGGGCAAGGCGGAGCTGGCGAACGCGCTGGGGTGGACGCGGCCCAAGCTGGACCGCCGCCTCGACTCCGACCCGACCTTCCCCGTCGTCACACGCGGCACGCGGGCCGGCGGCTGGGAGTTCGACTTGGAGGCCGTGCGCGCCTACCTCGCGGGGGAGGCGCCGCCGGCGCCCGCCGCCAAGGCCGCCGCCGCGCGGCCGGCGCCAACGCCGCGGGCGGCGCGGGCGGAGCCGCCAGCACCGCCGCCGGAGGCCACGCCCGGGACGACGGCGAAACCCTCGGCGCCGGCCGCGCACGCCGGCGAGGGCACGGCCAAGCAGCGCAAGGACAACGCCCAGGCGGCCATGCTCGAGGACAAGCTGCGCCTGTCCCGGAAGGAACTGGTGGAGGCCGAGGAGATGCGCACCGTGCTCGCCACCATGCTGGCGCACCTGTCCAAGGGCGTCGACGGCATCCCGGTGCTGATGCTCAAGCGCCTGGGCCTGCCCGAGGACGCGCTGCCGGTGCTGCGCGAGATCGTCGACGACGTGCGGTCGCAGATGGTCCTGGACCTGCGCAAGGTGCTGAACGGATGACCTGTGAATACGCCAGCGCCCGGGGCATCGCCGCCGACACGCTGTCGGTGCTGCTGCCGCCCGAGCGCATGACGGTCGCGGCCTTCGCGGAGAAGCACCGCCACCTCGCCAACGAGGGCGGCGGCTACGTCGGCAAGTGGCGCAACGATCAGGTGCCCTACCTGGTCGAGCCCATGGAGTGCCTGACCTCGCTGGACCACCTGACCGTCGCCGTGGTCGGGCCCGGCCAGTCGGCCAAGACGACGATCGCCGAGAACTGGCTGCTGCATTCGGTCGCCTCCGACCCCGCCAACCTGCTGTGGTTCATGCAGACCGACCAGTCGCTGGAGGCCTACGTCAAGCAGCGCATCAATCCGATGATCGATGCGCACGAGGGGATGCGGTCCCGGCTCGGCACCCGCCCGGTCGACGACAGCCTGCACTTCAAGAACTTCCGCACCATGCGGGCGGAATTCCTGCCGGCGACGCGCTCCAACCTGATCAACAAGTCGGCGCCGCGCATCGTCGCCGACGAGATCGACGCCTACGGCGAGCTGGGCGACATCAAGGCGCTGCTCGACATCCGCCGCCAGACCTTCGGCAGGCAATCGAAGATCCTCGCGGTCAGCCACCCCGACAAGGCCCGCGGGCTGAACCCGCTGCGCGACTGGACCGCCGGCATCATGGCCATGTACGCCGACAGCGACCGGCGCCTCTGGTACTGGCCGTGCCCGCGCTGCGGCGCCTGGTCGTCGCCGGCGCCGATCGCCAAGCGCGTGATGGTGCTGGACTACCCCGAGGAGGGCACGCTGGACGAGATCGAGGCGGAGGCGCGGCTGCTCTGCCCGGTCGGCGACTGCCGGATCGAGGACGCCCGGCGACGGGAGATGAACGCCGCCGGCCGCTGGATCGGCGACGGCCAGACCATCGCCGAGGACGGCACGGTGACCGGCGAGCGGGTGCGGCGCACCACCGCCGGCTTCTGGATCACCGGCACCATGAGCCCCTTCGTGCTGGGCGGCATCGGCGCGCTGGCCCGCGCCAGGGCCAAGGCCGAACGGGAACGGGAGATCTCGGGCGAGGACGAGACGCTGCGCCAAGTGATGGTGAAGCAGTTCTGCATCCCCTACGCGCCGCCGCGCGCGGTCAGCCTGCTGCTGGCCGACGACATCGCCGAGCGCGCCGACGTGCGCCTGCGCCTCGGCGAGGTGCCGGAGGGGGTGCGGTTTCTGACCGCCTTCTGGGACGTGCAGATCGCCCACTTCGACGTGGCGGTCCGCGGCTGGGGGGTGAACGGCGAAAGCTGGGTCATCGACCGCTTCCGGGTGTCCGGCGACCCCGCCACCACGCCGGAGGACTGGGACCAGCTGCTGGACAAGGTCGTGTTGCGCACCTACCCGCTGGCCGACGGCTCCGGCCGCCGCATGAGGATCCGCGGCACCGGCTACGATTCGCAGGGCGCGCCCGGCGTCAGCCAGCAGGCCACCGACGCCTGGACGCGCTGGCGCAAGGCCAAGGTGGTGAAGCTCCACGGCCAGATCGCCGGGCGCGACGTCTACTCGGTCATCCCGACCAAGGGCGCCAGCGGCCTGATGGCGCCCCGGCTGAACGTCACCTACCCGGACACCGCCGGTGGCGGGAAGAAGGGCGGCGGCGCCGGCACGGTGCCGCTGGGGTTGTTCAACCCGAACTCCTTCAAGGACGACCTCAACGGCCAGCTGCAGAAGGCGGACGGCGGCCCCTGGTCGATCCACTTCCCCGCGGCGTTGCGCGCCAAGGTGCCGCCGCACCCCTGGTTCGAACAGCTCGTCGCCGAGGTCCGGCTGCCGAACGGCCGCTGGGAGAAGGAAAACCGCTCCGCCCGCAACGAGGCGCTGGACGTCATGGTGGGCAACCACGTGGTGGCCCACCTGCACGGCCTGTCGCGGATCAACTGGGAGCGGCCGCCGGCCTGGGCGGCGCCGTGGGACACGAACGCGATGGTGATCGCCGCCCCCGAGGACGAGGCGGCGCCGGCCGCACCGCCGGCCGCGCCGTCGCGGCCCAACCTTGCCAGCCGCCTGGCCTGAGAGGTCGATGATGAACGAACTGGACACCGGCATTCTCGCCGGGATGGCGCCGGCCGACCTGCGGGCGGCCCTCGCCGCCCTGCAGAAGGCGCTGCTCGATCTCACCCTCGGCGTGAAGGAGGTGAGCGTCAGCTACACGCAGGGCGACGGGTCGCGCTCGGTCACCTTCACGCCGACCGACACGGCGAAGATCACCGCCCTGATCCAGACCATACAGGCGCAGCTCGGCATCGCCTCCGGCCGCCGCGCCATGACCTTCCGGTTCCGCTGATGAGCGCCGTCACCCTTTACGGCCCGGACGGCCGGACACCGCTGCGGGCGGAACCCAGCCGCGCCGCCCTGCTGGCCGGCGGGGGCAACACCCCCTACGACGCGGCCGACGTCCAGGGCCAGCACATGGAGGGGTGGCGCCCGTTCCTGTGGGCGCCGGATGCGGTCAACATGTACCGCGACCGCATCGTGTCGCGGGTGCGGGACCTGGCGGCGAACGACGGCTGGGCGTCCGGCGCCATCACGCGGATCCTCGACAACGCCATCGGCGCCAGCTTCCGGCCGATTTCCAAGCCGGACTACCGGGCGCTGGCCATGCACTCGGGCAACACGGGATTCGACAGCACCTGGGCGGACGAGTTCGGCCGCGCCGTCGAGGCGTGCTGGCGCACCTGGGCCAACGACCCCGGCCGCTATTGCGACGCCGGGCGCCGGCTGACCGTGTCGCAGATGCTGCGGCTGGCGTTCCGCCACAAGCTGGTGGACGGCGACGCGCTGGCGGTCCTGCTGTGGTTGACCGAACGGCTCGGGCCGGGGCGCGCCCGCTACGCCACCACGGTGCAGCTGGTGGATCCCGACCGCCTGTCGAACCCGCAGCAGCAGTTCGACCAGCAGATCATGCGCGGGGGCGTCGAGATCGACCGGCACGGCGCCGCGGTGGCCTACCACATTCGCAAGGCGCACCAGGGCGACTGGTTCGCCGCCGCCGATTCCGTGACCTGGGAGCGCATCCCGCGCGAGACCGCCTGGGGCCGCCCGGTGGTGGTGCACGACTTCGACGCGGAACGCGCCGATCAGCACCGCGGCGGCACCGGCGTGCTGACGCCGGTCGTGCAGCGCCTGAAGATGCTGATCAACTACGACGGCAAGGAACTGGACGCGGCGATCATCAACGCGCTCTTCGGCGCCTACGTCGAGTCGCCGTTCGACCACACGTTGGTTCAGGCCGCGCTGAGCGGCGACGAGGGAATCGGTCCCTACCAGGAGCAGCGCACGGACTTCCACAAGAGCCGTCGCACGGAGCTGAACGGCGCGCGGCTGCCGATCCTGTTCCCCGGCGAGAGCATCAAAACCGTCTCCGCGGCGCGCCCGACCAGCAACTTCGCCGCCTTCGAGGCGGCCATGCTGCGCAACGCGGCGGCCGGCATCGGCATCAGCGCCCAGCAGCTCAGCAACGACTGGTCGGACGTCAACTACAGCTCGGCGCGCGCCGCGCTGCTGGAGGCCTGGAAGACGCTGACCCGCCGGCGCGCCGACTTCGCCGCCGGCTTCGCCTCGCCGGTGTTCGGCGCCTTCCTCGAGGAGGCGATGGAGGTCGAGGACCTGCCCATGCCGTCGGGCGTGGTGCCCGAGTTCATCGAGTGCCGCGGCGCCTACAGCCACTGCCGGTGGATGGGGCCCGGGCGCGGCTGGGTGGACCCGGTGGCGGAAAAGCAGGGCGCCGTGCTCGGCATGGACGCCGCGCTCTCCACGCTCGAGGAGGAATGCGCCGAGCAGGGCCTGGATTGGGAGGACGTCCTGGACCAGCGCGAGCGCGAGGTCAGGGCCTTCGAGGCCCGCGGCCTCGCCGTCCCGTCCTGGGCGGCCATGAACATCCCGGCCGGACAGGCGGCCAAGACGCCGGAGGCGGTATGAGCGAAATGTTCGAAATGGCGCGGCGGTTCGCAAACCAGCCGCTCGCCCTGCGGCGTGACGAGGCCGACGTGCTGGCGGCCGTCCTGCGCGGCCAGTGCCCCCAGCCGGAAGCGTTGGTCTTTGGGCGCAGCCAGGAGCGGGAGCGCCAGTACGGCCTGATCGAGGGAGTGGCGATCATTCCGGTGCGGGGCATCCTGTTCCCCGGCGACTGGGGCTGGTCCTGGGCCACCGGCTACGACTGGATCCGGCGCGGCGTGCTCACCGCCGTGGCCGATCCCGAGGTCAAGGCCATCGTGCTGGACATCGACAGCCCCGGCGGCGTGGTCAACGGCTGCTTCGATCTGGCGGACGCGATCCACGCGGCCCGCGGGGCGAAGCCGATCTGGTCGATCCTGTCCGAGAACGCCTATTCCGCCGCCTACGCCATCGCGTCGGCCGCCGACCGCATCACGGTCCCGCGCACCGGCGGCACCGGCTCCATCGGCGTGATCTGGATGCATGTCGATTGGTCCGCGCTGCTGGAGAAGCATGGGCTGAAGGTGACGTTCATCACCTACGGCGACCGCAAGGCCGACGGGCATCCCGAGCTGCCGCTGGCCAAGGAGGCGCGCGAGCGCTTCCAGGCGGACATCGACACCATGGGCGACCTGTTCGTCGGGACGGTCGCCCGCAACCGGAACATCCCGGCCACCAAGGTCCGGGGTACCCAGGCCGCAACCTTCCTCGGGGACGCGGGCGTCGCGCTCGGCCTCGCGGATGCGGTGATGGCGCCCGACGCCGCATTCCTGGCCCTGCTCGACCAGCTGGGCTGACCTTTCGCACAATCCGGAGAGCACCATGAAGCACTCGCCATTCGCGGGCGCGGCGTCGTTCGCGCACCTGATCGGCCTCCGCCCGCGCGCCAAGACGGCCGAGGACGAGGACAACAAGCCCGACACCAAGAAGGGCAAGAAGGCCGAGGAGGAGCAGGAAGACTCCAAGGCCAAGGACGACGACAAGAAGGAGGAGGAGGCCGAGGACGAGGACGACGCGGCCGCCGAGCAGGACGACGAGGAAAAGACCGAGGACGAGGAGGACGACACGACGGCCAAGGGGTCCAAGCCCAAGGGCAGGACCTACGCCGACGGCCGCGCCGCCGAGCGCAAGCGCTGCGCCGCCATCTTCGCGGCCCCGGAGGCCGCCGGGCAGCCGCACGTCGCCGCCCGCCTCGCCTTCACCACCAACCTGTCGGCCAAGGAGGCCATCGGCGTCCTGGCCGAGACCGCCAGCAGCGCGCCGCAGGGCAAGCGCGGCCTGGGCGACCGCATGGCCACCGTGCCCAACCCGAACCCCGGCGCCGACGGCGGCAGCGCGCCGGAGAAGGGCAGCGCCGCCGAAACCATCGCCCGCATGACGGCCGTCTACGACCGCGCCACCGGCGCCTCGGGCAAGAAGTAAGGAGCCTCCGATGACGACCTACAGCAGCTCGCCCTTCGCGCCGGGCGCCGTGTCCGACGCGTTCGTTCCCGACCAGCTCATCGCCGGCCCGCTCCAGCTGGTCACCGACACGGTGACGCTGATCAGCGGGCAGACCCTGACGCGCGGCGCCGTGCTCGGCAAGATCACCGCCTCGGGCAAGTACACGCTCTCGCTGGCGGCCGCCACCGACGGCAGCGAGGTCCCGTCGGTGATCCTCGCCGACGATGTGGATGCCAGCGGTGGCGACAAGCTGGCCGGCGTCTATCTGGCCGGCGAGTTTAACGCCGGCGCCATGACGTTCGGCACCGGCCACACGGCGGCGAGCACCAAGGACGCCCTGCGTGACGCCGGCATCCACCTCAAGTCGGCCGTCCCGGCCGCCGACCCCACCTGACGGGAGACAGCACCATGGATATGTTTGCGACGGCCGTCCTCGTCGGGGTCGTGCCCAACCTCAAGCTGGCGCAGAACTGGCTGCTGGACCGGTTCTTCCCGAACATCGTCACCAGCGACAGCGAGTTCGTCGCCATCGACGTGGACGTCGGCAAGCGCCGCATGTCGCCCTTCGTGTCGCCCCTGGTCGAGGGCAAGCTGGTCGAGGGCCGCCGGTACCAGACCAACCAGTTCAAGCCGGCGTACATCAAGGACAAGCGCGCCCCCGACCTGCGCCGTCCGGTCCGCCGCACGATCGGCGAGCGCATCGGCGGCGAGCTGACCGGCGCCGAGCGCGAGATGGCCAACCTCCAGTTCGAGATGGCCGACCAGATCGACATGCTGAACCGCCGCCTGGAGTGGATGGCCTCCTCGGCGCTGACCACCGGCACGGTCACCATCCAGGGCGACGGGTTCCCGACGACGGTGGTGGACTTCGGCCGTGATCCGGCGCTCACCGTGGCGCTGTCCGGTGGCCTCCAGTGGACCGCCGCCAACATCGGGACGGTCAACAGCCCGGGCGCGGTGTCGCCGACGCGCGACCTCGACAACTGGGCCGTGCTGGTGCTGCAGAAGTCGGGCGCGGTGGTCACCGACGTGGTGTTCACCAACGCCTCCTGGCAAGCCTTCCTGCTGGATCCGGTGCTGCGGCTGGCCAACTGGTTCCCGGGCGCCGGCGGCCAGGGCAACAGCGTGCAGCTCGGCACCGAGGTCAAGCGCGGCGCCGTCTTCAAGGGCGTGTGGGGCCAGTACAACCTGTGGCTCTACAACGACTGGTACGTGGACGAGAACAACGTCGAGCAGCCGATGCTGGCCGACGGCTCGGTCATCCTCTCGGGTCCGGACCTGATGGGCACCCGCGCGTTCGGCATGATCCTGGACCCCGACTTCAACTACGGCCCGCTGCCGTACGCGCCGAAGACCTGGGTGCAGAAGGACCCGGCGCAGCGCCTGCTGATGATGCAGTCGGCGCCGATCGTCATCCCCAGCCGCGCCAACGCGGCGTTCTGCGCGAAGGTGAAGTGACATGGCCGATCCCACCAAGCCGGCGACCCCGAAGGCCGCCACCCCGGCCCTCGTCTCCGTCACCGTGGCGAAGGGCCGTACCGTCCACCTCCCGAACCCCGACGATCCGGAGGCGCCCGTCACGGCCTACGGCCCCGGCAGCACGCTGAAGGTCGACGCGGCCGAGGCCAAGCGGCTGCGGGACCTCGGCTTCGCCGAGCCCGAGCCGGCCAAGCCCGCCGAGAAGGTCGAGGAGTAAACCATGGCCGTGGACTGGGACGCGCTGGTGCACGGCTCCGTCGAGCGCGCCTTCGGCGAGCCGGTGCTCTACGCACCGGCCGCCGGGGCGCCATTCACGATTTCCGGCGTCTTCGACGAGGCCTACGGCCAGGTGGAAATCGTGGAGGGCGCCCCGGTGTCCTCGGTGGTGCCGGTGCTGGGCGTGCGCCTGTCCGCGTTCGGCGCGACGCCGCCAGACACCGGCGACCGGCTGACGATCTCCCGCACGGGCACCGTCTACGCGGTGTCGAACGTGAAGCCCGACGGCCACGGCTGGGCGCAACTCTCGCTGAACTGGGTGTCCGGATGACCGAGCTGTATTCCGAGACCCTGCGCGGCCTCTTCATCGCCGCGCTGAAGGGCAGGACGCTGGCGGGCCAACGCGTGTTTGCGCCGCGCGACTGGCCGGTGCAGGCCAAGGAGATGCCGGCCATCCTGGTGGACGATCAGCGCGAGCAGAGCGAGAGCCGCGGCAACGCCGGCTTTCCGGCCTTCCACACCATCGCCTTCCTGGTGGTGGACGGCCGGGTGGAGCAGGACACCGAGGAGAAGGCCAAGGCGGACCTGTCGACGCTGCGCGCGCAGATCAAGGCCGCCATCCTGACCAGCCACGAGATCATCGTCGGCGTCGAGCAGATCGTCGCCATCCGCACCGAAGCCCGCGTTTCCGCCGAAACGAAGAAGCACGTGGGCGAGCTGCGCATGGAGTTCGCCGTGCGCTACCCCGAAGACTTCGAGCCCGTCATCACCGACACGCTGGAGGGCATCGACGTGCACGCCGACCTGGCCGGGCCGTTCGATCCCACCGGCATCTATCCGGACCCCGCCTTTCCCGAGGCGGTGCAACCGGCCCCCCGCACCTCCGGGCCCGATGGCCGCGACGAGGGCGGGATTTCCGTCAACCTGACCTGATCCGAGGAGCACCCATGTTCGTGCGACCCGCGCCCGATCCGGGCGACCCGGGCAAGCGGCTGCGCGTCCGCGACCCCGACCTGAAGGATTTCCTGCCCGACGAGGGCCGCGAGGTGCCGGAGACGCCCCACTGGCACCGGTTGCTGCACGTCTACCGCGACGTGGAGCGGGTCGATCCGCCGAAGGCCAAGGCCGTCACCAAGAGCGCGGAGGCGTAAATGATCCCGTTCAAGACCATCCCCGCGAACCTGCGCGTCCCGCTGTTCTACGCCGAGGTGGACAACAGCCGGGCGAACTCGGGCGCGCAGACGATGCGCACGCTGATCGTCGGCCAGATCACCACCGCCGGCACCGCCACGCCGAACGTCCCGGTGATCAGCCAGGGCGCGGCCGACGCCGTGACGGCCGGCGGCCCCGGCTCCATGCTGGCGCTGATGACCGCGGCCTACCGCAAGGCGGACACCTTCGGCGAAGTCTGGTACCTGCCGCTGGCCGATGCCGAGGCCGCCGTGGCGGCTACCGGCACCGTGGCGCTGACCGGCACCGCGACCGCCAACGGCGTGGTGTCGCTCTACGTCGGCGGCGTGCTGGTCTCCCAGGCCGTCACCAGCGGGCAGGTCGCCGCCACGGTCGCCACGGCTCTGGCCGCCACCGTCAACGCCCTCATCGACCTGCCGGTGACCGCCGCCGCCGCCGCGGGCACGGTGACGTTCACGGCGAAGAACAAGGGGCCGGGCGGCAACGAGATCGACCTGCGGCTCAACCACCGGGGCGCTGCCGGCGGCGAGGCGCTGCCGGCGGGCCTTGCCGCCACCATCACCGCCATGGCGGCCGGCGCCACGCCGCCGGACCTGACGGCGGCCTTCGCCAGCCTGGGCGACATGCCGTTCGACTTCATCGTGCTCCCCTACACGGACACCGCCAGCCTCGATGCCGCGAAGCTGCTGCTGAACGACGTCTCCGGCCGCTGGTCGTGGTCGCAGCAGATCTACGGGCACGTCTTCGCGGCCAAGCGGGGCACGCTCAGCGCCCTGACGACGTTCGGCGCCGCGCGCAACGACCAGCACGCCTCGGTGCTCGGCTTCCATGACAGCCCGACGCCGGCCTGGATCGTCGCCGCCGACTTCGCCGGCACCGCGGCGGTCAGCCTGCGCGCCGACCCCGGCACGCCGCTCCAGACGCTGGCGCTGTCCAGCACGCTGGCGCCGCCGATCGGCAGCCGGTTCGCCATCACCGACCGCAACGTGCTGCTCTGGGACGGCATCAGCACCTTCGTGGTGTCCGACGACGGCACGTGCCGTCTGGAGAACGTCATCACGACCTACCAGAAGAACGCCTTCGGCGCCGACGACGACAGCTACCTGCAGGTCGAGACGCTGTTCCTGCTGGCCTTCATCCTGCGCCGCATGAAGGCGGTGATCACCTCGAAGTACGCCCGCGTCAAGCTGGCCGACAACGGCACGCGCGTCGGCCCCGGCGCCAACGTGGTGACGCCCAACATCATCAAGGCCGACCTCATCGCCGCCTACCGCGAGCTGGAGGCCGAAGGCCACGTGCAGAACGGCGAGGCCTTCAAGCAGGCGATCATCGTCGAGAAGAACCGCCAGAACCCGAACCGGGTGGACGTGCTGTGGCCCGGCACCCTGATCAACCAGCTGCGCATCTTCGCGCTGCTGGCCCAGTTCCGTCTCTGAGAGGAGGGCCGTTCCATGGCCGACACCAGCCGCCGGCTGTCCGGCGTCGCCTACTTCACCGTCGACGGCACCAGCTACATGCTGGCCGGCGACTTCTCCTACTCGCCGTCGCAGGTCAAGCGCGAGACCATCTCGGGCATGGACGGCGTGCACGGCTACAAGGAGACGCCGATTCCCGGCTTCATCCAGGCCACGCTGCGCGATGCCGGCGGGCTGAGCGTCGCCGCCTTCAACGCGATGACCAACGCCACCGTCACCATCGAGCTGGCCAACGGCAAGATCGTGACCGCACGCAACGCCTGGACGGTGGACAGCCAGGAGGTCAAGGGGGCCGAGGCCACCTTCGACGTCCGCTTCGAATCCGCCCTGGTCGAGGAGGCCTGATCATGGATCACCCTGAACAGATGACGCTGGAACTGAGCAAGCCGGTGACGCTTGGCTCCGAGACGTACAGCGTCCTGGAACTGCGCGAGCCCACCGTGGGCGAGGTGGAGAAAGCGCAGCGCGCCCAGCGCGGCGCCGACGGCTCCGCCACCGCGAGCGACATCGTCCTGGTGTCCCTGGTGTCCGGCGTGCCGAAGCCGGCCGTCGAGAAGATCGTCTACCGCGACTTCCGCAAGGCGGTGGAGTACCTCGCGGTTTTTCTGGAGGGTGGCCCGGCAACTGGCGCGACGTCCTAGCCGAGGTCACGCGGTGGTACGGGTGGGGACCGCGCGACGCGTGGTCCCTCACCTGGACCGAGCTGTGCTGGTGGAACGATCAGGCCCTGCGGATGATCAAGGTGGCGCGCGATGGCTAACCAGTTCCAGATCGTCATCACGGCGAAGGACCAGGCGTCCGCCGCCGTCGGCAAGGTGACGTCGGCGCTCGGCCGGGTGCGCGGGCCGATCGCCGGCATCAGCTCGGCCGTCGAGCGCCTGGGCGAAACCACCGGCTTGGCCTCCCTCGGGCGCGGCCTGTCCAGCCTCGGCGGCTTGGCCCGCGACACGGCGGGCAACCTCGGCGTGCTCGGCGGCTCGATGGGGGCCGTCGCCGGGGCCGGCACCGTCGCCGGGGTGGCGACCCTGGTGAACCACTGGGGGCAGGTCGGCGTCGCCACCGCCAACGCCGCCGGCGGCATCGGCATCGCCGCCGGGCGGCTGCGCACGCTCCAGGGCGCCGCCGGGCTCGCTGGCCTGTCGGCGGAGAGCATGGCGGGCAGCCTGGGCGCGCTGGCGGCGACGCTCCAGGACGCCGCCTTCGGCCGGAACCCCGAGGCCGCGGCGATGATGAACACGCTGGGCATGCGTCTTCACCGGACCGCCTCCGGCGCCGTGGACGCGGAGCGGGCCATGGGCGATCTGGCCGAGGCCGTATCGCGCCAGACGAACCCGCAGACGCAGGCCCGCATCGCGCAGATCTTCGGCGTCGAGGCGCTGTTGCCCATGCTGCGCAAGGGGCGCAGCGGCTGGCAGGCCTACATGCGCGACATCGAGCGCTATGGCGCCGTCTCGGAGGAGACGCAGAAGCAGTCCGAGCAGCTGGGCGCCTCCATCAACCGGCTGAAGGCGGCGGTGTCCGGCGCGGGCACCACGCTGGAGGCCGAATACTCCGGCAAGTTCGGCGGGGCCATCGACCGGACCGCCAAATGGATCAGCGAGAACCAGCGGCTGTCCGGCTCCATCGCCGAGGTCGGCCTGGGGCTCGGGGCCATCGCGCTGGCCGCCCGTGCCCATCCGGTCCTGGGGCTGATCACCGGCATCGCCGAGGGGGCGCTGCTCATCTACCGGCACTGGGACGGCATCGGCGCCTTCTTCGAGCGCAAGCTGAAGGAGGTCGACGCCGCCTTCAACAGCTCGGAATGGGGGCGGCGCACCAGCGGCAAAACCCCGAAGGCGGAGCGCGATGCCTACTGGTGGACCTTCGGGCTCGTCGGCAAGGGCGGGATGCTCTACGACACGGGGCCGGGCGAACCGGCGGCTCCGCCCAAACCGGACAGCGCCACGCCGGCACCGGCGGCTCCGCCCAAGCCGGACAGCGCCGCGCCGGCGCCGGCGACGCCGCCCGAGACGCGCCCGTCGATCATCAACGGCTTCCTGATCGGCCGCGCCGAGGCCGCGCCGATGCCCCCGTCAGCGCTCGTGCCGCCGGCCGCGCCACCGCTGGTCCCGGACCGTCCGGCCGCCGCCGAGGCCCGCCCTCTGGCCGCGCCGGCTCCCGCGGCGGTGGCGCCACCACCGCCGGCCGCTCCCGCCGCCGCTCCCGCCGCCGCGCACCAGCCGATCGGCATCCGCAACAACAACCCCCTCAACCTGCGCAGCTGGGGCGCCACGCCGCGCGAGGGCGGCTTCGCCAAGTTCGGCAGCGCCGACGAGGGTCTGGCGGCGGCGGTCAAGAACCTCGGCGCCTACCAGGACCGGCACGGCATCAACACCATCGCCGGCATCATCAACCGCTGGGCCCCGCCGTCGGACGGCAACAACGTCCCGGCCTACATCAGCCACGTGGCCAAGGAGACCGGGTACCGCCCGGATCAGCCACTCGACCTGCACGATCCCAAAACGGTGGCGCCGCTGCTCAGCGCCATGATCAAGCGCGAGAACGGCATGCAGCCGTACGGCCGCGACCAGATCGAGCGGGCGGCGGCCACCGCGGCGCCGCCGAACGGGGGCGCGCAGCAGCCCATCCAGGTCGACATCCGCTTCTCCGGCAACGTCCCGCCGGGCACCACCGCATCGGTTCCGGGGCAGGACGGCGCGTTCCAGCCCAGCCGCATCGACTACTCCTTGCCCGACTTCGCGAGGCCCTGATGCCCGGACGCAACGCCTACCGCGACCTCGGCGGCGCCCTGAACCGTGTCGCCACCGCCGCCGGGCGGCTCGGCGTCGACCTCGCGGGGTTCGACGCCACGGACGCGCCCTGGCACACGCGCCTCCAGAAGGCCTCCTTCCGCGGCGTGCCGTTCGGCGTCACCGGCTCGGTGTCCGAATTCGGACGGCGCGTCGCCGTCCACGAGTACCCGTACCGGGACTCCGTGTGGGTGGAGGACCTGGGGCGGGCGCCGCGGCGCATCACCCTCATCGGCTTCCTGGTCGAGAACTCCGCCGTCTACGGCGGCGGCGACCTGCTGGCGCAGCGCGACCGCCTGGTCAAGGCCTGCGAGACGCCGGGAGAGGCCGAACTGGTGCACCCGTCGCTCGGGCGCCGCTCCGTTGCGCTGCTGCGCTTTCACGTCGTGGAGCGTCGGCGCGAGGGGCGGGTGTTCGAGTTCGGGATGGAGTTCGTGGAGGCCGGCAAGCTGGAGTTCCCGGCCGCGTCCGCTTCCCTGCGCGACGGCGTGTTCACGGCCGCTGACGGTCTCGGCCTCGCCGCCGTGGGCGCCTTTGTGAAGGACATCGGCACGCTGCTGAAGCAGGGCGCCGCCATCGTCCGCCAAGTCGTCGACACGGTGGGCTTCTACGTCCGCGCCGTGTTCCGCCTCATCGACGACGCGACCAACCTGTACAACGCCGTGCGCGACCTGCCCGGCGCGTTCGGGCGGTTCTTCGGCGGCTCGAAGGTGAAGGCCCGCCGGCGGAGCGACGCGGCCGGCGCCGCCGCGACCTCCCTCGCGGCCCTGAAGGATCTCGCGGCGACGCGCCGCGCGTCGGTGGCGGCCGCCGGCGCCACCGCCCTGGCAATTGCCCCGACGCTGTCGGCGGCGTCCACCCCGGCGGCGGCGTCCACCCCGGCGGTGGCGGACAGCGTGGCCGCCGTGATCGCGGCGACCGCCCGCGCGATCACCAACCCCGCCGACGCGCTGCGCCTGCTGGCGCCGCTGGCCGCCCTGGAGGCGCCCACGACGGGGCCGGCCGCGGCGGTGACGGCGAGCCTCGTGCGCCGCATCGCCCTGGCCGAGGTGGCGAAGGCGGCGGCGCGGTACGAGCCGCGGTCGTACGACGACGCGGTGGCGGTGCGCACGCGTGTCGTGGACCTGATCGAGGCCGAACTGGTGCGTGCCGGCGATGCCGGAGAGGACGAGACCTTCATCGCTTTGCGTACGCTGCGCACCGCGGTGGCCGCCGACCTGACCGAGCGCGGCGCCAGCCTGGCCCGCAAGGTCGAGGTCACGACCGCCCGGCCGCTGCCGGCGCTGGTGCTGGCCCACCGGCTTTACCAGGATCTCGAGCGCGCCGACGAACTGGTGGAAGAGGCCGCCCCCGTCCATCCGGCCTTCATGCCGGTGACGTTCCGCGCGCTGGCGGAGTGAGCCATGGCCGACGACCTGACCCTGGTGATCGGCGGCCGCGCCGGCCGCACGCTGTCCGGCTGGCAGCAGGTGCGCGTGACCCGCGGCATCGAGCGCCTGCCCAGCGACTTCGACATCGCCTTCACCGAACGCTTCCCCGGCGAAGCGGCGAGCGTCGTCGTCCGGCCGGGCGACGAATGCCAGGTGCTGCTCGGCAAGGACCCGGTGGTGACCGGCTACGTGGACCGCTTCATCCCCTCCGTCGACCGCCACGCGCACACGCTGCGCGTCACCGGGCGCGGCAAGTGCCAGGATCTGGTGGACGCTTCCGCCGAATGGCCCTCGAACCAGATCAGCAGCGCCAGCATCCTGACCATCGCCCGGAAGCTGGCGGAACCGTACGGCATCACGGTTACGGCGCTGAGCGACGTCGGCAAGCCGATTCCGCAGATCAACCTGCTGTGGGGGGAAACCCCGTTCGCGGTGATCGAGCGCATCGCCCGCACCGAGGCGCTGCTGGCCTACGACGGCCCGGACGGCAACCTGATCCTGGCGCGCGTGGGCAACGCCACGCACGCCAGCGGGTTCGAGGAGGGCCGGAACGTCGAGGCCGGGACGGCGCTGTTCGGCATGGACCAGCGCTTCAGCGAATATGTCGTGCGCACCCTGTCCATGACGCCGGTCGGCGAACTGGGAAGCCTGGGCGACATCAAGGCCATGGTGACGGACAAGGCCGTCACCCGCAACCGCAAGCGCTACATCATCGTCGAGGCCGGCCTGGACGCCGCCGGGCTGGCGCAGAAGCGCGGGCTCTGGGAGGCGGCGCGCCGCGCCGGGCGCTCCTACCAGGTGCGCCTCACCGTCGACGGCTGGCGGGACGCCGAGGGCACGCTGTGGACGCCCAACCGGCTCGCCACGGTGTCCATGCCGGCGCTGAAGATCCCACAGGTGACATGGGTGATCGCCGAGGTGACCTACCGCCGCGGGGCGCAGGGCACGCAGGCGGACCTCGTTCTCATGCCGCCGGACGCCTTCGAGCCCGCGCCCATCGTGCTGCTGCCCACCCTTAACGACGTCGTGCCCGGAGCGTCGCCATGAACCTCGAACAGCTCTACGTCCGTCTGATGCTGGCCATCGGCCGGGGGCGGATGACCGCCGTCAACGACGGCGGCAACGCGCAGACCATGCAGGTCCAGCTCGGCACGGACGAGGTGCGGGACGGCACCCCGCGCCTCGTGGAATACGGCCTGACCTCCGTCCCGCCGGCCGGGACCGATTGCGTGGTGCTGTTCCTGGGCGGCGACCGCAGCACCGGGGTGGTGGTCGCCACCGGCAACCAGGGCGCCCGGCCGAAGGGGCTCCAGGGCGGGGAGGTGTGTGTGTACGACGACCTGGGCCAGATGGTGCACCTGACGCGCGCGGGTATCGTGGTCAAGGGTGCCGGCCGGCCGGTCACCGTCGAGGACACGCCGGAGGTGACGGTCAAGGCCAGCGGGAAGGTGAGGCTGGAAACCCCGCTTCTGGAGGTGACCGGCGACATCGTCGACAACGCCGGCCGCGGCGGCCGGTCGATGGCCAGCATGCGGGCGGTCTACGACGGGCACACCCACGGCGGCGTCACGCCCGGCGGCGCCGACACCGCCGTGCCGAACCAACTCCAGGACTAGCCATGCCCGACATCATGATCTCCTGGTCCGCGGGCGAGGCCCGCGGCGACTGGTCCCTCGCGTCCGGCGACCTGGGCACCGGCGACGACCTCGCCACGGCCATCCTGCTGAGCCTCTTCACCGACCGCCTCGCCACCGCCGACGACACGCTGCCGGACGGCACCGACGACCGGCGCGGCTGGTGGGGCGACCGCGAGATCGGCTCCCGGCTGTGGCTGCTCGACCGCGCCAAGGAAACCGAGGACACGCGCCGGAAGGCGGGCGACTACATCGCCGAGGCGCTGCAATGGCTGATCGACGACGGCGTGGTGGCGCGCTTCGACATCCGGGTCGAATGGGTGCGCCGCTCCACCCTGGGGGCCTGGGTGACCGCGCACCGCCGCGACGGCACCTCGACCGCCTACAACTTCGCCTGGGCTTGGCAGGGAGTCGCCTGATGCCGTTCGTCCGTCCCACCCTCACCGAGATCCGCCGGCAGGTCCAGCAGGACATCGCCGCCGCCGTGGAGGGCGGCGCCAACCTGCTGCGCCGCGCCGTGCTGCACGTCCTGGGCGACGCGCAGGCGGGTCTGGCGCACCTGCACTACGGCTACCTGGACTGGATCGCCCGGCAGGCCGTGCCGTTCACCTGCACCGACGAGGCGCTGGAGGGGTGGGCCGCGCTCAAGGGGGTCACGCGCAAGCCGGCCACGGCGGCTGCGGGCACGGTGACGTTCTCGGGCACGCCGGGGGCGCTCATCCCCGCGGGCACCGCCGTGGCGCGCGCCGCCGATGGGGCCGCCTACACCACCGGGCAGGCCGTGGTCGTCGGCGCCGACGGGTCGGCGGCCGTCGCCGTCACCGCCGACGCCGCTGGCGCGGCCGGCAACACCGATGCGGGCATGGCCATGACGCTGAGCCAGGCCGTTCCGGGCGTGCAGTCGACCGGCACCGCCGGGACGCTGATCGGCGGGGCGGACGTCGAGACCGACGAGGATCTGCGCACGCGCATGCTGGAGGTCTACCGGCTTCCCGCGCAGGGCGGCGCCGCCGACGATTATGTGAACTGGGCCTTGTCGGTGCCGGGCGTCACGCGCGCGTGGTGCGCCCGCAACGGCGTGGGGCTCGGTACTGTGGTCGTCTACGTGATGATGGATGACGCCCAGGCCGCGCACGGCGGCTTCCCGCAGGGCACCGACGGTACCGCATCGGCGGAAACGCGGGCCGGCCGCGCCACCGGCGACCAGCTCACGGTGGCGGATGCGCTGTGGCCGCTGCAGCCGGTGACGGCGATCGTCTACGTGGTCGCGCCGGTTCCGGCGCCCGTCGCCTTCACCATCCGCGGGGTGCCGGTCGGGCTGCGGGAGGCGGTGCGGGCGGCCCTGGTGGAGCGCTTCCGCGAGGACGCCGCGCCCGGGGGTGCCGTGGCCATCGACCGGCTGTGGGACGCGGTGTCGGGCGTCCTGGGCGGCGCGCCCTTCGACATCGAGAGCCCGACGGACGAGGTGACCACCACCGTCGGGCGCATGCTGACGCTCGGCACGATCACCTGGGAGTGAGGCCGCCATGCCGATGCCACGCTACTCCCGCGCCGACTTCCGCTCGGCTCTGCAAGCCCTGCTGCCGCGCGGCCGCGTCTGGCCCCGTGAGGACGGCAGCGCGCAGGCCCGCGTGCTGGACGGCCTCGCCGGCGTCTACGAGCGCCAAAGCGCGGACGCCGCAGCGCTGCTGGCCGACGCCTTTCCGCCGACGGCGCAGGACCTGCTGCCGGAGTGGGAGGCCACGCTGGGACTGGACGGCGGAGCGACGATGCCGGAGCGGCGCTTCGCCGTGATCGCCCGCCTGACGGCGCGCGGCGGGCAGTCGCACCCGTACTTCATCGGGCTGGCGGAGGCGCTGGGCTTCCCCGGCGCCACGATCACTGACTTCGGCCGCTTCACGGTGGGGGGCGCGTGCACCGCCGCCGTCCGCACGGGATCCTGGCACCACGTCTGGCTGCTCCACGTGCCGGACGACGGCGGCCTGCGCCGCTTCACGGCGGGGAGCGCGTGCACCCATGCCGTGCGGGCCTGGGGACGGCCGCTGCTGGAACGCGCCGTGCGCCGCGTGCAGCCGGCGCATACGCTGGTGCGCTTCGGTTACGGCGCCCCGGACCCGGTGGAGGCGCCACGGGTGCCTCGGCTCGCCGCCACGGTTCTCGCCACCCGCTCGGGTGCGCTTCTGGCCGCCAAGGGCGGCGCTTTGCTGACAGTCAAGGAGTAGTGGGCATGGAAAAGGTAGTCGGGATTTCCGGGCTGGACGAGGCGCTGCCGCTCAGCGGCTTGGAGGTTATCGCCGCCGACCAGGACGAGGCGACGGTGCGCATCCCTCTGGGCGTGCTGAAGACGTGGATCGCGGCGGGGGTGCTGACCACGGACGGCGACGGTTCGGCGGTCACGGCCAGGGCGACCGGTGGGACGACCACTCGTCTGCTGAGGGACCGCTTCAGGGACATGCTGAGCGTGCGCGACTTCGGCGCGAAGGGCGACGGGGTGACCGACGACACGGCGGCGTTCCACGCGGCGCGGGACGTGGCCGGCGCGGCCGGTACGGTGGTGGTGCCGCCGGGCACCTACGCCCTGGGGCCGGTGACGCTGTCGGTGCCGGGGCAGCGGTGGGTGCTGGCGCGCGGCGCCACGCTGCGCTTGAAGGCGGGGGCCAACGCCGACCTGATTACCGTCACCGCGGATGGCGTCACTATCTGCGGCGATGGCGTTGTCGACGGCAACGCGGCCGGGCAGAGCGCCGAATGCAGCTGCATCCGCGCGACGTCGGTGGACCGGCTCACCGTGTCCGGCGTCACGGTGCGGGACGCGTCGAACGTGGGCATCCTCATGCACGACTGCCCCAACGCGACCCTCCACGGCGTCACGGTCGAGAACACCACCAAAGCGGCCATTGTCGCCTTCTGCGTCAACGTGGACGTGCCCGGCGTCACCATCGACAAGGTGCACATCGACCGTTCGGGGATCGTCGCCCACAACGGCATCCAACTGGCGACGACCAGCACGACGGGAAAGAAGTTCGTGGGCGGCGCCGTGCGCAACTGCACGGTCATCCTGCACGAGGAAGGAAGCGGGCTGGGTATCGAGTTCTGGAACGGCGGGCAGGGCATGGTGGCCGTGGGCAACGTCGTGCGCGGCGGCGCCCACGCGATCAGTTTTGACCGACAGCAACACGGCACCGCGTCCGGCAACACCGTCAGCGGGTACTCCGCCTTCGGCATTGAATTGGCCGCGTGCGACAACACCACGGTGACCGGAAACACCGCCATCGCGCGTGGGACCGGCAACGTGGGCACCGGCGTGGGGGTCGCGGGGCCGGGCAAGAACAACACGATTTCCGGGAACACGGCCAAGAACAACCACATCGGCCTGTTCATCATCGACATGATCGGGACGGCCGTGGAAGGGAACGCCGTGGAAGCCAACGGCGCGGGGGCGACCGGGCTTCGCATCCAAGCTTCGGACCATACTGTGGCGCGCGGCAACGTACTGGACGGCGGTGGCGTGGGCGCCGTCGGAACGGCGTTCATCGACAGTTCCCACGTGGTTTTCGACGGCAACGTGACCCGCGGGTGGGCGTCGCACTGGTTGCAAATCACCGCCTACAGCCGGAATGTCGATTTCCTTTACATCGGCCGGAACCCCGTGGCCACAAGTCAAGGCATCGACTACCAGCAGCAGAACGGTTTTTCCATCGGCGAGCACTTCCAGTACGACGCGACCCAGAACTACCCGGCCCACTACTGGGGAGGCGCCACAGTGTTGGCCAGCGCGTCTTCCCCGGCAAACAACGTGTTGCTTGGCTGGAGTTCCGAGACGCCGAACGGGCGAGTGCAGGCCGGTGCTGGGTCCATCGTACTGCACAGACATCCGCACGCCGCGCTGAACCACCCGTCCGGGCTCTGGCACAAGACGCAATCGGGGGACGCCGAGGGCTGGCTTCCGGTGGCGCTGGTGCGCCGCGGCCCCACCGCCAACCGGCCGCTCCGTGCTGACGGATCCGCGCTGACCGCCGACCACACCGGCATGTCCTACTTCGACACCACGCTCGGAAAGCCGCTCTGGTGGTCCGGCACCGGATGGGTCGATGCCGCGGGCGCGGCGGCGTGACGCCCCGTTGCCCCATCACAGAACACGCGTAAAGCATCCAACGATTAGAGGCGGATCATGCAGCGTATCGATACGCCGACGCGCGTCGTCGGCCTGCACGGCGACGGTAAGGACGGCTTCACCGGGGGCGACCCCAACGCCGGGGTGCCGGCCACCGAGCTGTCGGCCGGCTGGTTCAATTCGATCCAAGAGACGGTGGCCCATCCCATCGAGGCGGCGGGAATGGCCTTGCAGCCGGGCGACCCCGGCCAGCTCACCCAGGCCATCCGGGCGCTGTCCTCGACCGCCCTGGTGCGGCAGCCCGCGAACGTCACCCCGGCGGCCGGAGCGACGGGGCAGGGCGAGACGCCGACGCTGACGGCCTCCGCCTACTACAGCCTGTACGGCGTGCCACAGGGCGCCGCTCGCTTCGAGCTGTCGCAAAGCGAAGCGTTCGACGTCATCCTGCACGCCCATACGGTGGCCGGGGCGGCGACCGCCTATACGGTCCCCTCCGGCGTCCTGGCGACCAACAGCGTTTATTTCTGGCGCGTGGCCTATCAGGATGCGGAGGGGCACTGGTCACTGCGCTCGGCCCCCACCGGCTTCACTACGGGATCGGTGTTCAGTTACGTCGCCCGCCCCTCCATCACAGCGCCGGCCAACAACGCCAGCGGCGTCAGCACCACACCCACCATCACCTTCAGCGCTTTCGGCGTCGTTGGCGGCACCGACACGCACGAGGCGACGCAGGTGCAGATCGCCACCGACGAGGCGTTCGCCTCCATCCTGCACGACAGCGGCGTGGCCGGTCAGCCCGCTGCCGCCTACACCGTGCCAGCGGGCGCCGCACTGCCGACGCTGTACATCCTGTTCGTCCGGGTGCGCCACAAGGCCGTGGGGCTGGGCTGGTCGCAGTGGTCGCCCGTGGTGCGCTTCCAGGTCCAGGCGCGGCCGGCGGCCCCCGTGATGATCGCCCCGGCGGCCGGGGCGGTGGGCGTCAGCCCGACGCCCACCCTGCAAAGCAGCGGCTTCACCGTGCCGGGCGGATCCGACGCGCACATTGCGTCGCAGTGGCAGATCGCCACCGACGCGGGCTTTACCACCATCGTCCACGACAGCGGCCAGGTGTCGGCGCTGACCGCCTACAGCGTTCCGGCCGGAGCCGGCTTGGCGGCGCTGACCACCTACCGGGCGCGGGCGCGGCACTTCGGCGCCGCCACCGGCTGGGGCGACTGGTCTGCCGGCGTGGCGTGGACGACGGCATCTCCCAGCGGTGAGCAGGTCTACACCACGCCGGGTTCCCATACCTTCACCGTGCCGGGCGGCGTCACGTCGGTGTGCGTGGTGTGCGTGGGCGGCGGCGAGGGTGGCCAGGGCCACGGGGGCGCCGGTGGCGGGCTTGCGTGGAAGAACGACATCCCCGTCGTCGCCCTGAGCCAGATCACCGTCACCGTGGGGGCGGGCGGGCTGAGCGGCAGCGCTCACACGAACGGCGGCACCAGCAGCTTTGGCGCCTACGTGTCCGCCACCGGCGGCCATGATGGCGTCGGCGGCGTGGCGGTTGGAGGGGACGGTGGTGGCGCTGGCGGAGCCGGCGGTGCCTATCAGCAAAGTGAGGCCAGCGCTTCCCAAGTCGGTGGGGGTGGCGGTGGTGCCGGCGGTTACACCGGCAACGGCGGGGCTGGCGGCGCCGGCAGCAATGTGGGCCTTGCTGGCCAAGCCGGCCAGGGCGGTGGCGGCGGCGGTGGTGCCGGTGGCACCGGCGGCGCCGGTTACGGCGCGCAGAACGGCGGCGGCGGCGGCGGCGTGGGCCTGTACGGCCAAGGCGTGTCCGGTGCCGGTGGCGCGGCCAGCTCGGCCATGGGCGGCAAAGGCGGCTCGGGCGGCGCGGACGGCAAACGCGGGGTGGACCAGTTTGGGACCAGCCCGAACGGCGGCAACTACGGCGGTGGTGCGGCCGGCGGGGGCGACGGGGCTTCCGGCGGCGGCGGTGCGGCCGGCGGGGGCGCCGTCCGCATCATCTGGGGTAGCGGACGATCCTTCCCGCTCAACGCCGCTTAAGGAGACGCTTCCATGTGGGCACGTATTGACGACGAAAACCGCTGCGCCGAGATCGTGACGGATGATCCGGAGGGACGGTTCCACCCCTCCATCACATGGGTGCCGGTGCCGGCCGCCCTGGGAGGCTGGGCCGACAGCAGCTATGTCCGCGGCGCGGAGGGCACCGCGGTGCCGCCCTCCCTGGACGCCATCAAGGCTCAAGCGAAGGCGCGCTTGGCGGCGCGGCGCTGGACGGCCGAAACGGCCGGGGCGCTCCTGCCGGACGGCACGCGCGTGCCAACCAGGGACCGCGACAAGACGCTGCTGGCGGGTGCCCGCGACAAGGCGCTGGAAGAGGTGGAGGAGGCCATCGCGGCGGCCCTGGCGGCGGGTGACAGCGCCGAGGACGGGCGGGCGGCCGGGCTGGCCAGGATGCACACGCTGGACGTGGGTGGGCGCCCGCTGACGGCGACCAACGAAATGTTCATCGCCATGGCCCGCGCCATCGGTGCCCACGTCCAGGCCACCTTCGACAGGTGGGGCGTGGTCTGGCACGCCATCGACGCGGCCGAGACGTGGCAGGAGGTGGTGTCCGTCTACGCCGCAGAGATCGACCGCGGCTGGCCGGGCGATCCGCCCACGTCGGCCTGACCCGCAGCCCATTGCCCCCAGCACCCCGGCCGCCGCGAGCGGCCTTTTCCATGCCCAACAGGAGGCCGTCCTTGGCTGATCTCACCCCCCACGCCGCCGACGGCGGCCTCTTATCGAGCGCCGTCACCCAGGTCGGTACCGCACTGGTCGGCGCAGGCGTGCTCTGGCGCCTGTTCGTTTCCTTCGGCCGGCAGGACCGGGCCGCCAAGATGGAAGCGGAGTTGCGCGAGGAGCTTCGCCAACGACTCGACCAGACGCAGAGGGATCTCGACCGCATCGCGCATGAGCGCAACGAGGCGGTGCAGGTCAGGTTGCAGCTCGAAACGAAGCTCTCCATGACGGAGGAGCGCTTGGCCGCCACGAGGCAGGAGCGGGACGATGCCCGCACGGCGCTTGCGCGAATGCAGGGTGATGTGGAGCGGCTGGTGGCCGAGAACCACCGCCTCCATGAAGACGCGGCAATCGCCGAAGCTCGCGGGGAGCCGGGGATTCGGCCGGCGCCGCGGCAAGTTCCGGGAGAGCGGCCATGGACCAGCCGGTGAATGCCCCAGGCCCTGACGAGGCCCGCGTCGCCCAGGCGCTGGCCGACTGCGGCGGCAACAAGGATGCCGCCCTCCTGCTGCTGGCGTTCCTGCTGCGCAACGCCCAGCAGGGCATGAGCGCCGGTATGCTGCGGCTGCCGTCGGCGCAACGCTGAGCCAGCTTGCCGCATGCCGACCAAGGAAGCGGCGGGCCGGTGATGAGCCGCCCGCCGCGCCGATGGGGCAAAGTGCAGAAATTCGCACCAGAAATGCTGCCCGCGCCTTAAGTCCGCCGCCACATCGCAGACGGATAGCAATCACACCATTCGGAGACATCGACATGACGACCGCCTCCACCGGCGGCGCGCTGCGGCGCGTCTGTCAGCCTGCCGTTGCCCTCGTGAAGCACTTCGAGGGCCTGTACCGGGACGCCTATCGCTGCCCGGCCGGCGTGCCGACCATCGGCTACGGCCACACCGCGGGCGTGCGCATGGGCGACGTCATCCGCACGTCCGACGCCGAGCTGCTGCTGGAGCAGGATCTCACCCTCGCCGCCGCCCAGGTCGACAAGCTGGTGCGCGTGCCCGTGACCGACGAACAGCGCGGCGCACTGGCGTCCTTCACCTTCAACCTGGGCGCCGGCAGCTTGGCCGCCTCGACCCTGCTGAAGAAGCTGAACGCGGGCGACGTCGAGGGCGCGGCCGCCGAGTTCGGGAAGTGGGTCTATGCCAGCGTCGGCGGCTTGAAGAAGCAACTGCCGGGGCTGGTGGCGCGCCGTGCCGCCGAGGCCGCGCTGTTCCGCTCCGGTGCGGTCGCCGCCCAGGATCTGCCCGCCGGCCAGCACCACCCGCAGCCGCAGATGGGCGCCGCTCCCGACGGCGATGACGATGACCTCGTGCGCCGGGTGCAGCGCGTGGTCGGGGTGAAGGTCGATGGCGTGTACGGGCCGGGGACGACGGCCGCGGTGCGTCGCTGGCAGGCTGCGCATGGGCTGGTGGCGGATGGTGTGGTCGGGCCGAAGACGGCGGCGAAGATGGGGGTGGCGTGATGGACACCTCCGGCACGAGCGCCGAGCTCGACCGTGAGTTCCCGGTCCTGCTGTCCGACAGCGAGCGCCAGCGCCATCCCGATTGGCCGCGCGCCGTGCCGTGGTCGCTGCTCCAGCCGCACGAGCGGCAGGCCGACAGGAACCACGGACAAACGCTCAAGCGACTGGCGGAGCGCGGCGGTCTCTCCCCGGCAGAGATGGTGGCCGTGCTGGAGGACCGGCGCTGGCAGAGGATGGACCCGGAGGCGGCGGTAGCGCGGCTGAACGAGCTGGTGCGGCAGCACGCGGGCTGGGAGATGCGGAAAAAGTGACCATGACATGCCAAGCTAGCGCTGCGACTCGGTAGGCCTGTTTATAAGTCTGTGGATAACCACGGTATATATCTGTGGAAAATTTGCCACCCTACTTTTCGGGCGTGGCTAAATATTATGCAGGTTGCTCTCTGAGTTCGGAGTTATCCACTAAAGAGTGGAGTTATTCACAGAATTTCCAAAATGGTGTCGTGAACGTAGTGGGAACAAAAATCGAGGATGCGAACCGCTTTGGCGGCGGTCGTGATCGGTGTACAATGAGGGCATGTTCGTGAGATGCGATGTGCCACGCCGGCTGAACCGGGCTCCCGCACTTCAAGTGTTTTGGTGCTGCTGCGCCGCTCATTCGCATGCGGCCACTCGTGTGTCGCGCGAACCGAAATCGGCCGATTCCGGCCGTAAGGTGGCGGCGGGGCGATACCTCCCCAGGCGCGTCCCCGCCGTCGCTTCCCTCGCTGGGCCTTCTCCCCGGGCCCAACTTGCCAACCCTCACTGAATGAGAGTGAGAATGACCAAGCCCACTATGCCGCGCCGAGAATCCCGCGGCAACGATTCGATTGGCGCGAAGAAGAGTGCGCAGGTATGCGCTCAGGTTCGCATCGAGGCATTCGCCAACGACAATGAGCCCCGTGTGAGGGACGAGGAGTTGGCCCGCCGCCTCGGCTACGTGAGCGTGGACGCGTTCCGAAAGGTGATCCGGAAGCACATAAAAATCCTTAGCAAGATCAACCATCTAGCCAGACTGGACGAGATGGTGAATCGGTCGCAGGGTGGTGGCCGCAAGGCGGCTGTATACCTTCTAACCGAGGCGCAGGCGGTCTTTCTCATCGGTAAAGCCGGCACGGCTGACGCGGACGACGTTTTCGCCGAAATTGCCAAGGCGTTCGTCGAGTTTCGGCGCAAGGTGTTCCGCACCGACCTGTACGGCGCGATCATGCGGGATCTGCTGTTGCCCGCTCCGCGCACGTGGCAGCCGGAATACCCGGAGAGCTTCTGGGTGGTGCTGCACAAGGTCGGAGGATGGCAACGACCGCCGGGAAACAACCACTCGAACTGCGCCCACTTCATCAACGAGTTCATCTACAGCTACTTGCTGGGCGCGCTCGGGCTGAAGGCCTTGCAGGATATTAATCCGGCGAACGACGCAGGTGAACGAGCGCACCGCCACCACCAGTTTCTAAAAGAGAAGCATCTGGACCGTCTGCGGCAGCATATTGATACCGTCGAGCGGCTGCTGTCGAACTCGGCGTCAATTGGTCACTTCGCAGACCAGTTCGCTCGCTTCTTCAAAGTCCCCCACGCTCAGCTCGGCTTCCTATTCCAGGAGGAGGCCGCCTAACGGCAAGGGGCAGCAGCTTCAGTTCGAAGGCCCGCCCCACCGGCGGGCCTTCTGCTTTCCGGCACATGATCACGCGCTACACACTTCAAGCGCCCTGCGGCGCCGCAGTATTTTGTTGCGGTGCATGGCCAAACCCATACGGCGCTCGCTAATCGATTGCATTGATTGGCGGCGTTGCAAAGTTATTCAATGGACCTCGCAGTAAGATATTGATTGATCCGGCCTGCCTATGCTGCATTTTCATAACCAACCTCTTCAGGCAATGCTTGCTTGAGGAAGTTGGATGGTACCGTCTCATTAATGTGAGGATTGTGATGTTTTACACGGTTGAGTATGGCGATGGATCACGCAAGGTTCACGAAGTGGATCTTAATACGCGCGATGCTCTGGCGCGGTTTTATGCCTTGAAAGCAGCCGGAGCGGAAAAGGTCAGGATCATCGACAAGCGAGGTGAACAGGTGGAGCCGCACTACCTGGATCTTGCCATCCGAGGCGTGCGCTTCGGCTGAGGCGGGCTGAGGCGGGGCGAAATGCGGCGGGTGCCTCCGGGGCGCCCTTCGCATTTCAGCCCTCTGCGTACCGCCAGTACGCCTCCACCAGCACCCGCAGCGCCGCCATCATCTCGGGCACCGGCCCGCCCTGCTGCCGCGCCCGCTCGCACCGCTCCTCGACCAGTTGGCATAGCCCGGCCACGCTCATCGCCTCCCGCCTCGCGGCGGCGTCCAGCTGGGCGCCCAGGTCCGGGTCGGAGGTGATGATCAGCGAGGCGGTGACGGTCGGGCTCATGATGGTGCATCTGGCGGTGGAGCAGATGCGCAAGAAATGCGCGCGCATTTAGGTGTATGCAACGCGACGGAGTGACGCCACAACGGGGTATGGCTGCCGGCGGTGCGTGACCTGCACCGCAGGAGCCGGGCCAGAATTCTTGCGCCGTGACGGGAACTACGCGTTCATCGCCGCCACAAATGGAGCGAGCGACGTAAGCGGTGGCGCTCCGCCGTTCGCGCCGCACCTGGAATGGATCACGGGGGTTCGAATGATGTCTCGTCTCGTTCGCGCGGGAGTCCTGGCGGCCGGCTTGGCGGTGGCCGGCACGGCACCAGCCGCTGCGGTAGCGCCCTATTGCTACTTGGTTGGGCTCGACATCATGTGCTCGGTCCCTCCCGGTGCCGTTCTTAGTGTGGCCAAGGCGCAGCACAGCGTCCCCATGCCGGTCAGCGACGAAGCCACCGCGGAGGTCTGGGAATCGTCCGACCTCAACGGCTTGTGCAAGGCGGATGCGCCGCGCTCGGGCATGTCGCTGGTCGGCAGACAGGGGGTGGTCGAAGGCAGCCAGATCTTCGCGCCCAACGACAAATGCCTGGAGGTCTACATCAAGGAGTGCAACGGCATCAATCGGGCCTGCGGCTACTCGTTCAAGGTTGATGTCTACACCCGTGACGACTCGTCCTGCTGTGGGTTCGGTCGGTAGGGTGCACCGGACGGGGCGGCGGCGCTGACGTAGACGGAGCGCTCCCGCCGCCCACACGATATCGGGTGCGATTGTCGGCTCCCCGCTCCGCGCCAAGCAAGAGAGGGAGCCATTCTTCCGATCGCTACGGGCAGATGAAGGTCACCCCCACTGCGGATTTGCCATTGCCGTCGTTGACCGGGTATCGGACGGTCTGGATTTGTGACCCGGCATTTATCTCTCCCCTTTGATCGACACACACGGCGGTGGTCATGCCATAGCCGCTTTTCACTCCAACGAGGCCTCCCACGACGTTGATGTTGGCCAACGCCGCGACGGAACCGAACACCAGGACGCCAACGACGACGCCACCGGCAAAACTCTTCGCGCTCATGTCAGAACCTCTGATTGGAAGACACACTCCGTTGGCTTGGTAACGGAAGAGACGCGAAGGTTCCAACCCGATCACTCCGTCTCGAACCCCCAAGGCTTGGCTGGCCAGATGGCCGACCGTCCCGAGATCCCGGCGGACGAACTGGGCTGAGCCGCCAGCCCACCAATCCATCCCTGGCCGCCCGGCGTCAGCCCGGCGGCCTTTTTCGTGCCCGGCTTCCGGCCCGCACCAACACAGGAGACCGCCATGGACCTGACCACCATCACGGCTTGGCTTTACACCAACGCCGAAAACCCGCTCCTCTGGGCCGTCACTTGCCTCGCCGTCTACGGCGTCCTCCCACACGTGGTCGCGCTCACCCCGACGCTGGCCGATGACAAGGCGCTGGGCATCGCCACCCGTCTGCTGAACCTGCTGGTCGGCAACTACGGTGCCGCGCGCAACGGGGCAGCGCTGGCCGGCCGCGTGCTCGGCACCGGCGCTCCCGCCGGCGATCCTCCCGCCCCGGCGCGGCGCGGCCCGCCCCCGCCGCCGCCCATCAGCCTGGGCAGCATCGCCCTGGCGCTGGCCGTCGCCCTGCCGGTGCTGCTCACCACCGCGTGCTCGTCCGTGCCGCTGACGCCCGCCGAGCAGGTGCAGATCGCCGAAGCCTCCTACGAGGTGTCCGCCGCCGCGGTCGACGCCTACTGCGCCCGGCCGGACGCCGACGCACAGACGAAGCTCGCCCTGCCCATCGCCAAGGACGCCGCCCGGAAGGCGCTGGACGCCGCCGGCCGGTCGGTGGTGGCCAGCGACCCGGCGGCATGGCCGGTGCTGCTGGCGGCCGGGCAGTCGGCAGCGGCCGGCCTTGCTGCCGAACTGGTCAAGGCCAGTGCCGAGCGCTGAATGCGCGTCAAGCCTGGGCGGCGTTCCTCGCCTCCGCCGTCTGAACCTTCAGGTGTTCCACCCGCTCCATGATGGTCGATTCGTCCTCCAGCTTCACCCGGCGGCCGGACTTCGTTTCGAACGGCAGGATGGCGTTGATCAGCAACTTGCCCTCGTCGCCGTGCGCCCGGTACGCCTCGCAGACCGGCGGCGTCGCGGCTCCGGGGTCTCGGGCTGCGGCGTTGATGGTCTCGACGATCCTGGCAAACGTGCTCATTCCTTCGACTCTCCGCGCATGAATTGGCCGGTGTTTGCCATCTGGGCAGGCGGCCCGTAGGTGATCTGGTAGCCGCTCAGTCGCAGCGCGTCCACCACCTCGCGGGCGACGCGGGTCGTGGCGTCGTCACCTGGCTTGCGGTCGCTGAGCCAGGAGCGGCGGCGCGCCAGCACCACCTTGATGCCGACCTCTAACTCCATCGACGGCACGGGGTTGCCGGCCAGCACACCGGCCGCCCGGCGCGCCAGCTCACGGTACTGGTCGCGCAGCTGCTCGCTCGTTTCGGACCACGCCTCACGGCCACCGCACATCGCCTGCGCCGCACGCTCGATCTGGTCCATGACCCTGCTCCATCCCTGGGATCATAAACCTATCAACGGAATATAAGGAGAACAAGCGCCATGAGCGCCACCCTGAATCGTGCCCTGGTCGAGACCCTGCCCATCACCGGCCCGCACGCGGAGACGCTGCGGGCCGCCCGTGACGCGCTGTGCTCCGTCGCCCTGGCGCAGGGTCTGACGGTGGTGCTGTCCACCGACTGGAACGCCCTGTTGGATCTGAACCGCCGGCACGTCGACACGTGGCTCCCCCTGATGCACCAGCCCAACGGCGAAGACGCGTTCTGGCTGGCCGCGGTCGATCGCGACGGCGAGGTGGTCAGCACCCATGCCGGCGTGCTGATGGACTGCGGCGCCGCGAGCTTCGGCGACCGGCTGTCCGACCTGTCATTCTTCTACGCGCGGCCCGACATCGAGGCGGCAGCCGGGGAGCGGTGCTTCTGCGCCAGCGACACGGCGTTCCAGACGCGCGGCCGGGTGGTCTATCTCACGGCCGGCTGGACGCACCCCAGCGCGCGCGGCAAGGGGCTGCTGCACCTGCTCGGGCGGCTGGTCCGCCTGATCGCGTGGGACCGCTGGGCGCCGCACTGGTGGTGCGGGATGGTGGCGCCCGACATCGCGCCGCTGTGGTCGGAGGAGAAGGCCGGCCGGCGCTTCCTGGAGAGCCGGCCCACCATCCTGTACCAGAACCCGGCGGCGGGCTTCGACTACCCGCCGTACCGCTTCATCCGGTTCGGCCGGCCGGGCGTGCACCTGGACATGCAGCAGGTGGCGCAGGGAGGGTGATTCCGGCGAATTGCCGGAATTGGAGAAAGGGGGCTTCACCGAGTGAAGCCCCCTTCCGTCGCGTCGGCGCCTATTGGTCCAACCGGCTCAGCAGTTCTTCCACGAATTGCGCACCCGCGTCAGGGAACGCGTGGTAGCCCACCTGCCGCGTCAGTTCCGAAACCTCCGTGCTGAACCGTTCGCTGTCGCGTTCGCTGACCTCGAACAGCCGGCGGTGAAGTTCGGAGCCTTCCAGGGCCGTCAGGTCGGCAGCAATGCGGTCGAGCATTTCCGCCGCCCTGTTATTGCGACTGGCGTCCCCGGGGAATTCGTCCGCCTTCCGGCGGCGCCATTCGGCAGACGATTCCACGTTGAAGCCAACCAGCATTCCGATGTCGATCATTTGCGCTTCTCCACGTTGAGGGTGAGGAAGCGCCGCATTTTCAGCTTGGGTGTCACGTCGACATTGGCAGCGCTTCCGAAGAATAGCAGGTGCTGATGGGGTTGCAAGTTTCTCAAAAGTCACGCGTGCACGCAGCTGAGCACGGCGCGGGTGCCGCTGGCGTCCTGCCAACCCAACAGCGTGTGCTGGTAGTCCAGCGGCCGAGCAAGGCCGCTCACCCGCAGCTGGTTCACCACCGGCGCGCGGATGTCCAGCGCCTCGGCGTAGCTGGCGGCGAGCACCCGGCCGAAGTCGGTGCGCTCGTCCGCCTCCGCCGGGCGCCCGAGGTTCGATCGGGCCCACGCGCTGCCCATGTACTTGACGGTCGTCTGGCCGATGAATCTCCAGAGGAGAGGGCCACCCGGCTCGGCGGCGAGGAGCACGCACCGGCTGAGCAGGCCGGTGCGCTTCAGGTAGTCCAGCACCGGCCGGCAGAGACTGGCGTGCTTGCCGCACTCCGCGACGATCGCCTGCTGCCAGTCCTCCATGGTGCCGCTCGCCTGACGCTCGATCTCGGCGCGCACGAGGCTGGGGCGGGCGGTGGCCGGGTTCACCGGCACGATGCACGCGGCGACGGTCATGCGGCGCGCTCCTTCAGGTAGACGGTGATGGCGGCGCCGTAGGCGGTGCGGAACTGGTCGGGCGTGATGCCGGCGGCCGTGGTCGCGGCGTCCACCATCTCGATGGTGGGCAGCTCCGGCGGCGCGGCGTGCGCGGGGGCTTCGGCCGCGAACTCCTCCACGATGTCGGCGAGGGGGTCGACCGCCGGCGTCACTGCCTGCATGCCGGCTAAAAGGCCGCTCTCCACCACGACCTCCGGCTGGGTATCCAGCACATCGCCATCCCCGGCCATGCCAGCCAGCAGCGCCCGGATGACGTGGAGGGCCTTGAGATCGTCGTCGTCCGCGGAATCGGTCGGCAGGCCATCGTGGACGCACAGCAGCCTGTCCAGCAGCGCCACCACGTCGGCGAAGGTCTTGGGCTCGGCAGCCAGGATCGCCCTGCGGATGGCGCGCAACTGCGTGTAGAGTTCGTCGCGCAGGTCTTCGGTGATGTCGTCCTCGCCCCGCAACGTATCGTGCCGTTCGGCCAGCTTCGCGGCTTTGGCGGCGGCCTCGGCGAAGGTCATGCCCAGGCTGGGGATGGTGGTGGAGGTCACGTCCACGGAGATGGGCGCCTGCTGACCCGTCAGCCGCTCGACCGCGCGCTTGGCGGCACCAATCAGCTTGGCGATGTGCGCGTTCGTGGTCGGCGCGTCGCTGCGCCCCACCTCGGCGACGAAGAAGCTGACGATCTGCGCGGCGTCGCTGTCGGTCTCCGGCTGGCGCTCGGCGATGGCGGCCACCAGCTCGCCGAACTCGTCCATCGCCGCGGTGATCTCGCTCCACTGCGTGTCGGAGTTCAGCGTGTCGGCGCGGGCGATGATGGCGAGCGCCCGTTCGACCAGGGCGGGGAGGGTGAAGGTGCTTTCGGTCATGCTCGTCTCCATCAGGCGGCAGCGGCGTTGGAGTGCTCCAGCCCGTAGGCCAGCACTTCGGCGATTGCAGGATGCGCGAGGATGCGGCGAACCAGCGGCCCGGCGCTGGGCTTCACGAGCCGCACGAGGTCCGGCAGCACGTCCGTGGCGGCGTTGCGTTCCGCCTCTTCGTCGTCCAGATCGAACCGCGCCACCGCAACCACCTTGGCGAACACGCCGAAGATGGACGTCGCCTCAGCCGCGCACAGGCGGTTCAGGTGGTCGCCGGCGCGGTCGCACGCTTCATCCACGCGGCGCCACGCCGCCACGATCTCCGGGTGCTCTCGGTCGGCGACGTCGCCCAGGCGTACCCACATGGCTTGCAGCTCCACGTTCAGCCGATCCACCTCCGCCACTCCATCCAGCCAGTCGAGACAGGCGCGGAGCAAGATCGTGTCGGGCTCGATGCACGCGACGGCGTGCGCCTCGGTGTCGAATGCCGCCAGCGCGTCGCTGAACGGGTCAGCGGCGGCGGAGGGCGCACCAGCGGCAGCCAGGGCAACGACGCCAGCGCCGGCCATCAAGGCGCGCCGTGACAGGCGGGCGCCGCTGTCGGCCATGTGTTGGATTTGCCCCCCGCTGGGGGGTGCGGTATTGTCCGGCTCGATCATCGCTGAGGCCTCACCTAGTGGTTGATCGCCGGCCGGTCGGGGAGGTCGAGACCCCGGCCGGCCAACTCATTTCAGCAGCGCATCGGGGTCGAGCCGATCCGCCACGTTCGCGGAAAGCCTGAGCTTTGCCGCAACCCTTACGATCTCAGAAGAGAAATCTTAATGAATTGCTTAAGCCCTGAGGTTGTGCGGAGGTGCGACAGTTTGAAACGGTCGCTGCTGATAGGTTTCGTGCACTGACGTGTCATATCTGGATATGCGTTTTGCATGTGCGAATGCGTGCTATGTTCTTATCGTGTGCTTCGGGAACTACCATCATATGCACTTTGACTGGCGTTTTTTGTAGTGCATTTGCTCGTATGGTGCTTGAACTGCCCCAGTTGAAGAGCAGTCCTCAGCAATGGCGTCGATCAGGCGCCGGCGCGCCGCCTTCGTTCTCCCATCCGTCGGTGTCGGTGGCGTACCGCTGGCGAACCTGGGCGATGATCTCCGGCGGGCCGACGTGGATGATGGCGGCCAGCTGGTCCTGCGCCGCAGCCAGCGCGCGTTCGGCAGCCATGCGTGGCGCCTCGGGCGTTCCGTCGACGTGCATCCGGATGACGAGGTGGTTGAGCCGGTCAACCTCGTTCTGAGCCTGCCGGATTGCCTCCAGGTGGCGGCGCAGCTCGGCAGCCTCGATGCGCATCTCGGCCATCTGGCGGTCGTGGAAGGCCGCGCTGACGACGGCTTCGGCGTCGGCGCCGGCAAGGCTGAGGCGTTCGCGGCCGTGGGGCGCGTTGCGGGGCTGTGGCATGGGACGCCTGTGGGTGTTGCTATTGGAGTATGATTACCCTTATGATGTAGCGCATTCGGTTTTGGAAGGCAACCATAAAGATGAACAATTACCCTAAAGGGGAAATTACGCCATTCCTGTGCCGGCTTGGGCGCGAAGCGGCGGGCTGGTCACAGCAGCAGCTTGCCGAAGCAGTGCGCGTGACGAAGAAGACCATCGCGAGTTTCGAGACGGGGAGAACCAATCCCCAGCGCCGGACACTTGAGGACATCCAGACTGCGCTAGAGGCCCAAGGTGTCGAGTTCATCCCCGCCGGCGCCTATCAGGGCGAGGGCGGGCCGGGCGTGCGGCTGCGGGCCGCGCCTTCCGCCGAATCGTAGCGTAGAAGGGGCATTGTTGCGTCGGCATCCTCGCCTTCGGTGGCATCCATGCCGGAGAGGGCAGAATGCGCGAGCGGCATTCCGATAGCGGTCCCCGTGCGGGACGCGTCCCACGCACCGATCCGGAACTCGCCGCGCTGCTGCCGGACGGCCCGTCGATCACCGTGAAGCAGGCGGCGTCCCTGCTCAGCATCGACATCAGTTCCGTCTACAAGGCGGTGCACCGCGGCGAGCTGCGCGGGCACAGGGTGGGGAAACGCGCGGTGCGGATCTACCTGAACTCCGTCGACGCCTACAGGCAGGCGAGGGAGATCCACCCGCCAGCGCCGACGCCGGCGCCTACGCGGCGTGCAAGTGCTCGGCAGCCGTCCGCGGCGCACCTGGAAGCCGTCAGGTTCTTGGATAGCCTCGGGGCATGATAGATCGACATACCGGGAGTGGATTTGTGGGTGTGAGCGCTGGCGTGGCGGATAGCGGCGAAGCGGCCGCCCTGTGCCTCGACGTTGCCCGCGCCACGGTGCGTCGCAGTGTCGGCGACGCGCCGCCGTTGGTGCAGACCATCGGCGAGGATCTGGCCGAAGTGCTCGCTCAGGAACTGGCGGCCCGGCTTGCCGCCGTGATGCCGGCAGCGTTGGTCCGCTCGATCGGCGAAGACCTGCTGGAGGGCGCCGACGCCATTGCCGAATTCATCTACGGCGATCCCGGCGACAGGCGGAAAGTCTACCACCTCGTTCAGCACGGCCGCTTCCCGGCCTTTCGCATGGGCGCCACCGTGTGCGCTCGGAAGTCGACCATCCTCGCGTGGATCAAGCAGCAGGAGGGTGGTGGCTTGAACCACCAATGACGGGCTCCATACCGGTGCCACGAGAAAACTCTTCTGCGAAAGTGCGGCCTTTTGGATTCCCTGCGATCATATGTCTCTTAATTGTCGACAACGCGAAGATACCTTTCTACCATAGGGCGAAGCGCCTGTTCGAAAATGGAGGGATCGATGCGTGGCTTCCCGAGATATCTCGCTCCGACGGTGCTTCTTGGTTTGATCATTGGGGGCTGCGCACAAGGGCACGTCCAGTGGGTCCGTGCATCTTGGTCAACTGTCCCTGTCGAGGCCGCTAACGCGCGGTGCCAGTACGAGACTACGGCCCTCTCCCCACTTCAGGGAGGCGGGCTCCTCTACCAGATCGCCGCGCAGAATAACCTATTCACACGATGCATGGCAGCGCAGGGTTGGAACCAAGTATTCGTGCCCGCGGCGGCATCTGGTCAGGTGTTCCGCGCGGCAGACCCAGCTCCAACTTCCACGGCGACGAACTGCTCCTACTCGGGTGGCAGGACCTGGGCGTCTGCCGAATGGTGCAAGAATGGGCTCGGTGGATCACCGGACTGACCGATGCGGACTTCGTGACCGGCTGAACCGTGACCGCGCGCTGGATCTGGGGGGCGGTGCCGCCGCTGTGAGGCAAGAATGACCAATCAGGCTAATCTGCGTGGCCCCGGTGCAGCGGCGGGGCAGAAGTCCAGCACCTCGCCTGGTGGTCAGCCGCAGCTTTCGCCGGACGATCTACTGCGGGCGCTCGCCGCCCTCCTCGCGCCGTTGCTTCAGCCGCTGGCGCAAACGTCAGCGGCCGAAGCGGACGAGCCGAAGGCGCCGCCTGAACCATCCATCCAGAAACAGGCCTTCACGGTGACGTCGTTCTGCAAGGCGCACGAGATCAGCACTCCGACCTACTACCGCCTCCGGAGGGAGGGAAAGGGACCGCGGGAAATGCGAGTCGGCTCGGATATCCGGATCAGCGTCGAAGCGGCGGCGGACTGGCGGCGCGCGCGCGAGGAAGATGGGAGGTCATGAGCGGCTCATCCGGAGCCAGAGGAGGATACGACCTTCGCCTTCGGAGGGCAGCGCTCTACTCTGCCGCCTCGCCCGTCCGGAACACCGGCGCAGTTCTGCGCGCATGATCCTGGGCGGCGGGCAAGCGCGAATCTCAGGAAGTCTCGTCCCGACTTCGCCGGCCATTTATCCCAGATGACCCGCTCGGTAAGGGCCCTGCGGGCCGCCTGAAAGTCCCTCGTGCCTGTCGAATGACGGCGGATTTGGCGGCTGGATCGGTCGTACCGTGACCGATACCAGATCCCCGATTGCCGTCCTGGCTTTTGCTCAAACCAGCAGTCTTGGAAAAAGCCGGGCTTTCCTGAGTGGTCTGGTGCGGACATGCGTCAACCGTCTGGCTGTTGATGAACGCCATGATTTGTGCCGGAGTATGGTAGATCCGCTTCAGGATTTGAATATATCCTATGCGCCCGGCTCGGCGAAGATTGCGTAAAGAGCTAAGTGAAATGCGCAACTCTTCAGCTGTTTCTGCCTCCGTGAGCATCATCGGGGCTATATTCATTTTGTGAAGCTCGTTACGTTACACGATGACTGCTATCATAGAATTCCCGATCTATCTATTCCATTTTGAAGTGCTCCGTCCTACTGCTTGCCATGGGGTAAATCTGTCGGCTGAGACATCGGCTCAATTTTGAGCGCATGTTCGGGGCCGCTGGGCCGGCCGGGACATCAACCCTATTTTGGGGGCATGATAGATCCCCAGATCTGGGTAGCTATCCAAATCTGGACAGCTATTCGCGGCTGGCAGCCCGGCCAGCTGGAACACCGGTCCAGATCTGGACGCATGTACGGGGCCGCGCGGCTGGGGCATCACCTCAATTTCGAGGGCATGATAGATCCCCAGATCTGGGAAGCTATCCACGGCCGGCAGAGATTCCCGTGCACCGCAGCAGGTGCCCTGGAATCCCAAGGGGCCAGCGCCCGACGTCACCGGGGTATCCCGGCGACCCGATCGCGGCGGCCGGGGTTCATGGGAAACCCCATAGACCCGCTGGCGGAATTTCGCGTTACGCACGACGTGTAACGCGCCGTAGATCATGGGGCGGCTGCGGGCCTGCGCCGCCTCGGCAGGACGGGGATGCGCGACGTATGCCGGTGACAGGGTGACGATTCGACGCGCTAACCTGCCCGTCTACGAACGCTCGTGTTCGCCTTCGTTCGGATGGAAACTGTGGGACGTTGTGTGGGACGCCACCAGAACGCCAAGCTGAAAACCTATATATCTCAATGCTTTAAGCGGCAAAGGTGGCGGATGGGGTGGGATTCGAACCCACGGTAGGCTCGCACCTACGGCGGTTTTCAAGACCGCTGCCTTAAACCACTCGGCCACCCATCCATACCGGTTCGACGCACGGCGCCGGTCCGGCTTGATAGTCCGGCGCGTCTGCGGGGGTCAAGAGGCGGCGTGACGGCGGGCCGGAATCGCAAGCCCTAGAATCGGAAGCCCTCGTCGAGCAGCGCCAGGCAGGCGTCCGTCGCCTCGGCGTCCAGTTTGGCGCCGCGCAGGCGGCGCAGCTCCTCGCACGCCGCGTCCAGGCCCTTGGCCGGGCGGTAGGGGCGGTGCGAGGTGATGGCCTCCACCACGTCGGCCACGGCGACGATCCGCGCCTCCTGGCTGATCGCTTGGCCGGACAGGCCGTGCGGGTAGCCGGAACCGTCCATGCGCTCGTGATGCTCCAGCACGATGCGGTGGATGGCGTCGTCGAACTCCACGCGCTTCACGATGTCGTGGCCGTACACCGTGTGCAGTTTGATCAGCTCGAACTCCTGCGGCTCCAGCCGGCCGGGCTTGGACAGCAGCTCCGCCGGGATGCCGATCTTGCCGATGTCGTGCATCAGGGCTCCTAAGCGGATGCTCTCGGCCCGCTCCTCGCTCAGGCCCAGGCGCCGGGCGATGGCGGCGGAGAGCAGGGCGACGCGGGCCTGATGGCCGGCGGTGTAGGGATCGCGCCGCTCGATGGCGCGGCCCAGCGCCTCGGCCGTCTGGTCGAGCGCGGAGCGCGCGCCGATCAGCGCGTCCAGGCGCCCCTGCTCGGCCCGGTCGCGGCGGCGGAACTCGCGGCGCAGCAGCAGCCACAGCGCCCCCGACGTGATCAGCACGTAGGTCAGGCCCTTGCCCAGCTCGAAGGCGTAGTGCCCTTCCAGATCGGCGCCGAACAGGGCGACGGCGAGGCGGTTGCCGGCCAGGATCCACACCGTGCCGAACGCCGCGTAGAGAACCGAGATGGAAAGCGCCGACAACGGCCGCATCGTGCCCCCGCGATGAAGCGAACTGCCCATGAAGACCATAGCGCGCTGGTGGTGCCTTGCCCGTGGTCAAATCATTGGACGGACGAAGTGTCGCGGCGGCCCCGAAACAGCCTACGTACGGATGGGACGGCCGAGGCTGGCGAGCCGCTTCACGCGCTTGGGCGGGGAGGGGGCGTCGGAGAAGTCGGGCAGGCTGGGCGCGCGGGCCATCACCTTGCGCACCATGTCGGCGGTCTCGTCCAACTCGTCGATGGTGCTCTGCGCCACCCTGTCGGCGAACTGCGGGCGGGTGAGCTTGGAGCGCATCTCGCTGATGATGCGCAGCTCCGGCTCGAACAGCTCGCGCGCACCGATGGGCAGCACCTGGTCATCGCGCATGCTGAGGAAGTAGTTGCGCGTCGCCTTGATCAGCAAGGTGGAAAGCAGGACGTCCATGCGCTCGAATTCGGCGCGCAGGTCGTCCAGCCTGTTGTCGGTGAGGTTGGTCAGCCGCTCCTCGGTCAGCGCCACCAGCGCGCGGACCTCCTCCACCTTCTTGCGGAAGTCGAGGAAGGAGGCGAAGCGGTCGTCGCCCATGTCGCGCGTCGCCTTCTCGGCCAGCGTCATGGCGTCGCGTGCCTGCCGCTCCAGCGCGGCCAGCAGCTCCTCCACTTCCTTGCGGCTGTAGTCCCGCCTCCACACCATCGCCCGGCGCCCCGACCTGTCGTGCCCCCACTCTAGGCGCGGGCGCTTAACAAACATTTTATGGAAATGCGGACCAGACCGCCAGACCAGACCGCCCGATCAGTCCGCCAGTTCCAGGACGACCGGCGTGTGGTCGGACGCCTTCTCCGCCCCACGAGGGCGGCGGTCGATGGTGCAGGCGACCAGCCGGTCGGCGGCCTGCGGCGACAGAAGGAAGTGGTCGATGCGCAGGCCAAGGTCGCGCGGCCAGCTGCCGGCCTGGTAATCCCAGAAGGTGTAGGCGCGCGCGTCGTCGTGGAGCGCGCGGTAGGCGTCGGTGAGGCCGAGGTTGATGAGCGCGCGGAACTTCTGCCGCGATTCCAGGCGGAACAGCGCGTCCTGGCTCCACCCCACCGGGTCGTAGACGTCGCGCGCCTCGGGGATGATGTTGTAGTCCCCGCCCAGCACCAGCGGCACGCCCCGGTCCAGCAGGCCGCGGGCGTGCGCGGCCAGCCGGTCCATCCAGCGCAGCTTGTACGGGTACTTCTCGGTGCCCACCGGATTGCCGTTGGGCAGGTAGAGCGAGGCGATGCGCACGCCGTTCACCGTGGCCTCGACGTAGCGGGCCTGCTCGTCCTCCGGCTCGCCGGGCAGGCGGCGCAGCACGTCGCTGGCCGGGGCTTTGGAGAGCAGCGCCACGCCGTTGTAGGACTTCTGCCCGAGGACCTCGACGTGGTAGCCGAGGTCCTCGATGGCGGCGCGGGGGAAGGCGTCGGTCTCGCACTTCACCTCCTGGAACAGCGCCACGTCGGGGGAGGCGGCGCGCAGCCAGTCGGTGACCAAGGGCAGGCGCGCCTTGACCGAATTCACGTTCCAGGTGGCGATCTTCACGATAAGCCGCCGTCAGACCGCGAAGGAATTGCCGCAGCCGCAGGACGCCGTGGCCTGCGGGTTCTTGATCTGGAAGGCGGCCCCCATCAGGTCCTCGACGTAGTCCAGGGTGGAGCCGTTCAGCAGGTCGAGCGAGCAGTCGTCGGTGACGACCTTGGTGCCGTTGTGCTCGAACACGAAGTCGTCGTCGTTCACCGCGTCGTCGAAGGCGAAGCCGTACTGGAAGCCGGAGCAGCCGCCGCCGGACACGGTGAGGCGCAGCATCAGGCCGGGCTTGCCCTCATGCTCCACCAGGAAGGCCACGCGCCTGGCCGCGCTGTCGGAGATGTGGAACGTGCGGTCGGTCGCAACGTCGGACATGGAAAAACCCTCATAAGCCGGAACCGGGATGCCGGGGAGAAATGTAAGGCGCCCTGACGCATGTGCAAAGAGGGTGGTTCGCCATGCGGCGCCGGCTGTGCCATATTCATGGACGGAGGTGCGCCATGGACCGCCCGCTGCTGACCCCGTCGGACATCCTTCAGGCCTATTCGCGGGGCGAGATCGCCTCGTCCCAGGCCATCGACATGCTGCACCTGGACGGCTACCGCGCCCTGCTGGCCGCCGTGTGCGACGCCGACCTGCCGCTGCCCCGGCCCTCGCCCGAGGAAACGGAGGCCATGGTGGCGGTGGCCTTGCCGATCCTGCGGGCGGCGCTCAAGAAGGCTGAGGTGCAGAATTAACTGATGTTATCATTATGCAACATTTTTTTCATGCGATGTCCATAGCCGGCAAGTGCTAAGTTGGGCAGAGAAGAAGGCGGAGGTTTGTCGAACAAAATACTGATATGCGGCCGGATTACTCCGGGCTTTGTTAAGCAGCAATTAGCATACTGCCGACCAGAACCGCAGGGGCAGCCGTCATCAGGCGTGTGGTTAGAGAACAAGTCGTGGGAATGATACGCCTCGGTGCGTCTAAAATCCCAGTTGTCAAAGGGGCTGCTAAGCCGTTCGGCTACAAATTTTACAAGCGAGTAATCGTATTGATCTATCACATTGCCCTCTTCGTCGGAAGTAAAAGGTACAGAGTATTTTTGCACAGGATCTTTCACAATGGATATACCGTGAAAATTTACATCTTTCGCAATATGGTAGCATAGTTTTCCGCGATAAACTTTGCCCAACTCATGTTGGCAAGACGACCATGGATCAATTGCTTGCCCACAGATACTGCACTCATGTCGCCCGATGGTCATCTCTGGTGACATGAATAAATGATATGGGTAGAGAGACTGCCAGTTCGACACTGTGTTTGATAGCCATTCAACGCCGTAGGATTTGTTTCGGAGAAATTGGTTGTTTTTTATCCTGGCGTTGCTAATTTCTATCTGCTCTAAATCACACCATGCTTGGTAGTATTGATGTTCCTTAATTTTACAAAATGCCTCTATATAACTTTTGCGTGTATTGGCTAATTCGTTCAAGTACCAAAGCTTGTTGACCTCATCATCGCTTAGCAATGGTGATGTGTCATTAATGCGCTTCCTAATATCGTCAGAAGTTGTCTCCCACCATGTGATGGAAGGGTTTTTTATATTATTACGAAGTAACTTTTCTAGTTTTGTGAGGCTTGCGGCCGATGCGTCTTTTTTCGTTTTCATAGGGTTGCCCTTTCAATTCATCTGGGAAGCAATTTTTTGTTTCATTTGTTAAAGTCTCTATAAGCCTTGATGGAGGCCCCTTGTACTTAAGTGACATGCAGCGACCGCGTGATCCTTCGACGATTAACTCGACCTCAACTGAGTCTTTTTCTGTCGGGGAAAACAGGGCATTATCTATTCTATTTCCAAGAACCTGAACCAAGGCGGGCACCAAGACTGCCGTTACTAGGAAAGTTGGAAGACGCCACTCGCGACCGTGTAGGGCAATCTCTTTGTAGAATTCTCGGTCTATTCCTACCGCAATTTCTTTATCGTTGAATGCCTTGCGAACAAGCGCGATAACGTCGGCCGTCCCCTGAGGGAAAAGCGCTTTTTCCCCATCCCGAAAATTCTCCCAGGGGACAGCGATGATGGCTGAAGATCGGATATCTGCTTGCGCCGCAGGGCTGACCCATTCCCTCGTCGCCCAATAATCGCGACTGCAATCAGTTTCCGCTATGCTTAGCGAAAAGACCGTACGCGAAAACGAGCCGTGCATGTCTTTCGGCCACCTTACGCCTGAATGTGGGCAGCTATACGTTTTTTAAGATGGGGGCGATTGACCACGTTTGGCAAGGCAGTGCGACAGAATGTACCGTAGGCTCGTCCAAGTCACCGCCTTCCCCGTTGCGCCCGGCCCGTTGCCGGGGCTAGTGTCCGCGCCATGACGGCGGACACCTTCATGCCCGGCGAAGCACGGCTTGCGCCCTACGCCTGCCACCCTGCGCACAGCCGCGGGCGGCTGGTGCGCGAGGACGAGAGCCCGACGCGCTCGTGCTACCAGCGCGACCGCGACCGCATCGTGCATTCGGGTGCCTTCCGCAAGCTCAAATACAAGACGCAGGTCTTCGTCTACCACGAGGGCGACTATTACCGGACCCGGCTGACCCACAGCCTGGAGGTGGCGCAGATCGCCCGCTCCATCTCGCGCGTGCTGGGGCTGAACGAGGATCTGGCGGAGGCGGTGGCGCTGGCGCACGACTTCGGCCACACGCCCTTCGGCCACGCCGGCGAGGACGCGCTGAACGCTTGCATGGAGCCGTACGGCGGCTTCAGCCACAACGACCAGACGCTGCGCGTGCTCACGAAGCTGGAGCATCGCTACGCCGAGTTCGATGGGCTGAACCTGACGTGGGAGACGCTGGAGGGGGTGGTCAAGCACAACGGGCCGCTGCTGCCGCTCAACGACGGCAAGCCGCTGCCGGTGACCATCGACGCCTTCCGCGACGTCTGGGACCTGGAGCTGGACACCAACCCCTGCGCCGAGGCGCAGGTGGCGGCCCTGGCCGACGACATCGCCTACAACAACCACGACATCGACGACGGCCTGCGCGCCGGCCTGTTCTCCATCGAGGAGGTGGCCGAGCTGCCGATGGTCGGCCCGATCGTGCGGCAGGTCTGCGACCGCTATCCGGGGCTGGAGCGCGGGCGGCTGATCCACGAGACCGTGCGGCGCATGATCAACGCCATGGTCGACGACCTGCTGACCGAGACGCGGCGCCGGCTGGCCGAGGCGCGGCCGGGATCGGCGGCCGAGGTGCGGGCGGCGCCCGAGGCGGTCGTCGCGTTTTCCGAACCGATGCTGGCCGACCAGCGCCCCTTGCGCGCCTTCCTGCGGCAGCGCATGTACCGGCACTACAAGGTCAACCGCGAGATGAGCAAGTGCAAGCGGGTGGTGCGGTCGCTGTTCGACCTGTTCATGGCCGAGACCAACTGCCTGCCCACCCAGTGGCAGCAGGAGCTGAAGGCCACCGGTGGCGAAGGGAATCCGCTGGTGCGGGCCCGCCTTGTCGCCGACTACATCGCCGGCATGACCGACCGGTTCGCGCTGGCCGAGTACGGCCGCCTCTTCGACATGGATGCGAAGATCTAAGAAGATGAATATTTTCAAGACGTTCGAAAGCGACATTCGGAAGATTCTCGAAGAGCTGGCGGCCGCCGGGGCGATCCCCGCCGGGCTCGACACCAGCCGGCTGGCGGTGGAGCCGCCGCGCGAGGCGGCGCACGGCGACCTGTCGACCAACGCGGCGATGGTGCTGGCCAAGCCCGCCGGCATGCCGCCGCGCAAGCTGGCCGAGATGCTGGTCGAGAAGCTGAAGGCGCTGCCGGACGTGACGTCGGTGGAGATCGCCGGCCCCGGCTTCGTCAACCTGCGCCTGTCGCCGGACGTCTGGCGCGCGCGGATCAAGGACATCCTGGTTGCCGGCACGGCCTACGGCGACAGCGACCTCGGCAAGGACGAGCCGGTGAACGTCGAGTACGTCTCGGCCAACCCGACCGGCCCGCTGCACGCCGCGCACGGCCGCGGCGCGGTGTTCGGCGACGCGCTGGCGGCGCTGCTGGAGAAGGCCGGGCACAAGGTCACGCGCGAGTACTACATCAACGACGCCGGCGCCCAGGTGGACGTTCTGGCGCGCTCCACCTACCTGCGCTACCGCGAGGCGCTGGGCGAGGCGATCGGGGAGATCCCGGCCGGCCTGTACCCCGGCGAATACCTCAAGGACGTGGGCCAGGAGCTGGCGCAGCGGGATGGTGGCAAGTGGCTGGAAGTGCCTGAAACGGAATGGCTTCCGGCCTGCCGCGAATTCGCCATCGCGCGCATCATGGAATGGATCAAGGACGACCTCGGCGCCCTCAACATCCGCATGGACGTCTACACGTCGGAACGCGGGCTGGTGCTGGCCGGCGCCGTGGACAAGGCGCTGAAGACGCTGGAGGACCGCGGCCTGATCTACGTCGGCGTGCTGGAGCCGCCCAAGGGCAAGAAGCCCGACGACTGGGAGCCGCGTCCGCAAACCCTGTTCAAATCCAGCGACTTCGGCGACGACGTTGACAGGCCGCTGAAGAAGTCCGACGGCTCGTTCACCTACTTCTCGAACGACATCGCCTATCACCATGACAAGGCGATGCGCGGCTTCACCACGCTGATCGATGTGTGGGGCGCCGACCACGGCGGCTATGTCAAGCGCATGCAGGCGGCCACCACCGCCATCACCGAAGGCAAGGCGGCGCTGGACGTGAAGCTGTGCCAGCTCGTGCACCTGATGCAGAACGGGCAGCCGGTGAAGATGTCGAAGCGCGCGGGCACCTTCGTGACCCTGCGCGACGTCATCGAGACGGTCGGCAAGGACGTGGTGCGCTTCATCATGCTCACCCGCCGCAACGACCAGACGCTGGAGTTCGACTACGCCAAGGTGACCGAGCAGTCGAAGGACAACCCGGTCTTCTACGTGCAGTACGCGCACGCCCGCTGCCGCTCCGTGCTGCGCCACGCCGCCGAGGCGCTGGCCGGCAAGGACCTGTCGCCGGCCGGCCTCGCCGCCGCCGACCTGGCGCGGCTGGAGGACGAGGCGGAACTGGCGCTGGTCAAGCGCATGGCGACGTGGCCGCGGCTGGTCGAATCCGCGGCGGAAGCGCACGAGCCGCACCGCGTGGCCTTCTACCTGTACGACCTCGCCTCCGACTTCCACGCGCTGTGGAACAAGGGCAAGGACGACGCCACCCTGCGCTTCCTGGTCGATGACGCGGAACTGACGCTGGCGCGGCTGGCCATGATCAGCGCGGTGGCGACGGTCATCGCGTCGGGCCTGACGGTCATGGGCGTGGAGCCGGTGGAGGAGATGCGCTGATGCGGCCGGGCAGCGATGTGAACTACGCCGCCGATCCCTATGGCTACCCGCCGGCGAAGGGCCGGCGGCGCGGGCTGTTCGGTCTGGGTTTCGCCGTGGTGGGCATCGCCGCCTTCGCCGGTGTGATCGTCTTCGCCTACGGGCGCGGCGACCGCGTCGCCCCGGACGGCGGCCCGCCGCTGCTGGAGGCCGACGCCACGCCGCACAAGCTGCGCCCCGAGCAGCCGGGCGGCCTGGACGTGCCGCACCAGGACAAGCTCGTCTACGACCGGCTGAACGGCAAGGCGACGACCGGCCGCGGAACGGTGGAGCATCTGCTGCCGCCGCCGGAGCAGCCGCTGCCGCGCCCGGTGGTGACGCCGGCCCTGCCGCCGCCGCCGGCCCTGCCGGCGCCGCCCGCCGTGGCGCAAGTGCCGCCCCCGCCGCCGGGAGCCACGGCCACCGTGCCGCGCACCATGCCCGACGGCGACGCCATCCCGCCGGCCGTGCCGGTGCCCGGCGTGCAGGCGCAGGTGAGCCCGCCGCCCGCCATGGGCGGCGCCTCGCCGCAGCAGGTCGCGACGCTGCCGCCGCCGAAGGCGCCGCCGGCCCCGCCCGCCAAGACCGCTCCGCCGCAGCCGGCCCCGGCCGCCGCCAAGCCCGCCGCCCCGCCGCCGGCCCCAGCCACGGCGACGGCGCAGCCGGCCGGCGCGCTGTCGGCCCCGCAGGCGGCCAAGCCGCCGGCACCCGCCACGGCGCCGGCCGCGGGCGTGCTGGCCGCCCCCCAGGCCGCCAAGCCGGCTGCCGCACCGCCGCCCGCCGCGTCCGGCGGTGCGGGCGGCTACCGCGTCCAGCTCGCGTCGGTGCGCAGCGAGGCGGAGGCGCAGGCGGAATGGAAGCGCCTCGCTGGCCGGTATGGCGACGCGCTGGGCGGGCTCAGCCTGAACGTCGCCAAGGCCGACCTGGGCGAGAAGGGCGTCTTCTACCGCGTCCAGGGCGGCAGCGTGGACGAGGCGCGCGCCCGCGCGATCTGCGACAAGCTCAAGGCCCAAAGCGTGGGGTGCGTGATTGTCCGTCCCTAAAGCACCGCGGCCGCGCGCCGCCATCCTCGGCTGCGCCGGCACGGCGCTGTCGGACGAGGAGCGCGCGTTCCTGCGCCGCGCCGATCCGCTGGGCTTCATCCTCTTCCGCCGCAACTGCGAATCGCCCGAACAGGTGAAGGCGCTGGTGGCCGACCTGCGGGCGGCGGTCCAGCGCCCCGACGCGCCGGTGCTGATCGACCAGGAGGGCGGGCGCGTCGCCCGCCTGCGCCCGCCGCACTGGCCGGCCTTCCCGCCGGCCCGCGCCATCGGCCTGCTGGCCGAGCGCGACATCGCGCTGGGCCGCGAGGCGGCGTGGCTGGACGGGCGCCTGCTGGCGCACATGCTGCACGACCTGGGCATCACGGTGGACTGCGCGCCGGTGTGCGACGTGCCGGTGGAAGGGGCGCACGACGTGATCGGCGACCGGGCCTTCTCCCGCGATCCGGCGCTGGTGGCCGACCTTGCCCGCGCCGTGTGCGAGGGCATGATGGCCGGCGGCGTGCTGCCGGTGATCAAGCACATCCCCGGCCACGGCCGCGCCTTCGCCGACAGCCACGCCGAGCTGCCGGTGGTGGAGGCGCCGCGCGCCGACCTGGAATCCACGGATTTCGCCCCCTTCCGCGACCTTGCCGACATGCCGCTGGGCATGGTGGCGCACGTGGTGCTGAAGGCGCTGGACCCGGCGCAGCCGGTCAGCACCTCGGCCAGCGTGATCAGGGACGTGGTGCGCGGGCCGGCGATCGGGTTTGACGGGCTGCTGTTCAGTGACGATCTGTCGATGGGTGCCTTGTCCGGCGACGCGGGCGAACGCACGCGGGCCGTGCTGGCCGCCGGCTGCGACGTGGCGTTGCACTGCAACGGTGACATGGCGGAGATGGAGCTGGTGGCGCAGGCCGCCCCGCCGCTGAGCTACGCCGCCGCCCAGCGCTGGGCGCGGGCGCAGGCGGTGCGCGGCGTGCCGGATCCGGTGGACGCCGCGGCGTTGCGCGCGCGCTTCGACGCCCTGCTGTCCGGTGCGGCGGTGTAATAGGGAATTCGAGATGGAAGACAGCCTGCTCCGCCTCACCACCATCGTCATCCCGGTGGTGATCGCCATCACCATGCACGAGGCCGCGCACGGCTTCGTGGCGTGGCGGCTGGGCGACGACACGGCGCTGCGCCTGGGGCGGGTCAGCTTCAACCCGCTGCGCCACGTCGACCTGTTCGGCACCATCCTGGTGCCGGGGCTGATGTACCTGACGACCGGCTTCCTGTTCGGCTGGGCCAAGCCGGTGCCGGTGAACTTCGGCCGCCTGCACCACCCGCGCCGCGACATGGTGTGGGTGGCGCTGGCCGGTCCCGGCACCAACATCGCGCTGGCGATCATCTCGGCGCTGCTGATCCACATCGCACCGGCGGTGCCGGCGCTGGGGCAGGAGTGGTTCCTGGCGAACCTGGAAATCTCCATCCTGATCAACCTGATCCTGGCCGTCTTCAACATGATCCCGCTGCCGCCGCTGGACGGCGGGCGGGTGGCGGTGGGCGTGCTGCCGGACGCGCTGGCCTTCCCGCTGGCGCGGCTGGAGCGGTACGGCCTGCTGATCCTGATCGGTGCGTTGTTCCTGCTGCCGATGCTGGGGCGGGAGATGGGCTACAACCTGGACGTCTTCCGCTGGATCGTCTGGCCGCCGGTGGAGGCGCTGTTCAAGCTGATCCTCGAGATCACCGGACATGCCTGACGACCGGTTCGCGGAGGATCCCGAGCGCGAGCTGACCGCCGCCGAACAGCTGGTCCTGGCGCTCGACGGGTTCGAGGGGCCGATCGACATGCTGCTGTCGCTGGCGCGCGAGCAGAAGGTCGATCTGGCGAAGATCTCCATCCTCGATCTGGCGGACCAGTACCTCGCCTTCATCGCCGCGGTCCGCAAGGTGCGCCTGGAGCTGGCGGCCGACTATCTGGTGATGGCGGCGTGGCTGGCCTACCTGAAGTCGCGCCTGCTGATCCCCGAGCCGGAGGAGGACGAGCCGTCCGGTCAGGAGATGGCCGAGGCGCTGGCCTTCCAGCTGCGCCGGCTGGAGGCGATGAAGGAGGCCTCGGCCAAGCTGATGGCCCGGCCGCGCGTGGGCATCGACACGTTCGCCCGTGGTGCTCCGGAGGACATCGACATCCTGCGCAAGTCGGTGTTCCAGGTGACGCTGTACGACCTGCTGAAGGCCTATGGCGAGCACAAGCGTCGCAAGGAGACGTCGGTGCTGCACGTGGAGCCGATGCGGCTCTACTCCATCGAGGACGCGGTGCAGCGGCTGTCCGAACTGCTCGGCCGCATGCCGGACTGGGCGACGCTGCAGAGCTTCCTGCCGCACGAGGCGCAGGGAACGCTGATGGGCCGCTCGGCGCTGGCCGCGCATTTCGCGGCGACGCTGGAACTGGCCAAGGCGGGACAGGTGGAGTTGCGCCAGGACGGCGCCTTCGCGCCGATCTGGGTGCGCCGCGCCCGCCCGAGGGACGAGGGGTGAGGCGGACCGCGTGCCGTTGGGTTTTCGCTGGCGCTCAACCCAACCTACCGGCCAGCCGTAGGTTGGGTTGAGGCGAAGCCGAAAACCCAACGTCGGAGGCATTGAATTCCATGAAGGTCGCATGATCGAAGAGGTCAAGAATTCCGAGGAGGTCGAGGCGCGGGTGCAGAACCTGCGCCTGCTGGAGGCGCTGCTGTTCGCCTCCGCCGACCCGCTGGACGAGGAGACGCTGGCCGGCCGCCTGGGCGCCGGGGCGAACGTCGCGGCGTTGCTGGACGACCTGCGCCGGCACTACGCGCCGCGCGGCGTGAACCTCGTGCGTACCGGGGCCGGCTGGGCCTTCCGCACGGCTATCGACCTGGCGCCGATGCTGCGCCAGGAGGAGGAGGTCTCGCGCAAGCTGTCGCGCGCGGCCATCGAGACGATGGCCATCATCGCCTACCACCAGCCGGTGACGCGGGCGGAGATCGAGCAGATCCGCGGCGTCGCGACCAGCAAGGGCACGCTGGACATCCTGATGGAGCACGGCTGGATCCGGCCGGGGCGGCGGCGCGAGACGCCGGGCCGGCCGCTCACCTGGATCACCACCGACCACTTCCTCGACCACTTCGGCCTCGAATCGCTGCGCGACCTGCCGGGGGTGGAGGAGCTGCGCGCCGCCGGCCTGCTCGATTCGCGCCCCGTGCTGTACGGCGTGGGGGCGGCCAGCGGCGAAGCCGACCTGCCGGTGGCCGAAGAGCGCGGGGAGCCTGAGGATTAGCGCTTTTCGATGGTGGGGTCTACGCACCGTCCGCCGGAATACCTACCTGATTCGTAAGGCATCCCGGCCGGGCGACGTTGCGCCGGGGATGCGCTTTCTGCCATAGTGCCGGCCCGCACAGGGTGGCCTCCGCTCAGGAAAAGGGTGTCATGGGAAGCTTCAGTATTTGGCATTGGCTTGTGGTTCTGGTCATCGTCCTGCTGCTGTTCGGCGCCGGAAAGCTGCCGAAGGTGGCGGGTGACCTCGCCAAGGGCATCAAGAACTTCAAGGCCGGCCTGAAGGACGAGGACGAGCAGACGCCGGCGCAGGGCGCCGACGCCAAGGTCCTGCCGAACCAGCCCGCCCCGCCGCCGGCCGCCGGCACGACGGTGAAGAAGGACGAGGCGGCCCGCACCTGACGGGACCGTGTCCCGCGCCGCGCCGGCATCCCGCCCCGGGGTGCCCCGGCGCGGCGCCGTGAGACTTGAGGACGCATGTTCGACATCGGCTGGTCGGAAATAATGGTCATCGCCGTGGTGGCCCTGGTCATCATCGGCCCCAAGGACCTGCCCTCCGCCATCTACACCCTCGGCAAGTGGGTGCGGAAGGCGCGCTTCGTGGCGCGCGACTTCCAGACCCACATCGACGACATGATGCGCGAGGCGGAGCTGGACGAGCTGAAGAAGCAGGCGCTGAAGGCGCGCGACCTCAACATCGCCCGCGAGGTCGAGAAGACGATCGACCCGACCGGCGACGTGAAGGCGGCGTTCGAGCTGCCGCCGGAGGCCAGCGGCGTCGCCGGCTACCACGGCAGCCCGCCGGAAGAGGAACAGCCCCGGCCCGCCACCGAACCGCCGGTGACGCTGCCCGCCGGAACGACGCCTTCCGCCGCCGCGCCGGAGCCCGAGAAGGCGCCGGAGCCGGCCACCGCCGCGGCCGCCCCGCCGCCCGCCACATCTGACAAGACCGTGTGACCGCCGTGGCTACGGAAAACCCGACCGAAATTCCGGACGATCTCGACGACAGCAAGATGCCGCTGATCGATCACCTGATCGAGCTGCGCAACCGGCTGATGTATTCCGTGGGAGCGCTGCTGATCGCGTTCCTGCTGTGCTACATGGTATCGGACAAGATCTACAATTTCCTGGTGCAGCCGCTCGCCGATCTGCTGGCGGGGCAGGGGCGCCGGATGATCTACACCGGCCTGACCGAGGCGTTCTTCACCTACGTCAAGGTGGCGTTCTGGGCCGGCTGCTTCCTGGCCTTCCCGGTCATCGCCAGCCAGATCTGGATGTTCGTGGCGCCCGGCCTGTACAAGCACGAGCGCAAGGCCTTCCTGCCCTTCCTGGCTGCGACGCCGTTCCTGTTCTTCCTGGGCGGGGCGATGGTCTACTACCTCGTCTTCCCGATGGCGTGGCAGTTCTTCCTGGGCTTCGAGTTCCACCCGGCCACCGAGGGCGAGCTGCCCATCGAGTTCGAGGCGCGCGTCGGCGAGTACCTGTCCCTGGTGATGGCGCTGATCTTCGCCTTCGGCATCGCCTTCCAGCTGCCGGTGCTGCTGACCCTGCTGATCCGCGCCGGCCTGCTGACCACGACGACGCTGCGGGAAAAGCGCCGCTACGCGATCGTCTTCGTCTTCATCGCCGCCGCCATCCTGACGCCGCCCGACGTGATCAGCCAGGTCAGCCTCGCCATCCCGATGCTGATGCTCTACGAGATTTCCATCTGGATCGGCTTCTCCATCGAGAAGAAGCGCGCCCAGAGCGAAGCGGCGGAAACGTAAGACCAGCGAAGCGGCGGAAACGTAAGGGTAAGCCGTGGGTTCAGAGCCTGCTTGACAGTCATTCCACGGTTTTGTTCGCTTTCAGCATGAATACGTCATGGCCGGGCCCAGTCCCGGCCATCCACGCACCTGGGATCAACCGAAGTGCGTGGATACCCGACACAAGGCCGGGCATGACGAATTCTTTTGCGGAAAGATCTTAAGACTGCGATACCTATAAACAGCCCCTCAGGCCGCAACGAGCCCGGCTGCGACGACGCGGTCGCGGCCTGTGGCCTTGGCGCGGTAGAGCGCCCGGTCGGCCTCCGCCAGCATCTCGTCGAAGGTGTGCGGGGCGTCCCGCGTGTCGGCGGCGCCAATGCTGACGCTGGTGGAGATCACGTTGCCTTCGTGTTCCACCAGCAGGTCGCGCAGCGCCACGCGCAGGCGCTCGGCCACGATCAGCGCGCCCTCCATGCGCGTGCCAGGCAGCAGCACGCAGAACTCCTCCCCGCCGTAGCGGCCGAAGACGTCGCCCTGGCGCAGTTCGGCGGTGACGGCGGCGGTGAAGGCGCGCAGCACCGCGTCGCCGGCCTGATGGCCGAAGCTGTCGTTGATGCGCTTGAAATGGTCGATGTCGATGAGGAGCAGGGCAAACGCCTCGCCGGACCGGTGGGCGCGGGCGAAGGTGCTCTCGGCCAGCGCCAGGAAGGCGCTGCGGTTGAAGATGCCGGTCAGCGAATCGTAGGTCGCCGCCTGCCGCAGGTCGGCCTGCAGCCGTTCCGTCGTCATGACGATAAAGCCAATGCCGAACGCCAGCATCGCCCCGATGGCCTCCAGGAACCCCAGGCTCTGCACCATGCTGGGCGCCAGAAGGTCGGGCAGGGGGGTTTCCAGGATGGTGAAGGCGGAGCGCAGCCCGGCGAACGCGGCGTGCCCGAGGAACACGAGGCCGACGACCCCGGCCGAGGTGCGCACCGCCCACCGCGCGTTGCGCAGCAGGTCCACGCCGCACAGCAGGCACATGGCGCAGACGAAGCCGGTCGCGGTGGCGAGGCGGCCGTTGATGCTGCCGGCGGCGATGGATAGGGCGATCAGGGACGCGTACACCATCACCAGCGCCGCGACCCACGAGCCCGGAACGTGGCTTTTGGTGAAGGAGCGAATCGCCAGATAGATCGAGACGAAGGCGCCGACGAACGCCGCGTTGGTCGCCGCCATCGTCCAGAGCGACGGCTCCGGCCCGCGCATCGCGACCAGAAGCACGGCAACCGCCACGAGCACGTCGCAGACGACGGCGTAGCGCAGGGATCGGATGCCGCGGTTGACGTGCCACGTCAGCAGATGGGCCGCCGCCATGACGAGGGCCATCAGCAGCGTAACCACCACGAGTGTCCGGGAATCGAGGATCATCACCCTACCGTGGCGGCTGCATGCGGCCCCGCCGACCGTCGGGGTGGCGGAACATACTCGGGTAAGTAATTAGCACAAATGTTCCCGGGCACAAGGCAAGCGAGGGCGTAGGCGTGGCGGGGGACGGGGCGCTCTGGATTTGTTTGGGGATGCGCACTATAACCGGCCTCCCACCTTTTCCAAAAAATGCCGAACCGCCATGCACGACCTCCGCGCCATCCGTGAGAACCCCGAGGCCTTCGACCGCGGCCTGACCCGCCGGGGGCTGGATCCGCTGTCGTCCGTGGTGCTCGACCTCGACCAGCGGCGGCGCGCGGCGCAGACGCGGCTGCAGGAGATGCTGGCGCGGCGCAACGAGGCGGCGAAGGACATCGGCCTCGCCAAGAAGGAAGGGCGCGACGTGCAGCCCATCCTCGACGAGATGGCGCAGCTCAAGGAGCGGCTGCCGCAGGTCGAGGAGGAGGAGCGCACGCTGGGCGCCGAGCTGGACACCTGGCTGGCCTCGCTGCCCAACCTGCCGGCCGACGACGTGCCGGACGGTCCGGACGAATCGGCCAACGTGGAGATCCGCCGCTGGGGCGAGCCCAAGCCGATCGCCAACCCGAAGGAGCATTATGAGCTGGGCGAGAAGCTCGGCCTCATGGACTTCGAGGCGGCGGCCCGCATGTCGGGCGCGCGCTTCACGGTGCTGAAGGGCGGTCTGGCGCGGCTGGAGCGCGCTCTGGCGCAGTTCATGCTGGACCTGCACACGGCCGAGCACGGCTACACCGAAGTGGCGCCGCCGCTGATGGTGCGCGACAACGCGCTGTTCGGCACCGGCCAGCTGCCGAAGTTCGCCGAGGACCTGTTCCGCACCAATTCCGACCACTACCTGATCCCGACGTCGGAGGTGCCGCTGACCAATCTGGTCAACGACCAGATCCTGGACACCGAGGGGCTCCCCTACCGCTTCACCGCGCTCACGCCCTGCTTCCGGGCCGAGGCGGGGTCGGCCGGCAAGGACACGCGCGGCATGATCCGCCAGCACCAGTTCTGGAAGGTCGAGATGGTCTCCATCACGGCCCCGGACCAGTCGGAGGCCGAGCACGAGCGCATGACCCAGTGCGCCGAGACGGTTCTGCAGCGCCTGGGCCTGCCGTACCGCACCATCGTGCTGTGCACCGGCGACATGGGCTTCTCGGCCCGCAAGACCTACGACGTGGAGGTGTGGCTGCCGGGGCAGAACGCCTACCGCGAGATTTCGAGCTGCTCCAACTGCGGCGATTTCCAGGCGCGCCGCATGAAGGCACGCTGCCGTATGAAGGGCGAGAAGCAGACGCAGTTCGTCCACACCCTCAACGGCTCGGGCGTCGCGGTGGGGCGCTGCCTCATCGCCGTGCTGGAGAACTACCAGCAGCCCGACGGCTCGATCCTGGTTCCCGAAGCGCTCCGGCCCTACATGGGAGGGCTGGAGAGGATTGGAATGAATGTTTGAACTTCCGCTGGACCTGTCGAAGACCCGCATCCTCGTCACCAACGACGACGGCATCCACGCCACCGGCCTGACGGTGCTGGAGAAGATCGCCCGCGAACTCAGCGACGACGTCTGGGTGGTGGCCCCCGAGATGGAGCAGTCGGCGGCCAGCCACTCGCTGACCATCAACCGGCCGCTGCGCCTGCGCAAGCTGGGCGAGAAGCGCTTCACGGTGGACGGCACGCCCACCGACTGCGTGCTGCTGGCGATCAACCACGTGATGAAGGACGCGCGGCCCACGCTGGTGCTGTCCGGCGTCAACCAGGGCTCCAACATCGGCGAGGACGTCACCTATTCCGGCACCATCGCCGCCGCCATGGAGGCGACGCTGCTGGGCGTGCCGGCCGTGGCGCTCAGCCAGCACATCGAGAACGGCGGCCCGGTCAACTGGGCGACGCCGGAGAAGTGGGGTGCCGACGTCATCCGCAAGGCGGTGACGGTGGCGTGGCCCAAGAACGTGCTGCTGAACGTCAACTTCCCGGCCGTGGAGCCGGACAAGGTGACCGGCATCCAGGTGGTGCGCCACGGCAAGCGCAAGATCGGCGACGAGCTGATGGAGCGCGTCGACCCGCGCGGCCGCCCGTACTTCTGGATCGGCACGCTGCGCGGCGAGGCCGACGTGGCGCCGGACACCGACATCCACGTGGTGTTCAACGGCGGCATCTCGGTGACGCCGCTGTTCCTCGACCTCACCCACACCCCGACCGTCCAGACCCTGAGGCAGGCCTTCGCGTGACCGCATGAGCATCGACGCGCGCAAGATCCGTTTGATCATGCAGCTCCGCCGGTCGGGCGTGACCGACACGAAGGTGCTGGGCGTGATCGAGCGGATCCCGCGCGAGATGTTCGTGCCGCCGTCCTTCCACGATCAGGCGTGGGAGGACACGGCCCTGCCCATCGACCTGGGGCAGACCATCAGCCAGCCGCTGATCGTGGCGCTGATGACCCAGGCGCTGGACGTGCACGACCGGCACAAGGTGCTGGAGATCGGCACCGGCTCCGGCTACCAAGCCGCCGTCCTGTCGCGGCTGTGCCGGCGCGTCTACACGGTGGAGCGGCACCGGCCGCTGCTGCACGAGGCGGAGCAGCGCTTCCGCGCGCTGAAGTTGCACAACATCACCTCGCGCCACGGCGATGGCACGCGCGGCTGGCCGGAGCAAGCACCCTTTGAACGCATCATGGTCACAGCCGCCGGCGGACCCGAACCGCCAAAGGACTTGACGGATCAGCTCTCCATTGGTGGTGTCATGGTTATCCCGTTGGGTGGGGGCTACGGCGAACAGCGCGTGGTCCGCATCCGGCGCACCGAAACCGGTCTCCATCGGGAGGAGTTGTGGCCCGTCCGTTTCGTTCCGCTGCTGTCCGACCAAGACGTGGAGGAGCGCGCGCATCCGTCGTGAGCGCGCGGCTGATCCTCGCCGCCGCGCTCCTGGTGCCCGCCCTGTCGGCCTGCCAGCGCACCGGCCCGCTCGCCCCCGTCACCAACGTCGGGCAGATTCCGGAGTCGGCCGGCGGCGCCGTCGTCGTGGCGCGCGGCGACACGCTGTACACGCTGTCGCGCCGCTACAACGTGCCGCTGCGCGACCTGATCGAGGTCAACCGACTCTCCCCGCCCTACAACCTCGACCCCGGCCAGCGGCTGGTGCTGCCGGCGTCGCGCCAGTACGTGGTGCAGAAGGGCGACACGCTCTACGGCATCTCGCGCATGTTCAACGTCGAGGTGACGGAACTGTCGCGGCTCAACAGCCTGGCGGCCCCCTACGCGGTGAAGACCGGCCAGCCCCTGCGCCTGCCGTCCGGCGGCCAGCGCACCTTCGAGACCGCCGAGGCGGCGGGTGCGGCCGAGACGCCGGCCGCGTCCGGCGGCCCCGTGCCGCTGACCGGCCCGCCGCCGTCCAAGCCGCCGGTGCGCGGCGGTATCCAGGCGAGCGAACTGCCACCGCCGGGCGCTACGGGCGCCGCAAGCGCCGCGGGCGCGGCGGCCGGCGCCGCCGCGTCGGTAGCATCCACCGCGCCCTCGGTGGCCGTGTCAACGTCACCCAAGGTGGCGGCCGTGCCGCTGCCGCCGACGCCGCCCGTGGGCGGCGCCTCGCCGTCCGCGGGGGAGCCGGGGGTGTCCTTCCAGCCGGGCGAGGCGCCCAAGTCGCTGCGCCCGCCGGGCGCCAAGCCCGCGCCGCCACCGGCCGACAGCATGGCTCCGGTGACCCCCGCCGCCGCACCGCCGCCCGCGGCCGCCCCGCCTGCAGCACCGCAGGAGGTCGCCGTCGCGGCGCCATCCAAGGCCGAGGCCGCGCCGCCGCCGCGCGGCGGGGCGCGCTTCCTGTGGCCGGTGAAGGGGAAGGTGCTGTCGCCCTTCGGGCCGAAGCCCGACGGCATGCACAACGACGGCGTGAACATCGCGGCCCCCAAGGGCACGCCGGTCATCGCCGCCGACAACGGCGTGGTCGCCTATTCCGGCAACGAGCTGCGCGGGTTCGGCAACCTGCTGCTGGTCCGCCACGCCGACGGCTGGATCACCGCCTACGCCCACCTGGACCGCATGGAGGTGGAGCGCGGCGCCAGCGTGAAGCGCGGGCAGGTGATCGGCCGCGTCGGGCAGAGCGGCACCGTGACCAGCCCGCAGCTGCACTTCGAGGTGCGCAAGGGGAGCCACGCCGTGGACCCCCGCGAGCACCTCGACGGCAGCCAGCAGGTCAGCGAAGGGGCTTCCCCAGCCGGCCGGCAAGGTCCTGGATGAACTGCCACGCGACGCGGCCCGACCGGCCGCCGCGCGTCACCGACCACTCGACCGCCTCGGCGTGCAGCTGCTCGACCGGGATGTCCAGCTTGAAGTGGCGCGCGTAGGTCTCGATGGTGGCGAAGAAGGTGGGCTGGTCGAAGTTGTGGAAGCCCAGCCACAGGCCGAAGCGGTCGGACAGCGATACCTTCTCCTCCACCGCCTCGCTGGCGTGGATGGCGGTGGAGCGCTCGTTCTCGATCATGTCGCGGGACATCAGGTGGCGGCGGTTGGAGGTGGCGTAGAACACCACGTTCTCCGGCCGCCCCTCGACGCCGCCCTCCAGCACGCCTTTCAGCGACTTGTAGTGCTCGTCGCCGGCGTCGAACGACAGGTCGTCGCAGAACAGGATGAAGCGCCGCTTCGACGTCTTCAGCAGCGCCAGCAGGCGGGGCAGGGTGGGGATGTCCTCGCGGTGGATCTCCACCAGCGCGAGCAGGCCCCCACTCTCGGTCGCCACGGTGGCGTGCACCGCCTTGACGATGGACGACTTGCCGGTGCCGCGGGCACCCCACAGCAGCGCGTTGTTGGCCGGCAGCCCGAGCGCGAAGTGGCGGGTGTTGGCCAGCAGGATGTCGCGCTGGCGGTCGATGCCCTGCAGCAGGTCGATGTCGATGCGGTTCACCACCGGCACCGGGTCCAGCCGGTCGGGGTCGGCGTGCCAGACGAAGGCGTCGGCGGCGGCGAAGTCGACCGGCGGGCGCTTGGGCGGGGCGAGGCGGTCCAGCGCATCGGCGATGCGGGTCAGCAGCGGCAGCAGTTCGGACTCGGACATGGTCGCTCGTGATTCTCGATGGGCGCGGGGGTGCGGAGCGTACTACCGCGCCGGGGCCGTGAACAAGGTGCGGCGCCATGGGAGTGCGTGGGCGGCGTTGCGGCGGAACGGCCGCGCCGCTATCGTCTGTTGCGCAAACCAGGGGAAAGGCATGCCGATGTTGTGCGCGACCGACAACGACGTTTCCACGAACGCGAGCGCCGCGCACGTTCTGCGCCGGCTGCACGAGACGCCGGTCGACACCGACCCGTTCCCCCATTGCGTCGTGCCCGGCATCCTGCCCGACGACCTCTACGCCCGCGCCGTCGCCCACTGGCCGGTGACGGAGGAGCTGCGCCTGCTCCAGCCCGGCGACCTGCCGCTGCGCTTCCAGGCGGTCATCGACGACAAGTGGCTGGTCACCCAGCCGCCCGAGCGCGCGGCGGTGTGGCGGGAGGTGCGCGACGCGCTGTTCAACCCGGACGTGGTCGAGCTGATGTCCGACCGCTTCCCGCAGATCCGCGAGAAGCTGAAGTGGACGGGCCGGCCGCCGATGCTCGTCGCCCGCATCATCGAGGACCATGCCGGCCACGCCATGCTGCCCCACACGGACATGGAGGCGACGATGTTCTCCATGCTCGTCTACATGCCGGAGAACAACGTTCCGGAGGACGACGGCACGCCGCAGCTGGGCACGGCGCTCTACCGCCCGCGCGACCCGGAGTTCCGCGGGCGCGGCTTCGACCGCTACCCGCGCGAGGACTTCGAACTGGTGGGCCATGCGCCGTACCGGCCCAACCACCTGCTGACCTATTCGCCGTCCGACCGCTCCTTCCATGGCGTGGAGCCGGTCGAGCCGCCGTGCGTGCGCCGGCTGCTGATCTTCTTCGCCATCATCGATTCCCGCATGCCGCGGCGCTGACCCCCATCCGCCCGCCATCCGGCCGGCATTCCAGCCTATTCCATTGCATCACCGGCGCGGACCGCTATAGTCGCGGCGTCCAAATGCCCGCCGGCACTGACCAACGATAAGGAGCTCCAGGATGTTCGTCTCCACGGCCTACGCTCAGACCGCTGCGCCTGCGGCGGGCGGCGGCGACATGCTGATTCAGTTCGCCCCGCTCATCCTCATCTTCGTCGTCTTCTACTTCCTGCTGATCCGTCCGCAGCAGAAGAAGATGAAGGAGCACAAGGCGATGCTGGAGGCGCTGCGGCGCGGCGACCGCGTGGTCACCGGCGGCGGCATCATCGGCACCGTCGTGAAGGTCGACACCGGCGACGAGGTGGTGGTCGAGATCGCCGAGGGCGTGCGCGTGCGCTGCCTGCGCTCCACCATCAATCTGGTGCTGGCCAAGACCGAGCCGGCCAAGGGCGAGACGGGCGAGAAGCCGGCCGCCTGAGCCGGCCGGCCCGACAGGGAGTAGAGGGGGCCGTCCGTCCGGGCGGCCCGGTTCGCTATAGGGACGGCGTTCGAGCATGCTGTATTTCGCGCGGTGGAAGATCACCCTCATCCTGGCCGTCTGCGTGGCCGGGGTGCTCCTGAGCCTGCCGAACTTCCTGGGCCGGGAGACGCTGTCGGCGCTGCCGCAATGGTACGCGCAGAACCGCGTCAGCCTCGGCCTCGATCTGCGCGGCGGGTCGCACCTGCTGCTCGAAGTGGACATGAGCGCGGTCGTCCGCGACCGCGTCGAGACCCTCGTCGATTCCACGCGCACGCAGCTGCGTCAGGCCAACATCGGCTACACCGGCCTGACGCCGGGCGACCGCTCGGTCACCGTGCAGGTCCGCGATCCCAACCAGGTCGAGGAGGCGGTGCGCCAGCTCCGCCAGCTCGCCGTGCGGGTGGGCAGCGGGGCGCTGGGCGGCGGCGTGCCGGACCTGGACGTCGGCGCGTCGGGCACCACGGTGACGGCGACGCTGTCGGATCAGGCGCTGCGCGACCGCGCCACCCAGGCTGTCGAACAGTCCATCGAGATCGTCCGCCGCCGCATCGACGAGACCGGCGTCGCCGAGCCGATCATCGCCCGCCAGGGCACCGACCGCATCCTGGTCCAGCTGCCCGGCGTCGAGGACCCCGACCGCATCAAGCGGCTGCTGGGCACCACCGCCAAGATGACCTTCCGTCTGGTCGACGCGAACGCCGACCCGACCACGGGCCGCGCCCCTCCGGGCTCCGAGATCCTGCCCAGCACCGAGGGCGGCCGGGGGCAGCAGAGCTACGTCATTCGCCGCAAGGTGGAAGTGGACGGCGCCAACCTGACCAACGCCCAGGCCTCCATGAACTCGCAGACGGCCGAGTGGATCGTCAATTTCGAGTTCGACAGCGTCGGTGCGCGCCGCTTCGCCGAGGTGACCAAGGCCAACGTCGGCCGGCCGTTCGCCATCGTGCTGGACAACAAGGTGATCAGCGCGCCCGTCATCCGCGAGCCGATCACCGGCGGCCGCGGCCAGATCAGCGGCAACTTCACCGCGCAGTCGGCCAACGACCTCGCCGTGCTGCTGCGCGCCGGCGCCCTGCCGGCGCCGCTGAAGGTGATCGAGGAGCGCACGGTCGGCCCCGACCTGGGCGCCGATTCGATCCGCGCCGGCCTGATCTCGGTCGCCGTCGGCTTCGTGCTGGTGTGCGTCTACATGATCGCGTCGTACGGGCTGTTCGGCATCTTCGCCTGTATGGCGTTGCTGGTGAACGTCGTGCTGACGCTGGCGGCGCTGTCGGTCCTGCAGGCCACGCTGACGCTGCCGGGCATCGCCGGCGTGCTGCTGACGCTGGGCCTGTCGGTGGACGCCAACATCCTGATCAACGAACGCATCCGCGAGGAAGCCAAGAAGGGCCGCACCGTCTTCGCCTCCATGGAGGCCGGCTACCACCGCGCCTACAGCACCATCGTCGACGCCAACCTGACCACCGTCATCAAGATGGCGCTGCTGTTCATCTTCGGCGTCGGCACGGTGAAGGGCTTCGCCGTGACGATCACCTTCGGCATCCTCACCTCGATGTTCACCGCAACCGTGCTGGTCCGCCTGATGATGGTGGTCTGGCTGCGCCGGACGAAGCCGGCCGCCCTGCCGGTGTGAGAAGGTACGACCCATGTTCCATCTGCGCCTCGTTCCCGACAACACCCGCATCGCCTTCATGAAGGGCCGGCACGCCGGCATCCTCCTGTCGATCGTCCTGTCGGTCGCTTCGGTGTTCCTGTACTTCTACCCCGGCCTGAACTACGGCATCGACTTCGCCGGCGGCATCGTCATCGAGGCCCGCACGCCGCAGGCCGCCAACTTCCCCGAGCTGCGGCACAAGCTGGGCGCCCTGAACCTGGGGCCGGTGGCGCTGCAGGAGTTCGGCTCGCCCCAGGACGTGCTGATCCGGCTGGAGCGCCAGCCGGGCGACGACGCGGCCCAGCAGAAGGCCGCCGACCTCGTCCGCGCCACGCTGGCCAAGGAGGTGCCGGGCACCGTCGTGCGCCGCGTGGAGGCGGTGGGCGCCTCGGTCTCGGGCGAGCTGTTCTACAACGGCATGCTGGCGCTCGGCCTCGCCATGGTGGCGATGCTGGTCTACATCTGGTTCCGTTTCGAATGGCAGTTCGGCGCCGGCGCGGTGGTGACGCTGCTGCTGGACGTGACCAAGACCATCGGCTTCTACGTGGTCACCGACATCCAGTTCAACCTGGTGGCGATCGCCGCGATCCTCACCATCATGGGCTATTCGATCAACGACAAGGTCGTGGTCTATGACCGCATGCGCGAGAACCTGCGCATCTACAAGAAGATGCCGCTCCGCGAACTGATCGACCTGTCCATCAACGAGACGCTGAACCGCACGCTGGGCACGTCGCTGTCCACGCTGCTGTCGATCCTGCCTCTGGCGATCTTCGGCGGCGAGGCGCTGCAGGACTTCGGCATCGTGCTGATCTTCGGCATTTTCCTGGCGACCTCCTCGTCGATCTTCATCGCCGCCCCCATCTTGCTGTTCCTGGGCGAGAACCGGCTGCGCCGCGGCCAGCCGGAAGCCGCCCAGCCGGCGGCCACCTCCGCGGCGCCGTGACGGATACGCGAGGGACGCTGTCCCTCGCACTCCCTGCCAAGGGCCGCGGGCCCTTGGATCCCGGCTATTTAGGGGTTCGAGATGGACATCACGCCGCTCATTCCGGCGGACCGGCAGGTCATCGACGGGTACGGGGAAGGGCAGTTCTGCATCCGCAGCGAATGGCGCGCCGGGCCGGTCATCGTGTTTCCCGACCGGACGATCCCCTGGGACGTGACGGACTTCGCGGCGCTCACCGTCGAGAGCTTCGCCGCGGTGCGGGACGCCGAGCCGAAGGTGGAGATCCTGCTTCTCGGCTCCGGCCCCAAGATGCAACTGCTGCCCAGCGTCCTGCGCCGTGACCTGCGGGCCGCCGGCATCGTCGTCGACGTCATGGACACCGGTGCGGCCTGCCGCACCTACAACGTCCTGCTCGCCGAAGGGCGGCGCGTGGCGGCGGCGCTGCTGCCGGTGTGACGTGTCTGACGTTGGGTTTTCGCTGACGCTCAACCCAACCTACCGGAACCTTCCACGTAGGTTGGGTTCAGCCGAAGGCGCAAACCCAACATTAGCCCGGCGCATACACGAGCCGACATTAAAAAGGGGCCCCGAGGGGCCCCTTTTCCGTGGCGTACGCATGTACGTGCCGGCGTACGTCAGGCCTTCAGCTGCTGGGCGACGAATTCCCAGTTGATCAGGCTGTCCATGAACGCCTTCACGAAGTCCGCGCGGCGGTTCTGGTAGTCGACGTAGTAGGCGTGCTCCCACACGTCGACGGTCAGCAGCGGCTTGTGGCCGTGCGCCAGCGGCGTGTCGGCGTTGCCGGTCTTGCCGATCTTCAGCGCGTCGCCCTCCAGGTACAGCCACGCCCAGCCCGAGCCGAACTGCGTGATGGCGGCCTGCGAGAACTCCTCCTTGAACTTGTCGACGCTGCCGAAGGCATCGACGATGCGCTTCTCCAGTTCGCCCGGAATGGCGCCGCCGCCATTCTTCTTCATACACTGCCAGTAGAAGGTGTGGTTCCACACCTGACCGGCGTTGTTGAAGAGGCCGACCTTCGAGGCGTCACCGACCGACTGCTTGATGACCTCCTCCAGGCTGGCGTTGGCCAGCGGCGAGTCCTTGGTCAGGTTGTTCAGGTTGGTGACGTAGGTCTGGTGGTGCTTGTCGTGGTGCAGATGCAGGGTCTGCGACGACATGTACGGCTCCAGCGCATCATACGCGTACGGGAGCGGGGGCAGTTCGAACGCCATAGGAAAATACCCTCTTTTATTGTGTGATTCCCTGGGCGGGGCGGCCCGTGCTGGAGAAAGTGGCCACCTCCGACCCGTCAAATATGTCCGTTGCGCCGCAAAGGAAAGGCCGGAAAACGGCAGAGAGGCGCAAAAGTGGTACGACTGGCGGTCAGGATCGTCTTTGCTGCGGCCTCGCCCGATCGGACGGCGCCCTCCAGCGTGGCCGGCAGGCCGGTGTCCACCCAATCCCCGGCGAGGAACAGGTTCCCGAGTCCGGTGCGGGCGGCGGGCCGCATGGCGGCGTGTTCGGGTGCCTGGTCGAAGGTCGCCCGCCGCTCCTTCACCACACGCGACGGCGGTACCGGGCCGCTCAGGTTCAGGGCCCGCGCCACGTCGGCCCACAGGACGGCGGCGACCGCGTCGGCCGGCCGGTCGGCGAGGGCGTCGGCGTTGCTGACGGTGACGGACAGCACGTCGCCGCGCGCGAACAGCCACTCGGCTGCGCCGCCGATCAGGCCCAGGAAGGGCAGGCCGCCGGGCAGGGCGGGCGGCTGGTCCAGCCGGAAGTGCGCGTTGACGATGGCCCGGCCGGGCGGCGGCACCGTCAGGCCCGGCACGAGCCGTTCCGCCGCCCAGGGCGGCACCGCAAGGACGACGCGGTCCGCCGCACCCAGGGGCAGGGAGACGCCGGCCACGCTGAGCGCCGCCACGCGTCCAGCGGCGATGTCCAGGCCGTCCACGTCCAGGCCGTCCACGCGGCTGCCCAGGCGGACCTCGACGCCGTGCGCACTCAGCCACGCCACCGCCGGCTCCACCAGCGTCGCGGACAGCCCGTCGCGCGCGATCAGCGGCCGGCAGTGCGCCTCGCCGCGCAGCAGCGTTTCGCGCAGGATGGCGCCGAACAGGCGGGCGGAGACCCGATCCGGCGCGCCGTTGAGCCCGGCGATGGCGAGCGGCGCCCACAGACGGTCGTACAAGGCCCCCCTGGGCGGCAGGACGTCGGCAACGCTGGCGCCCGGCCCGGCGAACAGCGTTCTCAGCGCGGCCAGATAGTCGCCGGGCCGGCTGCCGGGAACGCGCCGGGTGGGGTCGAGCAGCCACAGCCCGCCGGGCCGCAGCGTCCAGGACCCGCCCGTGCGCAGGTCACGGAACGGGAAGGCGGCCGGCCGCACCGCCTCCAGGCGATCGGCGGCGCCGACGGTGGCGAGCAGGCCGAGGAGCGCCCGGTTGCCGCTCAGCATCAGGTGGCTGCCGTTGTCGACCGTGCGGCCCAGCGTGGCGTCGAAGAACGAGCGGCTGCGCCCGCCGGCTTGCGGCGCCGCCTCGTGGACGATCACGCGCACGCCCGCCGCGGTCAGCCGGACCGCGCAGGCCAAGCCGGCCATGCCGGCGCCGATGACGTGGACGATGCTCACGATGCTGCGATCACGAGGCCGGCGGGTAGCCGAGCATGCAGCGCAGGGTCACCCAGGCGCAGGCGCGCTTGTGCAGGCGCACGCCCCGCGACAGGTCGTTCCAGCCGCGTGCCTGCAGCCGGACCAGCAGCCGGCGGTACAGCACCATCATGGCGACGGCGGCCCACAGGCGCCCCTTGCGGCATTTGGCGAGCCAGCGCTCGGCCTCCGCGAAGCGGGCCTCGGCGCGCGACGCCAGGGCGGCGCACACGGCGGGCAGGTTGGGATGGGTGAGGACGGCCGCCGGGTCGGTCGCCTCGATCCCGGCCGCCCGCAGCAGGTCGCGCGGCAGGTAGAGGCGGCCGAGCCCGGCGTCCTCCACCACGTCGCGCAGGATGTTGGTGAGCTGCAGCGCCTCGCCCAGCGCCACGGCGAAGGCCTCGGTCGCCGGCTCGGCCCGGTCGAAGACGCGGATTGCCAGCAGCCCCACGGCACCCGCCACGCGCCGGCAATAGAGCGTGAGGGTGTCGAGGTCCGGGGCGCGCATGACGCCGGCCAGATCCATCGCCATGCCGTCGATCACCGCCTCCAGCTCGCCGCGCGGCAGGCCGTAACGGTCGATGGCGCCCTTCAGCGCGGCGGACAGGGGCGTGGTGGGCGCGTGGCCGGCGTAGAGCTGGCGGATCTCCTGCCGCCATGAATCGAGCGCCCGGCGCTTGGCGTCCGGGTCGCCCGGTTCGTCGACGATGTCGTCGACGTGGCGGCAGTAGGCGTAGATGGCGAACATCGCCGCGCGCTTGGAGCGCGGCAGCAGCAGCATGGGCCAATAGAAGGTGCTGCCCGAACGCCCCGCGACGGACGCCGGCGATTCGGCGGTGCCGCGCGGGGCGGAGTCGGACAGCGGTGCGGTCATGCGTCAGCCCATTCCAAAGCCGCGCGCGAGGCCACGGGCCATGGCGTACATCTTCTGATGCGCCCGCAGCTCCACGCGTTTCTTCATGGGATCGCGCACCCGGAGCCGCGACGCAAGCGATTCCGCAAGGCTGAGGATCACCGACGCCTCCAGCCGCAGGCCGCGGTGGTTGATCTGGTCGGGCAGGGACGAGGCCCGCTCAAGGAGGCGGTCGGTGTGGTCCAGCACGCGGTCGAAGATGGCGCGCAGCTTGGCGTCGCTGTCCTGCTCGACCAGACGCTCGACGCTGACGTGCGCCTCCTCGAACCAGGCCAGCGGGATGTAGCAGCGGCCCAGCTGAACCCAGTCGTCGCGCACGTCCTGCAAATGGTTGAGGATCTGCAGCGCCGAGCACAGCGCGTCGGCGGCGGGACCGGCCTCCGCACCCTCGCCGTGCAGCTCAAGCAGGTAGCGGCCGACGGGGTTGGCGGAAAAGCGGCAGTACAGCAGCAGGTCATTCCAGGTGTGGCAGCGCGCACCCACCGAGTCGCGGCGGAAGGCGCGCAGCACCTGCCGGGCGTGGCGGTCGGACACGCCGGTCTCCTGCAGGCTGGCGCGCAGGTCCAGCGCCGGCTTCAGGTAGGCGTGCTTGGCCTGGCCCGAGGTCAGCGCGCGTTCCAGCGCGTCGAGGTAGGCCAGCTTGCTCTCGGCTTCCAGGTCCGGGTCGTCGGCGATGTCGTCCGCCAGACGCACGAACCGGTAGAACGACAGCACGTGCGGGCGCAGATGGCGCGGCAGCAGGCGCGAGGCGACGGGGAAATTCTCGGCGCTCGCCTCCTTGCGGGCGAACGGTCCGGCTTTCGCGGTGGTCGGTGGTGCGACGTTGAAATCGGCCATGGCGTGAAGCCTGCTCCTGCACGGGCATCGGGGGCTGGCGTGGTGACGTCTC
>Ga0196970_1000237_pt1 | contig 81416 bp, 83 predicted proteins | sample S1v_513CmetaG_FD_148672 | JGI IMG/M metagenome (GOLD analysis project Ga0196970, IMG submission 148672) | Soil microbial communities from Anza Borrego desert, Southern California, United States - S1+v_5-13C | ecosystem: Environmental > Terrestrial > Soil > Desert | place: USA: California...
CCGCCGCTTTGGGTGGTGCCGGCATTCATTCCCTGGCCCGTGCCGCTGTTCTGGGTGTGCGCCCCGGAAGTGCCGTCGGAAGTACTGGTTGAACTGCTTAAGCCCGACGCAGACGATCCCTGGCCTGACAACGAAATCACGGCGAAATCAATGCGGCCTGACGTGGGGTTGAGGATTACATCTTCGATGCGACCGATGGTGCTGCCCGATCGATCCTTGATTTGTGAGCCCATGAGGTTGCTTCCCCGTACTGCCTGAGAACTGCTGCGACCCGTAGCGCTGAGGCCGCTGCTGCTGCTGGAGCTGTGATCCAGGGATGAACCAGAGCTGCCGGATTGTCCACTCTGCGAGCTTTGTGAACCCGACGAGCCCGACATTCCAGAGCTGCTCGAACCCGTTGACGAGTCACTTCCGATCGACGAACTGCTCGACGTGCCCGAGCCTGAGGAACCGGATGAGCCGGTGGAGCTGGAGGCAGCGACTGCAACGGCCGCGGAAGCTGCGCAGGCCAGACATGTGATCAATGATTTTTTCATAATTAAGTTTTTGTCCTCTTGGTTGTTGTTTCTCGTGAAAGTCCGACACCGTGGGGCGCGGAAACGAAACGTATGCGAACAGTCGTATGCAGTGCCACACGGGCCAAATGGGGAGGAAACCTGCTTTAGGAAGGGGAACGGTCCCGCTGCGGCCAACAATGTAATCAAGTCAGCGGACTAACTTCAAAAACTCGTCGAAATCCGCAGGTCGCGGCGCCTCAAACTTTGTTCTGCGGCCAGTCACGGGATGGGTAAACGCGAGAGTGACAGCATGCAGCATCACGCGAGGAGCGCCAAACCCAAGCAGTTCCTCCAAACGGCGATTTTGCCGCTGGCCATAAGTGTCGTCGCCCGCAAGCGGAAATCCCAAATGTCGAAAATGGACGCGAATCTGGTGGGTTCGCCCGGTGTGCAGGATGGCTTCGACAAGGGTCGTTGAGCGCAACTTCTCAAGCACGCGATAACTGGTATGTGCTTCGCGGCCGCTGCCATCGCTGACAGCCATTCTTTTGCGATGAGACGGATGCCGTGCAATGGCAGCACGAATCTCACCGTTTTCCTTTGCGAGTTCCCCACAGACAATGGCGTGATAAATCTTCTCTACTGTTCGACCGGCAAATTGGGCGGAGAGGGCCAAGTGGGCGGCATCGTCCTTCGCCACGACCAGGCATCCGCTCGTTTCCTTGTCGAGCCGATGCACAATTCCCGGCCGGGCAACACCGCCAATTCCGCTGAGGCCTCCCTGACAGTGATGGAGCAAGCCATTCACGAGGGTATTATCATCGTGGCCCGCTGCCGGATGAACCACCAGTCCTGGGGGCTTGTTGATGACGAGGAGGGATTCGTCTTCGTACAGAACATCCATCGGCATCTCCTGCGGCTGCGCAGTCGCAGGCCTGGCTTCCGGCCAGAAGATCTCAATGCGTTCGCCGGCGCGAGGGACATGAGTCGTCTTGACGGTGCGCCCATCCACGCGAACATGCCCCTCGTCAATTAGTCGTTGAAAGGCGCCGCGTGACACGGCAGGAAATTCGTCCCGGAGAAAGATATCCAGCCGTTGAGAGGGAAGCGTCCTGCAAACGATGACCACTTCGGTTCGACCGTTCATTGGCCGTCAACGTAGCTCAGTTTCCGCGGCAGGCGATTGCACGGTGCGGGCGGTGCGTTCAGCGCGCCATGTCAGCAGAAAGACCAGCCCCACCCCGGTGCAGATTGCGGTATCCGCAACGTTGAAAGCCGGAAATCCATGCACCTGTCCCTGGCGTTCAACGTAAAAATACAGGAAATCGATGACATGCCGGCGGGTGGGGAGCAATCGGTCGATCAAGTTCCCGATGATGCCACCGACGATGAGGCCGAACGCCACCTGGCCAAGCCGGGAGCGGGTATCGAAGTGACGGCGGGTGAGGTAGAGAACAATCAATGCGGCCACAGCGATCACGGCCAGCAGGAGATTATTGCCCTTGAACAAACTCCAGGCTGCGCCCGTGTTTCCCCAATGCACCAGCTTGAAGAAGCCTTCGATGATGACCCGCTCCTCCTCGTACCCGAGAAAACGGAGGACAATTGCTTTGGAAAGCTGATCCAGTGCGACGATCGACAAGGCAAGCGCGGCGATCCGCCATTCAGGCGTGCGCAGGGGGTTGCCAATCGGGTTCATACGAGAAGCGGTGATTTAACAGATCCAGCGGTGAAAAAACAAATTCTTTTCCGTTTCGGCACGTTGACAGCCTGTCGATGCGTGGAAAAATGAGGCGTTGACACCCATTTTGAATTCTGGTCTCATCACCGTCCCTTTTGCGGGGAAATCATTTTATGTACGCTGTATTAGAAACCGGAAGCAAACAGTATCGCGTTAGCGCGGGCGATACGCTCCAGGTCGAACGTCTCGCTGTGGACGCCGGCCAGCCCTTCACTTTTGACCGCGTCCTGCTCGTCAGCAATGACGGCAAAGTCACGGTCGGCGCCCCTACGGTCGCCAGCGCTTCTGTTGTCGCCGACGTAGTCGAGCACATCCGCGGCGAAAAGAAACTCACGTTCAAGATGAAACGCCGCAAGGGCTATCACAAAAGCATCGGACATCGTCAGGAACTGACGGTCGTCAAGATCAAGGAAATTAAAGCTTAAGAGTTTATGGCACATAAGAAAGGTCAAGGCAGCGTTCGCAACGGGCGCGACAGCGTCAGCAAACGGCTTGGCGTCAAGCGTTTCGGAGGACAGTTCGTCACCGCGGGCAGCATTCTCGTTCGGCAGCGCGGCACCAAGTTCCTCGCGGGCCAGAATGTAGGCACCGGCCGCGATTGGACTTTGTTCGCCCTCGCAGACGGCAAGGTGATGTTCGACAAGGACAGCCGCCGCGTGAACATCGTCGCAGAAGCTCAAGCCACCGCGCAAAACTAGGTTTTGTTCGTTCCATTTCAAGGCGAGGTTTCGGCCTCGCCTTTTTTGTTTCCGCAACAGCCCCCGGCCGCACTTGCGTCCGGCCCGCCCGCAGGAGATAAGTGATTTAACGCCTGATTCACAAGGTCAGGCCGAGCAGGAGAGAATCAACGCATGTTTATCGATGAAATCAAAGTGTATGCCCGCGCCGGCCATGGCGGAAAAGGCGCTATCGCGTTTCATCGTGAAGCCTACATTCCCAAGGGCGGCCCGAGCGGCGGCAACGGAGGACGCGGCGGAAGTGTCATCTTGCAGGCGGATCATGACTTGAACAACCTGATCGGCCAATATTATCAACCCAGACTGATCGCCCAAGACGGCAAAGGCGGCATGGGCAAGGGCATGGATGGCCTCGCCGGGAAGGACCTGATCATCAAGGTCCCGTGTGGAACGCTGGTCTGGCGATTGCCGTCCCAGCCGAAACCCGAAGAGGCTGATGACGATGAAGCGGACGAAGTTGAACCGCCCAAGCCCTTGTTGAGATTCAGCGGCAGCCAGCGGGCGGTGATCCGTCACGCAGCCGGTGCAGCTGCCATGGAAGTCGACCTTTCTGCCGAAACCGAAACCCCGGGCGAGAAGCACGATGCCTCGAAGGGCGAATTGGTGGCCGACCTGACGCAACACGGCCAGCAGTTTTTGCTGTGCAAAGGCGGCCGCGGCGGCTTGGGAAATCGAAACTTCGCCACGTCGGTTCGCCAGACACCGCGATTTGCGCAACCTGGCGAGGCAGGCGACGAAGGTGAATTCCTGCTGGAATTGCGAATTGTGGCAGAGGTCGGGTTGGTGGGATATCCGAATGCCGGAAAGTCCACTCTCCTGACAGCCATTTCACGCGCCCGTCCAAAAGTGGCGCCGTATCCGTTCACCACTTTGCACCCGCAAATCGGCATCGTAGAATACTCAGACTTTCACCGCCTCACTGTTTGTGACGTTCCCGGTTTGATTGAAGGCGCCCATCAAAATGTCGGCCTTGGCCACGCATTCCTGCGCCACATTCAACGCTGCAAAGTCCTGGTGGTGCTGGTCGACATGGCGGGCAGTGACGGACGGGAACCCTGGGACGACTACCGCAAACTGCTGAAGGAACTCGAGCTTTATGCGCCGGCCTTGATCGAGCGGCCGCGCCTTGTTGTTGCGAACAAAATGGATGAGGAACCCGCCGCCGAAAATTTGAAGAAGTTCAAACGGCGCGTTCGAAAAACGCCAGTTCTGCCGATCGCCGCTGCGTTCGATGAAGGAATCGAAACGTTCAAGCAGATGATTCGCGACGCCGTTGCCGCCGCAAAATAGTTCATAGAATTTGCCGCACCTTTCGAGTTCCGGCTGGCGGTCGGGCAGGAACCCCGGTAGAAACCTGACTCCATGACCACCGGCCTAATTCGGGAATCGTGGAGTTCGCGGCTCGGAGTGATCATGGCCGTCGCCGGAAGCGCCGTCGGGCTGGGCAATTTCCTGCGCTTTCCGGGACTCGCCGCCAAGTACGGCAGCGGCGGGTTCATGATCGCCTATTTCATTTCGCTGCTCATCCTGGGAATTCCCATCTGCTGGGCGGAATGGACTCTCGGACGATACGCAGGACAGAAGGGATTTCGTTCCAGCCCCGGGATTTTCTACGCTCTTATTCGACACCCTGCGGGGAAGTACATCGGCGTGCTGGGTGCCATCATCCCTGTCACGATTTACATGTATTACGTGTATATCGAGGCGTGGTGCCTCGGTTACGCATGGTATTCAGCCAGCGGGGCCCTGAATCTCGGGACCGATGTCAGTTCCTACGGCGATTTTTGGGCGCGGTTTGTTGGCGCCACTGAGAACGGCTTGACCGTATCACAGGGCCACAACCAGGTGGTCGTGTTCCTGGTGATTGTCTTCGCGATTAACTTCGCAATCATTTACCGGGGGATCTCCAAAGGGATTGAAGCGTTCTGCCGCTGGGGCATGCCCACGCTCATACTCCTCGCCATCATTGTCCTCGTGCGCGTTCTCACGCTGGGGACACCCGACCCGGCCCTGCCCGAACAATCTTTAATCAATGGGCTCGGCTATATGTGGAATCCGGGCGACATCTCCCAGCAACTTCGGAATCCCCAACTGTGGCTTGAAGCCGCTGGGCAGGTGTTCTTTTCGTTGTCTGTCGGTTTCGGGGTGATCATCACCTATTCCAGTTATCTCCGCGAAAAGGACGATATCGTTTTAAGCGGCCTGACCGCCACGAGCGCGAATGAATTTTGCGAAGTGGGCCTGGGTGGAATGATCACGGTTCCAGCAGCATTCGTGTTTCTCGGCGCGGCGGGAATCATCGGCCAGGGAACGTTTGGGCTCGGATTCAAAGTCCTTCCTCTCGTGTTCTCCAAAATGCCGGCTCCGCAGTTTTTTGGCGCCGCCTGGTTCTTCCTGCTGTTCCTTGCGGCGATTACCAGCTCGCTGTCCATGCTGCAGCCGGGCATCGCGTTTCTCGAGGAAGGCCTCGGCCTCAATCGCAAACAGTCCATCAGCCTGCTGGGCCTGATGACCGCCATGGGATGCCTGTTCGTGGTTTACTTCAGCAAGGACCTGAAGGCGCTCGATACGATTGATTTCTGGGTGGGCACTTTCCTGATATTCCTGCTCGCGACCGTTCTAATCATCGTGTTTGGGTGGGTCCTCGGAATTGAAGAGGGCTGGAAGGAGGCGCATAAGGGCGCGTCGCTCCGGATTCCTTCGTTCTTCAAGCTCATCATCAAATACGTCTGCCCGCTTTATCTCCTGACAATTTTTGGATTCTGGGTGTGGTTCAAGGTATTCGGATGGAACCCAGCCACGCGAACGTTTGAGCCGACAAGTTATGTCACGGATCTTTACGGCCCAACAGCCAGCCCGGTCGCGCGCATGAGTGTCGCGCTGATCGTCCTGATTATCACATTTTTCATCATTACCACCGCCGCGGCTGGCAGACGCTGGGACAAGGCGGGCAATTCAACATCCAGGGAGAAACAACCATGACAACCGGCGGCTGGATCAACATGATTGTGTCCGTGTCCTTCGTGGTGGCCCTTTTCGGCTGGTGCATCTACCGCATCCTGACAGAAGCCAAACCCGATGAGCACATTCACGGCATTGAGGATATCCAGAAGGGAGAGGATTGATTTTCGCGATTTGATGAACACGAACAACCGGCGCCAGTTTGCCAGCGATAATTATTCAGGAATCTGTCCCGAGGCGCTCGCTGCAATGCTTGAGGCCAATGAGGGACATGAAGTCAGCTACGGAAATGACTCATGGACGAAGCGGGCCTCCGACCTGATTCGCGAGGTGTTTGAAACCGACTGCGAAGTATTCTTTGTCTTCAACGGAACTGCCGCCAATTCCCTTTCCCTCGCGGCATTATGCCAATCGTATCACAGCATCCTGTGCCACGAGCTCGCGCACGTTGAGGTTTCGGAGTGCGGCGCGCCCGAATTTTTTGCAAACGGGATGAAGGTGCTGCTGCTCCCGGGCGCAAACGGAAAGATCGATCCGTCCGCCATCGAGCAAGCCGTTCAGAAGCGCACGGACATTCATTACCCGAAGCCGCGCGCGATCAGCCTCACTCAGGCAACAGAAGCCGGCACGCTGTATTCACCTGCCGAGTTGAAGCATCTCGCGTCGATTGCGCGGCGGTTCGATTTGCGGATGCACATGGATGGCGCCCGCTTCGCCAATGCCGTGGCCGCTTTGAACCTGAGCCCAAAGGAACTGACGTGGCAGTGCGGGGTTGACGTCCTCAGCTTTGGAGGCACGAAGAACGGCATCGGCCTCGGAGAAGCCGTGGTGTTCTTCAATCACGATCTCGCGCGGGAGTTTGATTATCGCTGCAAACAAGGCGGCCAGCTGGCGTCAAAAATGCGATTCCTCTCCGCACCGTGGCTCGGCACGTTGCGTGACAATGCGTGGTTAAAGCATGCCGCCCACGCGAATGCCATGGCGCGGCGCCTGGAACGGGAATTGGCTTCGATTCCAATTATCCACATTGCTTACCCTGTCGAAACGAACGCGCTGTTCGCGACCATTCCAGACGCCATCGTGCAACGCATGCACGAGCGCGGATGGAAGTTCTACACGAATGTGGGATTCGATTATGCGCGTTTGATGTGCAGCTGGGACACAACGCCCGAAGATGTCGATGCGTTCGCTGCAGACCTCCGACGCTTCGCAACCGAGCAATAATCGTTCACGCGGGAACCGCTGCGGGCCGTCCGCGGAATGTGCCTTTGAGCCAGGTCCAGGCTGCGCGTAATCCCACCTCGCGTGTTCCCGCCAATCCGTAAACCTGCGCAAATTGCTCCTCGTGCCCCACGTATCGCGGTGGCAGCAGCAGCATGGTCTTCGCCTCGCCGCCTTCAACACGCACTACCTCCGAGTAGAGGAACCCGCATCCTGCCAGATAACGCCCCGCAGGCAGCGTCTGCGTCTTTTCGGGAAGCACCAGCCACGGCCGGTATCTGAGCACGAGTGCTCCGCTGGCATCGCGTGTGAGGCGGCCATACGTGCGGGCGGGCGCCTTCTCGATTTTCCGTGCCAGGAACAATTTGTTCTCAGTCGCATGCGGTACAAACCGCTTGCACCGGCCGGTGACGAAATCCCAGATGAAAACGAGCCCGAAGTGCGACAACCGGAACGACCAGCCTGCGATGCAATACGCGAACGCAATGATGATCAATGCCCAGGCGGCCCCAAGCCACGGGTCGATCCATGCGGTTCCCGCAACACTTGCAAGGAGCGCGAGGCGAAATCCCTTCAACGCAGTGTCAATGATTGTGAACGGACTGAGCAGGATCAGGATGTTGATCGCATTGGAAGCGAGAAAGACGATGAAGAAGGCCAGCATGGCCAGCGGAATGACGAGTGCCGTATAAAGCCAGCCGAAGTCGATCGCGGCAAATCCCAGCGAGGCAAGAGATGCGCCATCCCCTGGGTTGCCCTGCTGGAACAACGTCACGGCCAATGGGACAAACGCGCCTGTTGCAACGAGGCCGCTGATCTTGTTCTCGATCGTGTCAGCGACATCGAGGGGCTTTTTGAGCGCCGTGGGAAGAGCGGTCCCGAATGTGTCCTTGATGAAACACAATGCGACCAGCACCAGCGCGGGAACCCAGAAAGCGGGATTCGCGTACCAGTGCAGCTTTGCCTTTTGCTCGGGTGTCTTGGCTTCGAAGTATTGCCACGCGCCCACCGCGCCCACTCCCAGGAGAGGCGAAATGGCGACGCCCGTGATCATGGAAATGGTTTGCGCCATTTCCACGCCTGGAACCTTTTGTTTCTTTTCGGCTTTCGATTTGGTGCCAAACCACGGCGCCGCATGGGCAGTGAGCAAGGTGGCAGCAAGCAGAATTGCTGTCAGGGCGAGCATCCTTGATTTCATGCCTTGTAGATTGGCTGAAGATTATTCGCTGTAAAGAGGAGGAACGCACTTTGGCGTTCCACGGACGAACGGTGTTTGTAATTCAATCGCACGAATGAACCAGTAGCGGCCCCGTTTTGGACACAATCGTTTCGAGGATTACATTTTGTCGACGTCACTTGCAGCGTTCGCGGTTGAGGCGGCTGGGCTGAACACCTGATCCGATTTTGCAAAAAAACTTTTGCAAATTGTCGCTGCACTGCTAGAAGAAAGCCTGTCGGCCCGCAAAGCCGGCACAATTTTAAATCCTGTTGAACGAATTCCGCGTGGGCGCGTCGGTTCCTCACGACCAAGTTTGCGGACGAATATCGTGTTGGAATGAACGTGCCTATATTTTTCGCGGCCGCCGCCGCAAAAGCCGGCGAGTACGAACTGGTCTACATCTGGCGCCAAGCCACGATTGAAGCCAAAGTCATCATCCTCTGTCTTGCCGTCTTTTCCATCGTCGCGTGGTTCGTCATGTTTTCCAAGGCCGCCCAAATGCGGCGCGCCAAGAAACTGAACCATTTCTTCACTGCTGAATTTCGATCTCAAAAGGGTGTCCTCGACGTCTACGATCGCCGTGTTGAGGCGGAAGGATGCCCGCTGTTCATGGTCTACCGGGCAGGCAGCATTGAGCTGGATCGGCGCTTAAAGAGTCGCGAGGGCATGCGGAAGCAATATGTTTCACTGAAAGGCATGGAACACGTGAAGCGAACATTGGAAAACAGCGTTGCCCAGGAATCACTCAAGCTCGAATCCGGCCTGATCCTCCTGGCAATTGCCGTCAGCGGCGGACCGTTCTTAGGGCTGCTCGGCACGGTTTGGGGCGTCATGAGTACGTTCGGCCACGTCGCCATGCAGGGCAGCGCCAGCCTCACAGCCATGGCACCCGGCGTTGCGGCCGCTCTCATCACTACTGTGGCCGGCTTGCTCGTGGCCATTCCGTCCATGTTTGGTTATAATTGGCTGGTACACAATTTGCGCGTCATGACCGTTGAATTGGACAATTTCGCGCAGGAATTGGTGTCGAAGATGGAAACAGAATACTTGAAGGAGGAATGAGACGTTTCTCCCAACGCAGTCACCTGGTAACGCTGAGCGAGATCAACATCACGCCACTGCTGGATCTTGCATTTGTCCTGTTGATCATCTTCATCATCACCACGCCGCTCCTGGAACAGGGCATCTCGCTCAAGCTCCCCACGGGCGGCAAGCCCGACAGTCCCGTGACGCAAACCGACATCCGCACGGTTGAGGTCAGTCCGCAGGGCGTTTATTTGCTGAACAAAAGGCGGGTGACACTGGATCAATTGGAGGCTTTGCTGGTGCGGGATTGGAAGGCAAACCCGAACCTCGTGGTTTATATTCGAGCTGATGAAAATAGCCGCACAAAGGATTTCACCGCGGTGATCGACCGTTGCCAGCGCAATGGGATCACGCGTTATTCCATCCGAACGGAACCGCAGCGCCGATGAATCGCACCCAGAAAAAATGCATGGTCGCTTCAACAGGCATTCACCTGTTGCTGCTCGTCATTTTACTGGTCGGTCCCGCATTCTTTGCCGGCAAGCCGCCGATAGACCACTCGCAGATCATTGAATTCATTCCGCTCGTTACGACAGATCTGAAGGCCTCGGGGGGCGGCGATCCAACGGTGACGAAGCTTCCCGCCGCTGCAAAGGTTGAAACACCGCAAGCCGATCCTGAACCGCCCAAGCCGGCCCAAAAAGAACCTGAGATCGTGGCACCGCCCGTGTCCAAACCGCGGCCGCAGCCCAAAGCCGCCGAGCCTGAAAAGAAGGAAGACAGCGAATCGCTCGAGGTTTCGTCGAAACGGCCAAAGCCGAAGGTGAACCTGAACCTGGTGAAGCGGAATACGGATGCAAAGGAAGCGGCAAAGGTCCGCGCCGCACAGCAAGCCCGCGAAGCTGCTGCATCTCAGCGCCGCCTCGCGGAGCGACTCGATCGCGCCGTGTCAGGCATCCGCGGCGGTTTGTCCGGGAGCACGGAAATCCGGCTCAAGGGCCCGGGCGGAGGAGGCGTTCCCTATGCGAACTTCTACGACGCCGTCAAATCGGTTTATGCCCGTGCCTGGCGGGTTCCCGATGACGCGACGGACGACTCCGCCACGGCGGTTGCTTCGATCGTCATCGCAAAAGACGGGACCGTCATCAGCGCGCGCATCGTTAAATCTTCTGGCAACACAGCCGTCGATCGCTCCGTGCGCACGACACTGGACAACGTCAAATTTGCAGCACCTCTTCCTGCGACCGAAACCGCCCCTCAGCGGGAGGTGACCATCAACTTCAACGTTCGGGCGGCGAAAATGTACATGGGATGAAAAAGCTATCGATTTACGCAGTTGTCACGGCCGCAACGCTCCTATCTTCAACCGCTGCGGACATCAGCATTGAACAAACAGTTCGCGGCCTCGGCAACACACCGCCGATATGGGTCTCGCTGAGCGGGATTTCCGGTGAGGCCGCCGAGGTTCTCCAGTTCGATCTCTACGTGCAGGGTTTCGCGTTCACCAATTCCGCGGGTGCGCAATATCAGATCAGCGGCACAAGCGCTGGCAACCTGCAGGCAAGGGTCATTGATTCCGTGACCAGACAGGCGCTTGTTTCCAAGAACTATTCCGGCGCCTCGCTGCGGCGTCAGTCGCATGCCTTTGCTGATGATTTTGTCGAGGCCCTCGGAAGAAAGGGCATCGCACGAACGCGTCTCGCCTACAAAGCGGCCGCAGGAAAGAACAGCGAAATTTTCGTCGCGGACTTCGACGGGTTCAATCAACAGCCCGTCACTGCGGACAAGACAATCGTTGCTGCGCCATCCTGGGTTCCAGGAAAATTCGGCCTGTGCTTTGTTTCCTACAAACTCGGCAACCCCGCGATTTTTCATCAGAACCTCGCCTCAGGCGCGCGGACTAAGGTCGCCTACTACGGCGGCTCCAGCATCAGCCCGTCAGTGTCTCCCGACGGAAGCCGGGTCGCGATGATCCTCAGCAAGGGCGGCAGTCCCGACGTCTACGTTGCAAACCTCGATGGCACCGATCTGAAGCGGCTGACAACAACGCGCGAAGCGGAATCATCGCCGTGCTGGTCGGCGGACAGCCAATGGATCGGGTTTGCCACCGAGATCAAGGGACGCCGGACGCTCGCGAAAGTCCCAGCCGCGGGCGGCGTCGTGAAGACGATTCCGACGCCTGGTTTTCTAAATCCAACCGAGCCCGACTGGTCTCCGGACGGCAAGTGGCTGGCGTTCACATCGCAGATGCGCTCCTTCCGGATTTGCATCGTTGCGGCTGAAGGAGGCACGGTGACAGAGCTCGTTGAAGGCGAGGATCCGTCGTGGGCACCGAATTCCCGGACTATCGCATTCACTCGCAGACACAGTGGGGGGCGCCGCGGACTGTCTCTACTTGACGCGCCTACCAAACAAGTCAAGGATGTCGTCCGAATTTCGGGCAACAGCTCGCAACCGAGCTGGGAGAAGTAAGTTGTTCGTGAAGAACAGAATGAAAACCATGCGTTTCGCGACGTTTTTGGCGGTGGGTCTGATGCTTGGCGTGACAACTTCCGGTTGTCGCAAAAAACCCGTGGCGGTCGAAACAATTCCCAATCAACCGATCGCCCATGTCCCGGATTTGCCGACGATGCCGCCGATCGAAGGACGGGACTCCGATTCTGATTCGGCCACGGAAGCTCCGATGCAGCCGCTGCCTGAAGCAGATTCCCATGAAGGCTGGGCGAACAACACGGACATTTTCAAGATTCACACGGTTCGCTTCGGCTTCGACAGCGCCGCGCTTGGCAACGAAGAAAAATCCAAGGTGGCGGCCGTAGCCGATTACCTGAAATCGCATCCCCGCGATGCAGTGCGCGTCGAGGGTCATTGTGACGAACGTGGAACCGAAGAATACAACCGCACGCTGGGCGAACGGCGTGCGCTGGCAGTCCGTGATGAATTGCTGCGCCTCGGAATTGAAACCGGCCGCGTGGACACCATCAGCTTTGGCGAGGATCGGCCAGTCGATCCCGCCCACAACGACAGTGCCTGGCGGCAGAATCGGCGCGGTGAGTTCATTCTCCTGACGCCCCCCTCCTGATCTTGCGGTAATCCTAAAAGACAAATGAAACTCATCAATCTTTCGGCGGTGTTGATTATCGGGCTGCTGGTTGCCGGGACTGCGTCCGGTTGCAAAACCAAGAAGAGCGGTGCCACCCCGCTGCCGCGCAACGGAGGCATCGGGCTGACCGGTGGAAACCTCGGGGAAGGCAATCGCCTGGGCCAGGGCGATGGCTTTGACAGCACGCTCAGCAGCGCCCCGGGCGGCGGCGAAGCTGCGGAATTCGATCCCGACCAAATGAACCAGGATCGCGATGCCCTGGCCGCATACACAGTTTATTTCGGTTACGACAGCCACTCGATTGCACCCGGTGAGCAATCAAAGATGGAGTCGGTTGCCGCAGCCTTGCGCAGCGATGCTTCGGCCCGTCTGCTGGTTGAAGGTCACTGTGACGAACGCGGCACAGAAGAATACAATCGGTCCCTGGGTGATCGCCGCGCCCTGACTGCGCGCGAAGTCCTCGCTGGCATGGGTGTTGAGCCGGCCCGTGTCGCCACACGCACCTACGGTGAGGATCGACCTGCGGATCCCGGCCAGGGCGAGTCGGCGTGGGCTCGAAATCGTCGTGCTGAATTCATTCTGCTTCACCCCCGTTAAGGCGGTTTCACCGCATTGAAATCGGTTTTGACACTTTACTAGGCAGTTGAAGCGACGTACCGTGCTTTCGCTAGTTTTATGAATATCACTTTTGCAGCAATGCTGGGCGGCTGGGAAATCGTTCTGATTCTGGCTGTGGTTCTCATTTTGTTCGGGGCCAAGAAACTGCCAGAACTGGCGAAGGGCTTGGGAACAGGCATCAAGGAATTTAAGAAGGCCACCCGCGAAGTGACTGATGAGATTCAGAACGCCACGGACGACACCCCTCCACCGCCGTCGCGGCGCCTGCCTCCGCAAAATACAGCTGCCGAATCCGAACCTACCATCCCGCAGTCTTCGTCCGGCCCGAAAAGCTGATTGCCTGAACGCATTCTGCCATGGCCGACGAACCGGAAGCGGAACGCTTTGACGAACCAGAGGACGAAGGCGGACCAGTAAAATCTTTCCTGGAGCACCTGGAGGATCTTCGCTGGGTGCTCATCAAGAGCGCGGTCACGCTTTTCGTGGCCATGCTCCTCTGCCTGATTGCCGGCAACTACGTTGTCAACATTCTCAAGTGGCCCCTCACCCAGGCAAACATCAAGTATCCCGGCACCAACCAGGTTGCCACCATCCTTTACGGCACCAATCGACTCGGGACGTATCCCCTCTCGGCCGAGCAACAGACCGTCCTGAACCTGGGAAGCAATCGTTTCGTTGCCATTCAGATTGAGCCCAGTGTTATCGGCACAAACCAGGTGCTTTCGTGGCGGGTTGCCGAAGATCCGACTGTCGCGGCCCAGGCTCAGAAGATGCAGATTGACCTCATCAATCTCAGTCCTGCCGGGGGATTCATCGTCGCGTTTCAAGTGGCGCTTTACGGCGGGATGGTTCTCGCCGGACCGTTTATTCTGTATTTCGTGGCGGCATTCGTCTTTCCCGCACTGAAGCTGACGGAGAGGAAATATGTCTATCGCGGACTGTTCTTTGGCGGGGGGTTGTTCTTTCTTGGGGTGCTCTTCTGCTATTTCATCCTGATGCCGCTGGCGTTATCGGCATCACAGCTTTACTCGAACTGGCTCGGCTTCGGCGCGTTTCAATGGAAGGCGGAGGATTACATCAGCTTCGTCTGCAAGTTCATGCTCGGCATGGGACTCGGCTTCGAGTTGCCAGTCATCATCCTGACGCTGGTGAAGATCGGGGTGCTCAACTATGGCATCCTTTCGAAAGCCCGGCGATACATGGTCGTGGTCAATCTCATCCTCGGCGCCGTTCTCACGACGCCCGAAGTGATCACCCAGGTCGCCATGTTCATCCCGCTGCAGCTGTTATATGAAATCAGCGTCCAGGTCGCGCGTTACTGGGAGCACCCGAACCCTGCAAAGGTTCGGCGGCAACTCATCCTGCTGGTTCTTGCGTTGATCATATGCGGCGTCGGCGCATGGCTTGTCTACGTCTGGCGCGTGCCGGCGGCTGGAAAATAATCGCGCGGATCAAGCCGGCTCCCTCGGGAAACGCCTACCTCCCGGATTTCCAAAACACTCTTTACAAAAAGAGGGGTCGCGATAATCTCCGGACAACGAATCGAACTCTATGCGAAAAACCCTTTCCCTATTGGCTCTAATTGGAGTGATCGCCCTTGGTACCGGCTGCGCAAATGTCGAGCGCAAGATGGGTCGCGGTTTTGCAAACACTTTTGAAATCGTCCGCGGCGGAGAATTTCGCCGCACCATGGAGCAGACCGCATTATTTGATTCACCCGATGAAGCCTACTCCACTGGTTTCATTCGCGGCGTCAATCGCACGCTCGCCCGCACGGGATTGGGTGTCTACGAAATCGTGACGGCGCCCATTCCGCCTTACGATCCCATCTTCACAAACTATCTCGCCCCTGGGCCGGTTTATCCCGACAACTACCAGCCCGGCCTCCTGGCTGATTCAATGTTCGATACCGACACCTACTTCGGTTACAGCGGCGGCGACGTGATGCCGTTCGTGCCCGGCAGCCGTTTCCGCGTGTTCGATACCCATTGAAGAACTTTCGCTTCCACAGCACGCGCCAACTTTCCGTTGGCGCGTTTTTTGTATGATGACCCTGGACAAACTGTCGCCCTGCAAGGTCAACCTCATCCTGAATATTCTCGGAAAACGCGCGGATGGATTTCACGAACTCGAAACGATCATGCATCCCGTGGCCGTTTGCGATCGGTTAACATTTCAACGAATCGCGGTGGCCGTTGAGCTGACTTGTAATAATCCCAGCCTGCCGCTCGACTCAGGCAATCTCGTCGTCCGAGCGGCAGAGTTGTTTCGCAAGCGAACCGGCATTTCGGACGGCGTCCGTATTCATCTCGAGAAATATCTTCCCCTCGCTGCGGGCCTCGGCGGAGGGAGTGCCAACGCGGCTATCACCCTGCAGGCCCTGAATGAACTCTTCGGATCACCCCTGGAATTCGATCAGCTTCATCAACTTGCCGGAACTTTGGGGTCAGACGTTCCGTTTTTTCTGCAATCGGGACCCGCCCTCGCGACAGGACGAGGTGAGCACGTCAGGCCGCTTGAAGGCTTCGCTGCGTTGCACGGCACCGCGTTCCTGCTGATTCATCCCGGGTTTGGAATATCCACGGCCTGGGCTTACAAAACCCTCGCGCAATACCCTCTCGCGTTGAACGGGACCCCCGGCCGGGCAGAAAAGCTCGTCAGCCTGCTACGGGAGCGGGATGCGCGGGCGGCTGGCGCGGAGTTCTACAATTCCCTCGAGGCGCCAGCGTTGCATAAGTACCCGCTGCTGGTGCTGTTTCAGGAGTTCCTGCGAGAACAGGGAGCGTGGGCGACCCTGATGTCGGGGAGCGGTTCGACCACATTTGCCATCGCGGAAAGCGTCTCAAAGGCGGAATCGCTGCGTGAGGGATTCTTTGGCAAGTTCGGCACTACTCACTGGACGGCGATCGTTCCTGCCTAAGTCAGGGTCTGGTTTTCCTCGGCATCTCGAGCCTGCCGACGTGATCCGACAGCTGCTCCTTCAGCTTTTCAAAGCGGGTGTTCCAGTCTGACCAACTGACTTCCCATTTGTCTCCGCTGAATGTTTTGCGGTATCCGCTCCAGTTCTCTTGCAGAACCCTGAACTCACGCGCTGCAGTCATGGAATCCCCCCATCGGGTATACGCTTCGATCAGGATCAATCGATTTTCGGGATAATCGGGTGCCAGCTCAACGGCCCTGCGCAAATGCGAACGGGCCTTGGACCGGCTGCCAATGCTTCCAATCACAGGCGCCTCCAGGTAGAGAAGGCCAAGGTTGCGATCCGAACCGGCGTAATCGAATTTCGGATCCAAACGCTGGCTCGCCAGGAACTCCTTTTCCATTTGGTCAACCAGGCGAAGAGCTCCGAGACTCTTGGTTCGCGCCAGTTGTCCGAGGTTCATCCCAAGGTAATAGCGTCCCGGAGCCAGATTCGGAACCCGCGAAACCAGGTCGCGCGCCACCGAAATTCCCGTCTCGGCAATTTCCGCCCGGTCGGAATTGTTCCGCGCGAACTCCGCCAAATCAAAGCATGCGCGGGCGAAATGCCAGGCGATTTCTGAATTGGTTGGATTCGTCTGGAAGCGGGACCGCGCCTCCACAAAATCGTGTCGCGCTCGGGCGGCCGGCGACAGCTTGGCGGGAGTGTTCGTGCCCTGTCCGCGGACGCATAAAGTTGCACAATCCAGGGTGGCCAGACAGCAGCAAAGCCAGGCTGAACGCAGAGCAAAGCGGAAACACACAAGTAGGCTTAATACGTTCATCCAGAACGGAATAGCAATGGGTTAATAGCCCCCCAAATAGGTATTGCTAACGACACTTCCAGTCTTATACTGCGGCCTGAGTGAGATCAAAAGGCAAATGGCTCCTGTGTGCTTTTTATTCCACGCTGCTGGTTTTTATTACCGGCTGCGGCGGTATTCACGCGTCACGTTCCGTTTCGCCGTTGGACTTCTTCCTGCCCGGGTTGCTGCAAGCGGACCCACCACCTCATCCCGAACGCATTGTTCCGGGAGCTGAGCCCGTCCAACAAGTTGCTCAAATCTGATTCCCTATGCGATTTCCTTTCGCGCTGTCGGCGAAAATCGCCGGCCACATTATTAAACACAAGGTCCGGCGCACACCCAAATTTGCAATGGTGCTGCAGCTCGAACCGCTGCACACATGTAATTTGACGTGCACCGGGTGCGGGCGTATTCGCGAATACTCCACATCCCTCAAGGACATGGTGCCGCTTGAGAAGTGCCTCGAGGCCGCCCGCGAATGCGATGCTCCCATGGTGTCAGTCTGCGGTGGCGAACCTCTCATTTATCCCAAGATCGAGGAATTGATAGCCGGGTTGCTGGATCAGGGACGCGTTATTTATATCTGCACGAACGGCATGTTTATGCGGAAAAAGATGCGCGATTACGTCGCCGCCATCTACTCCCCGGAGGTTGAGCCGAAGGTCAAGGAGCTGCTCGCGGCAAAATTGATCACGGAAAAGGAAGCTGAAACGATCCGGAACGCGGATGATGCCGCGCGCAAGAAGGTTGTGATCCGTCCCACAACGTGGATGTATTGGAACGTTCACGTCGACGGATTGGAATACACGCACGACCTCATCGTCGAACGCGAAGGCGTGTTCAAGGAATGCGTCGAAGCCATCAAGATGGCCAAGATCCTGGGCTATCAGGTTGCAACCAATACAACGGTTTACCGCGAAACGGATGTTCAGGAAATCGAGGACATGTTCAAGTTCCTCAGCTCCCTGAACGTGGATGGTCACACGATTTCGCCGGGATACGATTACGACGCCGCGAAGAAGGACATGGTCAAGCGGCTGGGCCGCGATCCGAAAGAGTTCTTCCTGACCCGCGATATGACACGGCAGAAGTTCGCGAAGATTCTTGACTGGGGCCGCCTGTTCACGATTTTTGGCACCCCCGTTTATCAGGAATTTCTTGCGGGCAAGCGTGAATTAACCTGCACCGCGTGGGCAATCCCCACCTACAACGTTCGAGGCTGGAAAGCTCCATGTTATCTGATGACCGATGGCCACTATTCGGGATATCAGGAAATGCTGCAGAAGGTGGATTGGAACAAGTACGGCGTGGTCGACGGGGTCGCGCGTGATCCGCGCTGCGAAAACTGCATGGTCCATTGCGGATACGATCCGAGCGGCGCCTTGGGAACCAACTACCAGGCCGGCGACAATTGGAAGAATTTCAGGTACAACTTCTGGCCGCGTCCGAAGCCGTATCCCGCCTCGCCAGATCTGGTGGCGCGAGCGTTCAATGGTTCAACCATTGGCAAGGGTCATCTTGCTGAGGCCAAGGCCGCTATTAATCCGGCTGCAGGCGCACGGGGCGCTTTCACTCGCAAGGAAGAGGCGCATTCGCACGAAAACGGCAATGGAACCAGCGGCTCCTCCTGCGGCACGGGCGACACTTCCGCCCGGGATGAATTGCTTGCGAAGATCGCTGAAGCCAAAAAGGCGAGTTAACAGCTTCGCTTTTAATGATTTCAAGGCTGCCAGTGTTTGACTTGCTCTCTCGCGCTCCGTCCGCCGGGGAACTCCGTGGTCCTCACGCGGCGCATAGGCCCGAATCTGCTCCATCGCCGGCTGCCCATTCGTCTGCACTCGACCGACCAGCAGGTCTGGAAACCTGCGATACAGCAGACTTCGAAGTCTGTGCTACACCCTTTCATTGATCTATGAGCGCATTGTTTCTTTCTCCCCCCAGTTTTGACGGTTTCGATGGCGGCGCCGGCGCGCGTTACCAGGCCCGCCGCGAAGTCACCAGCTATTGGTATCCGACGTGGCTCGCGCAACCCGCGGCGCTCGTGCCCGGGTCGAAGCTGCTCGATTGCCCGCCGCACAATATTGGCGTCGAGGAATGCTTGCGCATCGCCAAGGATTTCGACCACGTCATCATCAACACCTCCACGCCCTCGTTGAAGAACGACTGCAAGGTTGCTGAAGCCATCAAGGCCCAAAAGCCTTCCACGAAAATTGGGTTTGTAGGGGCGCACGCAATGGTGCTGCCGACGGAAACCTTGAAGGCATCGCCCGCGATTGACTGGGTTGGCCGCAAGGAATTCGATTACACGTGCAAGGAGGTCGCCGAGGGACGTGAACTCTCGTCGGTCAACGGCCTGTCCTACAGGGAAAAGGATGGAAAGATCAAACACAATCCGGAACGCGAGATGATCGCCAACATGGATGATCTTCCGTGGGTGGCCGATGTCTACCGGCGCGATCTGCAGATCGAGAAATATTTCATCGGTTACCTGCAACATCCGTATGTGTCGATGTACACAGGCCGTGGATGCCCGGCGCAGTGCAGCTTCTGCCTGTGGCCGCAGACGATTGGCGGGCACAAATACCGTGTTCGCAGCGCCCAGAATGTCGCCGACGAAATGGCCTACATGAAGAAGATCTTCCCGCAGGTTCGGGAGTTCTTCTTCGATGACGACACGTTCACTGCCAATCTGCCCCGCGCCCGTGAAATCGCAAAAAAACTGGGGCCTCTCGGCGTCAACTGGAGCTGCAACAGCCGCGCCAATCTCGATTACGACACGATCAAGAGCTTCAAGGACAATGGCCTCCGACTGTTCCTCGTGGGCTACGAATCGGGAAACGACGAAACGCTCAAGCGCATCAAGAAAGGTGTCACCACGGACGAAATGCGCCGCTTCACGAAGGACTGCCACAAGGCCGGCGTGGTGATTCACGGAACGTTCATTCTCGGGCTGCCTGTGGAAACAAAGGAAACGATTGAGCAAACGATCCGCTTCGCGCAGGAACTCGACGTCTTCAGCCTTCAGGTCTCGCTTGCGGCACCTTATCCGGGCACGGAACTTTACGAACAGGCCAGGTTGAATGGATGGTTCGCCAAGAAGGACAAGAGCGATCTCGTGGAAGGCGACGGTTTCCAGCAGAGCGCACTCGAGTACCCAGGTCTGAGCAAAGAACAAATCTTCGAGGAAGTGGAGCGATTCTATCGCAGCTACTATCTGCGTCCGAAGCCGATCCTGCGCATCATCAAGACGATGTTGGAAGACAAGGACGTTTGCGTGCGCCGCCTGCGTGAAGGATACGAGTTCTTCAAGAGCATGGCCCAACGTCGAAGCGACCTGGCGGCCGCCAAGGCGACCGCTTAAGCGTGTCATCCTGGGCGGGGCTGCAAATCAGCGGTGTCGCAGGTTTTCCGCCTGCGTCACGTAATTCACCTTTCCCGCCCGCAGAACCGGGGATTCGCAGGCTTCGCAACTTCCGGCCCGTACCACACAGCCGCCGACGTCGCGTGCCCACTCGAAACGTATTTCCCACCTTGCGGCGACGCGAAGTCGGCTTAATGTCCGCCCATGTTTAAGCACCTTTTTGGCGGCTTAACCGTTTGCAGCATGCCGTTCCTCGCCTGCGGCCAACCCGCGCGTCAGGATGGCAATACTGCCGTTCGCTGGACCTATTCCGCCGATGTTTCCCACTCCTTCGATTCCAGCTTGGAACGCGGTTCCTCTGAGTTTGGCGACTTCAATGCCACCCTGCATCGCGGACAGGTCACTGCGCTGATTCCATGGCGCGAGACGCAATCGTGGAGCGTCGGGCCCCTGTGGGAGTTCGGCCACTTCAACGCCGGTTCCAGCGCCCCGGTTCCGGAGGATGTTTATTCCGCAGCGCTTCGCCTCGGCTATGGTGCGCAGTTCAAGGAGCATTGGAGTTTCCGTGCGGAAATTCGCCCCGGCCTTTACTCCGACTTCGAGGACATCAGCTTTGACGACTTCAACGCGCCCGTGCTGCTGACCCTTACCTACCAGGTGAACCCGCGATTGTTGCTGGCTCTTGGCTTGAACGTGAACCTGCGCAGCGACCTTGCAACCATCGGCGGCCCGGGCGTCCGCTGGCAATTCGCAGACGACTGGACGCTAAACCTCTTTCTGCCGAAGCCTACGGTGGAGCGCACGATCAATGATTCGGTTTCCATTTACGCAGGAGGCGAATGGCGAAGTTCAGCATTCCGGCTCGCCGAGGATTTCGGCTCCCGCCGCGGCCGACCCCGGCTGAACGACGAAGATTTCAGCTACCGTGAACTAAGAGTCCTCGCAGGAACGCGTTGGCAGGTAAGCCCGGCGTTGGGCGTGGCACTTGAGGGGGGCTGCGCATTCCAGCGCAAAATGGAATTCCGTCAGGCCGACACAGCGTTCAATGCCGATGGCGCCCCGTTCGTTCAGTTCGTCGCCAGTGGATCGTTCTGAATGCCTGAACGCGAGCCGGTGATTTACGGCGCGGGAATGAAAATTTTCTGTCCGACGCGAAGTCGATTCTCGTTCAGCCCCGGGTTGGCTTTCTTCACCTGATCCAGGCTCACCTTGATTCCTTCAGCACGGTAGGCCGCAATGACCGAGGAGAGCGTGTCGCCAGACTGGATTTCATACTCGTAGCCCTTGTCCGAAAGTCCTCCGCCGGATTGGGTTGTGGGTGACGTCGACGGGCGTGACGGCGGGGTTGCTGACCGAATGATCGTTCCCACTTCCCGACGGATGTCCTCAAGTATCTTTTCGTTGTCCGCCTTTCGCTTGCGATCGATCTCTTTAAGGTTTTCGGACAAGGCCTTCACGTCCTCCGCTGACGCATACGCGGCGGTGGGCTTGTTCATTTGCTGCTGCAATGCGTCGATCGCCTTGCCTAATTGCTCGATCCTTCGATTTTGTGCGTCCTTCGCCTCGATCAGCACCTCGATTTGGGCGGCCAACTTGTTAAACCGCTCTTCAGTGGCGGCATCCTGTGCGCTCGCGGGAACGCTCGCAAAACAGAGCAAGAGTAACAGCAGAAAGGAAATCCGTTTCATGTGCCGACAATATACCGCCCGTATGGGCGTTCAAGTGACAAGTGGGCATCCGTCGTGCACAGCCGTTACATGCGCCTTCGGGTTCGGAATCTGTCGCACCTTCGAAGACTCAACCTGCGCATTGGCCTATCAGCTGGAACGACGAGGTGCGAACAATTCAGAAACGTTCAGCAATCCGCCAGCCGCCGCCGATGAATTTGAATCGGACTTCCATAGGATCCCATTCACGTCCGGGAACAGTCCCCAAGTGGAGACAAACCCCACCTTCAGCCAATGGTTCCTCCTTGATCAAATAAAACCAATCCGGAAGGCGGAAGTCGCCGTCATCGAACGCCTTGGCGACTCCGTCCGCGGCTTCAGGCGTAAACACCCGCAGCGCCATCTCACGGTTGCGTGTTCGCATCGCCCACAGCCACGTCTCCAAAGTTTGCTTTGGCGTTCCCATCCCAACATTCTGCGCCTCGCCGGTGCGGACATACCCGGCGGGAAGAGAACTGGCGGAATCCTTCGCTGCAAGTTGCACCTTCAGAGCTTCATTTTCAGAGCGTACGGACTCCAGCGTTTTGCGCAGCGCCATCAACTTGCCGACTTCACTGCGCAGCCGCAGCAAATCCGTTTTGATTCCCGGATCAATAGCAACCGATGGCTCCTCTGGTGGCGAAGTATTTGTCATCGACTCCGCCGCGCGCCGATCAAGCTGAAGGGCTTTTTCCTGAGAACGCAATTCCGCCAGGGTTCGCTGTTGAACAAACGCGGCGACCAGCAATGCTGCGGCTGCGACACTCAACAGCAGGAGAGCAATTCTTAGGATCATCGCTCTTGCGCAGCAGGACTGCGTTCCATGAAGAGCTTTCCGTCACGTTGCACAAACCATTCGGGATGCTCTTTCGCGGCACCGAGGTGAACGCTGCCATCGGCCAGGCCGACGGTGCCATGAAAGGGACAACGGGTCAGTACACGCGCTGGCTCGATTTCGGAAGCGGGTGGATCAGAAGACCATTCGTACGAAACGTTAGCCGCCGTGAACGACGCGAAATCAGTTGCCGGTCTCCGTTCCCCATCCGCCGGACATATCAAAATTCGAGGCGTGCTCAGCTCATTGCTCATCGTCACAATGTCTTTCGGATACCGATCCTCGTTATCACCGGCCCATATCCGCGCAGCGAGTCCAACCTGTTTCAGATGGTTCACGCATTGAATTGCCTGGGCCCGTTCCTTCGCCGTTGCAAGCGCCAGCCCTTCCTCCGTCGAGTTTCCCGGCGTTGTTGCCAGCCGGACACGCATCTCCTCGTTCTGCTGTTTCAATCGCGCCAACTCTGTGACCTCGGCTTTCAATTGCAGCGCCGTTTCGCGGAGGAGCTTGATTTCGTCGCCGGCAACGGTGCGGGAGTCTTCCGGCTCCATCGTTTCCAACGGCAAACGTTCTTGCACAGTTTGCTGCGCGTCCTCGCGAAGAGTGGCGATGCTGGCGTTCAGGGCGGCGATTTGCCGCTGCTGAATTCCAACGACCACCATACAGCAGAGCATCAGTCCCGCTGGAATCAGAACAGGCCACCACCAACGTCTCCTGCCCGCAACCACGGCCGGGGTTGCGACAGATTCGCGGGGCTTTCGAATTCGAGCATTCATCAGAAGATCCTCCTTTAGCCCGGAACGCGGGCGCGGCTGTGGAGCCCTTCGCAATAGCTGCTCCAGTTGGTTGGAATCAAGTTTCATAACCGCAATAGTTTCAGGAATGAATTCGCTCGTCCGCCAATGCGTGCTGCAATCGTTCCAGCGCCTTGCGCAGTCGATACTTCACTGTGGATGAGGCGATGTTCATTGCCTCCGACGTCTCATCGAGTGTCAGACCCTGGAAATAGTGAAGATGCACCGCATCGCGCAACTCAGCGGGAAGCTGATCGACGCTCCGATACAGTCGTTGCGCGAGATCAGATGTCGCAGCAGCCGCATCAGGTCCGACGTCGTTTGACACACATTCAGCCCACCATTCATCCGACGCTCGCTCGCCAGGCCGGTGCTTGCGGCGCCAGTCCACATAAACATGATACGCAATGCCGTGTGTCCAGGATGACGCTGACGACCGCCCGGTGAACGACGGCAGGGCGCGTTGCACGCGCAGGAACGTTTGCTGCGTAAGGTCCTCCGCCTCGGAGTCGCTCCCGCTGAGGCGCCGCAGAAAGGCGTAAATGCGTTCATAAAGCTGTTCAATGAGAACGGCCGTCGCCGCAGCGGGATCGCTGCAGGCGAGCTCTTTGATTTCGCGAGCCGTCACATCCATCGTTCTCACCACTTATGTCGAAGTTCAGGGGCACGGTGGACAAAAAAACTTTCTGCAACACTTACGCGGCTCATCATCGCCCCGTAGCGCCGCTGCGCATCAAGCGCTCAACGGGTGCGTGCTCATCCGTGAAAACAGGCGCGGAAGCGGCGGAACTTGGAGTCACATCCCTGAACGATAGCGCCCGAATCCCGAAGGCGGGTAGGCGCACGATGTTTGAGCTCGCCAATCCAGCCGCCTCTTGCTGCACCCAATCCAGATTCACCCGTTCTGCCGATTTCGTTGCGACCAGCACCACATTTCTGCTCGACGCCGCCGGAAACAAATAAACATTCGGGAACACCTCCTTCATCGTTCGGAACATTCCGCCGATGATGTCCGCCTTCCAGCCCTGCACCTGTCCAATCACATTGTAAGCCAGCACGCCGTTGGTGGTCATGTGGCCGTCCGCCAACTGGAAAAACTCCTTCGTGGTCAGGTGCGGCGGGATTGAAGAGCCGTAGCGCGTCGTAGTGTAAGCGTCCAGCATGATGGCGTCGTACTGTTCTCGGGTCCGCCGAAGAAAGACGCGGCCATCTTCGTTGTGAATCTTGTGACGTGGCGATTCTGGAACGGAAAAGAACTGCTTTGCCACATCAACAACAACGGGATCGATCTCCACCGTATCGATCACCGTGTTGGTGTAGTAGTGCAGGAACGAGCGTTGCGTGCTGCCGCCGCCGAGACCGATCATTAGAACCCGCTTCATGCTCCTGTTCCAAAGCCACGGCATATGGAAGAACTCGGTGTATTCGAAGTGTCCCTGCAGCGGGTTTGCGAGCGACATGCGTGTCTCCTGTGTTCCATTGAAGCTCAGCATCCGCATGCCACGCTGGTCAATCACCTGCACATGATGATACGGAGAATACTTCTGGAAAACCATCTGCGCCCGCAGGGGAATGGCAGAGATCCACGCCAACGAAACCATTAAGAAAGCAGCGGAAGCGCGTTTCATGGGTTGCGGTGTTCGGGTTTGATCATCCATCGATCCATCATGAGGCTCAATCCTGCAAGCGCTAGAACGAGCGCCCCCGTGCAGCGGAAGATTGCGGAGATGTCGAAGTAATCGATCAGGATGTAACCTGATCCAAAGACGCCTGCGATGCTTCCAACCGTGCTGGCTGCGTAGACCAGGCCGCTGATGGCCCCGACCGTTTCAAGCCGCGTCGCCGCAAGTCGAATGGTGTAGGGCGATAACACGGCCAGGACGCAGCACGGGAGAAAGAACACCAGTGTGCTGCCAAGCACAGGATCCAGTTTCTGCCACAACGCGGGAATCTCGCGATCCAGCGGATGCCGCATCACGATTGCATCCACCAGTGGCGGGGTAAACTCGGGGATGAACAGGATGAACAAACCCGCCATGGTCAGCGGTATTGCAAGAAATCCAGCGCGTCGAAACTTGTCCGCAAGCGCACCGCCCACGCCATAGCCGAGCGCGAGCGCAACCAGGATGATTCCGATCTGGCTGATCCATACATAGAACGTTCCTCCGAAATCTTTCGCGAGATAGCGGGCGCCAACAATCTCCAGCACCATGACAGCAAACCCGCCAAGAAACACGAAAGCCGCGGCAGCGAGTTTGATCATGACCCGAATGTATCCATGCATTGGCATGCCGGAAATAGAGTTCTCAGGTCGGCCGTTTCCTACGGCGGGTCGTGCCTGTCCGCCGCGCGGTTGAATCCCCACTTCCAAAAATCCAGCCGTCACACTACTCTCCGATCTCGTGAGACCATCCCCTGAGCTGCTTACTCTGCTGCTAATGTTGATGGCGGGATTCGCAGCACAACACTCTCCCGCGGCGCAGCTTGTAGCATGGGGTGAGATGGTCATCCCGTATCTGCCCGCCGACGAAGCCATCATCGATATCGCAGGCGGCGAAGATCACACCCTGGCATTGACTGCTTCGGGAAAGATGATCGCGTGGGGAAGTAATCGACAGCAACAGTCAACGATTCCCCCAAACGTCACCAACGCCATAGCCATTGCCGCCGGGCGCTTTCACAACCTCGCGCTTCAAGCAAACGGAACAGTGCTAAGCTGGGGGGATCTGGCATATACGCCGGCGGGACTTGCCGATGTGATTGCGATCGCCTCTGGCGGGAGCCATAACGTTGCCCTCAGTGCGGACGGCACGGTGCACGCGTGGGGCTATAACTTATTCGGCCAGTGCACGGTTCCCCCAGGTCTCAATAACGTTGCGGCCGTAGCAGCGGGCGGTGATCACACTCTGGCTTTACGAGGTGATGGAAGCGTCGTCGCGTGGGGACGGAATGATAACACGCAAACGAACGTTCCTCCGGCGGCTACGAACATTGTGGCTGTGGAAGCGGGGTTTGACTACAGCATGGCCCTGCGTGCAGACGGGGAAGTCCTCGTCTGGGGCCGGTCGGCATTCGTTCCCGCATCTGTCAGCGCAGTGAGACAGATTGCAGGGAACGGAACGCATCGGCTGGCACTCAAGGAAGACGGGTCAATTGTAGGCTGGGGCGGCTTAAACAATCACGGGCAGAACACCATTCCTTCAAACCTTACAAATGTGGTGAAGATCGCAGCCGGCTCCTATCATTCGCTTGCGCTGAGCAGCAACGGCGTCGTGTCAGCCTGGGGCCGGAACACATCCGGCGAGTGCGTCACCCCACAGCAAATGTCCGATGTTGCACAAATTGCAGGCGGCTTCGGTTTCAATGTCGTGCGGCACGTTGATGGCACCCTCCAGACGTGGGGTGAGATCGACTTCGTCAAGGCTACAGTCTCTTCCGGATTAACCAATGTTTCGGACATCGCCTGCGGCTCGCACCATTGCCTCGCTGCGCTTGGCAACGGGACGGTGGTTGCCTGGGGCTCATCGTCCTGGGGCAAAACAAAGGTTCCCTCAGGGTTGATTGATGCTGTTAAGGTTGCGGCTGGCGCTTCCCACAGTCTGGTTCTCCGCAGTGATGCGACAGTGACGGCTTTTGGCCTTGAAACTCTTACGAACATACCTCCAGGCCTGACAAATGTTGTGGCGATCTCTGCCGGTTCTGCACATAGCGTTGCACTTCGCGGCGACGGCAGCGTGATTGCCTGGGGATCCGGCCTGTTCGGCGTCACAAACGTCCCGCCGGGACTGTCCAACGTCGTTGCGATTTCGTGCGGGGCACATTATTCCATGGCGCTTAGGTCGGATGGAACGGTCGTTGCCTGGGGTGCGAATGAAGTGGGCCAAACAAACGTGCCCGACGATGTGGCCGACGTGATTCAAATTGCCGCCGGCCGTGGTAGCAATCCGCACAGCCTGGCGCTGAAGCGCAACGGTCGCATTGTTGGATGGGGTTGGAACAATCGCGGTCAAATCACCGTTCCCGTCGGCTTGATTGGAGTTCCACAGATCGCGGCCGGGTTCGATCAAAGTTTTGTCATGCTCAACCAACCGTCACTTCATCTATCACTTGGTCAACAAACCGGACAGGTGGTTCTCCGGTTTCCAACGATTCCCGGGATTGCGTATCAATTGCAAGCCGCCGCAGAACCGTTTGGTAATTCATGGGCTGACATTCCTTATACCGCTTTGACCGGCGATGGGACCACCGCTTCAATCACCAACATCATCGTAGCGGAACCAAGGTTTTTCAGGCTGGTTTCCCCGAAGCATGGCCACTAAAAGTTTCGTCCTTGCACGTTCTGGATGTTGTGCTCAGCGACAAAATGGGAGTTTAAGTCACGATAACCGGCCCTGTCCAATGGCCGATTCGCCTCACGGCTATGCGTCTAAAACTCCACGCGTGCGCTCAGTTGCGGGGTCAGGAATTCGTCGGGGTCCAGCACCTGCACCTTGATCTGCAACGTGCCCTTCGCGCGATCCGCTTCTGGCGCAATCTCGGCGACCACGCCATCATAATGCCGGTCGGGATATGCTTCGGGTGTGACGCGGCACTTCTGATCGAGCGCAACTTTTGAAAGGTCCGCTTCGTTTAGATCAATCTCCACCTGGAGATCCTTTGGATCCGCGACAGCCAGCAACGCGGTGCTCGGCCCGCGCAGTCCGCCGAAGCTCTGCGGGACGACGAGTTCCTCAGGATCAACCAGCTTCTCAAGCACGACGCCGTTGATGGGGGAGCGGATCGTGCACCAATCGACATAGGTTTGCGCAAGCTGATGCATTCCCTGCACTTCGCTTACGTTGGCCCGCGCAGCCTGCAATTGGATCCGTGCGTCATCGAGCCGCTGCCTCGATTCAATGTCGGTTCGCGCCAGCTCCTCAATGCGGCGAAAATCCAGCTCAGCCTTGTCGAGGTTTGCCTGCGCCGATGCGAGGGCTCCCGCAGACTGCTGCAATCGGGCACGATATTCCGCATCATCCAGCAGCACGACGACCTGCCCGTTTGTCACGGCATCCCCTTTCTTCACGCCAATCCATTTCACGACACCCAGAAACCGCGGGCTGAGTTCGATGCGCTCCCGATTAATGATGTATCCGCTCACTGTCAGCGCGACGTTATCGTTGGTTGATGAGGACCTTGACGCGGACGCGGTGACATTCGTGGCGCCTGCGCGCTGGGTGTTGATCACCCGTTGTTTATCACTCGACCTCGGCCAGGCATAGAAGATGGCAATCGCGGTTACGCCCAGCACCCCAAGGAAAATCGCCCAGAGCGAACCCTGCGGACGCCGCTTCTTCTCGGGATCGATCTGCAGGTTCTTGAGTTTGTCGGACATGCGCATCGCAAGATGAAGTCAAAGTGAATTCGGGAAAAGAGAAAACGGGACTACGGGACTACGGGACTACGGGACTACGGGACTACGGGACCTGAAACGAACAGTCCTCAAACAACTTTCAACGCCGCAATCACAGGCAACCGTGATGCCCTGACGGCTGGAAAGAAACTGCCCAGTACTCCCACCACAACCGCAAAAACCATCCCTTGCGCCGCCAAACCGGGGGTGATGCGAAACTGAAAGACCACTTCACTGAAGGTGTTGAAGCTCATCGTGCCGAACTGCCAGCCCAGAAATACCGAAAGGCTCTGGAGGCCCAGCGAGATGAGACAGCCAATCGCGCCGCCAATCGCCGCCAGAATCGCCCCCTCAAGAATGAAGCTGGCAAGAATCGTTCGCCGCCTGAACCCCAGCACGCGCAACGTCCCAATCTCCCGCGTGCGCGCACCAACGCTCGCGTACATGGTGTTCATCGCGGCAAAGAATGCGCCGATCGACATCGACACCGCCAGGAAGGTGCCGATCACCTGGAAAATCTGGGACGTGCGCGTCTGCTCGCTGTAATACGCAATTTCCGGGTCCACTCGCAGCGGCAACCGCTTGTCCGCCTCGATTCGCTTCATGAACTCCTGCGCGGCCTCGGGACTGCGCATCCGCACAAGGGCGCTTGAATAATTCTCGCGATCGAACACCGACCGCGCCTCGTCAGCGTCCATCCAGATTTCTGAATCAAAAGCAGTTTCGCCGCCGTCGAAATGTCCCACCACGTGCAGTTCATGACCTCCCGTGCGGAATCTGTCGCCGATTGCGCACTGCGCGAAGCGCTTTGCCATCTTCGTGCTCACCACGACTTCGCGCCCGCCCGGCACAAACCAGCGGCCTTCGACCAGCGTCACCTGGGGACGCAGTTCAACTCCTGCGCGAGAGATCCCACGCATTGTGACATTGGCCTCACCCTTCCCGTCCTGCCGTGGCAGGCTGATCAACACGACAAGGTCTGCGGAGATCAACGGTTGTCCTTGTGCATCCCGCTCAATCTGCGGCAGATATTGCAGCGTCTTGAGCTGCGTGCGATTCACCTGGCTGCTCGATTCCGCCGTAGAACCTTTCCTGACGATCATCAGGTTGCGCGGGTCTCCCGTATTCCGCCCAGACTTTTCCAGCCCGACGGCCAGCGATTGAATCAAGATGTAAACCGCGACGACCAGCGCCACTCCGATGATGGTTGCCATTGTCGCGCGCCAGCGAACAAACACATTCCGAATGTTGTAACGGATCGGCAGCGTCACGGCTCTTCCTCCCGACCCGCAAAGCATTGGCGGATGATCTCCGTCTGCCACAGTCCGCGCGCGAGCCCCTCGACATCCGGAAACAAGGTGCGGCTGTTAATTGCCAAGCGCTCCAGGTCGAGAACGATTCCCGTCTTGTCCTCGCTTCGCACGGTCCATTTGATGAGTTTGGAAACGTCCAGGTCAGTGGGATCGTACGGCTGGCCGGCGCTCTTCACCATGTCCGTCCATGGATCGCTGTGAATCGTGAACACGCCCGACTGCGCAGTCATGCGTGGTGTGGGATTGAAGGGCATAACGAGTTTGATCCCTGCAATCTCCAGCGGCGGCGTGTCATCATGCAAGACGTCGAGCTCGGTGATTTTCCGCCTTCGCTGGATGGCCCAGACTGTGCCATCCACGTTCAGCTTCTCCGTGCTCATATGGTCCTCACTCGAGGGCGGCAGGAATTCCTCGCTCTCGTAAAAGGCGGCGAAGTAAAGCGCGACCAGCGGATTGAAGGTCCAATCCAGCAGCCGGGTGGGAAGCCCGTGATGCCGCGCCACGAACAGGTTCTCCCATTCACTCGCTATGCGTCCAAAGTGTTCGTAACTGTGGCGGCGGAACTGCAACAGCAGGCTTTTTTCCTGCTCGGAAGAAAATGTCACGGAACGGCCGAGGTAATAGTGTTTGCGTCCGATGGACGGCATCAATCCCTCGGTCGGCTGGCCGTGCCCGCGAAAATACAGGCCGAAATCGCCAGCTCCCGCGGCGCGTTTTATCTCCGCGAGAAAGTGTTCCACGCTGCGGATTGTGCCCGCCTCTTCAAAGACAAATTGCGCGTGCTTCATTCAATCCAGGGTTTTAAGTCCGCTGACAACGCTCATCCGCGCGACCGACAGCGCGGGTGCCAGGCTGGAAATAATCCCCAGCGCTGCGGCCACGATTGCAGTAATGGCGAGGATCTTTGGAGTCACTTCAAACGTGATGAAAAAGCCGTTCGTCATTTTCGAGATGTCGGGATTCTGATACGCCCACATACCGATACTGCCGACCAGCAGCGCGATCAACAGGGCAAACACCGCACTGAGGATTCGCCGGTGAAACAGATGGTTGAACATCGACACCGCGATCAATGCTGAGACAGCCATCAGCACGCCTCCTGCGATTTCGCCATGGGTGAACAGCAGCCAGGCTCCGCCCGCGCCCACGACCAATCCAGCGAGAGCGAGTCCAAAGCTCTCCGCGAGGATGAAAGCGAACAGCTCGCGCCGTCGAAAACCGATCGCCTTCAGGATGGCCAGCTCGCGAAAGCGCTCCCGAATCGCCATGCTCATCGTGCTTGCCGAAACAAGAATCAGGGTGAACACCACCACGCTGGAAATCGAGCCGATCAAAACGCGGACGTTGCCGAGCATGGATATGAAGCTGAGTTGAAACGCCCGTTCGCTTTCGGCGCGCACTTCCGCCGACGTGTTCTCGAATGCCTTGTTCACCGCGCTGATCACGCGCGGCATGTCATCCGGACTCGCAACGCGCAACCACCACATGCCCACCCAGCCCGCATTATCGCAGGCATCATCGAGGTACTCGTGATGGAACAGCATGTTCCGGTCATCCGCAGTTCCCGCATAAATCCCGACGATTCGAAAGTTGAGCGTGCACGGATAGATCGTGCTTTCGAGAGTGATCTTGTCGCCGACCTTCAGCTTGTATTTCTCAGCAGTGACTTTCCCGATGATGCATGAATCGCGAATGCTCTCAAAGGCGTCGTATTCCGCAGCCGACATCTTCGCCTCGCCAAAAACCGTTCGAAGCTTTTTCGCATCCATGGCGAACTGCGCGAACGTCATGCTTTCTTCGTTCTGGTACTTGCCACCAAACCAGGTGAACGGCGAAACAGCTTCAACCCCAGGGACGCGCTCGATGACAGGCAGTTGCTTCGCGGGAAGAAGATTGGCGATGCTGATCTTGTTGCGCACGGCAACGCGCAACGCTGCCCCAACATCCTCAGGTGGCAAGGTCAGTTCGCGCAACGTCACCAAAAGGAACACGAGTAGAAACAGGCTGACAGCGACGCTCAGTATTGAAAGCGTCGCGCGGCGCTTGTTGCGCAAGGCATTCTTGACGATGAACGTGGCGGCGGTCATGCCTTCAGTTCGTCAATTCCCCCTTTTCCAGGTGAATCGACCGCGAGCCATAAGCCGCCGCTTTCGGATCGTGCGTGACCATGATGACGGTCTTGGATGCCGTGCGGCTCAATGATTGCAAGACGGTCAGCACCTCCTGGGCGGAGTGCGAATCCAGATTGCCCGTTGGCTCGTCCGCAACGACCAGGCTGGGATCCGTCACGAGCGCCCGCGCAATGGCGACGCGTTGCTCCTGCCCGCCTGAGAGCTGCCTGGGCAGATGCCGCGCGCGATCGGCCAGTCCGACGATTTCGAGCGCGGTATGGACCAGTTCCTGTCGCTGACGCCGGGACAACTGCGTGAGCAACAGCGGAAGCTCGACATTCTCAAACGCGGTGAGCACGGGGATGAGGTTGAATGTTTGGAACACGAATCCCACATTTTGATTCCGCCAATCTGCCAGTTGCGATTCATTCAATTGCGTGACGTCCACCCCTTGCACGCGGCATTCACCACCCGTCGGGCGGTCGATGCCCGCAATGATGTGGAGCAGTGTGGATTTGCCCGAGCCTGAAGGTCCCATGAGCGTGAGAAACTCGCCGCGTTCAATGTTCAGCGAAATGTCATTGAGTGCCGTCACCTGGATTTCACCCTGGGCATAGACTTTGGAAAGGTTGCGGATTTCAACAACGTTGTCTGGCATAGGCCGAGAAACCAATATTCGAACGCGCCGCGTTTTGCAAAGTCGTAGCGCAGTTTTCCAAACCTGTCCTGCCCTCCGCAGTGGGCCGCGACGGAGGACCGGCTGCATCGCCGGCTTCCCAACGGACTGACCGTAAATAGATTCGGGCGCGTTTCAAAACCTTGCGCCACGCAAATCGCCTCAGTCTTTGATCCGCTTCAAATCCTCAACAAACCTCTCAAACTCAGGCTCGAACGCCCGCCCCGGCGGCAGTCGCAGCAACGCGGACGGATGAATCGTGATGAGTGTCTTTCCCAAAGGCGAATCCAGGAGCTTTCCGCGCTCGTCGCCAATCCGAAGATCAGCATGAAAAAGCGAACGCAGCGCAGTTCGGCCCATGGCCACAATCAAGCGCGGTTTCAGGATTTTCAATTCCTGCTCCAGCCATGGCCGGCACGCAGCAATGTCGCGGCCGTTCGGGGTTTGGTGCAGCCGCCGCTTCCCGCGGGGTTCCCATTTGAAGTGCTTGACTGCATTAGTCACGTAAAACGTGCTTCGATCCAATCCTGCGGCCACAAGCGCACGATCCAGCACCTGTCCTGCGGGACCAATGAAAGGCTTTCCTGCACGATCTTCAGCGTCGCCCGGCTGCTCACCCACAAGCACCACCTCCGCACTGCGCGGTCCTTCGCCAAACACCGTGCATGTGGCGTTCTTCCACAGGGGACACGCGCGGCAATGCATCGCCTCAGCGCGAACCGTTTCCCAATCGAATGTGGCAGGCGGGCGGGCGGGCGAGTATTCGTCGTCCCGAAGAACCCGCCGTTCGCTGACTTCGAGCATTCCCTGGACTCGCAACGGAGCGCGCGCGAGCAACGAGGGAATCGCGGCCGCCTCGGGAAGATTTTTCCAGTTCCTCACCGGCATCTGCGCCTTCATCGCCTTCACCTTCACGCGCGCCGGGTTGAAGATGTTCGAGTAATAAGTCACCCACAGCGGCTCGACATCGTCGCCCGCAGGAGCCTGCGATTGCGCCACGCCTTCGCTGAACCGGATTTCCGCCCCGTCCCAATGCATGCAGCGCTTCGGCGTAAGAATCGACCAGCGATGATTCGCGAAACGGTCCTTGAAGAACTGCTGGTTCAGGTGAACCGAATCATGCCCGGGCTCATACCACGCGACAAACCATGGCTCCCCCTCCAGCCTTGTTTCACGGAATCGCACGTACTGGCGCATGCGATAAGCATCCTTCTGGACCTCCCGGGCGAGGTGCGCCGTCGCGATGAAATCCGCATCTGTTGGGATTTGGAGCAATCGGGATTCACCATGGGTCAGGCGCCAAAGAACGCGATACAGCAATGGCCATTTCCCTGGATCCGAATGCAGCGCAGCGGAACGCGCAAGCTCAAGGAAGGCAGCCGGCACGCGGAAAGCGGATCGAGCTTTCGCGTCGTTCAACACGCTTGCTCCCGCCGTGATTTCCGTCCGCGCAAACAGACCCAGCTCCGGCTCCGCGCCGCGTATCTCCCAAATGACGTCGCCAGGCTCCTGATTATGGGCGAGAGCGGCGCGGGCCGCTGCCTGCCACGATTCAAAATTGTCTTCGATCCGCAGCGTTTTCACAGTTGCCCGTTGTGGACGGAGAGCTCGGGTGCAGCGAACAGGTTCAATTGCTCAGGCGGAGGAGCGAGTTTCCTTGTCAGCGCTTCACTGTCCAGTTCGCGTCCTGGATGATGATCCGCCGTTTCAATGAATGGCAGCGCCTTCTTCATCGGCACCCGCAGCCGGACCAGATCCTGCAAGCGGACCTTCGACCAACGCCGCGCCTGGAGAATGCGATCCACATTCTTGACTCCGAAGCCAGGGACACGAAGCAGCAACAACCGCGGTGCTTTGTTTACATCAACCGGAAAATGCGATCGATGCTGCAATGCCCAAGCCAGTTTTGGATCAAATCGAAGATCAAGATGCGGCGCAGCGTTGCTTGTCAGTTCTTGTGCCTTGAATCCATAGAAACGCATCAGCCAGTCGGCCTGATACAACCGATGCTCCCGCACGAGCGGCGGGGCGACCAGCGGCAAATGGGCGGACGCAGACGGAATCGGACTGAATGCCGAGTAATAAACGCGGCGCAGCTTGAATCGATGGTACAAACTTGAGGCGCGTTCCAGGATGTCGTGATCGGAAGCGTCGGTCGCCCCGACAATCATTTGGGTGCTTTGGCCTGCAGCAGCAAACGCAGGCTTGGCGGCGTCCTTTTGCTCACTTCGGCTCTGCTCAATGCGCTCGTGAATCGCGCCCATCGCACCCTGGATTCGATCCAGATTCTTCTCAGGCGCAAACCGCTCCAAATCGGCGGATCGTGGCAATTCGATGTTGATGCTGATCCGATCCGCAAACCTTCCCGCTTCATCGATCAACGCCTGGCTGGCTTCAGGGATGGTCTTGAGATGAATGTAGCCCCTGAAGTCGTGCTCGAGCCGAAGCTTGCGCGCCACTGCAACCACCTGCTCCATGGTGTAGTCGGGATTCCGAATGATTCCCGAGCTGAGGAACAAGCCTTCGATGTAATTGCGTTTGTAGAAATCGAGCGTCAGTTGAACCACTTCATCGGGAGTGAACCGAGCGCGGGGAATGTCACTCGACACCCGGTTCACGCAATAGAGGCAATCGAAGATGCAATAGTTGGTGAGCAGGACCTTGAGAAGCGAAACGCAGCGGCCATCCGGCGTGAAGCTGTGGCAAATCCCTGCGCCTGTCACGGAACCCACGCCGCTGCCGCCGCGCGACGACCGCTTCTCGCCGCCGTTGCTGGCGCATGAAGCGTCGTATTTGGCGGCGTCCGCGAGGATCGCAAGCTTTTGCGGCAGGTCCATAGGCAAAGAGGCTTAAGATAACCTTCAACGGCAAAGTCTCAAACCCGTGCTCACATTTTGATGGTTCGCCACCATTTGTCTGCTAGGTTTCGCCTGCAAAATGAGCTTCTACGAGAAATTGAAATTCGACGCGAACGGCTTGATTCCAGCCATTGTCCAGGAGCAGAAGACGGGGCGGGTTTTGATGATGGCATGGATGAACCGTGCTTCCCTGGAAACGACGATTGACACGCGGAAAACCCATTTCTGGAGCCGTTCACGCCAGAAGTTCTGGATGAAGGGCGAATCCAGCGGGCATACGCAGGAGGTGAAGGACATTGCGTTTGACTGCGATGGCGACACGCTGCTGATCCAGGTGGAACAAAACGGGGCGGCGTGTCACGAAGGTTACAAGTCCTGCTTTTTCCGATCCGTCGACGGCAACCCGGGTGAGGGCTTCAAGACAACCGAACCCCTGCTCAAGCCGCCGGGAGAAATCTACGGCAAAAAATAATGGAAGACCTGCTCCAATTCGGGAGCCGTGATTACTGCCTCTGTTTCCTCCTGTTGCTGTTCGGGCGGGGAATGGATTTTATCAGCACCTGGGTAGCCACACCCAATCTGGTTCTCGAGGGCAATCCCATTGCTAAAAAACTCGGCTGGCATGGCGGACTTCTCGTCAACCTTGCGGCTTGCTGGCTCCTCGCCTTTTCAGCGCCAGTTGCCATCGGCGTCAGCACCATGAGCGTGCTCGTGGCGGCGCGGAATTTCCAATCCGCATGGCTGATGCGTTCCATGGGCGAGGAGAACTACCGGGATTGGCACGTCGCTCGAATCACAGAAACCCCGGTGACACTGTATCTTTCCTGCCTTGCCGGAAATACCTTGCTCACGGCCCTCGTGGGCGGCGCGCTGGTGCTGTTCAGCGACAGCTATTTGATCCCAACCAGCATTGGCATGGGGATGCTCGCCTACAGCTTCGCTGTTGTGCTGTTCACGCTCCTGGGAGTCTGGCGGTCTCGCCGTGCCATGAACCGCCGCCTCACCCGCCGCTCCCCGCAACCCGCTCCGCTTCCCGGCGATGGGTTCGTAAAGTAGTTCGTCCTGTGCGACGCGCAGGTTCACTGTTTACTCCTCAGTGTCCGCTCCATAATACTGGCCCGCGGCAATGACCCACGATTGAGTCAATGCCCTTGGCCTATGTATTCGCCCAATCCTGACGAGTTCGTGAAGCTGGCAACGCAGGGAAACCTGATTCCCGTCACGCGCCGCCTTCTCGCCGACATTGAAACGCCGCTTTCCGCGTATCGAAAAATCCGTGGCCAGGGCGAGTCCTTCCTCTTCGAATCCGTTGAAGGCGGCGAGCACCTGGGCCGCTATTCCTTTGTCGGCTGCAATCCCCGCGGCATCGTCCGGCAGGACGGCAATCGCGTTGAGGTGATCGAGAATGGAAAGGTTCTCGAACGCTTCACGGTCCGGCCTGCTTCCCACGGAAGCGCCAGTTCGACCGATCCGCAGATCGTGCGCGACGGCCTCGAAGTGGTGGAACGCGTGATGAGCAAGTTCCGCCCTGTGACGGTGCCTGGCCTCCCTCGGTTCACAGGGGGTGCCATCGGTGTGATTGGATACGAGTTCATTCACGACGTGGAACCCGTGGTGCCGCGCCCGCCGCACGATGAGCTCGGCGTGCCGACATTGTATTTCCTCATTGCCGATCAACTCCTCATTTTTGATCGTGTCGCGCAGACGCTCACTGTGCTCGTAAACGCAGTAATCGACGAAGCGTCCACCCCCGCCGAGGCGTATGAAAATGCGGTGGCCGAAATCGAACGGCTCGTCTCCCTGCTGGAACAACCTGCGGAACATCATCCCGTGACCCTTCCGTCGGAGGTTGCCGAGATTCCGTTCGAGTCCAATGTCTCACGCGAAAAGTTCTTCTCCAACGTTGCTGCGGCCAAAAAATACATTACCTCGGGCGATATCATCCAGGTCGTCGGCTCGCAGCGTTTTTCGACGGCGATAAAGGTTTCACCGTTGGATCTTTATCGGGCGGTCCGTTCCATAAACCCCTCGCCTTACATGTTCCTGCTGGAACTGAACGGGTTCTCGCTGGTTGGAGCTTCGCCTGAAATTCATGTGCGATGCGAGGACGGCAAGGTGGAGATTCGCCCAATCGCTGGGACACGGCAGCGCGGAAAAACGCCAGACGAAGACGCTGCACTCGAACGCGAACTGCTCGCGGATCCCAAGGAGCGGGCCGAACATGTGATGCTGGTGGATCTTGCGCGGAACGACCTGGGTCGCGTTTGCGACTTCGGCTCAGTGCAAGTGAAGGACTTGATGACGATTGAGCGTTACAGCCACGTGATGCACATCGTCTCGCAGGTGGAAGGCACTCTCTCGCAAGATCGTTCCCTCTATGACCTGATGCGCGCGACTTTCCCGGCGGGAACACTCAGCGGAGCGCCCAAAATTCGCGCCATGCAGATCATCTCCGAGCTGGAACAAACGACGCGCGGATCCTACGGCGGCTGTGTCGGCTATTTCTCGTTCAACGGAAACCTCGACACGTGCATTACGATCCGCACTGCCTTGATCAAGGACGGCAAGGCTTACGTGCAGGCAGGTGGCGGCTGGGTGAACGATTCAACGCCGGAAGCGGAATTCCAGGAGACGATCAACAAATCGAAGGCAATGCTCAAGGCAGTCTCGATGGCCGAAGGTTTTGTGAACGGCGCTTGAGCGGATCAGCCGTCGCTCACAGCGCTGCGTCCGCTCGGACAACGGCCGCAGTTGGGACTTCAAGAACTTCGGCAGCGGGCCGGGTTTGCTTCATCAGCGGGCCCGGAACCAGGCCAAGGAAAAACACGCCCGCGATGCAGACATACAGCGTCACTCGCATCGGCATCGATAGGGTGATTGGCGATGTGTCATTGGAAGCCGAACCCCAGTAGGCCGCTCGCACCACGTTGAAATAGTAGTACAGAGACATCACCACGCCTGCCATCGCGATAAACGCCAGAACGTAATACCCAGTGTTGCTCGCGCCCTGTTCCACCACGGCTTTCAGCAGCAGGAACTTTCCGAAAAACCCTGCCAGCGGAGGAATACCCGCGAGTGATACCATGGAAATCGTCAACGTTGCGGCCAGCAGGGGCGAACGCTGATTCAATCCACCAAATGCAGAGATGTCTTCCGATTCCAGATTCCGCATGACCACGCTGATTACTGCAAACGCGGCGATCACGGTGAAAAGATACCCGCCGAGGTAATAAAGGATGGCTGCGAGTCCCGCCGTGTTGAGGGCTGCCACGCCCATCAGAAGGTACCCTGCATGGGCGATGCTTGAGTAGCCCAGGAGGCGCTTCACGTTCCGCTGGGGGAGCGCGCCGAGATTGCCATACAAGATCGTTGCCGCCGCAATCACGATCAGAATATTCGCCCATTGCGCGGTAATGGCGGGAACCGCAGCAAACAAGAATCGAAGCAGCAGCACGAATCCCGCAGCCTTGGAGCCAATCGCAAGAAACGCAGTGGTGGGTGTCGGGGCTCCTTGATAGACGTCAGGCGCCCAGATCTGGAACGGAACCACGGCAATCTTGAAACCAAGCCCGACGAGGACGAAAAGAATGCCAATGAGGAAAACTTTGTTGTCACTGAACTGGGAAGCCACGGCTGAAAGCTCGGCGAAGTTCATCTTGCCCGAAATCCCCGACACGAGCGCAATTCCAAACACCATGAACGCCGAGGAGAGTGCGCCGATGATGAGATACTTGACGCCCGCCTCGAGCGACACCTGGCGTCCGCGCTGAAAACTCGTCAGCACATAGAACGTCACCGTGATCAGTTCCAGCGAGACAAACAGCAGGGCGAAGTTGTTGGCCGACGCAGCGAACAGCATTCCCGCCAGCGCAAAGACCATGAGCGCGTAGTACTCCGACACCGCGGATGCAAGGCAGTCGGAGAACTCCACAGCAATGATCAGGATCAAAATGGCGGACATCAGAAACAGCCGCTTGAAGAAGAGCGAAAGGCTGTCCTGGATGAACATTCCCCCGAACGAAGAGCCGTCGATTGTGCACAGGCCGCAACCCGAAACATTGACAAGGAGCATTACTCCCAGCGCAGCTGCGGCGCCGTAACCCAGCAGGTACTTGCGCTCGCGCGGCATCCACAGATCGGCCAGCAGCATTACCAGGCCGAGGCCGACCACTGAAAGTTCGAGACTGATCGAAGAAAGATTCATTGGTTTTCCGTTGCCGCAGGGGTCCCATTGGATCCCGCACCTGTGCCTGCACTCGCGGCGCTTGCCAAGCCGGCGTCCGTCTCCGCGGCTTGTGGAATGGATGCAGGCCGCGCCATTTGAACGATTCGCGAAACACTGGGCGTGATCTTGTCCGTAAGCAGCCGTGGCAAAATTCCAAACAGCAACAAGCAGAATAACAGGACGATGAACGGCAGCTTGCGCCAGATGTGCGGCGCATCCGTCACGTTCGCCCATTGTTCGGGAACTTCAGCATGAAGGGCATTTCGAACCGCGCGCAGCATGTAGATGGCGCCGATGATCAACGCTCCCCAGCAAGCGAGGACCGCAATCGTCCGCAGCGATGGCTCCTGCCAGAGGCCGAAAAACACGGTGACCTCACCCGCAAAGTTGGCAAAGCCGGGCAAGCCGCAACCCGCGAACGCGGCCATGATCAATGCGCTTCCAATAAATGGCAGCTTTCGGAGCAACCCGCCAAGCTGCCCAATCTCAAGCGTGCCGGTCTGTTGGTGGATATATCCAGTCAAGCCGAACGTGAGCGCCGCGAGGAACCCGTGCGCCACCATCACCAGCACCGCGCCCGTGACTCCCACCACATTGAGGGATGCGATCCCAAGGAAAATGAAGCCCATGTGCGCCACGCTGCTGTAGCCAACAAGCCAGTTGAAATCCTTCTGCCGCATCGCCACCCACCCGCAGTAAACGAGATTGCCCAGGCAGAGCCACGCGAGCACGTGCATCCAGCTTTGCGCCGCGTCAGGCATCAGCGGCAGCGCAATGCGGATCAAGCCGTACAACCCGAACTTCTTGAGAACGCCTGCATGCAGCATGGCGGTTGCGGTTGGGGCGGCGGCGTAACCGATTGGCGCCCAGGTGTGAAACGGCCAGAGCGAAACGAGAACGCCGAACCCAAATAACAGCAGCGGGAAGATGAAGCTTTGCGCCGAGCGCGCCATTGGGTTCTCAACGAAATAGCGGGTGAGCGCTGGAATATCGAACGTCCGCGCTTCCAGGGGGAGCTGCAGGTAAAGTGCGATCAACCCGACGAGCGCAACCAGCGCGCCGACGCTCAGATAAAGCGTGATCTGGAACGTCGCATAATTCTTTCGTTCACCGCGACCCCACAACCCGATCATGATGAACGTCGGAACAAGCGCCAGTTCGTGGAAGAAATAGAAGAAGAACAGGTCGAGCGATGCGAATGCACCGAGAATGCCGCCTGCCATGATCAGCAGGAGAATGTAAAACTCCTTCTCGCGGATTTTGATATCCCACGCGCAGCACGCGGCCGCAAACGCCACGATCGCACCCATCAGCACCAATCCAACGTTGATGCCATCCACGCCCAGGCGGCATGCAAGCCCCAATGACTCCGCGCCCAGCCACGGGATGGTGGTGACGAACTGATATCCGCTCTGCTGCGCATCGAATTGCCAGAACATCTTTACGGCAAGCAGCGCTGAAAGGCCTGTCGCAACGACGGCAACAAGGCGCATGATCACCGCGAAGTTTCGCGGCACAAACGCCAGCACGATCGCAGCCAGCAGGGGCAGGAGGAAAATGTAACTCAGTGTTGTCATCGCAAACGATTCATGACGCCAGGACCACCACCAGCAGCACGGCTACGCCCAGCGCCAGCAGCAGCGCATACGTCTGGAGATTTCCGGTTTGCGCAAGCCTCAGCGCCCGCCCGGCAAAATCCGTTCCACCCCGGATCAATCCAATGCCGAAGCCATCAATGATCCAGCGATCAAACCACCCGGCAATCGCTGCAAGGGTATCGTGCATGCGAACGACGGTGGCTTCGTATAGTTCGTCGAAATAAAAACGATCCCGCATGGCCCGCGAAAGCGCGCCCAGCTTTTCGGGCAGCGGATCCTTGCCGCCCTTTCCATACAGGGCCCATGCTGCGAGCAATCCCAGCGCAAACACAACGAGACCCGACGCCGCCGCGACGGGCGCATGCTGGAATGGATAAACGAGCTGTGCCCAACCGTGGGGATGCTCGCTTGCGTCGGCTGCCAGCTGACCTGCAAACAGCGCCTCAATTCCAATGAACCCGCCGATGACGCTGAGAACCGCCAGCAGACGGAGCGGCCAGGTCATTACTCCCGGCGATTCATGCGCGTGTTCCGCATGCTTCGACTTGGCAGAGCTGAAGAACACCACGAACACGAGGCGGAACATGTAGAACGTGGTAAGGAATGCCACAAAGACAGCCACGCCGAACAGCAGGTAATTGCGTTCGTGATACGCGAGCGCCAGAATGGAGTCCTTGCTGAAAAACCCGCTCAGCGGCCACAGGCCGGCGAGGGCGAGCGTGCCCACCATGAATGTCCAAAACGTCACAGGCGTTTTCTTTCGCAGTGCGCCCATCTGCCAGATGTCCTGTTCGTGATGCATTGCCAGGATCACTGAACCCGAGCCGAGAAACAGGAGCGCCTTGAAGAACGCGTGCGTTGTCAGATGGAACATCGCGGGTGTGGGTCCGCCCAACCCGACTGCCATGACCATGTAACCCAGTTGTGAAAGCGTCGAGTACGCCAGAATTCGTTTGATGTCGTTCTGCTGGAGTGCAATCAGCGCCGCGAGCAATGCTGTAAAACCGCCCACATATGCAATGACCTGGAGCGCCTCGCCATTCAGCACGAAAAACACGCGGCACAACATGTACACGCCTGCAGCAACCATTGTCGCCGCATGGATCAGCGCTGAGACGGGCGTTGGGCCCTCCATCGCGTCGGGCAACCACACGTGCAGCGGAAACTGCGCAGACTTGCCAACGGCGCCGCAGAAGATCAGCAGCCCGCCAATAGTGGCAAGGGCGCCGAGGGCCTCGGGATTGTCCGCCAGCGCCTGCTCGATCGGTCGAAAGTTCAACGACCCGAGCGCCGCCCAGACAATGAGGATGCCAATCAGGAACCCAAAGTCACCGAGCCGATTCGTGATGAAGGCCTTCTTGGCCGCATCGGCGGCACTCGCCTTCTCGTACCAGAACCCGATCAGCAGGTAACTCGACACGCCCACCAATTCCCAGAAAATGAAGATCTGCAGAAAATTGTTCGAAAGCACGATTCCCAGCATCGAGAACGTGAACAGGCTCAGGCTCGCGAAGAACCGAGAAAAGCCGGGATCGTCGTGCATGTAACCCACCGAATAAATGTGGATCAACGCGGCAACGCCCGTGACCATCAGGATCATTCCCAGACTCAAGGGGTCCAGGCGGAATCCGAAGTCGATTCTCAGCGCGTCACCGATTGAAAGCCAGTTGACGGCAAGTTCATTGGCCGGCGGATTGAAGCCGTTGAGCTTCACGAACAAGGCGCTGAGCAGGAAGCTGATCACGACCGCGCCGATGGACAGCCCGGCGCTCACGCCACGATTTTTCTGCGTGAAGAGAGTGATCGCCGCTGCGGCCAGCAACGGCAGGAACAGGATCAACCAGGGTAACGCTTCGAATTTCATTCGGGTTCTTCTTCACCGCGGAGCTGCATGTCTCTCCTCCAGCGCATCAAAGCTTCATTGTTGCCAGTTCTTCCACGTGCGCCGTGTTCCTGCGGCGGTAGAGCGCGACGATCAACGCCAATCCCACCGCGACCTCAGCCGCGGCAACCGTGATGATGAAAAACACGAACACCTGTCCATCAAGGTTGTTGGTGAAGCGCGAGAACGCAACCAGGGCGAGATTCGCGGCGTTCAACATCAATTCGAGGCACATGTACATCACGAGCACATTGCGCCGCACCACCACGCCAAACAGCCCCAGTGCGAACAATAGTCCGCTGACGGCCAGGTAATGTTCCAATCCCACGTTCACTTGAGATCCTTTTTGCTCAACAGAATGACGCCCACCATCGCGACCAGCAGCAGCACCGACACAATTTCGAACGGCAGCACATACTTTGTGAAAAGCAGTTTGCCGAGCGCGACGGTATCGCCGACGACCTCTGGCGCCGCCAGGTTCGCACCCGGCTTTGTGACGTAGAGCGCGCGCAGGAGAACCGCAATGACGGCACCCACAGAAACGGCTCCGCCGATCACTCCGAACAGCTTGATCCGATGGCGTTGTTCAGCGCGAAGATCGAGGAGCATGATGACGAACAGGAACAGAACCATGACGGCCCCTGCATAAACAAGGATTTGAATGGCCGCGAGAAAGAAGGCGTTGAGCAGCACGAACAGCCCGGCAAGAGACGCGATCGTCAGGACCAGGAACATCGCGCTCGTCACAGGATTGCGGCTCAGGATCACGAGGCAGCCGCAGAGCAGCGCCAGGGCGGCGAACAGCCAGAAAAGACCGTTGCTCGAAAAAACGTATTGTAATGTGTCCTGCATTGACCTTCTGAGTAATTGGACCGCGGCGATGAGGCGTCAGGGTTTCACCGGGAAATGTTCCTGCTCCTGCGTTTCCTCCGCCTTGTGCTTCCATTTCTGGATGCCCGCATGTGTGCCCCCGAGTTCCAGCAGCTTCTCTTTGTTGTAAATCAATTCCTCGCGGCTCTCCGCGTTCAACGAATAATCCTGCTGCAGAAAGATCGCTTCCTCAGGGCACACTTCCTGGCAATAGCCACAGAAGATGCAGCGAAGCATGTTGATCTCGAATTCCTTCGGCATCTTCTCGGCATTCGGGCGATCCGCCAGCTGGCCGTCAGGGCCGGGAGGCGTGATGCGGATGGCCTTGGGCGGACAGACAAATTCGCACAACTGGCAGGAGACGCACTTGGTGTTTCCCTCCTGGTCCTTGACAAGGTAAGGCGCTCCGCGATATCCGGGCGGCACGACCCACTTCTCCTCCGGATACTGCATCGTCACCTTCTTCTTGAAGAAGTGGCGCGCGGTGACCTTGAACCCGCCCACGACGGCGGGCACGTAAAGGCGTTCCCAGAAATTCAGTTTTTTGCGGTTAACAATCATTAGCTTCGAGCCCACAAAATAAATGCTGTCAGCACCACATTGGCCAACGCCAGCGGGATGAAGCGCCTCCAGCCGAGATCCATCAATTGATCATACCGGAAACGCGGCCACATCCAGCGCACCCACACGATCACGCAAAGCAGGAAGATCGTCTTGGCCAGAAATATCCCTATGTGCGCCAGTCCAATCCAAATGCTGTCCGCAGGCTGGTTGAATGGCCCAAACGGCAGGCTCCAGCCCCCAAAAAACAAGGTCACGGTCAGCGCGCAGATGGCCGTCACGCTCGCGTATTCACCCATGAAGAACAGTGCGAACTTCATGGAGCTGTATTCCACATTATATCCGCCCGCCAGCTCCTGCTCGGCTTCGGGAAGATCGAAGGGCGTGCGATTCGTCTCTGCAAAGCCCGCCACCAGGAAAATCACAAAGGCCAGCGGCTGCTTGAAGATCAACCAGTCCAAAAGACCCGGCGCCTGATACAGCACCACGTTGCTGAGGTTCAAGTCACCGACCAGCAGGAACACAGCGACGACCGACAGCCCCATTGCGATTTCATAGGAGATCATTTGTGCGCTCGATCGAATCCCCCCAAGGAACGGATACTTCGAGTTGGCGGCGTAACCCGCCAGCACAATGCCATAGACGCCAAGAGAGACGATGCCGAACGTGTAGAGAATCCCCACGTCAAGATCCGCGATAACCATCTTCTGTTCGCCGAGATACGATCCGAACGGAATCACGGCAACAACCAGGATGCTGGGAATCATCACGATTGCGGGCGCGAGCCAGAAGTAAACCTTCCGCACGTGCGCTGGCGTAAAGTCTTCCTTGAGGAACGCCTTCACCGCATCTGCAGCCGGCTGCAACAAACCGAAAATGCCGAAGCGATTCGGGCCAATCCGATCCTGAATCGCTGCCGAAACCTTGCGCTCAATCCATACTGCGTACGCAACGATGAACATCAGCACTGAAAACACGCCAAGGATTTTCAGCGCGCTGAACAACGCGAAACTTGCAGTCGAATCCAAATTGTCGATCCAGGTCATGGGTTTCAGCGCGGAATCAAATCTCCACCGTTATTCCCGTGTCGCCCAGCGTTGCCCACGTGAGTCCCTTGAACGCGGGAACCTCCTGGGCCATGAGGTTGAACAGGCCTTCGATGCTCTTGAAGCCGTCCTGCTTGGTCACGTTCAACACGAGCTCATGCAGGAATTCCCACTCAGGCCGGGCGTCGCCGCGCGGCTCAATGGCTTTCATGAACTTCTGCACCCGGCCCTTGGTGTTGGTGAACGTCCCGCGCTTCTCCGCATGGGCGCAGCCAGGCAGCAAATACGTCGCACGCCTGATCGTTTCGTTGGGCAGAATATCGCTCACGATGAGCGTGGGCACCTTGCCGAGCGTGGCCGCTTCAATTCCGCACGTCGTCACATCTTCACCAAAGACAATCAACGTCGTAATGGTTCCACTTTCGATGCCCTGCGCGATTTTCGGGATCTGGTCGCCCATCTCGGTGAAGCAGATGCCCGTCAGCCGCGCGCCGTTTGTATTTGGGTTGCGATCCTCGTTCAGGAGGAGTCGATCGCCTTCGCCGACGCGCGGAACCGAATCTGTGATTGCGCCAAATTTGCTGGCGAGCTTCTTCAACAGAAATAGTTCTTCATTCGTCTGCCGCGCCGAGGCGATCACTGCCACGGATCCTTGCGCCGCACTGTTCAACAAGTCCGAAATCTGCCGCAACGCGTCCGCCCATCCCAGCACCCGCCCCCCGGGTCCGAGCACCTGAGTGAGCCGATCCGGCCGATTGATCCATTTGTAATTCAGCCGGCCGTAGTCGCACATCCACGTGACGTTCACCGCATCGTTCTCGCGCGGCTCATAGCGGAACACCGTCTCGTTGCGCGATCCAACGATGATGTTGCAGCCCGTGGCGCAACTCGTGCAGACGCTCTTGGTTTCCTTCAGGAACCAAACGCGCATCTTGAATCGAAAGTCCTTCGACGTCAGCGCGCCGACCGGGCAGATGTCCACCGTGTTCAGCGTATAGTTGTTGTCGAAAGGTTTGCCCGGATACGCAGTGATGGTGTTGAAGCTGCCACGATTCACGATGCCCAGGGCATCGTCGCCAACCACATCCTTGGTGAAGCGAATGCAGCGCGTGCAAAGGATGCAGCGTTCCGCGTCCAGGACAATACGCGGCCCAAGGTCGACGCGCTTCGGCTTGTGAACCTTGGGTTCCACAAAGCGGCTCGCGGCCTGGCCATAGTCGACCGAATATTCCTGCAGCTTGCATTCCCCGGCCTGGTCGCAGATTGGGCAGTCCAGCGGATGATTGATTAACAGCGATTCGAGCACGCCTTCCCGCATCTGCTTCACGGCGGGAGTATTCGTGTAAATCTCCATTCCTGGGGAAATGGGCGTCGCGCATGCGATCGCTGGTCGCGGTGACTTCGCAATCTTCGGCGTTCCGTCGGGATTGATGATGGGCTTGCGATCAGGCCCCAGCGCGGGCGTTCCGAACTCGACGAGGCACATGCGGCAGTTGCCGGCGATGGGGAGCTTGGGATGATAGCAATAGTGCGGCACGTCCACGCGAACGGCGCTGCACGCCTGGATCATGGTGGTCGGCACAGGCTTCCCTGTAATGGGATCGATCGTGGTCTTGGGGACATCGACCTCCCGTCCGTCCACCTTCACCTTGATCGTTTCGACCGGCGGCGGCGTTTGCTTCGTCTCGGTTGTTGTAGCGTTGAACATTTTACGCTGTGATTGAACCACGGAGACGCGGAGACGCGGAGAGTTCCGCAAATTGATTTACGATCCGCCTAACGCAGGCGCCTATCACCTTATCGGTAAGCTCATCCGATCTCCGCGCCTCCGCGTCTCCGAGGTGAATATGCAAGGTTCGGCTCATCAATGGTGCGGGCTTGCCGCAAGTTTCAACTCACTCGTCGGCGCAGCGGCCTTTTGTTCCGCCGCATAGCGCTCCTCGTCCGCGGCACCGCGGGCGACAAATTCGTCCTTAAATTTTCCGACGAAACTCTGCACCGGCCACGAGCACGCTTCCCCAAAAGCGCAGATGGTTCGGCCTCCAGGGATGTTGTCCGCGATCTTTACAAGATAATCCGCGTCGCCCTTGCGTCCTTCCCCATGCGTCAGCCGGTGCAGCGCCTTGCTCATCCAGAGCGATCCTTCACGGCAGGGAGTGCACTGGCCGCAACTCTCATGGGCGTAGAACTCACTGAGATTCGCCAGCGCATCCACTGCGCTGACCGAGTCATCGATCACAATGATCGCGCTCGAGCCTGACATCGTTCCCGCCTGGATGAGTGAATCAAAATCGTAAGGCAGGTCGAGCATGTCGACTTCCTGCTCAACGTCCTTGCCATCCACCTTGCGCTTGAGCTTGAACTTCTCACCTGCCTTCAGGACCTTCGACGAAGAGCCGCCCGGGATGACTGCCTTGAGCTTGCGGCCGTCACGCAGCCCGCCGCCGAAAACAGGATCGTTGATCAACTCGCCAATCGTCGCTTTGCCCACCTCGATCTCGTAATAGCCAGGCTTCTTGACGTGGCCGCTGAGGCTGACGATGCGCGTGCCCGTGTTGTTCGGCGTCCCGAGCTTCGCAAATTCGCCCGCACCCATATCGACGATGTGCTTCACGTTGCACAGGGTCTCGACGTTGTTGACGATCGTCGGGCACATGTAGAGCCCGAGCACTGCGGGGAAATACGGCGGCTTGATGCGTGGATAGGCGCGCTTGCCTTCGAGTGATTCGATCAGCCCGGTTTCCTCGCCGCAAATGTAAGCGCCTGCACCGCGATGCACATGGATTTCCAGGTCGTAGCCGCTGCCAAGGATATTCTTCCCAAGGAAATTTTTTGCGCGCGCTTCCTTCAGGCATTGGTTCAGGAGCTTCGCGCCTTGTGGCATTTCGCCGCGGATGTAGATATAGGCGAGATTCACGCCATTGGCGTAGCAGGAGATGATCATCCCCTCGATCAACTGATGCGGATCCTTGTGTATGATTTGGCGATCCTTGAATGTGCCGGGTTCAGACTCGTCCGCGTTGCAAATCAGGTAAATCGGTTTCCCGCTCCTTCGATCAACGAAACTCCACTTCAAGCCGCAGGAAAAACCAGCGCCACCGCGGCCGCGCAATCCCGACGCTTTGACTTCATCGCGGATCTGTTCCTGCCCTGAAACCTTCTTGCCATCGGGCAGATCCTTCAGCGGAAGCGCAAGCGCCTTCCTGAGCGCCTCATAGCCACCGTGCCGCAAATAGCACTCGATGTCGGGCGTGTAACCCGCCTCATCGGCGTGCTTCAAAATCAATTTGAATTCGTGCGGCATTGTTAATCTGATGCAACGTGGTTCACCGCGGAGTAGCGGAGGCGCGGAGATTTGCAGGCTGTTGCCGTTGATACTCCGCGGCTCCGCGTCTCCGCGGTTAAATCGGCCTCGGTTCGGGGAAGCAGCCTTGACTGCAGCGCCAAAGCGTCTAGCTTACAACCCGCTCCGGCCTGCCCGATGGTGTAACGGTAGCACAGCAGACTCTGGATCTGTTTGTCATGGTTCAAATCCATGTCGGGCAGCCAACTTCCATGTTTCACGCTCTTCATGCTCCCTTGCATTTAGCCACAATTTCGTCGGCTTTCGCATGGCTGACGCCCTCGTGAAAATCATCGTTGACCATCATCACGGGAGCCGTTCCGCAACTGGCCAGGCACTCCACGAATTCGACGGTAAAACGTCCGTCCTTCGTCGTTTGCGGCCCATGGCCGTGAGGATCGAGGCCGAACTTCTCGCAAAAATGTTTGTGAAGCTCATACGCTCCACCCAGCGCGCAGCTTAAAGTGCGGCACACCTTGATCTGAAACCTGCCCATCGGCTGGTGACGGAACATCGGGTAAAAGGTCACCAGTTCGTAGATATTGATCGGCTGCAGCTCCAGCTTCTTCGCGATCCATTCCACCGCCTCCTGCGAAATCCATCCGAAGTGCTCCTGCACTGCGTGCAGCAGCATGAGGGACGCGCTTCGTTTCACTGGATAGTGCGTGATCAGCTCATCAATTTCCGCTTCAAGCGATGCTGGAATCGCGAAGCCAGGCTGGCTGCGCAATGCGTTTGGAATAGGTTCAGTGACGGTTCCGAGGTTCATCGATCGCATTCTCCCATCACGAAGTCGAACGATCCCAGAATCGCGACGGTATCACTCATCATGTGGCCCGGCAGCAGGTGCGGAAGGATGCTGAGGTTCACAAACGATGGGGCGCGGATCTTCAGCCGATTGGGAGTGCCGCCGCCCTTGCTGTTGATGTAAAAGCCGAGCTCGCCCTTCGGATTTTCATGTCCAAAATACACTTCTCCCGGAGGTGCATTGATGCCTTGGGTGACGTTGATGAAATGATGGATCAACTCTTCCATGCTTGTCATCACCTTGCCCTTGGACGGCAACACGATTTTCCCATCCGAAACATTCACGGGCTCCCTGGACGCATTGTCGAATCCACCAGGAATTTTCGCGAGGCATTGGCGGATCAGCTTCACGCTCTGCCGCATTTCTTCCATGCGAACGAGATAACGATCGTAACAATCGCCGACCGAGCCGATCGGAATCTCGAACTTGAGTTCGTTGTAGATCAGGTAGGGCTGGTCCTTTCGAAGGTCGAATTCAACGCCGCTGGCGCGCAGGTTCGGGCCCGTCAACCCGTAATCGATCGCATCCTCCTTCGAGATCACTCCCACATCGCGCGTGCGATCCACCCAAATCCGATTGCGCGTGAGCAACGTTTCGGTTTCATCGATGTTGACGAGAACCTCATCAAGGAACTTCTCGACGGCCGCACACCAGCCAGGAGGCGTGTCACGGGAAACCCCGCCAATGCGCGTGTAAGTCGTGGTAAATCGCGCGCCCGTCAGGGCTTCGCAAAGGTTGTAGATCTTCTCGCGCTCGGTGAATGTGTGCAGGAACACGGTCATCGCACCCACGTCCATCGCGAAACACCCAATCCCGAGCAGATGCGACGAAATGCGCGCCAGCTCAACACAGATGGTGCGGATGTACTGGCATCGAAGCGGGAGTTCCTTGTCGATCCCGAGGAGCTTCTCAACCGCAAGTGCGTAGGCAACGTTATTCGCGAGCGGGGCAAGGTAATCCAGCCGATCCGTGTAAGGGATGAACTGAGTGTAGGTCATGTTCTCGGCGATCTTCTCATCGCCTCGATGCAAATAACCCACGTCTGGCATCGCCTTCGTGATCGTCTCCCCGTCGAGCTCGAGCACGATGCGAAGAACTCCATGCGTCGAAGGATGCGATGGGCCCATGTTGAGGACCATCTTTTCGCCGCTCATATCCTGCAGGTCATCCGCGAGGCCTGCGTTTTGCGCAGCTGCCGCAGCCGTCCCGGCGGCGTCCCTGATTTCAATGTCTCGAACTTCAGCCATTACGATTTGTGTTCTTTTGGGCCGGGCCCAAACGATTCACCGTGCGCCTTTCGGACGTCATCGCGGCGTTCGATTCGATTGTTCAGCTCGACCGAATCCGTTTCAGGAATACGAACGCGCGGTTCCCGCGAAATGGTATCTTTCCCGCCTGCAACCGTGACGAACGGGCCTCCTTCGAGCGGAGCGGGCCGGCTAAAAGCAATGTCAGGCATGTCGCTCGACTTGCCGGCCAGGGGGAAGTCCTTGCGCAACGGGAAATACGGATAGCCTTCCCACATCAGGATCCGGCGAAGGTCCGGGTGATCCGTGAATCGGATTCCCATCATGTCGTAAATCTCGCGCTCGTGCCAATCCGCGGTCCGCCATATGCCAGTGACTGTCGGCACCTCGCACTTTTCCTCGCTAACATCCGTTTTCAGTCGAAGATAGCATCGGTGCTCAATGCCATAGAGGTGATAAACCACGGTGAAACGAGGATCGTCGCCATAATTGTCCACGCTGCTCACGTCGACGAGGTAATTGAAGCCCAGCTTGATCTTCGCGAAGCCGCATACGTGGGCGATTTGGTCGGAATCCAGGACGCGCAGGGCAATTTCTCCGCGGAACTCCGCTGGCCCGGCGATGAGATCGCCGAACTGAGCCTTTAACTTCTCAGCAAGTTCAAGCGCCGTCATCAAGCCGCGACTTTTTTCTGGGTGGCGACGATCGGCTCTTTCCCCACTTTGTTCTGCAATCGAATCAACGCGTCCAGCAGCGCCTCAGGGCGTGGAGGGCAGCCCGCCACATAGATGTCCACCGGCAGGATCCGATCGACGCCCTGCAAGACGGCGTAGCTTCGATACATACCGCCGGTTGAAGCACAGGCGCCCATCGCGATGACCCACTTGGGTTCCGCCATCTGGTCGTAGATGCGGCGCACGGCCAGAGCCATTTTGTAAGTCACAGTGCCCGCAACGATCATTACGTCCGACTGACGCGGTGAGAACCGCATCACCTCAGCACCGAAGCGTGAAATATCGAATCGGCTGGCGCCCGTGGCCATCAATTCGATCGCACAACAGGCAAGGCCCATGGGCATCGGCCACAGGGAATTCTTTCGAAACCAATTCAGGGCAGCATCAACCCGGGTGACAACGACATCACCTTCGATTTTCGAGTTGTAGCCAATTTCTGTCTGAGTCTGCATAAGCCCGTTGCATTTCCAAGCGGCTGGCACCGGGAACCTAATTGCGGTAAAAATAGCAGGCAAGTTGAATTTGTGATTTTTTTCACAAGGCAGGATTCTACCCCGGTCCGGCAGACTCATCCCCGCGCCGATCGAACATGACGGAGCTCCGGCTACTGTTTCGACTCGAGTGCGGCGTGAACGGGCCGAGGAGGTTTTATCGTCACTGCAAAGAGATTCACGAGATGACTCTCGGACCCATGGCCAATCGATCAGCGCTGCGCAAAGGGGATTTGAAAAAAGCCCTTGCGTCCCGGCATGCCGGGCCTATCTTTCCCGCTGCCCGAACGCCGCGTGTGCGGACCTGTCCTCCGAAGCAGTTTGGAAGACAGGCTGTCCTTCAGCAACAGTACGAAGGATGGAAGTTCATTGAGGCTGAGAAAAGAAGTTAACGAACAACCTAACCTTCTACCTCCGTTGCCCCGCAACGTCTGGTCCGTTAGGCATCGGAGCTCGGTAAGCCCCACTCGCTGCCCAGCCCCCTGTTCCGCCAGTCAGTCAGTTAAAGCATTATGCTCACAATGGAAGAAGCCCTGAAGCAAAGCAATTTGCGCTTTGCAGCAGGCGAAATCGTCAAAGGCACTATCATCGAAGTCCGCCCCAAGGAAGTCATGGTGGACATCGGATACAAAAGCGAAGGCGTCATCAACGGCAATGAATTCGATGACGTGAAAGCGTGCAAGGTCGGCGACGAAGTCGACGTCCTCATTGAAAAACTCGAGGATAAGGAAGGAATGGTCGTCCTCTCGCGCGAGAAGGCTGAGTTCAAGAAGAACTGGGAACGCATTCTCCAGATTTGTAACGAAGGCGGCATCATTGCCGGCAAGGTCAAGGCCATCGTCAAAGGCGGCTTGCTCGTCAATATTGGCGTCGAAGCCTTCCTCCCCGCTTCGCAGATCGATATCACCACGCCCAAGAATCTCCAGCAGTACGTCGGCAACACCTACGATTTCAAGGTCGTCAAGATCAACCAGGAACGCCAAAACATCGTCCTGTCACGCCGCGAACTGATCGAACAGGAACGCATGGAGCGCCGCCAGAAGCTCCTGACCGAAATGACCCCTGGCGACATCCGCAAAGGCACGGTCAAGAACATCACGGATTTCGGCGCCTTCATCGACCTCAACGGCATCGACGGCCTGCTGCATATCACCGATATGAGCTGGGGTCGCATTGGCCATCCGTCCGAGGTGCTGAAGGTCGGCCAGGACATCGACGTGGTCGTGCTCGATATCAACCGCGAAAAGGAACGCGTCAGCCTCGGCCTCAAGCAGAAGATGACCAATCCTTGGGACAACATCGAAACCAAGTACCCGATTGGCGCCAAGGTCAAAGGCAAGGTCGTCAATCTCGTTCCCTACGGCGCATTCGTCGAATTGGAACCCGGCGTCGAAGGCCTCGTGCACGTCACGGAACTTTCCTGGACCAAGCGAATCGCCAAGCCATCCGATGTCCTCAAGCAGGAACAGGAACTCGAAGCGGTCGTCCTCGGAATCAATCGCGAGGAACAGAAGATCTCCCTGGGCATCCGCCAGCTCGAGAGCAACCCATGGGATCAGGCACAGCAGAAATACCCGCCTGGAACCAAGGTCAAGGGCAAGATCCGCAATCTCACCAGCTACGGTGCATTCATCGAACTGGAAGAAGGCCTGGACGGCATGATCCACGTGTCCGACATCTCCTGGACGCGCAAGATCAATCATCCTTCCGAAGTGCTGAAGAAGGGCGACGAAGTCGAAGCCGTTGTGCTCGAAGTCGACAAGACGAACCAGCGCATCGCCGTCGGCATGAAGCAACTGGCAATTGATCCGTGGGAAAAGATCGACCAGCTCTACAAGGTCGGCGACCTCGTCAGCGGCCAGGTCACGAAACTCGCAAGCTTCGGCGCGTTTGTGGGATTGCAGCACGACATCGATGGGCTCGTGCACATCTCGCAGATCAGCGAAGACCGCGTGGACAAGATCAAGAACGTGCTCAAGGTCGGCCAGGATGTGACCGCCCGTGTCATCAAGATCGACAAGAGCGACCGGCGGATCGGTCTGTCAATCAAGGCTGCCAACTACTCGCCTGAACAGTTGAAGGCCGAGCAGGCAGTGCTCGACGCCTTGAAGCCCGGCGAAGATCTCGTCGCGCTCCAGCACGCGTTCGATGCAGCTGACGAAGCATTGAAGACCGACGACAAGGAATAATCCGTCGTCTCAGAATTCACGACAGGCGGGCCGGCAACGGCTCGCCTGTTTTTTTTACGCTCCGGTGAAAAGGCTAGTGCATCAAAGCCGCGAAGCGCAGTCCGCGCGTGCTCACCCAAAGTTCGTTGAATCCGATCAGTTCCATCACCGTTTCGCACACAAGAACGCCATTCAGGATCACGTCAGCGCGTTTGGGCGGCAATCCCGCGATCTGCTGCCGCTTCGCGAATGGCATCGACCACAAATGTTCCCCATGCCAGCGAATCCGCTCCCGCGGGATGGGATTCGCTTCGATGCGGCCGCGGTCGAAGTCGGCCATTTCCAGCTCCATGCGCGAGAGGATGGTCGTGGATCCGCCTGTGCCAATCAGCTTGAACGCAGGCGCGTCTGGCCGTTGATCGCGAAACGCCTGCCTCGCCGCATCCAACTTCGTGAGCGCCTCGCGTTCCAGGAATTCGCGAATCCATTGAGCCGTGCGTTCCTTCTCGCCGGTGGCAGGCGGGTCGCTGCGCGGCAATTTCTCCAGCAACCGGACGGTTCCAATCGGGAAGCTTTGACGAAAAAACTGATGGGATCCTTCCCCCAAAATAAACTCGGTGCTGCCTCCTCCGACATCGAACATGAGCAACGGACATTGGCTAAACCGCGGGTCGGTAGTGACGCCGCGAAACGCCCAGTCGGCTTCCTGCTCCCCGGAAATGACTTCAACGTTTAAACGCGAAGCTTCCTGAATTGCCGAGATCAACTCCTCCGCATTGACCGCATCGCGCGCCGCGCTGGTCGCGATCACGCGAACCGAGAGCGCTCCGTGATCCCGCGCATGCGTGGCGAATTTGCGCACCGCCTTTGCCGTTTTCGCGATCGGTTCCGGTTGCAGCCGTTGGGATTCATAAAAACCGCTGCCGAGCCGCGTCTGCTTGCTTTCTTCAATCAGCGGCCGCACCTCGCCATTGGCCACGTCGGCCACCAACAATTTCACTGAATTGGTGCCGACATCGATTACCGCCCGTCGCTGAGGAAACATGGCGCGATTAGAACAACACGCCGTTCTCCGCCCAAGCGAAAACACGGACCGGCCGCCGCCCCGTGTCGGCCGGCATTCCCTGACAGCCATGGAACCAGGCTTTCAGCCCGTTGGAAGAAACCTCAAACGAAGCCGACCGCATTGAGAGGATTTGAGTGTCGCCTCGTGCTTAACGGCTTTTCCGGGCGGCAAGGATGCACGCCCTCTAGGTCAGGCAGGATGGCGTGACGCCACCCTCATGCGGTCTTCGCTGCGGGCGAGACCGTCCGACTCGTAGCGCACTGTCAAGATGGGCCGATTCCGGGTGTTTGCCCCTTTGCGCGCGCCGCCGTCTCGGGCAACATGCGCCCAGGAAAATCCAACGTGAGCGCGCCAACACCAACATCGCCAAGATACTTGAACCGGGAACTGAGCTGGCTCGAGTTCAATCAACGGGTGCTCGACCAGGCACAGGATCGCGAAACGCCGTTGCTGGAGCGGCTGAAGTTCTTTTGCATCGCCAGCTCGAACCTGGACGAATTTTTCGAGGTGCGCGTTGCGGGCGTGAAGCAGCAAATCGAAAGCGACGTCGTGGAGCGAAGCCTCGACGGCCGCACTGCGACCGAGACCTTCCGCGCTGTCGTCGACCGTGTGCGCCGCATGGTGTCAGATCTGTATGCTTGCTGGCGGGACGAGCTGATGCCGCAGCTTGATAAAAGCGGCATACGAATCCTGCACGTATCGCAACTCAGTGAACGTGACCTCGCATGGGCTTCCACGTTCTACCGGTCGCAGGTCCGACCCGTGCTGACGCCGCTCGCCATTGATCCCGCCCACCCGTTTCCGCAGTTGCTGAACAAGTCGCTGAACCTGATTGTGCGGGTGGAACTGAAGAAAGGGACCGAAACGCTCCAGCAGATGGCTGTGGTTCAAATTCCGCGGATTCTTCCACGGTTGATCGAATTGCCCCGGACAGACGGCACCCGCGCCTATGCCTATCTTGGCCAGGTCATCGGCCATCACCTGGCCGATCTTTTTCCGGGGACGCGGATTGTTGGTTACTGGGCTTTTCGGGTCACTCGCAACAGCGAGTTGTATATTGATGAAGAAGAAACCGCGAATCTGCTGAGGGCCGTGGAGAACCAGTTGCACAACCGCCGAAAAGGCGAGGCGGTTCGACTGGAGATCGAGAAGGGATGCCCCAGCGAAATCGAAGAGGAGCTGCTATCAACCCTGAGGCTCGGGCGTGACGACGTTTACATCATCGACGGTCCGCTGAATCCAAGCCGCTTGATGATCCTTTACCAGGGCGATCATTCCCCGGAACTCCGCGACCCGCCGTTCGTTCCTCCAGTGGCACTGCCGCTGCGAAATACGGAAGATCTTTTCGCCACGATTCGCAAGCAGGACATCCTTCTGCATCATCCGTACGAGACCTTCAACAGCATCGTTGACCTCCTGCAGCACGCGGCGGAGGATTCGGGCGTCCTGGCTGTGAAACAGACGCTGTATCGGACCGGCGGCGATCCGCGCATTGTGGGCGCGCTTGAGCGCGCAGTGCGAAACGGCAAACAGGTGACCGCCGTTGTGGAGCTTCGCGCCCGCTTCGATGAAGCGAACAACATCCAGTGGGCAAGGCAGCTGGAGGAGAATGGCGTCCACGTCGTGTATGGCCTGGTGGGATACAAGATTCATGCAAAGAGCTGCCTCATCGTGCGCCGCGAAGGCCACGAAATCCGCCGTTACGTTCACCTTGCGACGGGGAACTATAATCCATCCACGGCAAAACTGTACACCGACCTGGGATTGCTTACGTGCCGGGAAGACATCGGCGAGGATGTCACCAACTTCTTCAATCTGCTTACGGGCATTTCGCAGTTTCGGCCGATGGAGAGGCTGATCGTGGCGCCGTTCGAACTGCACGATCGAATGCTGGCAATGATTGCGGCCGAAACCGAAAACGCGCGCCGCGGTCTGCCGGCCCGAATCATTGCGAAACTCAACTCACTCGCAGACCAGGCGATCATTGACGCGCTCTACACGGCCTCGCAGGCTGGCGTGGAGATCGATCTCATCGTGCGCGGCGTCTGCTGCCTTCGTCCCGGTGTCAAAAACCTGAGTGAAAACATTCGCGTCCGCAGCGTCGTTGACCGCTTTCTCGAACACAGCCGCGTGTTTTATTTCGAGAACGGATGCCAGCCGCGGGTATTTCTCAGCAGCGCGGACTGGCTTCCGCGAAATTTTCTCCGTCGCATCGAGCTCGTGTTTCCAATCGACGACGGCGTGCTGCGAGAGCGGGTCATTCGGGAAGTGCTTGCCATTACGCTGGCCGACAATACGCGTGCGCGCGAGCTCACATCGAAAGGCACTTACGTTCCGCCACAACGGGCAAATGGCGAAAAGGCGCGGCGAAGCCAGATGGAATTCACCGAGCTGGCCGTATCAGGACCGGCTAAAACGCGCTCTGCAAAACACAGGTTCGCAGTGGTGAAAGTCGCGAGGAGCCCCTTCAATGACGCGAACCCCGCTTCCGCCCGTGTGCAAAAGCCAGCGCGCCTACTCAAACGCGGCGCCACCGGGAGGCGGACTCGGACGGGGGACTGAGTTGCGGATCGCGGGTATGCTCTTGAGATACGCATACACGGCCTTCAAATCCTCGTCGCTCAATTGTCCCACATTGCGCCACGGCATCGGGGGCAGAATTTCGCGTCCCGAACCCATGTGCCGGCCGGTCCGCATTGCACTGATGAACATGGCTTCGGTCCAGATTCCCATGCCGGTTTCCACATCGGGCGTCAGGTTCGGCGCATAGCTGATTCCCCACGGTCCCGCCCAGGCGGTCATCCCGGCGGTCTTTGCAAACCAGGGTCCTTCCTTGAGCTCAGGCGGCGGCAACTGGAGCGTTTCGGGGTGGCCCGACAACATGCGCTTCATGTCGGGCACTGGACCTTGCGCAGTCATCTGCAACGGGGTGTGACAATCGTTGCAACCTCCATAAACAACCAAATACTGTCCTCGCGCAATGCGATCGGAAGTCACCTGTTTGTGCGACACCGCAGCCATGATCAACCCGGCAAACGGCAGTCCAAGGACGGCCAAAATAAACATGCGTTTGTTTTTCATAGGTTCCAGGGGTTTGATTGAAAATCCTGGATGCCCCGCCCGCAATCACGCGCGAGCTGCATCCAGCTGATGGAGGGAGAATAGCAGGGGGCAGAACCTGGACAATACGACCATGGTCTCCCGCTCGAAAAGCGAGGCGTCCAGGAATTTACGGGGTTCTACTGCTGCGCCTCTTCCGCTGCCTGCGCGGCGGCTTCCTCTGCGGCAGCCTGGGACTGGGCTTCCACCATGGCGTAATGCACCCCGAGGTTATGCTGTGCGGTTTTGTCGCCCTGTCGTGCTGCGCGAATGAACCATCGCACGGCATCCTGCGGGCTTTTGTCGACGCCGCGTCCTGTCTGGTAACACAGGCCGAGGTTGCATTGCGCGGGCGCGACTTCCTGCTCGGCGGCGGCGCGATACCATTTGACGGCTTCCTGGAAATTTTGCGGCACGACGTGGCCCTGTTCATAGAACACGCCCAGATTAAACTGTGCCTGCGGTTCGCCGCGTTCCGCTGCCGCGTGATACCATTTGAGAGCCTCGTGATAATTCTGCGCTACGCCCTGGCCCGTCTCATAGAGAACCCCGAGGTTGAATTGCGCGGCGGGATCTCCCTGCTCCGCGGCTTCCCGAAACCACTTGGCGGCCTGTCCGAATTCCTGCGGAACGCCCAGTCCGCTCTGATAACACACGCCTAGATAACACTGCGCTACGGGATCGTTCCGGTCGGCAGCCTTGCGATACCACTTGACCGCTTCGACGTAATCGAGCGGCAGTCCCTGGCCGGTATGGTAACACACTCCCAGATAGCATTGCGCCTGCGCATCGCCCTCCTCTGCGGCTTTCCGCATCTCGTCCAATGATTGCCACGTCCGTCGGTTCATCAGTGTCCTGGGTTGATCTGGAATTCGCTTCAGAATAGGGTTCAGCCGCGGCTTTTCAAGTCAGGCGTTGGGCGGTGTGCGCGTATCTTTGTTGCGGTTGAGAAAGGCGCTGAACAAATCAATCGGCAAAGGGATGAACGTGGTTGTGCTGTGTTCGTTGGCAATCTCCCGCATCGTCTGCAGGTAACGCAACTGCAAGGCAATCGGCTCAACGCTGATCAGCGATGCCGCCTGCACCATCTTTTCGGCCGCCTGAAATTCACCCTCGGCATTGACGATCTTGGCCCGCCGCTCGCGCTCGGCTTCGGCCTGCTTGGCCATCGCGCGCTTCATCGTTTCGGGCAGCGACACATCCTTGATCTCAACGGAAGTGACCTTGATTCCCCAGGGGTCGGTCTGGCGATCAATGATCTCCTGCAACGTATGGTTGATCTTCTCGCGCTGGGATAAAAGTTCGTCCAGCTCAGCCTGTCCCAGGACGCTGCGCAGCGTTGTTTGTGAAATCAGTGACGTCGCCTTCCAATAGTTCTCCACCTTGATGACCGCGGCCGTGGGATCGATGACGCGGAAATACACGACGGCGTCGACGGATACCGGGACGTTATCGCGGGTCATAACCTCCTGCCGCGCGACATCGATGGTCACAACGCGCAGGTCCATCTTGACCATCCGATCCACCACCGGAATGAGAAAGATCAAACCTGGCCCCTTGGCACCCAGCAGTTTGCCGAGGCGGAAAACAACCCCGCGCTCGTATTCGCGCAGGATGCGAACCATCTGCGGCAGGATGAACGAGGCAACCACGAGTGCGATAAAGAGCCCAGTTCCCCAGCGGGCGAGTGTTGGCAAAATTTCGTTCATGCAGATTTCTTTCCGTGTTTTGGTCTTACTTTCAGTTTCAATCCCTCGATCCCAACCACCTCCACGAGACGATCCTTTTCCACAGGTTCCTCCGAAACGGCGGTCCAGTATTCGCCCTCAATGAACACACGTCCCCGGCGAGCATCTATCGCGTCCAGTGCCGGAACGACCTGGCCGATCATCGCTTCGGACCCCGTTCGCGGCGGCAAGCGCTGCGCGCGCAGGCCCGCTGCAACCACGAACAGAAAGAACAGGGCGGTCACAGCCGTGGCTGGAATGATATAAACGAGCGACAAGTGAAATCCCGGCGCCGAACGATTGAACAGCATCAGCGCCCCAAGGAAGAACGCAACAATTCCGCCGACACTCAAGACCCCGTGGGAGGGCGTGTAGACATCCGCCACAAACAAAATGATCGCGAGCACGATCAACGCAATGCCCGCAATATTGATCGGCAGAATGGTTGACATGTAGAGAAACAGGATCAGCGCAATGGCCCCCGCGATTCCGGGAACCAGCGTGCCGGGATTGTTGATCTCACCAATGATCCCGTAGATCGCAACCAGCAGGAGGACAAACATCACCTCAGGCCGCCACATCAACTGGAAGAAACGTTCGCGCGGCTGCATCGGAATTTTCACCACGTTGGAACCAGTGGTGTTCAGTTCCGCATCTCGAACCGCACGCCCGTTCAGCTGCTTCAACAGGTCGGGAATATCGGCGGCGATCAAATCGATGACATTCAACTCAAGGGCCTTTTCAGCAGTGATTGAGGCGCTTTCCCTGACAGCGGACCTGGCCCACTCGGCGTTGCGACCCCGCTTTTCGGCGATGCCCTCGATGTAGCTGCTCGCGAAATTTTCCAGCTTCTGCTTCATGACATCGTCGGTCTTTTCGACATTGCCGCCCGATCCGATCGAAACGGGATGCGCTGCGCCAATGCTGCTGTGCGGCGCCATAGCTGCGACATCCGCGGCCATTGTGATGAAAGTGCCCGCGCTGCCAGCGTTTGCGCTGGACGGCGCCACGAAGACGACAATTGGAACCCGTGACGAGTAGAAGCGCTCTATGATGTCCTTGGTGGAATCCAGCAGTCCGCCTGGCGTGTCGAGTTGAACAATCAGAAAAACGTCGCCGCGAGACTCGGAGACGGAGATCGCGCGCGAGATATAACCAGCAGTGGCGGGGCCGATGGCGCCTTTGATTTCGATCAGCCCAATGTTCGCTCCGAACACGGTTGCCACGGATGCAAGGAGCTGCGCCGCCAGCAATATGGCTGAGTAAACCTTCATGACCTCGAAGGCACCTTAACAGAAGACCTCCACCGCGCAACTGCTAGAACCTCCGCCATTCGAAGCACTGACGGCGAAACGTCAGCACGGGAGCGCCGGTTTGCAGTCGGCTGACGCGCAATTTTGCGAGAGGAGCCACAGAATTCGAGCAGTCCTGGTTCCTTCGTCAATGTTCCTGCGCCGGTTGGCCGATCATCGTAAGCCGGCGCTCCGGCGGCTGATGCCGCATGCGAACCTGATGCTCTAAAACGGAATGCCCCTGGCGCAGGAGTTTTTGAAACGGGCTTCTACTACTCGCGAATCACGGCTTCTCCTGTTGCAATATCCAATGTCCACGGCTTCGGCTCAGGCAGCCGTAATTCTCCGTCTCCGATTTGAAGCGGCATCCAAAGATATCGCGAATCCCACTGCGTCCGCGGACGCCACATGTCGCCCATGAAGATCACCGAGGTCTGCTTCGATCCTGTCACTTTCAACATCATCGTGGACTGCGAGCCGTAGGTGTTGGATTCGGGCGGAGCAATGTCCTTGAATTCCGACCACGGGCCCGCAAGGGATTTGGCGGTCGCATACTTGTTGGGATTGGGATTCCACCCCGTCAGCGCCGAGCCCAACGCATAGTAGAGCCCGTTGTAATTCACAACCGCTCCGCCTTCCAGCGGTGACTTGATAAAACAAATCTCCTTTTCAACATCGAGGTAATCTTCCGACAACGCCGCGATGTGAAAACCCTTCGACGGGCGATCCTCAAAGATCAGGTAGGCGGACCCGTCATCATCAATGAACTGGCCAATGTCCCTGCTTTCGCATCCGAGCGGACGAAAGCTTTTCACGTATTGATAATCGCCATCCACTGTATCGCACACCGCCACGCCAACCCGCGCAAACTGGTAACGCCGATCGTCAAGATGCATGTACATCACGAACTTCTTCGTTTTTGCATTGTAGAAAACCTTTGGCCTTTCGAGCACCCAGCCGGGGCCAAGGTTCTCTGGATCCTCCTGCTGCATCACCTGGTTTCGGAACGTCCAGTTCGCCAGGTTGGTCGAAGCATAACACGCGACAAAACGTTTCCCGCGCGCGTTCGTCTGGCCGCGGTCCTCGCCAAACCAGTAGTAGGTGCCGGCCAGTTTGATGATGCCGCCGCCATGCGCCTGAACATGCTGACCACGGTCGTCAGGCCATACCTCCCCAGGTTTGATCAGTGCTGGAGCCGCAATCGAGTTCAGTGCCAGCACTCCGACAAGCAGCGCGCCCGGCATGATCTTTAAAAACAGGGTCGTCATTTAGTTTCCCTTGGTCAGGTCGTTGGCCACCGCTGCCGCAACGGCCTTCGCAATCAGCCGCGCGCCCTCCTTGTTCGGGTGGACCTTGTCCGGAAAATGCTCGCTCTTCGCGTCGAGAGCCGAATGCAAATCGATCACGAAAAGATTCTCCTCCTGCGCGAGACGCTGAATTTCAGGAATAATCTTCCCGCTGATGACGCTGTCTCGAATGCCTCCATTTTCCGGGAAGGCGGGTACCGGCAGGCAAACAAAAACCTTTATGCGAGGATTCGTCTCGCGAAAGCTGTTCACCATGGCGCGGTAGCTGGGCAGGAAATCGTCAGGATTTTTTTCGAAGTTCTGCGGTTTGCTGTCGTTCGTTCCCAGGGCAATGACGACGACGTCGGGTTTCGACGCCAGCGCAGCCTTGTACTCGGCGCGCTGCTGGTAGGGACGGTCTCCCTTGTTCATCATCGTGGCTCCGCTGACCCCGTAATTCTTCACCTCCCACCGATCCCCCAGCATTCGCGCCAGTTGCGCCGGGTAGGCGTCCGCTTTCAAGTCCTTCACGCCGACGCCGAACGTGATGCTGTCGCCGATGCAGGCAACGCGTGTGGCGTTGGTGCTCGGCTGGGAAGGTTCCGCTGCTTCAAGAGCGAGGGCAAAACCAATGATAGTGACGGCAGGGAAAAAACGTTTCAGTTTCATAGGCTTTCGGAAATTGACCCAGCTAACGTGTTGATCAAGGACGCGTTTGTCACTGGGGTTGTTACGGCGAAACCGCTCGCGCGCTCCCGTTCCCGCGAAGGCCGTCCAGGTCAACGGTCAGCCGCGGCAGCGCGCGCCAGCATGACCTTCTGTGACGGGCGGTAGTTCGCCACGAACTGGCGGCGATAGTCGGCAAACGTTCCATCGCCAATCGCCCTCCGAACTTCGCGCATGACTTTCAGGTACATGTGCGAGTTGTGAACGCTCAACATGCGCAGCCCGAGGATTTCGTTCACATTGAGAAGGTGACGCAGGTAGGCGCGCGTGAAGTGCTGGCACGCATAACATTCGCAGCCTTCCTCGATCGGCCGGAAGTCGGTCTTGTGCATGCCGCCCTTGATGCTGATCGTGCCGCCGTGCGTAAAGGCCGTTCCATTGCGTGCCACGCGCGTGGGAAGGACGCAGTCGAACATGTCAACGCCTCGCGCCACCAGCTCCACGAGTTGCGCTGGCGTACCCAATCCCATCGCGTAGCGGGGCTTGCTGGCTGGCAGGTGCGGCTCCGTGATCTCTATCGCCTTCAGCATTTCAGGTTCAGGTTCTCCCACGCTCACACCGCCAATCGCATACCCATCGAAATTCAGCTGAATCAACGCCTTGGCGCAATGCTCCCGCATGGCGGCATCGGCCCCGCCCTGTACAATCCCAAAGACCAGCTGGCCGGCAGCACGCTCCTGTTGCCGGCATTCACCGGCCCATCGAATCGTGCGTTCAACAGCTGCCTTCAATTCCTTCGCCGACGCGGTGTGAGGGGGGCAGTCGTCAAACACCATTGCAATATCCGATCCCAGGTCGCGCTGGATTCCCATCGCCTCCTTCGGGCCAAGAAACAGCAGCGATCCATCGAGGTGTGAACGAAATTCCACGCCATGCGCCTGGATCTTGCGAATATTCGAGAGGCTGAACACCTGGAATCCGCCGCTGTCCGTGAGGATCGGCAGATTCCAGTTCATGAAGCGATGCAGCCCGCCCGCGGCGCGGATGATGTCCATGCCGGGCCGGATGTTGAGGTGATAGGTGTTGCCCAGGATGACCTGCGTGCCCATCTCGAGCAGCTCGCGCGGATCCAGCGCCTTCACGCTCGCCTGCGTACCCACGGGCATGAAGACAGGCGTCTCAATGACGCCATGGGCGGTGCTAAGGCGGCCCAATCGTGCCTTCGTTTCTGAATCCGACTTCAACAACTCGAACATCGCGGAGAGTGTTAGTGGAAACACGCCGCGCCGCAAAAGGATTTGCGCGCGGCGCGGAGAATGGCGCGATCGCGCTTCTGAATGGTTACTCGAGGTGCACGATTCCGTGGCGCACTGCAGTGATGGCAGCTTCCGTTCGGTCCTGCACATCCAGTTTCGTGAACAGGCTTTTGAGGCGTGACTTCACAGTATCCTCGGAAATGAAAAGTGCCGCGGCGATTTCCTTGTTGCTTCGACCTTTGACAATCAATTGCAGGACTTCCAATTCGCGCGGACTCAGTTCCTCGCGTTTCAATCGATTCGCGAGCCGCCGAGCCACGTTGGGCGGCAGCGGCTTCTCGCCCGCGTGCACCGCCCGAATCGTTGAAATCACATCGGCCTTCGACATGTCCTTGAGCAGATACGACTGCGCCCCCGACTGGATCGCACGGTAGATGTCCTCGTCGGTGTCATAGGTCGTGACAACAATCACCCGGCACGCCGGAAATTCCTTGCGCAAGGCTATGATCGCCTCCACGCCGCTGAACTCGGGCCCAAGTCGAAGATCCATCAAAACAATGTCCGGCTGCAGCTGGCGATAGAGTTCCACCACGTCGCGCCCATCCGCAGCCTCCCCCACGACAACAAGATCAGGTTCGCTTTGAATCAGCGCGATCAAGCCCATGCGGAAAGCAGGATGATCGTCCACAACCAGGAGCCGGATTGAATTCTTCTTTTTCACGAGTGAAAGGTCGACTGCAGCAAGCCAGGCGGGCTTACGTTCAACAACATAGACGGCAACTACACAGCAACGGGGACGAGCAGGGTCAGCTCAGTTCCGCGGCCGGGACTGGTTTGCAACGTGAGCGCCCCGTGCAATTCGGCGGCACGTTCGCGCATTCCCACCAGCCCAAAACCACTTTCGCTGCGCGGCGGATGCTCGGCATCGAAGCCGCATCCATCGTCGGCCACACGCAGGCGGATCTCTTTGTCGCGAAACTCCAGCTCAACGTCAATCTTTCGTGCCTTGGCATGGGCGACCGCATTCGTGATGGCTTCCTGCCCGATTCGCAACAGGTTGTTCTCCGTCACGGGCGGCAGCCGGCGCGTTCTGCCAGTCGTGCGAATGCGTCCATCCACACCCGTTCCGCTCGTGAGCTGCTCAAGGATCCGCCGCAGCGCAGCGCTGAGATCGTTGTTTTCGAGAACCTGCGATCGCATGTTCCAAATGGAATTGCGGGCTTCGGCAAGGCTGCTCCGAACCAAAGAATGCGCTTCCTCAAGCGATCGAGCTGCGGGCTGCGACGCATCGGGCAAACGGCTCTTAGTGACTTCAAGTTGCATGGAAATCGCGCTGAGCCCCTGCGCCAATGTATCGTGAATCTCCCGCGCCATGCGATTGCGCTCGCTGAGGATTGCAGTGAACTGGCCTTCCGCCATGCTGCGCTGCACGGCCTGCTCCCGAAGCCGGCCGCGTGCAGTCCAAATCACAAATCCAATCAGCAGCAGCAATCCCAGCGCAACTGCGGCCAGCATCCACACGACTCGTTCGCGCGTCCACCAGGGTGGCGGCTGCACCAATTCCACGTCTGCAGCCGATCGAAGCAGGAGCTCGAACGAGCGCGGCTCCGCAATGCCCGCAACCCGCGACTGGTCGATGCTGACCGACGAAATTCCCGTGACTTTCAGCAGGCTTCCAGGGAGCCATTCCTGATCGGGCGGACCGCCGGGCCGCTGTCGCAACAGCGCGCGACATGACGTGTCGCCGCTTTGCATCACCAAGGCCCATCCGTCCGACGTCAACTGCTTTCCATTTAATATGCCTTCGATTTGAATGAGGTCTGCGTCATGGTTGAGTGCAAGGTCTGCGTTGGTCAGCACGATCGGTGTTGGCAGCGCCTCCTCTCCGATGCTGCGAAATACCGCGTCCGCCAGCACCGGCGAGTAATCGCCCCGGCTCGGGAAGCCGAGAACGTCCACGCGGTGTCCGGGAGTCAGGCTGTTGGTCTGGCGGGTCTGCACGCGCAACCCGCCAGCCTGGTCACGAATCCACAACATCTCGCCTGGAACATGATGAATGACGGTGCCACGCAGATGCACGCGATGCCCGTAGGTCCCTTGGGGGGCGAAACGCAGCAGGTTTCCCGAATTCAGCACGGGTGTGGCGTAGGGATTTGCGGGCGCGGCTTTTTCAACCGTGAACGCCGCGCCCGTCGGCACGACCAGCAAGGGACTGATCACCTGCCGGCTTTTGTTGAACAGGTAAAAAATCACGCCAGGCAGACGCACTTCAGCATCAATGAGCGCCTCAGGATTGAATCGCCCGATGATCTGGACCGCCAGCCGTCCGCCGCCCGTGGCAACATCGAGCTGGTATTTCCTATCGGCGATCAGCGTTTCGCACGTGCGAACAATTCCCGACACTTCGACCCATTGTGAGTCCAGCTCGCCCTTGATCAGTTGCTCAAAAGTCACGGCCTGTGGCGGCGGAATTTCCGCCCGCCCCCGCCGCCGCAGAGATCGCAGCGAAACAATCGGTGCGAACTCGCCCGGGTCAGTCATCCCTTCTATTTCGACCAGATCGCCGCGCTGAAGGTTGGCCAGCATTGCTGATGGACCCTGAACGTAAATTCCCGCGGTGTCGTCCATAAGCACGCAGCTCTGCCCGCCCGACTGCGGATCGGCGATGATCGTTCCTCTCAGGCGCACGGGAAAGTTCCGTGCAGCCTCGATCGCGCTCAGCGTTCGAACCTGTGCAGCATTGGTCAACACACCCCACGCGCGAGTGGCTGCCGGCATTTTCGGGATTGCCTTCGAAAACAATCCAACGACCTCGCAACGGAAGGATGTGTAGGACCAGTAACGTCCCCGCAGCCAGAGCACGGCGTCGGAATCCTTTGGCACACAGGGACGCAGATTATCCACGGCCGAATCGCTCGTGATTGCCTCCCACTGAAAGGTCAGACCACCATCGGATGTTACGCCACGCCACAGCTCATAACGCTCGTCGTGCTGCAAACGCACATCATCAAGACTGGATGCCCCAAACGGTTCGGCTGCATTGCTGGAAAGGTAGACGACATTAGGGTTTGAAGGATCCAGACAGATCCCGGCCGCATACTGCTGTTCCGCCGCGTAAAGCGGGCGTCCCGCATGCGCGATGAAACGTCGCTCCCAGTTCGTTCCCGACCACCGCGCGTAATAATAGGCGATGCGGCCATTGGCCCACTCCGTTGAATTCGTCCGGCTGACACTGAAAACGCACACAGGGTGGCCGTCTCCCCCGCGCGCAACGTCCCAGCACCAGGGGCGCCCGTCGGGAATCCATTGGTGCGGGTTTTCCTGGGGTTCACTCCGATAGGCATACACAACGCTTCCCACCTCATTCGAATGATGCAGCAGCGGGAGACTTTCCCAATCCTTTACCACCGTTCCCGTCGTGTCCCGCACCGCGCCCTCCGCGTAGAATAGATGATAGAGCGACGTCTTCGTCTCGCGCGGATGGCCTTCGGTGTAGATGAAGTCGACGCGGTTTGAATTTGAGAACAGCTTCAGATAAGGACGGGCTGATGCGGGTTCCGTGTGGAGAAACATCTGCGATTTTGCCCAGGATTCACCGAGATTCGTGGAGACGAACAGGGTGGGATTGAAGCTTTCGTTGCGCACCAGGTTGAACATTCGCGTGTCATCCGCAAACAAATTCGCGTAATGCACTCCCGCGCCCGAACCACTGCTGCGACGCTCGGGTCCCCATGCCGCGGGATTGGTCGGGTTTGTCGTATGCGAGATGCGGTAATAAAAGTGCGGATCCGCCCCGTGCCGCGAGTAGGCCGCCACGAGACGCCCATCCGGGCGGGCCAGCAAGCTCGGAACATTGAAGTCATCGCGCTCGGCAAAACTGCTCGTCCACAGGTTTGTCGCCGATCCATTCCGCGGGTCGAACGCTCTCAGCACAGTCCGCGCGTCAGTATTGCGGACGTAACCCAAGTACAGGACACCATCGTGCATCAAGGCCCTCGGATCACTGAACCAGGTCCACGCACCGTCTTCTGCCAGCACCACCATTCGATCCTGGTTCTCCGCTGCGTTGACGTCACAAAACAACAACGGAAGCAGCGCACACCAGATGAGCGTCCTGCTGAATGCTCGCGTGAGGCATTCCCATAGGCGCAGTCGAAGTGCGGACTGCGGGGTCATGCAGAAACAAGAGTTGGCGAACCTTGGATACGCGTTGCTGCATCCCCGTTGACACATTTGCGGCGCAGGCGCAGCCGCCAGCTCGTCAGCACGTCATAGCTCACAGAATTCTTCAGGCGCGCCACATCATGCACCGTGATTTCCTCGTTTCCCTGCCGCCCCATGACGACGGCTTCGTCCCACATCTGCGCCTGCGGGATGTCCGTGACATCCACCATGAGCGCATCCATTGCGATGCCGCCGATGAGCGGCGCTCGCTGCCCGTGGATCAGCGCGCCACCCGTGTTGCGAACGCGCGGAAATCCATCGCCATAACCAATGGGCAGCACAGCAATGCGGCGTGCAGACGGCGCTGTATACCGCATTCCATACCCAACCACTTCGCCCGGCTTCAACGATTGAATGGCAGCAATCCGCGCTTTCACCGACATCACGGGCTCGATGCCTTCAATGCGGCGGCAGACGGTCGAAGGAAAAACTCCATACATGAGAATGCCGACACGCACCATGTCGCGATGCGCGTGAGGGAGATCCAGAAAACCGCCGCTGTTGCAGAGGTGCTGCTGAACACGGATGCCGCGGGTCTCTAATGCATTCACGACGTCGTCGAAGCGCGAAATCTGAAGATTGGCAAATCCCTTGTCCGTTTCGTCAGATTGCGAGAAGTGACTCATCACCCCTTCAAGCTCGAGAGCCTTTTGTCCCAGCACCTGCTCAATCAGCGGAAGCGCTTCATCCCAGCGGACGCCATAGCGGCTCATTCCAGTGTTCAGCTTCACGTGCACCGGCAATCGCGTCTCCGCCTGCTCAGCAAGCCGCGCCAGCTTGCGCAATGTCTGCGGTTCGTTGATGCAAACCGTGAGATGATGTCGAACGCACCACGGCAGTTCCGCTTCCTGCCGTTCGCCGAGCAACAGCAACGGAGCCGTGATGCCGACTTCCCGTAACGTCATCGCTTCCTCAAGAGTGCTCAGTGCGAGCCCATGCGCGCCCTCCTCCAGTGCGATGCGCGCCACCTCGACAGCTCCATGGCCATACGCTTCATCCTTCACAACTGCGAGGAGCTTGACCTGTGGTGGAAGGTCCTGGCGAATCAGGCGAAGGTTTGTTCGGAGTCGTGCAAGGTCAATCTCGACCCACGCGGGGCGAAGGGGAAAAACTGTCGGATCAGAATCCATTTTCGTGCATTGCTGTTTACCTCGATTCCAAGGTCGAGCAAAGCCGAAAGAAAAAAGCGCTCGAACGGCAAAGAAAGGTGCGACAAACGGATTGGCCTATGGCAAAGTGTGCGCGTCCGGGCTGTGAACGTTTCTTCAGCGGGGTTCCCCACCCCCACCTCCTTGGCGTCGCAGTCCGGGCACTCTTTCAGTTTCTCCACCACGTTTGCACATCGGAAAGCCGCCGTGCAGGCACGATGGGACCGCCCTGCCATGCTTCAATTTGCGGGCGCGGCGCCGCCTTTCCCGGCAGCGCGGGCGCGACCTTCCCCGAAGCGTCGTTGAAAAAGAAGGTCTCGGACGCAATCAGCATCACCTTGATCCCCTTCGGCAGGGATTGAAAATACGGATATGTGACCACAATCGACTTCATAGCTTCCCTTTCTGTCGGCGTTTGGACCAACTCGCCCGCACAATATTCATTTCGGGAAGCGATTCCTGTTACAATTGCGTGAATAAGTTGGAGATGCACAGCGTCAGCGCGGAATCGCGTGGCGGCGCACCAATACCGATGGCTGCGGATGCAAGGTGAGAGTCAGAAAACCTCCGTCCTTTAGCAGTTCAACTCCCGACAGCGATGGGCAGAGATGAACATTGAAACCCCGCCAGTTCCTGGCTTCTCGAAGCGCGCGGCTCATTTTCCGGAGGGAATGACCGAACCATCGCACCTCAGGCATTCCAGCCAGCATGCGGCTCATCCGAAACACAAGCGCCGTGTGAAGATGCCCGATGACAGTGCACTGAACCTGACCAAGACGCGCATGGATGACCGGCTCGCGCGCCAGAAACGGCAACGCCGTGGGATCGTGGCAAAACAAAACAACCCGTTCCTCCGTCCTCAATGCTTCGAACGCAGCCCTGATGTCGCGCAAATGTTCCTCCCGCAAGGCCTCCCAAAACGGACGCTCGGCCGACAGCATTTCGGACTGCATCGCAGGGAGTGCAATCAGCGAAGACGTCACTCCGATCAACACGTGCAGTCCAATGCGGTGCTGCCAGAACGGCTGAACCTTCAACCCATCAACCATGCGCTCGTAACTCGCCCGACGCATTCCCCCCTGGTTTCCGGCGAAGCTGAATTTCCCCAATTCATGGTCGCCCGGAATGGCGCGGAATCGATCCCCAAACCGCGCGCGCAGCTTGTCGAGACACTCGCGCGCGCTCGCAAACGCGGCGTCGTCGCTGACGCCCACAAAAGCGCTGTCGCAAGAGAAGTCGCCGTTCGCCACGAGAAAGTCGGCATCCGCCAATCCTTCAAGAGCAACTTCAAGCAACGGATTGTTTCCCAACGGATTTCGCAGCCAGATGAAGCGGCGAAAGGCGCGGAGGAGAAGGCGCACCAGGGGATTGGCTATGCCGCGGAATTCGTAATCCCTGCCGCGCGCCTGTTCACCCAGGCCGGCAAAATGCAGGTCGCTGCAAACGCCAACAGTCACGCTGCCATTCATCGCCTGCTTCAAACACCGGGGCTCCCTGCGGGCAGCAGCACAGTGAAGGTCGTTCCCGATCCCGCCGAGCTTTCCACCGAGATCGTTCCGTGATGCTCGTGCACGATCTTGCGAGTGACTGCGAGCCCGAGACCCGTGCCATGCTGCTTGGTCGTGAAGAATGGCTCGAAAATGTGTGGAACCTTCTCGGCCGGAATCCCGGCGCCTGTGTCGGATATTCGAATGCGCAAACACGGTCCATTGCCAGCGCCTTCGCGAACGAAATCCGTTTGCACCGTCAATAATCCTTCCGTCGCAATCGCCTCCACCGCGTTGAACAGCAGGTTCACAAACGCCTGCTCCAGCTGGTAGTCATCGCCGCAAACGATGTCGGGATCGGCCTTGAGCTCGATCTTCATGGTCACGGTCTTGTGACGGAACCCGTGTTGCACAAGGCGCAAGGAATGGTCGAGAAGCTTGTGCAGATGGACAGCGGCAAAGCGGGGTTGCGATGGAGCGGAAAAACGCAGGAGCTGAGTGACCATTGAATCCACCCGCGCAATCTCGCGCCGCACAATCGAAGCCAGCTCGGTGTCGGGATGCTTCTCCAGCAGAAGCTCAACGAACGTGCGCACCGCCACGAGCGCATTCTTGATTTCATGCGCAATGCTCGCGGACAACGTTCCCACGCTTGCGAGCCGGTCCAGCCGCCGCACGTTCTGCTCCGCATGAGCGTGCGCCGTCACGAGCTGGAAGGTCACGATGGTCGCGGGACGCGAAGGAGTGATCGAAGGCACCGCGCTCGCCACTGCAAGGACAGGCTGCGCGTCTGCGGGCGAAAGCACGAGCACGCGATTCACGATTGCGACGCGCTGGTCCCGCGCTTCCTCAATCAGGTGCCGCAAAGGATCCGGCAGTTGCGCCAGATCCAATCTGGCCTCAGACGAGAGTCCGAGGATCCGCACAGCCTCGGGATTGATGCCTGTGAAAGAACCGGTCTGATCGACAACAATTACGCCCGCCTCAATGCTGGCGCGCAGCATCGCTTCGAATGTGCCCTGACCGCCTGTACCAGAACTGCCTGGGCTCTCAATCAACATCGGTAAAACATGCGTCGAGTGTTCGCTTCCGCGATCTCCGCAGCAAGGTTTGTCGAATTCGCGGATCTGCAGCCGGACCGAACTGGGTTCGAACGGTGGATCACGGCCGGATGAAACTCGATTAAGTCCTGCGAATCAATGACTAACGAGTTTTTCCCTACGAACGATCCTGCGCAGCGGGCCGCTGTTCGAGCTGCTTCTCCAACTCTGCCACCCGCCGCAACAGTTCAGGCAAATGCTGCACGGCAATCATCTGCCGCTTGGTTTGCCGATCGGGTTGGGCAGGCGAACCGAGCCACTTTTCACCGTCCGGAATGTGGTTCATCACCCCGGATTGCGCCGCCACTTGAATTCGATTTCCAAGGCGCAAATGCCCTGCAATTCCGGCCTGGCCCGCAATCACGGCGTAGTTTCCAACCTTCGTGCTTCCTGCAATTCCAACCTGCGCGATCAAAAGGCATCCGTCACCCAGCACGACGTTGTGCGCAATTTGAACCAGGTTATCAATCTTGCTCCCCTTGCCTATGATCGTCGGTCCAAGAGCCCCGCGATCCACAGTCACGTTCGCGCCGATTTCCACATCGTCGCGAATGATCACGTTTCCGATCTGCGGCACCTTTCGATGAATGCCATTGTCCTGGACATACCCAAAGCCATCCGAGCCAATTACAGTTCCCGAGTGAATCCGCACACGATTTCCAATTTCAGTCCGGGGATAAATCGAAACGTTCGGGAAGATGTTGACGTCCTCGCCGATCTGGCTGTCTGCCCCCACGTGAATCCCACTTTGCAGTAGTGTGCGCGCGCCGATCTTCACCTGGTCCCCAACAACACAATGAGGCCCAATGTGCGCTGAGGGATCCACCCGCGCCGTGGACGCAATGACAGCCGTCGGATGAATTCCTCCCGGGAGCACGGGTTCGGGGAAGAACAACGCCAGCACCCGCGCAAAAGCAATGCGGGCATGGGGAACACGAATCAAGACCTTGGACGAAGAGACGTCGGCATCGACGATAATCGCAGAGGCAGCGCTTTGCTCGGCTCGGGCCAGGTATTCACCATTTTCAGCGAATGTCAGATCACCGGCCTGGGCACGATCGGCGGGAGCAAAACCCGCGAGAACAGTTGCGGGATCGCCAAAAACCTCGCCATGGAGATGTTTGGCAACTTCAGCGGCAGTAAAAGGCATAGTTTCTGTCGCAGGCCGCGGCCTGCTTTAACGGTCCGTTCCTCGAGTAGCGCAGGTTTCCGAACCTGCCCGGCGCGGTTCACGACCGGCAGACTGGAAGCCGGCGAACGGCAGGTTGAGAAACCTGCCCTGCAACAACGGTTCAAAAGAAGTCGCCGATTGACTTGAAAAACGAGGGTCACTATAAAGTCGCCGGACGTTAATTCAACCCCAACTTTCTATGGCCCGGACACTTCGCGTCGGAATGGTCGGATACCGCTTCATGGGAAAAGCCCATTCCAATGCCTGGCGGCAGGCCCCGCGGTTCTTCCCACTCAAAGGCAGGGTGGAAATGCACACGATTTGCGGCCGCGATTCCAACGCGGTCCAGGCCGCGCGAGTCCAGCTGGGATGGCAAAACGCCGCAACAGACTGGCGGGAAGTCGTTGAATCACCGCTGATCGATATTGTCGATATCGTCACGCCGACAGACTCACACGCGGAAATCGCGATCGCAGCCCTGCAAAATGGCAAGCATGTGCTTTGCGAGAAGCCGCTTGCCCTGAACCTGAAACAGGCGCAGGCGATGTGGAACGCCGCGCAAAAGTCACACGCCGTCCACATGGTGTGCCACAACTACCGCCGCATCCCCGCCATTGCGCTGGCGCGGAAAATGATTGCCGACGGAACCCTCGGCCGCATCTTCCATTTCCGCGCCCGATACGCACAAGATCGGCTTGTCGACCCCGATTTTCCCCTGGACTGGCGTTTGCAAAAGGAAACGAGCGGGGCTGGCGTCCATTCAGACATCAATTCCCACATCATCGATTTGGGACGCTATCTCGTGGGTGAATTCACCGAAGTCTCCGGCATCACAAATACGTTCATCCCCGAACGCCCCATCGCGGAGCCGCCAGGAAAAAATGCCCCGCCCGTGCCCCGTGGGACACGCCGCATGGGAAAAGTAACCGCGCCCGACTCTGCGATGTTCATCGGCCGCATGGCGGGCGGAGTTCTGGCGAACCTCGAAGCGACCCGCTACGCTCTTGGCCGCCGCAACCACATCGCGATCGAAATCAACGGAAGCAAGGGTTCGCTGTACTTTGATTTCGAGGACATGAACCGGCTGAAGTATTACAACGGCGACGATCCCAAGGACAGGCAGGGTTTTCGCGACATCCTCGTGACCCAGCGCGACCACGTTCAACCGTATGTCAGCCATTGGTGGCCGCCTGGCCATCCCATCGGATACGAGCACACGTTCGTGCACGTGGCCGCGGATTTCATCAACGCCTGCATCGACAACAAGCCGGTGCATCCGACCTTCGAGGACGGGTTCCACAACCAGCGCGTGCTCGACGCGGTTGAGCGATCTTCAGCTTCGGGCAAGTGGATCAAGCTGGAATGATGCGGGCTCGCGTCGCAAGTTGCGCCTCAAGCCCGCCGAAACTCAGGCTTTTCCGCCAAAGCTCACGTAATCATCCAGGTCCAGAAGATCGAACCACGTGGTGATGTCATTGCGCTTCCCGGCGGCCTTGGAATGCAGTTCGTTGAAGTACGCACGGACTTCCGTGTCACTGGTTCCGCGCTGTTCCTGAAAACACGACCAGGCCGCCACTTCCCACTCGGAACGTTGCAGCTTCGCGTTCGCGCGAATCCACTCGAGGATTTCTCCATCGCCCTTCCCTGCTGCGAGCTCTTTCTTCATGGCTTCGGGGTCGATTCCGACAAAGGTCACGAATCGCTGGTCGAGCGGGCAGTTGTAATGGTATTCGCCGTTCTTGCCGGTCAGTGAGGCGCGGCCTTTGTCCAGCATGCGCGGCAGGATGACGTACCCGCCGAGCCGGACCCGCGGGCTGCGCGGAGCTTGCTTTGTAAGATCAATGGTCTGGGTTGACATAGTTTTGTTGTTCAGGTTTTCACGATGGCGTTCTGCCAGCGTGCCGCAAATTGCATCCACCTGGGAGTTTGGCAAGCGGTGAAGGTTTATTTCGCGCCGCCCTCGATGCTGGCGAGGAATGGCTGGCCGCTCTGCTTCAGCCGCCATTCCAGCTTGCGGGTGCAGTCGCAATCGGTGCACGCAAACGGCCGGGAGCCGTTCTCGTGCTTGCAGTTCTTGCGGTCGTGCGCGTCCTCCACGCTGAGCAAATCGAAGAAGGATTCCCAATACGGCCGCTCCTCCTGCAGCGGCTCGGAACAAAAACAGGTCTCGATCCACTGGGCAGAACCGTCAGTGCCCAGCCGGGCGTTCTGTAGATCGTGGAGGTATTCGTCCCCAGCGATGGACCCCTTTCCGAGCGTTCCGTCGCGGATCGCCTGCAGCAATGCCTGTTCACGGCCGGCCTTGAGCCGGGCCCTCACCAGATAACGCATGTGGAACAATAGCGCGGCTATGGGGTGAAAGAAATATTGCTTCACCTGTTTTTATTCACAGAATGTCCAAGTTTACCAAATGAGCACCGGCACGCTGAATCCTTCAACCCCGACCGCGCAGGCGACCCCCGCCGCGGACTTTTCGCGCCCCGTGGTGCGCCCGCGGCAGAGCGCTTTTCAGCTCGTCCGCGAGGTGCTCCAGCACGGCGGGCCCGGATATCTCCAATTCGCAATCACGAACATCTGCAACGCCGACTGCGGCTTCTGCGGCTTCGCCCGTTCCAAGTTTGAACCCAAATCCCGCCGCAGCGTAACGCTGCAAGAGGCGAAAGATGTCATCGACATCGCGGTTAAAAATCACATCGGTTACCTGCTGTTCGTCGGCGGCGAACCCATGGTGCATCGCGACCTGCGGGCCATGACCCGCTACGCGGCCGAACGCGGCGTGCGCCCGATGATCTGCACGAACGGGGGATTGTGGACCGAGGAAAACATGCGGGCGCTCGCCTCCGACGGCCTCAGCAGCGTCATCATGTCGATCGACGCACATGATGTCTCGAAGCATGAAAAAAATCGCGGGTTGCCTGATGTCTGCCGCAAAATCAAGCGAGCCAACGAAGTCTTTGGCGAACTTGGAATCCAGACGACCGCAAGCATCACCGCGAGCCGCCTCATCGACGATTATGACAAGCTTCCCGAATTCCTGGAGACCCTGGGTTTCCGCAGTTGCACATTCAGCTACCCGCTGACGTCCCTGGCGAGCAGCTATTTGAGTTTCAGCGACAGCGGACTGGTCAACTTTTCACGCGATGAATTGATCGGCCTGTTCGATCGCATCAAGCAGATGAAGGAGCGCAGCGGCTATCCCGTCGTGAACCCGATGGAATCCTTGAACGAGATGCAGCGACATCTGCGCGGTGAGAAGGAACAGTTCGGCTGCCTGGGCGGACACAAGTATTTCTACCTCGACTGGAACCTCAACCTCTACCGCTGCCACGCATGGCACGAGCCGATGTGCAACGTGTACGAGTGGGACGATTCCAAGCTGATCCGCGACGGCTGCACCAAGTGCATGATTGATTGTTATCGCGATCCCAGCGTGCTCCAGTTCGTGGCGATCAGCGCGAGCGATGCATTCAACAACATCAAGCGCGGGAAGCTGCTGTCCGCTGCAAAGAATGTGTTCGATCGCCGCAATTTCACGTCGCTGAAGGCGGTTTGGGAAGACCGCAAATGGATCGGGAAAGTCTAGCTGCTCCTTCCCCGCGGCGCCTCTGTTCATCAACAGACGGATCGCGCCTGCTCTCAGCGGCGCTCCGGGCCGCGCGGCTCGGAATCCTCCGAGGAGCGATTCTTGTCATAGATCGCATACAGGATGAAGAGGAACGCCACCAATCGAATCAAATAGATGTACGCCTTGAATTCGTCTGTCGGATTCACTGCGACGAGCAGAGCGCGTTCGAACGCCAGCAGAAAGAAAGCCCAGCCAAAGAAGCCGAAGAATCGATCCCCCTTCCGTTTTTGAAAGCGGAAAAAGAACAATCCTATCGCCCAGCAGCCGATGAAAATCGCGCCCGACAACACCAGGTTCAGCTCGGAAAGTGTCATAAATCTCCGTGGGTTCGGATTAAACCGTTAAGCAGGAGCACCACGCCCGCCAGGTTCGATGCCTGCCGCCATACCAGCAGATTGACGGTCTCCGGCAACAGCACGAGATCAACGAACAGCAGGCTGTTCGCGACCGCGAACGCGAGGAACGCGACACTGCTCCAGAACAAAAGCGGCAAGCCCGTGCGACGGTAGCCGCGCATCAGCAGCACCGTGCACGAGACGCTTGTCAAAGCGCAGAGGAGATACACCACTTCAGCCATTGGGATCCTTTCTGAGCCGGAACGATTTCGCGAACTCATCGACCGCGGATACACGTTCCGAGTAGATTGCTTCCACCACCCGCACGCGCCGCTCACTGTAGAGATGGGCAAGCTTTTCGAGCGCTTCGCGGAGCGCCGGGCTTTGGGGTGCAAACCGATAGGTGCGTTCCGGCGATTCGATCCGCTGCAGGAAACCGCGTTGGAACAAGTCCTCAACAGTCTGCGAAACCGATCGTTCGCTGCTTCGCACCTGCTGGTAAACGGCCGAACAAGTCCATGCGCGGTCCGGTTCGCTGCGCAACAACAACAGGATCTCCAGCGTTTCGATGGAGCGAATATGCTCCCGCAAAAGCTGCTGCACATCGCTGGGCAGATCATTAGGCGGCACCGCGGCATCTTACGCGCGATGCCCGCGGGTTCTTCAAGCTCATATTCCCGCGGTAGGGTTTCACCCTAGCAACACCACTGTGCTTCACCGCCGTGCGTCGCGACGATTGACCCCCAGCCACGACCGGCCTTAACCTGCGCGTCATGCACATTCCCAATTTCACTCGCGCTTGCGCCCACCGGTCCTGACTCCATGCGCATCCTCGCCCTGGACCACGGTACGAAACGTGTCGGAGTCGCGGTCAGCGATGAATTGAAAATGATCGCGCAGCCGCTCGAATACATTGCGGCGGAGCCGTTCGCCGAACTGATCGCGCGCCTCAAGGTCATCATTCGCGAGAAGGAAGTCGACCTGGTGCTGGTCGGCATGCCTCGCAACATGGATGGCAGCTACGGTCCCGCCGCGCTGAAGGCGCAGGAATTCGTCGCCGTCTTGAATGAGAATATCGCGATTCCCATCCGGACGTGGGACGAGCGGCTCACTTCCGCGCAGGCGCAGCGTTTCCTGATCGAAGGCAACGTACGGCGCGAGCAGCGGCGGGAGAAAGTCGACAAGACCGCCGCCGCGATTCTGCTGCAAAGCTACCTGGACTCGCTGCATCTCCGGCCTTGAATCCGGCCGTTTCCCATTCCTCTCCGCAAGGGGATGTCGTTCAGCGGCGCTTTCGCCTGACAATCGCCTACGACGGCACCCATTACGAAGGCTGGCAGGTTCAGAAGATTGGCAGGGGGGTCCAGGCGATTCTCGAACAAGCCATTGCCCGGATTTTTTCGCACCCGCACCGCGTCCATAGTTCAAGTCGCACGGACACCGGAGTGCACGCGCTTGCGATGGTGGCGCATTTCGACGTTCCCGCCGCTGAGTGCCGCATCGATCCCCGCAAGCTGGTTCTCGCCCTCAACGCGCATCTTCCCGATGATATCCGAGTCACAGCTGCGTCCCTCGCGAAACGGAATTTTCATGCACGGTTCGACGCCTCTGGCAAAGAGTACCGGTATTTCGTTTGGAACCACGCGGCAATGAATCCACTCCTTCGCCATCATGCGTGGCACGTGCCGAAACCGCTGGATTTCAATGCAATGAAATCAGCCGCGCAGCTGTTCGTCGGGCGCCACGATTTTCAATCGTTTTCGTCCAATCCAGGGTACAAGAAGGAATCCACCGTGCGAACGGTAACCCATTGCCAGGTCCGCCGGCGCGGGCCGCAAGTCATCTTTACGATTCGTGGCGACGGCTTCCTCTACAAAATGTGCCGCGGGATTGCAGGCACGCTCGTGCAGGTTGGACTTGGGAAATTCGTCGCTGCTGATATTGAAATGATGCTTCGCAAAGCGGATCGCCGCGTCGCTGGAATGACAGCACCCGCGCATGGATTAGTGCTTTGGAAAGTGTTTTACGATCGCCACCGCAAGTCGGCGCGAGCCAAAAGTGAAAGCTAAAACGCGTTGAACATTGTCCTCCTTCAACCCGAGATCCCGCCCAACACCGGAAACATAGCGCGCCTCTGCGCAGCGACTCGCTCGACCTTGCACCTCATCGAGCCGTTCGGGTTCAAACTGGATGATACACAGTTGAAGCGGGCCGGAATGGATTACTGGAAGCACGTCGCCTGGCATCGCTGGAAGGGCTGGCCCGGGTTCACGGCGCATCTCGATCCCGCCGCGCGGCTTTGGTTGGTGGAATCGGGCGGACCACGCGTTTACTGCGACGTCCAATTTGAACGCAACGATTACCTCGTGTTCGGCCGTGAAACGGCCGGGTTGCCGCCGCAGTTGCTCGCGCAGCACCCGCAATCCTGGCTGCGCATTCCCATGTTCAACCCGGAGGCAAGATCGTTGAACTTGTCGAACTGCGTTGCCATCGTGTTGTTTGAGGCGTTGCGGCAATTGCGGCTCCCCGAAAGTCAGTAACCGCGGCAATCCAGAGTGGACAGTGCGGGGCAAACGTGGTTTAACCCGGGAGCCATGCGCAACCGAATCTCAGGCGGTTCCATCATTGCGGCGGTATCAACACTTCTCTGCACCACACTGTGCTTCCCCGCGGTGGCGGCGGACTCTCCACTTCCGGCAACTGCAGACGCCAGCGCGGCTGCGGCGGTGCCTGCCATCGATTCAGGCGACAACGCATGGATGCTCGTCAGCGCCGCGCTTGTGCTGATGATGACGGCGCCTGGCCTGATCCTCTTCTACGGCGGACTTGTCCGAAGCAAAAACGTCCTTTCCACGATGGCGCACAGCCTGATCCTGATGGGCGTGGTCTCGGCGCTTTGGATGGTGTACGGTTACAGCATGGCGTTTGGAACAGGGAACGCCTTCTTCGGAAATCCCGGCCAATACTTCATGCTCAAAGGGGTTGGAGCGGCGCCCAACGCTGAATATGCAGCCACGATTCCGCAGCA
>Ga0196970_1000238_pt1 | contig 81142 bp, 111 predicted proteins | sample S1v_513CmetaG_FD_148672 | JGI IMG/M metagenome (GOLD analysis project Ga0196970, IMG submission 148672) | Soil microbial communities from Anza Borrego desert, Southern California, United States - S1+v_5-13C | ecosystem: Environmental > Terrestrial > Soil > Desert | place: USA: California...
GAGTACCTGAAGGGGTAACTTCTGATCAGCGTTGCGTTCCCCACAGCAAGACTGTGGGGTTCGTTGTGCCTATCAGAGTGCACATATACAGACACCCGAAAGGAGGCTACAAGATGACAGACGAAGATTTCCTTCGCGACCCCGAACGGGTTGCCCTGCGCCGGGCGCGTGCTCGTGAGTACCTAGCCCAGCTAGACGACAGGGACCCCGGTACAGGTGCCATGGTGGACCGTGAGGAGTTCCTTCACGAGTACGCGACCGGGACAGCGACCCTAGACGAAGTGTACCGTGTGTGCCGAGCCAAGAAGAATCAGCGTGAGGCGCTACTTCGAAAGAAGCTCCGTTACGGTGGTGAACAATGAAACCCGAGGATATCGAGAGCTACAATAGCGGTATCTTGCGTAGCCGTAAACGTTTGCTACACAAGATGGTAACAGAACTCACGAATGAGTATGCGCTCATCAATGAAGAGTTGCGTAAACGTGGCGAACTGGACGATAAGCGCTCTGTCATTCATGAGCGCATGGTAAGAGAATTCGCAATCGCGCAGGTGATGAACGGAACTCTTCCGCCTATTGGTGGTAAGAAGTGAACCCTGGAGACGCACTGTGGGTAGGTGACAAACTGCACGGCCTCTGCGGTGGCGCGTTCGGTAGCGACTCCTACGGAGAGAAGACAGTCGAAGCCATCGGTAGAGACTGGGTTGTGGTACGCGAAGGCGGCAGGATATTGCTGTTCGTCGGCAATCCCGAGGGTCTGTGCGAGTACCGCACCGAAGAGGTAGACCCAGAGATACGCGAACAGTTCCGCAGAGCGTAACAATAAGCTAACCTGTGTGAACAGGTTGAGTGGTACTTGCTATTGGGACGGGTCCCATGAGAGGTAGCAAGTACCGCTTTGCCTGGTCAAACCATGATCAGCATCATGATAGGAGAATCATGGGCAAGAGTATCAAAACAAAACTGTCTGGCCTCGAGTACGTAGGCAAAGATGAGACAGTGATAGTCGAGCTTGGTTACTACGGTAACAACACGCTCGCTCTGCGTATCACCGACGAGATAGGCGAGGCAGTGTCTTCGCCTACAGTCAACCTCGAGAGCGAAGGCGAGACACCTAAAGAGGGTCACGTCTTCGTGAAGGATTACAGTGAAAATGAGGGCATCTATCGTGCCCTGGCTGGCGCTGGAATCCTCGGCGAAGCTGTGCGCACAGTCGCCTTCGGTGTCTACGATGCGACAGCCATCGAAGCACCGATCATTCACCCGGACTTGATTCCCGATTAGTGTTGCGTTGAGCATAGACAAGGTGCTATGCTCTTCGTTGTACCAATCGGGTACAGAATTACAGTACCGCTAGAAAGCGAGGCAAGATGAGCGCTCCTGTAAAAAGCAATCCTGTGAAGATCATCCGCAGCATGGGCGATGAGCCTAATACTACCGAGATCATCACCTTTGAACTCGAGGGATTCGGCACAGCGTACCGAGAGATCTTCCCTCAGCAGGTAGGCGAGATGTTGAACTGGCTTACCGGTACCCAGCGTATCCGGGTAGACTTCCCGGACCCGTTGACCAAGCGCACGCCTACCGTGTCCGTGTTCCGGCAGTCTCTCTATCAACTGATAGAAGATCTGTATCCGGGTGGACTGCACGAGTTCTTGCTGGCATTCCCGTACGAGTGACACATGCTGCGTTCTTCCCGGCATAGCCGGGGGGTTCGCTGCACGTATCAGCGTGCAATAAAAGAATGACCGCGAGAAGCGAGGCAAGACAATATGGTGTTACGGGTACAGGAGACATGCGGAACAGTCTCCCTTGTGCGGTGTATGGACCATGACAACGACAGCCACAGACCGGCAGATATAGTCAGACTCGACTATGCTCTTGACGATCCTGTGTACTGTCACATCTTCAAGTCTCAACTTTCCGAGATGGCGAGATGGTTCAAGGCCCATCACAACTTGAGCATAGATATCAGCGAACCTGTAACAGAGTTCGGGTCGACAAGCTACATTCGCCGACGCAACCTGTATCAGTCCGTCGAAGATAACTATGATGGTGGTCTGCGTAGCTTTACGCTACGTTTCGGTGCACAGACATACGAGCTTCAGCAGCTCAGTCACGTGCCGACTTGGCCCGGCATTGGTCCAAGTCATTAGCCCGACGCTACGTTTAGCCGGGCTAAAAAATAACGCCCGATAATCCAGACGTTAGCGGGTTGCGCACAGCCTAGCGCTAGGCTATAGTTGTGCGCACCACCGGTAATTCTGGGTTGAATGTCCGAATCGTTCTGATACTCAGAACGTTTAGGAGATTCACAGGATGAATTTCAGACACCGAGAATTTCCAAGTTGACTCTCTCAGAACGATCTGATAGGATAGAATCATCAGAACGGAGCGAGAGAACAAACTACCCGCTCAGAATTGACCCACAACACCGGAGGTAAAACTTACCATGACTGAGATCACCGAGGCCGTCGAGGCCACCACCGAAGACACCGCCTCCGAGGAGGCTGCCAAGGCTGAAGCCGAGGCGAAGGCCGAAGCGTCGGTCGAAGCTTTTCAGGAAGCGGCCCGCGCGGCTGTCGCCGAGGCCGATCCGACCACCGGAACCATTGCCGAAGCTCACCTCGAGCCGGTCAAGCTGGCGTACCGCGCGGTCGAAGGTGGCATCAAGTACAAGAACCAGGCGAAGAACTTCGTCTCTGACGAGATGAAGGCTGTCCTCGAGGCTGGCGACCTCGAGAAGATGTTCAACGCTGTTGCGTGGAATAACATCAGCTCGGCTATCGCTGTTGCTCCGAAGGCTCAGGCTGCCCCGAAGGTGACCGTCAGCCCGAACAAGCTGCACGCCGACAAGGTGCAGGCGCTCAGCCTGGCCTACGACCTGGTTACCGCCGACCTGCCCGAGGGTGTCACCGAAGACTTCATGGATGAGGTCGACGAGAACGACAACCTTACCGTGGCGGAAGAGTACCTGGCTTGGGTCCGCGATGAGTCGGAAGACAAGGGCGATGAGCCTGAGGTCTCCAACGTCATCCGGCAGGCGGTCAAGCTGGCTCTGGGCAAGGGTCCCCGCAAGGGTACCAAGGCTGGCGGTGGCAGCACCTACGCCGGTCCGAAGCGCAGCGTGGCCGCTCACGTTCGCCACGCTTTCGATACCGTCGAGTCGGGTACCTTCCTGACTATGACGGAAATTCGTAACATCAAGTCGCCCGAGTATGGTGATGACCTGCCTTCCGGTGGTGCCATCAATCAGCTCTTGCGTCCGAGCAACGGCAAGCCGACCTCCTTCGAGGGTGTCTCCGTCGAGCAGCAGGAAGGCAAGTGGGGCGCTCGTAAGCTCTGAATTCTGAGCGGGATTCAGAAAAGGTAGAACCTTGGCGGTGTGACTACACCTCATTCGGCGATGATCGGGAGCACCGCCAAGGTTCTATTCCCTCTCTGCTGTTGCAGTGGGGACAGGACAGAGTATAAGTTACGCTATAGTAGGGGTCTCCTATCCCCCGAAGAAAGCAATAACAGCGCCATCCTGTCCCCTCTGGAATGTCAGAGTGATCTGAGATTTAGAAGAAGGCTGTACGCTCAGGCGGAAGCCGGGGAACAAGTCCCGTGCTGAATCGCCCGTGGCAAGAGTCTGGCTATACTCTATGGTAGCCCCTTGAGATACCCAGAAGTTCTAGACCTGCCCTCGGACGGGGTTAGGGCGATCACCGCGCCCGGCTTCCGACCCTGAGCGTACAGACAAGGCAGCCCTATGGTTGCGAGGTGTTACCGGTGGTTGGTATCAGCCTTTAGATATCCCGTCTGAAGGTATTTCGCTTAGGCTCGACGGCAACTGGCGATAGCGTGGGAAACCGGTAACACCTCGGAGTCATTGGGTATGTCTCCTCCATGAAGTTCGAAGCAACATGGGTAGCGGGCAGAATGCCGTGATCAGCAGAAGAATAGTCCTAGAGAAATGCCATCTCTTCTAGTCTTCGAGAGAAGACGCGCTGATCACGGCATTTTGTTTACCCTTGACTAGTACTAGTTACCGGATAGCAAACCGCAAGGGCTAGAAGGTAGCGTGGGACCCGGAGCCGGATCAATCACGGCTTGCCCAGACCTCATCCTGGGCGGCGACAGTTGAAGTGAAAGCTGGAGAGTTAGCCGGGTGGTGTATCCGGGGCAGGTACACCCTTAAACAACACGACCGAGCGTGTCTAAACCGCCTTAAGCTCGGAGCGTGGCAAGGTATCCTATGGGGATGGGATACCTTGCCGGTGGTCCCCGGTAGCTGTCCGGGGGTAGTGGCGGACTTGTCCTCCGTCCAAGTCAGGGAATCACGACAAAAGTTCCAAACAAAACAGCCGTGTTTCTAAAGTTTGCCTATTGCACAATTGGCCCTTGTGGCATACACGGGTGCAACGTGAGATGCCGGGAACACGGACGTGCAGGCACTCTGTAAAGGGTTGCATTCGGGAGATGAGTAGCACCGTACGGACGTGCGGGGCAAAAGTCCAGAAGGGTTCAAATCCCTTCCTGCACGCGCGGAAGATTAGGGGTTGGAAGAAGCCTGGCTCAAGCTATCACAGTTGACGGCCCACCCCGCCGGATAATAATGGCTGTGCCTCTTTCCGCACTGGCACAGCAAGTCCAGTATGTCACATAATAGAGACACTGCTTAGATGCAGAACTGGACGCACTGGAACCGGGCTGCATACAAGGTGGAGGGTTAGCGCAGGCGTAAGCGAGAAGTTCTCTCGTGAGCTTAGCCCCTTAGAAGCCGTGGCCCGGTGAAAGTGTCACGCTACCCAAGAGCCCTGAAGACCCATCAGGAGGAAGTACCCATGAAGTGTGGACATTGCAAACAGGATCACAAATATAACTTCGAAGTCCGAGCCTGCGCCAAACGGCAACAGGCGATAGCAGAGAAGGCAGAAGCCAAGCTCGAGGAGTTGTCGCGTAAGACTGTTGAACCTCCGACTGGAGCACAGCTCGACTACATCGCCGACCTCGCCAAGAAGAAGGGCATCAAAAACTACAAGGTGCCCACGTCTAGGCGGACGGCATCCGAGACAATCGAGTGGTTGAAGCGCCAGCCAGCACAGAAGGTGGAGGGTCAACCCGGTTCGATCATTAGCTTCTTGGCTGCGAACATGATCCAAGATGGACGGTACGCCGTTCGACTGGACAACAAGACTCAACCAATCTTCGTGATTGCGAAGCGTCCGAAGATGGGCAGCTACACCAACAGGTTGGTGCTGTCCACTCAGCACGGACCGCAGTATGTACGTCGTCTGGTCTTCGATCTCACCACTCAGAAGTGTGAGTTCCAGCATAACCGCCTCATTGACGGACACCGGCTTGCCGACGTGATCACTGCTGTGGTGGTGAACCAGAACCAGGCAGCTCTTGACTATGCTACCGAGAAGGGTGTGTGCCATCGGTGCGCACGGGAACTCACCGACGAGCGGTCTGTCTTCTATGGTGTCGGTCCCGAGTGTGAGAAAATGGTTCCATCTTACGTGGCGTGGGTCGAAGATGTGAAGGGTCCGTTCGGTGGATGAACTGTATACGTGCCGCTACCGCGCGGCGTGTCTACAGTGTGACTTCTATGTCTCCGAGCCATTCAAACGGACCCGAGACAAACTGTCTTCTGAGCACGTTGTGAGTACCAAGCACGCTGTGTCACTGTCGCAATCCCACTGAAAGAAGGTACTATGTCATATACAAAGATGGTTCGACTGTTCTGTGATGGTCCTGGCTGCCGCCGAGAAGTATACGGTGAGACAGCAGACGATGCGCGACGTGTCGCATCCCGACTCAACGGCTGGTACAAGGTCCGCAAGTTCGGTCGCGATTTCTGCTCCGAAGAGTGCGAGACCATATGGAAACGCAATCTCATGAAGACCAAACGGGAGGCCGAGAAGGTGTCAGAGGCTCGCCCCGGTACCCTTGACGCTGCGACGGTGCACCACACCTGATGGACCCTTGGGCAGATAGACCACACTACAACAATCGTGCTTTAGAACTACAAGGTACGATTGGTGTAGTGTGCCTGTGTATCGTTCTCATGATCTTCTTCCCGTGGCTAGCGGTTCCAATCTTCATTCTGTTTGTCGCCAACATGGCAGGCAAGGCTAGTGAGTGGCATGACAGATGGGAAGCGCGACGGCGGGAGCGGCCAAGTGGGAACCAAGAACCGCTGTCGGGACCATTCGAAGCTGAACCACCGGAGGATATCTTTTGACAGTAGATGGCAGATACCTAGCGCATCCGCCCAAGGCTGACACGCTAGAGAAGAACTACAACGTGAAGTTTGAGAAGGGTTCCCAGGCTGCGTCTGCTACCGCCATTGTTACCGACGAAGGCGCGGCCCGTGTCGAGGCTGAAGGCATGGCCCGTCAGGCAGCTATCGAGAAGTACGAAGCGGAATTCCATGAGCCTGTCGATTGGGACTCTGCTACATTCCTGATTACTCATACGACATTCAATGTCACGGCCTACCTTAATGTGGAGATGTCTTGAGAGAAGAACCGAAACACCGTGAGATAGAACTTTCGCAGCCTGCGCGGTTCTCCCTCGGCGCTGGCACCTTGATTGCCTCTGTCAATGTGGAGCTGGACAGCATCCGGCTGCGGGACATGCCGCCCGGCTCCGCCTATGAAGATCGGCGCAAGTTCGCTGAGCAGGTAGCGAAAGATACGGCACACAAGAACTTCACCGAGAAGTTCGGCCCCATTGATGAGGACATCAAAGATGATCGTCCAATCTCGTATCTCATCGTACACAAGCCTGATGCCGTGACGTATGAAATCTGGAAGCAGGGACCAGAAAGGCGGACTGTTAAGCTGTAATGAAAAGGAGAGCGAAGCTGATATACTTCGTACTCTGGTCGGGGTTCTTGACCATAACGACGCTCATGCTCTTGTTCATGATGATCATCCATCTGAGCGAGGGCATGACTTCTATCGTAGTGAGGGGATGATAGTGCCTGATTTTATTGTTACCGCCCGAGTGGGGTACCGGAAAGAGCTTCCAATTGACGAGTTGAAATCTCAGATTGAAGCCAACATGGACGCCATGGACCTTTCTGCCCTCAATGAAGAAGATATAAAGATGCTCAGCATTGAGGTTGTCGGACTGAAAGCTTCCTTTGATTTCGACATCATGACCGAGGTCACCATGAAGGGCATGACAGATATAGAAGGTGCCATCCATGCCTTCTATCGGGAAGTATCCGATGACCTCGAATACGAAGGCCAGAAGCCCAACGAGATTACAGTTGAAGGTGTGAGAAAAGCATGAAGAACCCCAACACTCACCGCGTGTACATCAACCATCCCGACGGGCGCAAGGAACTGAAGGCGTCCGGCAAGGAGGACTTCTGTAACGTCATTGCCGCCAACCACCGAAAGAATGGTTACGAGTCTGTGGTTGTGCCGATCCCCGAGAGTGATCTTCGGTGAAGAGGTGCACATATTGCGGGCGTAAAGTCCGCAATACGGAAGACGAATGGTCGCACGGGAAGTTTATCCGCTTCCATAAGCCATCGTGCGAATGGAACTTTGACGACGAGAACATCTTTACCAAACTGTATCTCATCTGGAAGAATCGAGGAACATACAATGAAACGTAGTCTTGTAATCGTAGCAGGAGCTACACTCTTTGCTCTGACAGGAGCGGCTACCGCATCTGCTATCCCCACGGGAAGTGGTGCGGGCATCAACAGTGGCGGTGCGGCAGGCAGCTCGGAGCCTCCTACCAAGACGCTGGAGTTGCCCATCGAAACCGAGCGTCCAATCTTCGTGGCTCCCTACGGCCCGGCCGAGTCTGCGAATCCGCAGTACACCTTCGTTGCCAGTACGCAGGAACAGAATGCGGCACTCGACAACTTCACTACCGTTGTCGGCGCTGCCGGTGCAGCGGGCACGGTAGCGGGAGGCGTGGCTGGCTTTGTGATTGGCTGTCCTATCGGTGCCGCTCTTGGCTTGCCTCTTGCCATCCTTCCCGGTGCCCTCGGCGGCTGCCTCGTGGGCGGCGTGGCGGGTGCTGGTATCGGGGCCGGTCTGGGCTCGCTCGCCGGTGGCGGGGCGGCTGGTCTGGCGGCTGGTGTGGACGTGGTACAGACGCACTTCGCCGCTCCGGGTACAACTCACTGGGCGCAGTAGTCAAGTATGCTTGAGTTCATTCTTGAATGGCTATGGTACAACCTGCCACGCGGCGGACGACCCTTCTAAGGAGACAATATGAACAATAACTTCAGCACAGAAGAGCAGGCAGTAGCGGACGCCTTCGCCAAGATCGGTATCGGTATCAATAGTTTCACAGAAACTAGCGAAGGTCTCGATATCGACATGACAAAATTGGACGGAAACGATATCACCACTGAGGTCTTCGAGGAGGCCAAGGAGGTTTCAGGCCCGGAATACAAGCAGCCTTCGCGTGATAACATTCTGCTGAAGGTTACCGACTTCGTAATGGATAACATCACTCAGGAAGATCTCGTCACCTGGATCGACGAACAGATCAACGCTGCCAACGCTGCCGGGTACACGGAAGGCTACCAAGATGCGGGGGATGAGGATAACTAGTACGAGTTGACAGATACCCAAGTTGATGGTATACTAGACACGTAGCAATCCCAGGCCCACGAACCCCGCTCAGATTATCAGGGAGGCAATCTTATATGACTGAGACTAAAGAACCTGCGGAGGTTAAGTCTTGCGCAAACTGTCCATCATTCTTGGGTTCATCTGAACTCACGAAGCAGGCATCTAATTACAATACGATCCTGAAGGCTCCAACGTGTCCACTGAAGGGCAAGCTTCTAGGCGGACCGACGGCACCAGCGCATGTCAACGAGAAGATTCAGGAAGCGGTAGCCCGCACCTGCTCTTCGTACGGCAAGCCGGTACCGAAGTCGCAGCAGCCTGCGAGCACACTTGCGGTGTCGTTGCCCATGCCTCAGATTGGTGCACCGGAAGGTAACATTCATCCCGGTAACTGCCGCACCTGCCGGTACTTTGTGTCCGCTAAGGTGATGCAGGAGGAGATCGGCATCACGGTTGCCTTGTGTGCTCGCAACGGTACACTAATGAGCGAGCAGAACTCAACCAAGATAGCTCGCAATTGCAGCGTTGGACAGGCGAACGTAATTGCCGATGAAGACGCATTGCAAAGGCAGTACGAAGAACTGCTGGCCGATGTGATGATCTTGCCTGAGTTGCGGGCAGCTATCAGCAAGGGCAAGCGAATCGGAAAGAACCTGCCAGAACCGGAAGATCCATTCATCGAGCCGGACGACTGGCCCACCGATGCTGATGTGACCGAGGAAGACAAGGCGCATGGCATCAAGGCGTGGCGGAAGTACTACAACGACGATGAAACCAAGAGCGTCATGCTCCCGGTGTTCGACGTCAACTTCTTCGACGAGGATGAGCGTGCGAAGATTCCGATGACCGGAGATCAGAACCACCCGGAACTGTACAAAGATCATCAGAATCTCGCCTTCAAGGCTGCCGTGATCTGGAACCTCAATGAGACTCCAGCCTTGCACGGCGTCGCGGGCACCGGCAAGACGGAGTTCTACCGGTACATGGCATGGAAGATGCGCCTGCCCTTCGAGCGGGTTAGCATCACGGCATCCACCGAGTTGGATGACCTCGCGGGCAAGACCCACTACACCCCGGAGAAGGGTACCTTCTTCGAACAGGGTCGCATCCCTCGTGCCTGGGCGAAGCCTTGTGTTCAGGTTCTCGATGAGCCCAACGTCGGAAGTCCTGCTGTGTGGCAGTTCATCCGGCCCATGACTGACAACGCGAAGCAGTTGGTCTTGGATATGGACGAGGGTTCGGTGGTAGATCGGCATCCGTATTCTTACCTGGGTCTCGCCATGAATCCGGCGTGGGACTTCCGTAACGTTGGCGCTGAGGTCATCAGCGACGCGGACGGGTCGCGACTGATGCACATCTTCGTGGAGTTCCCCGACAAAAAGATTGAACGGGAGATCATCCGCAAGCGGTGCGAGCAGGACGGTTTCAAGATCAGCCCGGATCAGCTCACCAAGATGATGGACATCGCAGAAGAGTTGCGGTCACTGTCGAAGGATGGTGCGATCCCGATTACCTGGGGCATCCGCCAGCAGATCAAGGCCGCACGTGCCCTGGCTTGGTTCTCTTGGCCCGAGGCATATCGACTGGCTGCCGCTGACTATCTCGAGCCCGAGGCGCAGCAGACCATCTTGGACAAGGTTAACCTGAAGACGGAGTGATGAGATGGGTAAACTTAAACCAGGTGAGATTATCGCCTACTGCGGAAAACCTTGGGCAATACTGATTGCGCTGGATGATAAAGACGAACTCATCTGGCGTAATCACGTACCTACCATAGTTCCATTTGAAACTTCCATAGGAAGAATCTTGATTGATCCATTGCCAATGGAAGAGTTCAGTCTTCGACCTAATCCAGAAGCCGTAACGCATATCCTTACAAAAGGAAAGCGGTTTCTGTAACGAAATGAACTGGACCACTCTTAGGAACGGTCTCGGGGGATTGGTCGCGGTCTGCATTGCAATGTGGATCGCGATCTTCTTCAACTACTACGGGACCAAGGTATTCGCCTTCACGGTAGGACTTGGCGTCCTGTTCTATGATGCCGTCTGGATTATGGATAGAATAAGTAACAAACGAAAGGATAACTGACCCACATGAGCGAGCTTCTTTATGGCGAGCAGGGCTATGAAATCAGAAGGAATATGAACTCTAAGCGGGACGAACTCCGCAAGAAGCGTGATAATCTTGCTGCCGCGCTAGCGTCCGTTCAGGAACAGCTTGTTGCTGAAGAGAGTCTGAACATTCCGGCCGAACCGACTGGCAAGTTTGTTGCCTTCTCGAAGTGGTTCGGTCGTGAACACAAGGAGTACAATTACGCTGCGGTTAAGCGCACCAATAGCCGGGGCAACTCTCCGCTGTGGAGCATCAGCGGTAGGCAGAGTCTTGGTGTCGTCACCTGGGCTCAGCTGATGGACTTCGTTCAGCATGCAGAAGTTGATCGGCAGCGCGCGCTTGATAGCGTGAAGATTCTGAAGCCGAGCAAGCATCCGCTCAATCAGGTAGGGTAACTTCATCCATGGTTCAGGGACACAAGTCCCTGGGCTGTGGTGGAAGTTGAGATACAAGAGATAGGTTACTCCGCCCCTCATGGTCCGGGAGTTGACTATCAAAGAGACGATGACCAGGATTAAAGAGGTACGGTCAACGTCTCGTCTCAACTTCCTCCACAGTCGATCCCGCTCAGATAGGAAGAAAGGTTGGTGATATGAGCCGACGTAAAAAACGACTCTCTCAACTTGACCAGGAGACACGAGTCGCCCTTGCATACGATGCACTCCAGAAGATGTGCCCGAGCCTGACAGCTTATGCGCGCTCGTACACTAACAAGAAGACTGTCCGTGTGGTGCCCGGCAAAAACACGGAGACGGATGGCAAGACCATTTTCATTCGCCCCCCGCTCACCTTGGCGCATCAGCCGGAACATGACCGACGTATCTGCGGAATGCGCGGGACGGACGGCATCCAGCGGTGTGAGGCATGCGCTCTGCGGGAACGCATCATGACTCTTCTTCATCACGAGATTGCGCACATCTCGCACGGTAGCTTCATCCGGTATTCCAAGCGTAACCTTCTAGCCGATCCCTGGAACAAGGTTCGTAGCTTCCTCCCGATCTACGAGAACTCTTATCTCAACTTTGTGGATAGCAACACGGACAACGCAGAGAAGCGTGTCCACTCCCTGGTCGCCGCCAATGGTATTCACGATCACGTTTCTATGGTGCACTTGATGAATGAAGATCACCGGATCAACACGGCGAGCTATGTTCGTGAGCCTGCACTCTGGAAGCGTATGCATCTTCTGTCAGAAGAGATACTGTATAACGGCATCGAGATGGATGATGGCACCTTCGAAAAGTGGCAAGACATGGAGGATGACCGACAGATTCTTGCAGCCTCCCTGTTCTATATGGAAGGCTTTGACATTGAACCGGAGTTCTCCGAGAAGGTAGTGAACTGCATCTTCGATCCTCGAGTGAAGCGTATCCTGGATCAGACTGCCTATCACAAGTCCTCCATGGACACCCTTCTGGATGCAATTCAACTTGTGTCTCTGTTTCGGGAACATGACCTTCTAAACAAGCACACCAAGCCTCGTGATGAGATGACACCGGAAGAGTCGAAGGAACTGGATGAGTTCCTGAAGGCTCTGCGTGAAATCCTGAAGTCGTTGTTCGGTCACGGAGAAAAGCTCGGCGTAGGCGGGGATGACTGCGGTGAAGATGATCACGGTATGGGTCCGGGTGATCTTGAAGATCCATCCGACGAGACGGTTCGCAAGGTCATCGACGCCAAGAACTGGCTGGACAATATCCCTGGTCACTTCGGAGGCATCAACGTCTACCCGGTAGGCCAAGGACCTTCGTTCCGACCTGAGCGAGCGCAAGAGATTCCGAAGGCCAGTGAAGCCATCATCGGGAAGGCGGTAGCCAAGTCTCGTATTGCCTTGCAGATGAATGCGCGTGCCAAGCTACATCGTGACCAGAAGCACGGCAGGGTGGACGCTCGCAGCCTCGGAAAGCGTGCATGGAACGAGGGTGACGGCAGACTCTTTAAGACAAAGACGGTGCCAGACAAGCGTGACTACGAAGTCCTGATCGGCTTCGACATCTCGGGTAGTACTAGTTCGATTCCAAGCTACGACATGAATCCGCCAGTGACTCGACTTGAGATGTTGAAGTTCTCGGTGGCAGCGTTGGCGGATACGATGCACCGGCTTGGCGTGAAGTTCTCCATCTACGCGCACAACACCGGACACTCTTACGACGACACCAACGGATACACCTCCACGATGGACATCTACACCGTGAAGACGGTAGATGAAGTCTGGACACCGAAGGTGCGTGAGAGACTGTCGTCAATTGACAATGACGGGTCTAATCTTGACGGTAACACATTGCAGTTTTACCGCAAGCAGCTGGATAAGTCCCGAGCGTCCGATAAAATCTTGATGTACTTCACGGACGGCATGATGCCCGGTATGGCTAGCAGGGAAGAGTTGCCTATCCTTCAGCAGGAGATTGAGACCTGCCGTCGCAACGGGTATACGCTTCTCGGTGTCGGCGTATTCACGGACGCGCCTATCCGTCATGGCCTGCCCACCGTGCAGGTAAACGGGGAAGCTGATTACCCGGCGGTGATTGATCATCTCGCGAAACGGCTACAGAAAAAATAGGGGTTTGCGAAGGTGCGCCCCGGTCTGATACTCTGTATTCATTGGGCCGGGGTAACCGGGCACCGATTGAAGGCAGACCCACAGTAGGAGAATTCATTGTCTGATCAGGGTATTGGCCAGTATAAAGGTGATTTCGTAGAGATCGAACTTGCCTCGCATGCTGGCGAAGCGAAGGAATACCGAGTCGAGGAAGCCAACCTTGGCATGGTGATCCTCCGCGAGAAGGGGAAGTCCTCGCCCTTCCTGGCGAAGGAAGAAGACATCATCTCCTTCACTCCTCCGGCCCCCAAGCCTCCGGCCCCGCTGAAGGCCAAGCGGATCAAGCCGATTGAGTCGGAGAACGTCAAGCGTCACCTTGTAGACATGCATGCCTACCGGGTTGCTGACATCAACGGAATTTCCGAGGAAGAAGCTGTTCGGTTGCACGACAGCATCGACCATCAAGAACTGGACCTCGGGCACTTCCACGCTCTTTCCAAGCGAGAGCAGGCTATTGCAGAAGACGGTCCGTCGTCTGACGCCAATGAGTCTCAGAACGAGGAAGAGGAGTCGGAATCCCCGTTCTGAGGTTCGCGTTAAGCGCGCGCAAGTAAAGCGGTATCCTTGCAACGGATGCCGCTTTTACTTTCACGGAGACTAGTACTAGATAGGAGAAGATATTGAACCGAGCCGTATTCAAGATCACCTTGTTGGCTGTGCTCACTGCGGCATTGACGACAGCTTGTTACGACTACTCTCGTGTTTCGGATTTCTATGAAGAGTGTCACAGCCTGGGAGGTATGGTTCAAGAGACTGTGCCGGGTGGGCTCTTTAAGGATAGCCGAATCGACTGCATCGTGAACAACGAGATCGTTTATCTTGAGGGATATTACTGATGGGAACCCCGTCCGATAGAATCAAGGTGCGCGAGTACCGGAACATGAGCGAGACTGCGCGCGGAATCTTGGTGTGGCTAGAACACATGATGAACACGAAACGTTCCGTCATTGACAGCATCAAGGCGCAGGCTAGTGGGTACGCACCGAACGAACAGCTTTACCAGAACACCATTGACTCAGTGGTGCACGACTACGCCTCCTGGCCGCAGTCGAAGTATTACCTTGACGAGGTAAACGAGAGGATGTTTCAAGAGTGAGTAACGAGAAGCCCGATGAGGCCGTGCGCGATCTTGCAGCGCAGGTGGGCTTGACTGTGCAACCTGATCCGATTCCGAACGAGTCGCCATCCATGCACGACCTAGTGGCTGCCGACTTGCAGACCCGGAAGGAATTCGGACTCAGAAAGTACGGTACGATCTTGCAGGCAGGTAACGGGCGCAATCCACTGTTGGACGCCTACGATGAGGTTCTTGACCATGCAGTCTACATCAAGCAGGCGCTCATTGAGCGTGACGAGATGTTGGAACTTATTGGTTTCGCGCTCCGACTTCGGAAGGGATATCACCAGGAAGAGGAGTGGAGCTACTTCGACAGGAAGTCGGAGGAAATCTTGAACCGTTCACAGCTTTCGACTGAGCCGGACAATATGAGCGTGGCTCAGCGAATCCAGCAGAAGTACAGCGAGATCGGTCAGCAGGAACACGACGATGACGTATGGGACTTCGGTCCCCAGTAAGGAGAATGATGAACACCTACAAGGCTATCGTTACCGGCAAAGAAGGTAATTGGTATGTCGTGGAGATTCCACAGCTTGGCCGTGATGCAGTAACTCAGGCTATCCGGCTCGAGGAAGTAGAGGATGAGGCGATTGATTACATCGCAGTCACCTTAGATATTGAGCCCGGTTCGTTCAACGTGGAAGTAGAAGTAAGGAGCACAGATGTCAGCGAAAGCCTTTGATGTTCAGGAGAACATCCGCAAAGAGTTCGCACGTTCCGGTAGTGGCTCATGGCCCATTATCTTTTTGAATGAAGATGGTACCGCCTATGAATTCAAAGATGTAGTAACCGATGAAGAGAATGGATTCATCGTCGTCAAGCTCACCTGAACCAAGCGAAGACGAGCCCACCTACGGCTGCGGCTACGAGTGGGAACACACCTTGGTATTCGGCATATGTATCGAATGCGATGCCGAACTAATTGACCCAGAGGAGTACGTATGATCTTCATTGAGGCAAGTATTATCGACACCGAGCTGACCAATCAGAAGCCGGGCGTTACTTATCGCGAAGGCCGAATCGGCGACAGTCGCCGAAGGATTGCCGATACCCCGGCTAACATAGAGCGCGGCTTTACTCCGCACATCGAGCGCATCAGTCGTTCAACCGAGATTTTCTCCGTCAAGGTATCCGGTGAACACCTGAACGATACTATCGACAAGGCGATCCTGGTTCTGGAGGGAATGAAGAACCCGGACGTGATCACAACGACTGCGGTTTCTGCGAACCCGAATCGTGATCCCTTGCAGGACCATCTTCGCAAATCGTGAGCCGATTCATTTTCAAGCTGCGATATCGGATAGCTTGTCGATTGTTTACCATCGGAAACAATCTGGTCATCGCAGCAAGAAGGGTCCATCCAGACTATGACCGATGACCACGGCTGGCCGGAAATCTATCCGCGAGAACATAGCAACCTGATCTCCAAAGAAGAGCAGGAGAAGTACCCGTGGATTTTCAAGTGTGGAGCAAAGGGTTGCCACTGGACTACCGCTCACCAGACAAAAGAAAAAGCACAAGCTACTAAAGAAAAGCATACTTGCGGACAGGAGTTGCGGCAGATGCCACGGTCTAATGGAGAAGATCTCCATACGGGATACCAAGGAAAGTCGATTGTTGAACGAATCTGGGAACACCTTGACGAGGCAACCAAAGTCGTCATGGAGTCGGTCGCAGACAAGAAGGCGGGTACCCCCTTCGATGAGGACAAGGAGAAGGCATTCAACGAGGCTCGCGGTAACGCGCGAGGACTTGCCATTGCTATCTTTGAGTATGCGCACGGCACCGGATTCTTCGATAGCTCGACTGATGTGGCGACTTTGGCTGTCGCTCGGTACAAGGCAAAGGTCAAGGGCGAGGAACCTCCTCAAACACCCGGCCTTAACGGGTTCAACCCGCACCTCGATGCGGAGCGAAACCGTATCCGCACGCGGGAGAAGGCGGAAAGCGCTCAACGCACGAGCGCTCCGGCGGACACCGTAAGTTCTACCTCCGGCCCGGAGATCAAGAACAAGCGAGGCAAGGCATTGTCTGAGACGGACATCGAGGCAATCAAGAAGGGGCTCGGTGCCAACCTTCCGCATGCATCGCTGGCCAACGTGTACAAGATCACGGAGGATCAGGTCAAACAGATTGCCGATCTGATCGCGTCAAGTTAGCGCTTGACAAATTGCCCGTGGTCTAGTACTATGGATAGGAGAGCGTAACCGGATGGCTAGCGACCCGTGCATGTTTTGCGGCGACCAGCCCTGTACATGCGCAGGCAAGAAGAAGTCCGGTCTCACGCGCAAACCTCTGAGCAAGAAGGAGCCGGTAGAAAAGCCGAAGGCCGAGGTTAAACCTCGGCCCAAGCCTCGGCCTAAACCGGCTCCCTCTAAGCTCTCACGGGAGCGCTCAATAGACCCAGACTTGGAGCAGTTCCTACGAACGCTCGACTACTTGGATATGCTACACCCCGATGAGAAGGCAAAGTATGCCGCTCACCTTAAAATTAATCCCACAACTGGCAAACTCGTTAGAGAAGATGAGAGAGGGGGTGAAGATGGTGCTGGAAATGCACCAGGAGAGCATTAGAGAAGGCAGGCTTTCCATGGCTGCCATGCTTGTTGGATATGAAAGTTCCGATGTTCGGCATTTTCATAGAAACAATGGCGAGATGCTGTTCGAAGATGAGACCACCAAAAAAATGGGCGCACGGGTTGCCTGGCGAACCTTTCCTAGCGACTCCACACACAGTGGCTTCCGGGAGGCTGGCAATAACTTTGGTGGCGTAGGTATTGCCACCGATAAGCCTAACTTTCTAGACTTCAAGAAATGGTCGAATGATCACTACGAGATGATGAGCCGCAATATCGACTCGATGCTCTTGGCGTGGCATGATCCAGTCTTGATGTGGGTGCCCATTGTTCCGAGCCAAGACATTTGGATATCGGCAATGAGTGCAACCGATGAAGATAGATATTTGAGTGACACTCGGGAATTCATCATTGATACTCCGATAAGTAACATTAATAGGGATGAGTATGGATGGAGCGTAGGCGCTCTTGATTTCCCATTCTCCTTGTTTATGATTCGATCCCAAATCATTTCCTGGTGGCAGGCGTACCGCGATGATCCGTGCAAGTTCTATAATCACTGCCACGTGTGTAAAGAAGAAGCGGAACACAAGCAAGGTTTTGCAGATAAGTGGGCGATCTCATTCACAGGCAAGTGCAATACTTGCGAGACTGTAGAGGCGAGTTTATCGGCAGCAATCCCGGATTCCTGGTAAGGAGAAATCATGAAGGCAGCAAGGTCTGACATCGACTACCGGTGCAGTGGTTGCGGTAAGTTCACGGACCGGGAACTACTAACGGTACGCAAAGTTTCGTTCATGGAGATGGGCGAAAAGGCTAAGACTCTTCGGGCACGAACTGAGCATTGGCTGTGCCCGGACTGTGTAAAGAAAGATCCAGTATATAACCTTCCCCAAGGTTATTCACCCGGAAGGGATTAAGAGTGGGACCCAGAGGCGCGCGACGCAAGACTCCATTTGGCAAGTGGAGTGAGACCTGTCGAGTCAACTTGGACATTGAGGCGGGCCTGCGTGCTGCAATATACATTGTCCCCGAAGAGATGAAAGAACAAAGGTTGATCGGTGAACCGGGACCGGACGTGTTCTTGGGTTTCACATCCCCTCGAGATGGGGTGAACATTAACCTTAGCAAACTGACCCACGATGAGCTAACGGCTCTCAAAGAAGTAACAGACATGGCCTTCGCAAATGCTCAGCAGGTCGTACTTCAGAGAGATGCGAACGCAAAGGAGGCATTACAGAATGGCGACGACTCTTACGTCCGCATCTATCGAAGAGTTCCGGAAATCATTATCCGTGAAGGGGAGAAGTTCAAACACTATCCGCTCGTACGTCGCGGACTTGACTGGTCTACTCGAGTGGCTTCAAAGTACAACACCAGACTTTTCAAGTTTCGAGGAACTGACGAGCCTGTATTTGAACTCCATCCGCACGAAGTCAAGCCCGGCGACGACCAGCAGGAAGATAGCGACGTTTCGCAGTTTCGCCAAGTACCACGGTGAAGCTATTCTAACTGAATACTCGGCACCGAAGCCGGGCAAGCGTTATCCGCATCCCCTTCCCGAAGGGATCAATGCGGTGGACCGGATGTTGGATCGAGCGAGCACCGACGAAGAACGAGCAATCGTTGTTCTGTGCGGTCTTCTCTCGCTCCGCATTTCCGAGGCAAGGGAGGTTCGTCCCAGTCACTTTGATCTGAGTGTGCCGGGAAATCCCGTACTGAAGGTGCGAGGCAAGGGCGATAAGACTCGAACGATTCCGGTAGCACCAAGAGCATGGTCTATCCTTCAGCCGATCTACGTGTCATCATTGCTCCACGACCTGAAGTTCGTCCTGTTGTCCGACAGCGGGGCACGTAGGGCCTGGAAACGGCTAGGCAGGCTGGCGGAATTGGGGCGTCCCACCTCGAGCCACGACGGCCGAGCAACGGTCGCCACTCACATGGCGAAGAACGGTGTGGACATCCGAACCATTCAAGAGATCCTTGGGCACTCTTCTCTGGAGACCACGCAGGTGTACGTTGGCGTGTCCATGGGCGATATGAAGAGAGCGTTGGATATCTAATGGAAGACCTGGAGAAGCTGAGACAAGAATACCGCCAAGCGGAAATCTGCTGGCAGTTCAGTTGTCAAGAGTTGTTGTGCGGGGCGCTCAATTCGGCAGCTGAAGATTACATCAAAGCTCTCGAGGCCGAAGTCAAAAAGCTAAACGAGGATGCGGCGCAGTAAAAGACCCACAGGAGGTAAACATGGCAAAAGTAACTTTACCCAACGGCATCGTGATCGAGGCCGACCAGGTGCACGTAGAGGAAGACGGCACCGTGACCCTTCAGGATATCAAGACCGAGACGTATCGAAACAGTACGCCGGTCGCCGAGTCTGTCAAGCCGATCACCGCAAACGAGGCGATTAAGAGCATCGTTAACAGCCTCTCTCGCAAGCAGTGGGAGACTTACATGGCACTCAAGGAAATGGGCGGGACGGTCAGTGTTACCGCACTTGCTGGCGCTCTTGATATCGACAATCACGTAGCAGGCGGTCGGGCAAGGTGGCTCGTTAAGCAGGGAGTTGCCGAGTGCGTCGAGCGTGGAAAGTATAGGGCTCTGGGCTGATGGCAAAGAAGAAGCCTCAGCCCCGGTGCCCATCCTGCGGTGCATTCTGTAAGCCGATGTGGCTAAAGGATGGGCTCGGTACTGATCCCAATTGGCAGTGTAAAAACTGCGGCGATAAAACTTAGATAGGAGAGACCCACATGATGCAACCTTCGATTTGTAACTCTTGTGGTCAGCCCGTCATTTGGGTGACCCGTAAAGACAATGGCCGGTGGAGCCGACCTCTTGACTCGTTCTCTGCCATCAATGGCTTCGTCGTGGTAGACGGAGAAGTACATGTTGGTACGATCTATCAACCACACTCTTGCTCGCCGAACGATGTAAACCGGTTGATCAATCAGAAGCGCATGGAAGATGCGGCGCAGGCTGATCTGAACCCGGAACATGTTCCTTCCGTGTACTCTCGCACCGACATCATGACCATGCGGGACGACGCCAAGGCGCTGGTTGATAAAGAGTTCGACGCTATAGAAGCTGAGTTCGGAGTCAAGCAGGATCAGCGTTGGATGAATCCCGAAACGGTTCGACGACGCCTTGAGGTGCAGCGTGATAGGCACCAGGAAGTCGCCGATGCGCGACGCTGCCCGTACTGCAAAGCCAAAAGGGGTGAGCGGTGCTGGAATGTGACCAAGAAGCTCAAGGGCGAAGATGTTCACGCGATGAACCCGCACCAGGAGCGCGACCCGGAACGTGACAAAACCTTGGACAGGAAGTCGCCTTTCTAATGGCAACGAGTAAAGCAGGGAAACCGCTTGAGGGCCGGGTAATCGTCCCGGTCTTCGAGCAGAAGGATATCCTAGCTTCTCTCCCGTGGGTGGCGTCGCTTCCGCACGGTTATCCGCATATCTGCGAAGGCTATACCTGGGGAAGCAAGAAACCTTGCAAGGGTAAAGCTCGCTGGATATACGTTTACGAAAACAAAGAAGTCGCTTATCTATGCAGCGTCCATGCTGATAAGCTCGGCGTCCACAAGGAAGGGGCAGAGGTACTTAGGTATTACAGATGGCTCAAGAAGCATTATCAGGATATTGAACAGCTGAATAAGTAGGTGGTAATTGTCCAAGTACATAACGGGATTCTGCGGTAACGGGTTTTGCGAAGGCACCAAGCCTAAGTCGCCCAGCGGCAAGCCCATCAAGGTCTGTTCGTTCGTTGACGTATGCAACTGTGATTGCCACAAGAAAATCTCGAGCATGTTCGAGATGACAAACACTGAGCGTATCGTTATGCAGAATCCTGACTATGTGCCTTATGATTCAGGCATCATGGATTTCTTGGCAACGATGCAGGACATCTCAGCAGATGTACTCGACAGCGCCAAGAAATCACTGGCGGAAGAGAAGCCCGTCGTCACTGTTGACGGCTCGATTATGACCGGCTTGGCTCGATCTGGTAGAAACTTCGAGCCGACCAAACGTGGTCGAGCAGCCGGTCAACTAGAGGACGAGGTACGTGATATTTGCAACAGATTCTTGCAACGGGAGTTCCCCGAGCAGGAAATCTGTACCCCCAAGTTCATTGCATACAAGATCGCTGAAGAGTCGGGTGAGGTCAAGACTCCTTCGGTTGGAGCGATCGGTGCTGTATTTGATCGTTGGGCAAAAATTGGATTCGCGACGATAGACAAGAATCCAGTTCGTTTTACAACCTTCACTGTGGCTGGATTGACCCGAGGACTTGAAGCCCTCAAAGAGGAAGCCAAGGCCAATGGTCCCACCCGAAGGGCGCGTCTATCAAGGTAGTACTAGACAGTGTGGCAAGTCTCTGGTATCCTGTAGTTGCTGTTCCTACTGGAATGGCATGCCTCCTGTGGGTCAGGATGCAGACAGGGGCCGGAGACTTGCCACTCCGGCCCCTGTTCCTATGTTGAGGTAAGAATGCCCCCGGAAATCCCTGACCTACGCGACGACATGCATAAGACTTACCTGCAATTGCCGGTCAAGAGCTTCATGTATACCCCGGATCAGATTGCAACTATGCTCGCGATCACGGAAAGACACCTAAGCAGGCATCTCCTGTACTACGTGGGCCGAATGAAGCGACCCAAGACCCAGGAAGACTTGGTGGCATTTAACATCGCCCGAGTCAATGAAGATCCTATCTGGCGTATCCCCGAGGAAGAACTTCTACGCTGGCTTAAATGGAAGCGTATCCGGGTTGAAGCGCCACGCAAGCTAAAGGGCGGCTCGGCAACACCCCGATCCAAGACCGTTCCACGCGCCCGATAATATTTTGCTGGCCCCACTGAGTTGACATGTTGCGATACGTTGCGATACGTTGATCTCACCGAAACGGAGGCAACCAATGGAACTCGAAGAGTTCACTAAACCAATCGACTTGAAGATAAACCATAAACAAGCAACGTTCGACTTGTCAGATGAATCGCATCCCTATCACCTAGAATCCAGCTTCAGCGCAATCATTATCGCAGGCGTCAAGCAGCGGTTGATGTGGCCGCCTTATGATTCTGATCCGAACGCTCGCCGCTCTCCACTCTGCAAGTCCAACGATAACGTTACCGGTTATCCGCAGCGAGACTTTCCGTGGGAAGATGAGAGAGCCAAAGTAGTTGAGCCGAAGATGAGTGGTCGGTTAAGTTGTTCAGAGTGCGAGTTCAAGGATGATCCGCAGCACTGGAAGAATCAAGGCAAACCAGTCTGCGAGTCGGGATACAAGCTCGTCCTGCTAGACGCCGAGGATCGGCTGATCATCTTCAACGCAATGAACATGGCCGCTAAGCGAGTGATTGCACACTACGGTGAGTGGTTCAAGAATAACAAACTCCCAACCTTCTGCTACGTTACCAAGTTCGAGCTGCACGGTGTGAAGAAGTCCGCCAATCGCTACGCCGACCTTGAGTTGACTAAACAAGAGCAGACTAACCGGAACCTCTGGGTTCCCAAATATCTTCCACTTCATGACGAGTGGAAAGCGGTACTCGAAGTACCGCCGAGTCCGATCGGTGGTCGTCAGACTGTCGATCTTCCCGTGCTCTAATTTGAACACGGTCAACAGAAACAAGAAACAAGAAACAGAGGCACAATGTCTTTCGATCTCGAAGAGTACGTCCCCGAAACCGTGGGCGAGGGCGATAAGCTCAAGCCCTCCGATGTGGTTGATCATCCGCTGATCATCCGCGTTCTGGATTTCAAGCAGAACTTGACGACCAAGTTCAGCCCGAACGGTGACGGTCAAGCCGTTGTCGTGGACGTATTCGACATGTCGGACGAGACCACGCACCTTGGTGTGATGTGGTTCAACGCCGCCATTCGCGACAACCTGATGAACAAAGTCGGCAAGAGCATGGCCGTGAAGCTGGTTTATCAGGAGGCAAAGAAGGGCGGCAATAAGTACATCGTGCCGTCCGGCCTGGAAGGTGCAGACCTCGATGCAGCTAAGGCTTGGGCAAAGGCCAAGCCGCGTCTGTTCGAGGAGGCTCGGGAAGAGCGGGAGATGGGCGAGTACCAGTCTTCCACTCCGAATCCGGGTGAGCAGCAGTCGGCATTCAAGGTCGAGAAGGAAGAGTCGAAACCGGCTGCCTCCTCTTCGGCGCGGATGCCGGGATCGGCTAGCAAGCCCGCTCAGACACCGGCACCGACCGAACTTCCCGATGCCACGGACGACAATGAAGAGCCTCCGTTCTGAGTCTTCAGTAAGTTCGGCCCACAGGTAACATGATAGACGGAGCCGGTACCCAGCGTACCGGCTCCGTCTTCTTGAAGAAAGGATTAGGTTATATGTCTGAATTCACCGAGCATATGAAAGAAGTTATGGCATTCAATCGGGAACAGATGGACAGGGCAAGTCAGCACGGCGAAGAGCTGAAGACTCGCATCACAAACTTCATCGACTCCCTTGACGCAGACGATCTTCTCACTCTGCGTGATATCGTCACTAATTCCACCAATGAGTGCGTCGGACACGAGATCGAAGGCATCATCACCGGATGCCTTGTTTATAAGCACCGTCGCAGCTGGAGCGGAGAAACCTCTCCACTGGAAGGGATGACAGCTTCCGCTTCCATTGAGAAGCAGGTCGCCAGCCAGGAGGAAGAGCGTGCGGCCAACATGGTTCGCTACGGCCTGATTCCCGAAGGCGACTACTTCGCCTGCGCCAACTGCGGCCAGTTCTACATTTCCCTGGAAGATCGCATGCTTCGCGAGCCGGGCGTTAAGGGTTGCAAGGGATGCCAGGAAAAAGCTAAGTTTGGATGAGCAATGGGTACCATCGTAGCTACCTTGTTTGCAATTATAATCCTGATAGGTAATGGCCTGTTCTGGGCCTTTATTCTTCGATATCATTAGGGGGTGCGCCTTGAGCCTTCATAATCGAAAGTCTCTCGAACCGTATATCAGAGATGATGTAACCTTCTATGAGCATCAGGTTGAAGGTGTACGCCGCATGTGGAATATGCGGTCATTTCTGCTGGCCGATGATATGGGGCTCGGCAAGTCCATTCAGACACTTACGGTGTTTGCTATCCACTGTCAGCAGATGAAAAAGAAATACGACCAGGATAGCAAGATGCTGGTCGTATGTCCTCCGACCCTGAAAGATAACTGGGTCGACGAGATCGAGAAGTTCACACGATTCAAGTATGTGAAGCTACACGGCACCCCAGCTCTTCGTGAAGCTCAGATCGGTGAGTTTGCCGAAATGCATGGTTGCAAGATTCTAATTGTCAACTACGAGCAGGTGAACCGTCACCTTGCTCAGCTGAACGCTCTGGACTTTGATTGCCTGGCTGCCGATGAGGCGCACAAGCTAAAGAATCCAGACTCCCAGCGAACCAAAGCCTTCCAGAAGCTACGCATCGAGCGTAACTTTATCCTCACGGGCTCGCCACTGCTGAACAATGCGCACGAGTTATATACCATTCTTGATCGCATTCAACCTAAGCAGTGGGGAAGCTACTGGGGTTTCAAGCAAGAGTTCTGCGTGATGGGCGGGTACAAGAACAAGGCTGTGATCGGAGTTAAAAACGAACACAAACTTGTCAGCGCCCTCCAGCATGTGATGATCCGGCGTTTGAAGTCTGAAGTATTGGACCTGCCAGAAGTTCAGATCATCCCACGAATTGTTGATCTGACACCTTTGCAGAGGAAATTGTACGACCAGGCAGTAGGAGAACTTAAGCTCGACCTCGGTAATTCAGAGATGGAGCTTGATAACCCGGCTACCAAGTTCCTCCGGCTCAAGCAGATTTGCGGAACAACCGCGAGCCTTCTTGAATCTGGAGAGGATAGTTCGGCCAAGCTTGATCTGGCTATTGAAGATGCAGAAGAGATTGTAGCCAAGGGTAACAAACTTGTAGTCTTCACTCAGTTCCGCTCGGTGCATGCCGCATACGTGCAACGTGCCAAGGTTCTCGACGTTCCGATCTACGAACTTCACGGAGACGTGCCGGGTAGTGAGCGGCAGGGAATCGTCAAAGACTGGGGAAACGTACAAGGTCCGGCTATTATCGTCTGCATGCTTCAGGTGGCCGGTATCGGTCTGAACATGACGGCTGCAAGGTATTGCCAGTTCATCGACAAGGACTTCGTTCCGGCGCTGAATCAACAGGCTATTGACCGATTGAACCGAATCGGCGCGAGCAAGACTCAGGCTATTCAGGTGCTCGAATACCGAGCGCGCGGCACTGTTGAGACGCGAGTGGAAAGCATCCTGAAGACGAAGAAGAATATCTTCGAGTCTATCGTGGAGCAGAAAGAATTCCAGAAGCGGATCGCTCGCGAGATCATGACCGACATCAAGGCTGCGATGGCGAGGGTCAAATGAGTGACATGCTAGAGGTCGAGAAGGTTGGTGAGATACTTAATCTATCAGAATGGACGGTGAGGAAGTGGTGCAGGGATGGAAAACTTGAGGGAGCGAAACGATTCGGCCGAAAGTGGCTCATCCCTCGCTCAGCTCTTGAAGCAGCTGGGAAGAGACCGACTGCGTAAGTTGCACCTAGAACATGAGCTTGATCAGATGCTATCTGCTAGTAATATCGTGCTTAAATCTGATTACAGCCGCGTCCGCCAGGGGCTTCAAAAAGTAAACCAGCGAATAAGACAAACGGAACAGGAGCTGAAAGTAATGACTGCAAAACCACCTTTCGAAGGTTTCATTCTGCTAGACATCGAGACCACCGGCATTGACGAGAAGGTCGGTTATATACTCGAGCTGGGAATGGGACACTTCGATCTCGACTTCAATCTGCTGGATGTGTTCACTACTCTTGTGATCACATCCGAGACCATGGAGTTCATCGAAGACGCCTGGAACAAGAACGACGTTGCCTATCAGATGCATGATAAGTCTGGCCTGCTCGGGGAGATTGACTCACTTCATAAGAGTGACCTCAGCGAGTTGCATCCTGATATGGTAATGGACCGATCTACCGAGTGGCTTCGGTCGGTCGGCGTCCACAGTGAGGACAAGCAGCCCTGGACCGGTAGCTCGGTGCACTTCGATAAGACTTGGATGGGCCTGCACTTCCCGGCGATTGCTGAGAACTACTTCACGTATCGCACCATTGACGCCTCGGGTATTCGGGAGCTGGTACGCAAGCGTCGACCGGACATTGCCGAGCTGGTGGACCATGATACTAAGGATGCCCGCAAGGAGCATCGGGTTCTTCCGGATATACTTGACACTGCCGACCTGTTCATTGCACTCAAGAAGCATGGAGCTATTCTGTAGATGAGTACAGCCGTAACTTTCGAGACAGCCTCTCTTGCCGATACGCTCCGGAAGGCTGCGAGAATCGCCCCACTGAAGGGACAAGAGTTTGAGCGTTACGCTGGATTCTATTTGGAAGTGCGCAACGACGACGAAGACGCTCATGTAGTCTTGAGGGCTGCAAACGGTGACATCTTCTATATGGAGCGCATCAACGTGCTTGATATTGAAGGTGAGAACGTAGATTGGCGCGTACCAAGTGCCGTCACTGCCGGAGTGGTCGGCGCGCTTCCGATCGGCTCAGGGAAGACGTGCGTATTCAAACAGGAAGAGGGGCGGATCAGGATCACCTCGGGCCGGACGAAGGCTTCGGTTCGCCTCCTGGACGATCAGTACTTTCCCGAATGGGATGTCTTCGATTCGGAGGAACTGGAACTTGTCCATGGGTTCGGGGAAAAGCTTGATCGCATCGCCTGGGCTGTGGACAAGAAGCAGGCCATGTCCACAAGTGCGGTATACATCGACGGAGAGCAAGTAGTCGGTACCGACGGTAACAGACTTGCAGCGGTACCATTGAAGATGCCTACAGGTGAAGAACCTTATATTCTGGTTCAGATGGCCGTACTTGCTCCGATCATCTCGCAGGTTGTCGAGACCAAGGTTGGAGTCATTGACGGTTATCTCTGCTTGCAGCCGAACGATTACACTCAGATCAAGTGCCTCATTCTCGGGCTCACTTATCCACCCGTTCATCGGGTAATGAACGTTGAGCCAGAAGAGGCGATCCTCTTCAATCGTGAGGCAGCCACCGAGATTATCAATCGGATCATGCCTGTGATATCGTCCGATCGACAAGCCGATCTGTACGTGACCATCGGTAATGGTGAGATGGAATTCTTCACCGAGGACGACCAGAAGATCAACAGTATCATTGATGTGATCGAGCTTCCCGGTCAATGTCCGCACGAACCAATCAAGTATAGGTTCGGACCCGACAACTTTGTTCAGGCCATTACAAAGTCACCAGGCACCATGGTGACAATGAACTATGATCCAGAAAAGCCGAAGCAGCTTATCCGGTTCGACGGCCAGGAGGAGTATCGGTGCTGGATCAATCCAAGGGTAATGGGTCAGATCGACCCTCAGCAGAAGGGGAATAATTGAAACTCTACCTTAGTGGCCCGATGACAGGTCGACCGAATTTCAACTACGATACCTTCAACGAGGTGGCGGAAGAACTTCGGCAGAGATTCCACCAGGTTATCAATCCGGCTGAAATCGAGTTTCCTGACCCCGGTTTGAATAAGAACTCTACGGAAACATGGGCTCATTACTTGAGTCACGCAATCAGGGTTATGCTGGACTGTAGCATCATCGTATTGCTGCCTGAGTGGGAAACAAGTAGGGGAGCGGTTGTAGAGGTCAACCTTGCAGACGTGTTGAACTACCACGTCTTCGAACTTGACATGGATACATACCAGTTCAAGCCTACAAAGTATGGCAATCAGGATTACACCAAGGTGGAGATGTGAGTCTTATAGTTTGCTTTGTCCTCGGCATCATGATTGGAATGGCCGTAGGTGCTGCACTCTGGAAAGAGTGGTGAACGTAAATAACTACGAGGTATACGCCTTGCCGCTTAACCCTGAACCTTGGGCGGTTGGGCATATCTCCGTAGTTCGACGGGGCGGCGTATACAAGCCGATGGTGGCTCCGGAACTCACCTTGCAGACATATCAGAATGCAGTCAGGGACGAGCTGACCCTACAAGGTGCCGAGCTACTGCCGGGAGATTACAGTTTGTATTTCTCCTTCTCTAGGCAACTAGCTAAGTATAAAGCTTCTGCCAAACAAACTTCGACCCGTAACGCATCCGACGCCACGAACATGCAGAAGGCCACGGAGGATGCCATACAGGGGGTCCTGATCGGCAATGACCGGGACGTGGTTCGGGTTGGATCGGTCATTGTGGACCAGGGTCCTTCCGTGACCCCGTTCGTGATTATTGAGATCAAGTACGGACTTATAGAAGATGACTCGTCCAAGATGGATGATATTCCCAGGGGGGAACTCATTGACAATGCTATTGATGAAATGATCGAGACGCAGAGGATGCGCGAAGAGTCGCGTAACAGAAAGGATATCTGGAACTTCTAATGACTATCGAGAATCAGATCAGCGACGAAGAGCGTATTGCCCGCATGAACGACAAGCCACTCGAAGGCATGGAAATGTTCATGAACCGGGTCTTCTTGACTGCTGAGCGCGGCGGCTGGCACAAAGATGAGACGTTCGGTGACAAGATTTCTCTGATGCACAGCGAGCTGAGCGAGGCTCTTGAGGAGTACCGCGACGGCCGAGCTTACGACGAGATTTACTACTCATACAAGGATGAGCACGGTGCGAAGGTTTCGACTAACGAGATGTACCGTGAAGTCAATGGCGAAATGGTGATGAATAAGCCGGAAGGTATCGCGGTCGAACTTGCCGACGCCATCATCCGCATCATGGACTGGTCGGCGTGGAAGAAGTCTCCTCTTCTGGAGGCGCTCTTTATCAAAGCTGAGTACAACGAGACCCGCTCCTATCGTCACGGGGGCAAGGTGATCTGATGTTCTCCTTTATTCTGACCGTGGCAGTTTTTGCTATCGTTGCTTACGCGATCTACACCAGTTACTTTGGAGAGGTCAAAGGAGATCACGTCAGCGGAATAAATGCTATGATCTTCGTGGAAAATGATCTAGCAGCCAAAAAAATTCTGGATGACCAGAAGAAGGCTTCGATCAAGCGCACGTTCGCCGAAGCCGCTGCATAAGGAGTCACAATGGCTACTGGTTTAGGGGTCCCAGGTCCCGACAGAATCGTGATTGCCGTACCGGGAACTTCGGAAACCGGACCGCACGCCGATCCGCACGTCGAAATTGGTATGCTTGGAGAAGCTACCAAGCAGCTAACCAATCAGCTTTTCGAGAAGCACTTTCTCCCGTACGACGCTCTCTACGGACAGGGGACTTCTTACCGGCAGTCTCGTGACTATGCAATCGAGAAGCTGACTTCACTCATGCTGAACTACGGTGGTACCGAGATTTATCTTCTCGGATACAGTCAAGGTGCCGCCGTGGTAACGCTCGCGGTCAAGCGCATGATCAAAGCTGTACTGGCCGAGGATGCGCGTGCCAAGGATTACCGTGGTGTACTGGATCGGATCAAGGGTATCTACTTGATCGCGAATCCGCATCGCCAGCCAGGGATGATCTACGGCGCAGACCCCGGCGGCGAAGGCATCTCCTTCTCCCCGGAAGACGGATGGTGGGGGGAGATGAAGAATCTTGTGATGGAGATCGGCGCACCCGGTGACATTATCAGTTCTTCCGATCCAAATACAACCTTCCTGAAGCGCCTGCCGCTGTATACCATCGACATGAACTGGGCGAACACCATCGGATGGGCTAAGAGCATATATGATGTGATGACCCACACGAATCCGTTCACCTTGTATCCTGAGCTGCGCAAGGAGTTCGGATTCTTTACATACCTCGCTCGGTACTGGAATACAGCTCGTGCCTTGAAAAACTACATCAAGACCAACGTGCATGTGAAGTATGTGACGTACTATCCGTACGAAGGTCAGAGTTGCATGCGAGCAATCGCTAACGATATCATCCAGAAGGCGGTTATGTAAGTGCCTCCTATTGACCCACTACAGGAGTTCTTGAAAAATGTACAGGCATTCGCAGACAGAGAATGGCCTAACCACCGTGACAACCTTCGAAGCGTACTACCCGGAGTTGCCATACCGGATCGCATCCTGGTTCCTGGACTTGTTCCAGAAGGTGCCCCTCCCGGATATATTCCAAACAAAGGCGAAGAGCTTCTTGGAAAAGCGGCTTCAAAGCGGGGACTCCCGTACCAGTGGGGCGGCGTTGGTAATCCGTCGTTCGACTGCTCCGGGCTTACCCAGTGGGCTGCTCGCGAAGTGGGTATCAGTATCGGGCGGACTACGTACCAGCAAATATCGGACGGAGTTGAAGTTGGTTTTGGAGAAGTCCAGGCAGGAGATTTAGTCTTCTCCCGCTTCTCTGCTCCAAACGTTCCGGAGCACGTAAGTATATGGGCCGGAAACGGCAAGGTTTTCGAGGCTGGTGACCCACTTGGGTATTATGACTGGGGTAATCGCGGAACAGTCCGAGTCAGACGAATCGTCTGATTGTTTCTGCGGTAAGTGTCGAACCTGTAGGGCTGCACTTCGTGAGGAGGCAGCCCTACAGCGGGCAGAGAAACCGAAGGAACTGCATCCATTTGCAGCGAAGATCCTTCGAGGCGAGCCTCTGTTTGAGGACAGTAAGCCGGAGCCGAGAAAGACAACGACTCCGAGGAAAGTGTCCCAACGCAAGCGGGTACCAAAGGGGCAGGGAAAGGGTCGAGGAACCCTTAACGCAGAATCCCGGCAGCGTATGCTTGCTAAGCGTATCCGTAAAGATGGTAAATGGTTTCACCCTGATGCGCCACATGGCGAGATTAAGGGATGTTCTTATTACCAATGTTACTGTGAACTCTGTTACACTGCTTACAAGAACTACAGGGCAAGTAATTACCCCAGACCGGTTCGCATCACAAAGAAACATGAGCTGACATGGGGAGTTAAATTACCCGAGGTTAAATTTCCGAAGCAGACAACTAAGCGCGCACCGAAAATGCGTAACGCTATACCGCCAAAGGTAAAACGAGTTCGATTGCCCGAGGTTAAATTTCCGAAGCAGACAACTAAGCGCGCACCGGAAATACGTAAAGCTAGACCTCCAAAGGTAAAACGAGTTCGATTACCCGAAGTTAAATTCAAACCTCCACGCCCGGAAAACTGGCATCGTCGCGATGCTTACGTATACAAGTTGACTCCGGAAGAAAATGAGGCTAGAATAGCTCGGAACAAGCGAACTACGCGAGACAGACTGCTCGCCGAACGTGTAGAGATTGACGGTCGAAAGGTTCACCCCAGAGCAACCCACGGAACAGTGAAGGGTGCTCGCTACTACTGTTGCATGTGTATTCCTTGCAATAAGGCGTGGTACCAGTATAGGAAAACTCTGAGAAAGAAGAAGTAGGTATGCACGATATTTGGCACGGCAAATCGGAGGAACTGTGCGCCGTGCTGCCTTACGAATCCGTAAACTGCATCATCACCGACCCACCCTTTGGCGTTGATGATAAATCCAATCAGGCTGTTACCGCCGCAGGCAAAGCCCATGCACGTAAGATTGCCAACGATAAAACTCCAGAAGAAGCTATTGCAGTCTTCGATCAGGTGATGGATGTACTCCTTCCCCGGACTACCGAAAACTCGGACATGTACGTCTTCTCCTCGTGGTCGGTGATGGACTCTTGGATTCCGGCAATCAAAGCCTTAGACAGGCACGGATTCATGTACAAGAAGATGCTGATCTGGAAGAAGAACGGATCGAGCATGGGCGACCTTAACGGATGGGGTACCAGCTACGAGGTTATCTATTTCCTGAAGAAGGGAAACCGGGAGCGTACCGACAAGCGCCGACCAGGGGTCATAGACTTCCCGCAGATTCCCGCTGGACATCTTGTCCATCCTCACGAGAAGCCGGAAGGCTTGTTGGAAATTCTTCTCCGGCACTCTACGTCCGAGGGCGACCTGGTTGTCGATCCCTTCGGTGGCTCAGGCAGTCTCGTTCGCGCGGCAAGAAACATCGGACGAGATGCTATTGCTATTGAACTTGACGAGGAGAATTACCGGAGAGCCGTTCGAGGTCTCGAGCAGTCCGATAGTCTGTTCGCCGCCGGATAGCATTCTGTAGCGCTGGCGTGATATCGTTATGCTTGACCTGTCTCTTCGTAGACAGAGAAGACGTATCACGCCAGCGTGTGACCCACAGGAGGAACTTATGTCACAGGCTAATCAGCCTCAGCCGGTGGTGCTCTTTCAGCCGCCGAGTAATCCAAGCGAACGTCAGTTCATGGACTTTCGCCCAATGCCGATTCCCGAGAAGGAGGAGACGGATGCGGACCCAAAAGCCTTGTCTGCACCGGAATCTGCTCCCTCCTCGCCAAGCGTTCCGGAACAAGTATCACCCCCTGTGAGCCCGGTTCCAAGTGTGCCTGCGGTGAAGGCCAGTACCCAGCCCAAGGTAGACGGGAACTCTACGCAGACTTCCTAGAGGAAAAAGAGGAGTGGATGAAGTTGGCGCTCTGCGCCTATCATCCTAATCCCGATATCTTCCATGCAGAAAAAGGCGGCATGAAGGCAAGGATGGAAGCCTTATCTGTCTGCATGCGATGCCCGGTGATGATCCAATGCAAAGAGTACAGCGAGCGCATTGGATCGGATACTGGCATATGGGGCGGGGAACTTTACACACGCGAAACGAATAAACAAAAGAAGAACAACTGATCCACAAGGAGTGTACGAAATGCCGTACTTCAAAGTCCCTGTCCGTATGAGCGTTGTCGGCTACCGCTACGTGGAGGCCGATGACAAAGAGGAGTCGCAACTTAAGGCGATTGACGGATGCGACAATACCCTTCCAGCGATGCGAGACTGGGAGGAGGATGGGGACGCCGAGGCCGCTGATCTTGATGAGATCGAAGAGATTGACTTCGATACCTACGAAGAGAACTCGTCGGATATCTGAGCCATGGCGAAATTCAAAGTCACAGTTGAGTACGAGGTAGAAGAGAAGAATGCTACCGAAGCTGCCATGCTCTTTGTGGTGGACCGGAAGGCCAACCTCCTCACCACTCTAGTAGAAGAGGTGCAGTAGGTGGACCTTCGCACTATCAGCGCATCGGGGTACGAGGTTGCCTCGACTTGCCTAAAGCGTTACTACCATGAGTACGTGCTACGTACGCCCCGTACCGAGTCAAGCGAGGCCGCTAACCTTGGTACTGCTGTTCATGGAGCCCTTGAGGATTACGTCAAGGCAATCTATGTCGAGAAGAATAACCTCGCGCCCACACTGAAGAACCTTCTCAACTTCTACAGCAAGCATTTTGAGATGGTCTTCGGTTCTGCGGATCGGTCGAACGATTGGTATCCGCAAGGTAAAGAGATGCTTGCCACCTGGCACAGGCGTACCGACCTTAGCACGGTCGAGGTAATCAGCACCGAGAAGAAAGACTCTATCGAAATCCCGACCAGCGCCGGGAAGAAGAAGTACAATTACATCTGGGATCGCTGTGACATCTTCGAGGAGGATGGTAAAACTATCATCCGAGTTGTGGACTACAAAACCTGGCGCAAGAATATGCAGCCCAAGGAAATGCGGTACAAGATTCAGGTCCGCATGTATGCCATGGCTGCCGCCATCCAGTTCAAGGACCTCAAACCGGATGAGATTTGGGTTCAGCTTGACCAGCTTCGCTGGGGCAATCCAGAGGTAAGGTTTACCAGGGAAGATAACCTGGAGACTTGGCGTTATGTTCGTCGGCAAGCTGAAATCATCATCGGTACCCATCCGAATCTCGCAGAGGAAACGCTCAACCCGGAGTGCGGATACTGCGTCGTGAAAACCCGCTGCAACAAGCTTCGGAGTAACATCAACGGTGGGGGCGTCTGGTCACTGAAGAGCACCGAGGAACTTGCGGCAGCTTTGTCAGACCTCGATAACCAGGCAAAGGGTGCCGCCGCAGCGGCGGAGGAAGTCCGTGCCATCCTCGAAAGTAAGATGGATAACACGGAAGCGAGTGTGCTCGATGCGGGAAATTTTACCGTAGAGCTGTCGAAGACTACTCGGCGGCAGGCTAACAGTCGGGAAGTAGCCTTGATAGTCGGCCCGCAGGTTTATAAGCAGATCGGCAAGGTTAACGTATCAGAAGTGGATGCGCTAATTAAGTCCGGAGAGCTTGGGCCTGAGAAGACGGAGCAACTCAAGAAGGTGTTCACGAAATCCGTGACCACCTCCGCAGTCTCTAGGAGGAAGGTTGGCTAAACTAAAGTCCGGAGAGCTGGTAGAGTACATGGGCAAAGTCTGGCAAGTTCTCAGCGTTACTGATGAATTCGTCACGTTGAAGAATGGACATGACAAGCTTGTCGAGCGAGTTGATACCGTACTCGCCACGCTAAGCAAGCCGAGCAATACACCAGCAAGGCATGCCCGTGTCACAGAATATTGAGGAACCAGAGAGAAGCGATATCATTGCACAACTGGAAACGATGAAGAATGACTTCACTCGTTCCATTAATGCAATGCAATCTGCCCTTCTAGATGAAGATCTCGCGCCTCATGACAATGCACACTTCAGGCGATCTGTGACAATCATCCAGCACATGGTGGACTCCATAGCTAAGGCAATGGATAAAGTAGCCATTAAAAAGATGGAAGATCAGTTCTGAAGCAAAAGACCCCGGTTACCGTAATGGTAACCGGGGTCTTTTGTCTTGTTTACTGCTGGTCTCGTTTAATGAGGCTAAGATAGATTTTACTTTCTCTCTGGTACCTACGCAGCGAGACAAGCATATTGAAGAGGGCCAGCGCCACGGATAGATAAGCGGTGAGCCGTACGACGTCCCTCCCATGGTAGTCGCCGCCCAGGAAGATGCTGAGGCAGACGACAATGCCTACCGCTACGAACGATAAGCCCATGTACATGACTGCTCTTCCTGGCTGGGTTTCTCTCCACCTTGAGTTCGAGTACATGACACAGAAGATCGTGGCAAGCCCTGTTACAAGTAGAAAGATGTAATTGCCTGCGGCCCGAACATCAACAAGTGTTGCTAACAACACTGCTACAATCACTATAATAAGACTACCGACCCATGACAATACCTTCATGTGCCGCTCTGTCTTTCTGATCCTTTCAGGCACCCTCATCACCTGTTCTACTTAAGACCAAAGCTAATCTTGATCGCTGCGCCGAAGTGATTAGTCACTCCTTCCTCGATTAGCTTATCCGCCATCCGAGTTACCTCGGTTTCCATTATAGCTGATTTTTGTAACTTGTCCAGAATGCGTGTCCTCATCTCCTCCGCTTCTGGCAAAGAAGAAGTCTCCTCATCCTTGTGTCTCCTCCACAGACTCATTGCTCGATCCTCCGAACCTCGGTAACAGTCTCCCGAAGAGTGTCAACGAGTCGGTTAGTCGTCCGTCCGCCTTCAAGAGCGATAGTAGCTATGTCAGCATTCTTATCGGCCAAGGCTTCGGCACTCTGGGCAACCTGCATCCATCTCTCAATTTCTTTGTCCTTGGATTGCCGCATCTCATCGTACACGGATTTAGGTACAAGTCTACCTGTGAAGATGTATATGATAGCGATTGTAACTAAACCACCTAGACCAAGGCCCTGCCAAGGTAGATTTGCCAAATCTGCCAAGCTGTCCATGCTGGACCGCCCTCCCTCATCTAACTACGGCTGACGGTCCAGCCGAACATCTCATCAACCTTGTTCAGGCGGAGTCCACGCAGGATCAAGAGGGGACAACTTTGCCGTCTCGGCAGGCTGCTCATATCCACGGTACTCACGCACAATCGCCACCAGCGGAGCGTAAGGCTCCGCATTCACCTTCTTGCACAGATCAATCTGTGCTTCGGCGAGTGCCAACAGAAGAGAACGATTGTCAAGACTTACGCCGTGCGCCGCCGCCGCGTGACCAAGAACAGTCTCCGGCGTCTTCGGGACATTGTTCTTCCGATACGGCAGGATGCGCAGAGTTGCCTCGAAGACCAGGGTAGCAATTGCCTCGACAACGGTCTGCCGTTCTACGTTGGGCTCTTCCCCGCGCAGGTACTTGAAGATGGAAAAGCGCTTACCCTCCGGGTTGCGCTGCGGAGCAAGTTCCTTCCAGCCCTTGCGTCCGTCTGCTCCCATCATCTGATCTACAAGAAATGCACCATCAGCCACGCTAATGTCTCCTTCTGATTGTCCGAGTTCCCGCTTTGCAACGTTAAGCACATAGTCGTAGGGGAAGTTCGGCCCTGGGTCAGTATGATCGGTTTCCCGCCAAGCTTGCGCCACGTCACCGTGACCAGCCACACCCCAAGTTCCATCCTTGAGTTGCGCTGCATTCAGCTTATCGGCAGGGATACCTTCTTGCTTGCACCAGATAGCGATCTCCCGACCGACCTGATCAAGCTGCTGAGGAAAGCTCAGCCACTCTTCGCGACTCTGCGCCGCCCAGCCGAGGACACAGAGGTGAAGTCCCTCATTGTTCCCGACATTACCAGCGGCCCATGCCCGATCCACGTCTACCAGCATCCGGCAGACATCGCCGTTACGATCTACACACTTATGGTAGCTCGCCTGTACGTGCGACTGAGACAAGTATTTCCCAAGTGAACGTGCGTCACCTGGGAACTTCTGATATGCGTAAGGTCCAGCCTCATTCGTGTGGACGACGATGATACTCTTCTTGTAGCCACCAGCGCCAGCGTACTTATTCGGGGACCATATCTCAATGTATGCCATGGTTACTCCAAAGGTCCCATCCACTGATCAAGCATGATGCTCTCCCAGTCCTCCTCCTTGGCCGGGCTCCTGTCTATGCCCCACTGGCCAAAGTCTTCCGCATACGTAATATTCACATCTACCGGGATGCCTGCAACGGATGCAAAGTCCGGTGGTACCACCAGCTCTTGACGTAGTACAGTCTTCGGGTGCCAGGTACGGACACCGTTTACCATTGACCACGCCTTGGTCTGCCATAGCCATAGCTTACCCTGACCGTTACTGCCTACAAGGTCATCCTCTTCAGCCCAGTACATGGCACGAAGTCCACCGTAGACACCTACCCACTGCTTGCCGAGAACCTTTGCGCATCCTTGAAGGTAGGGAGCGCAAAGAGTGTTCCAAGTATTGAGACTAACGTCTTCATCAATACTGAAGTAGATAGGAGTATACCCTGGACCGCCACAGTGAAAGTGCCAGTCCAGCGCTGCCATGGCATCTTCGACGCCACCATTGTACCCACGCTTAAAGTCAGCCGTAGGACCCTTGCCTTTCTGCCAGTTAGATACAAGATGCAACCCGTGCCTCTTGTAATCCGCAGCTTCATCTGGCAGAAGAATCTTGTTTGGTAACCCACGCTCGGGAGAATTGGCCAGGTAGCGAACGCTTCCGTCGTAGCCAGCCTCTTTTGTAGCCTTAGCTCCTGGCCTTCCTCCCGCGTGGTCTGTTAGCCTCACGCCACCCGATTGGGAGGTTCCGTGAAGAGTGCACGCTGCTCACGGAAGTTGGCGATCTTCTCGGGGACTACCTTACGACGGATGAGGTAGCCCGCGACAAGCGGTGCGATACCGGCGTAGATAGCAAGTACACTATCCAGCCAGCCAAGCTCGACATTGATATTGAAGACTATCGCGATGATAGCGGTTACGGAAACGACCGCACTTCGAACGAGAGCAGGCTCCGGTACGCGGGGCTGCTGCTCTAAAGAGTGAACCATTAGTATTGCCTTCCTCGGGTCAGGTTAAACTAACTTGAACCACAGGTTATATGTGACCTGCGTAACCCGTCAAGCTTAGCTCTCTCAGGATTTACTCAGGTACATCAGGGTCGATGAGCTTCATGGACAGGCGCGAACCGTACGCTCGACAAGTCGCCGTACCGCTGCATCCCATGTTCACGTATATCTTGTCGCCAGCATCGAAATGATAATACCCCTTTGCCGACGAGTGATCTGCATGAACATACTCAGCTGAGCCAACAAGATAGCTCATTGCTACGTGATCCACGTCGAACTGTACGCCCGTACTAATTGGCATACATGCCACATACATGTCCCACAAGGCATCACGATAAGCTGCCGTCTGAACTCGGGCGTAGTATTCGTAGACACCGGGAATACTTATTACAAACTCACCAAGCGAATTCACCTCGATGTTCTTGGCAACAATGATCGTATTCATCGGCACCTTTGGCACCGACACTCCTGCATCAAAGTCCGCTGTTGGTCTAGCGTTGGCGTAAGCTATCTGTTCGAGATGCTGAAGACGCCTCTCGTACTGGGCAAGCATGTCCTCGGTTTCGGTGACACCAAGAACTTCTTCGATACGCCGATCGTTCGCCGGTCCACCGACTCTTACGTACTGTCCAACGTAGCTCGGTGCCACGTTGTTGTAAGGCACCTTAACCGACAGACTCTCGCCAACGAAGGTGACCATGCAATACTTCTCTTCAGTATTGATCTGGTCAACAATGGCAGTTTTAGATGGCGGCCGAAGCTGGTTTACCTTGTCGGTGGCAATCTTCTCGACCGTCTCCTTGACGCCTTTCGCCAGGGAGTAGTTACCGAATGTCTTAGCCATCATGCCACCTTAGTAATGCGCTTGCCAACGCCGGACATGGGACCAAGGTCAAGCGGGAAATTGATCGAGGAAATTAGGAATCGACTTGGACCCCAGCTATCCACTGCACCTTCTACCATCTCGACAATCTCGCCTGGTTCAATCCACGGAAATAGAATCGAGTCGAAGGTCATCTCGAACTCTTCGAGAGCCGCCACGCTCAGCATGGAGTCGGCAAGTTCTTGAGCCTGAGTAACCTTGGTGACAAGTGGAGTGCTGTGTACGATCACCCGGTCGCCCAGCTTCTCGATATTACTGGGAGAGTTCGGATTCTCGTTCTTAGCCTCAGCGTAGACCGGCGGCACTGTGCTATCGGAACTCTCGCCGACCACGACCACATGGTTGAACAAGCGTGAATCAGAAGTCTTCTTTCCACGCTTCACAAGGTTACCACCAGGGCCGATACTCAACTCCAGCGTGGGCGGCGTCAAGAGTGGATCGGCCATCTCGGTCATCGTCAAGAAGCCAAACGCATCGAAGAACAGTTCGTAGTTGTTCGCCGTGGCAAGATCCTTCATGATCTCCCAGCGAGTTGTGTCACGCTCGTAGGTCTTATCAATATCAAGAGTCTTGTTTGTGGTGATCAACTTGAACTTGCTGATGCCAGCATTGAGCGCAAGCGTCTTGATTACGTCCTCAACCTTTGCGGTCTTCGGGAATGCCGTCGCCGCTGCGAGCTTTGACTTAATGCAGCGCTTACTATAATCGCGTCCGTTGATTCGGATAGTGTCCCCGTAGTCGTCACCGAAGCCAATGCTGTCGCTGACAAACTCTCCAAGCTGAGTTTCCCACTTGGCTTGAGGCACGAAGGTATCCAACCACCTTATCGCAGCCCCCAGGAAATTGGCACAATTCGTCCGATCATCCTCCGTTGGGAAGATAGGCTCGTCGAACTTTGCCTGCTGGAGGTGGACCCACCGAGCACCACCGAAGGCTGCCCTGGCGACGATACCAGGGCTCAATCCGTTGGTGAGATCGGAGGTGTAGCCGACTACGGTAGCGCCGGAAACGGGCGTACTTATCTTGCGGTACGAGTGAGGCGGTGCAACGTCCCAGTTGTTCCAGCCAACCGATAGATCGTGCTCTTCGCTACTCTTGCTGAACGTACGCACGCCAGTGTTGTCTTCACTTATATCAAGTGCACCACCGGCAATGATGTAAGGCAGCTCGGCCGCGGTGGCGTCAACGCCAAGGGTAAGGATACTCTTACCCTTGGCGAACGCTTCATTAAGCAGTGTCAACTTGCGTGTATGATCCGAGCTGACGCTGATCAGTATGTCGAATTCTTCAACATCTGCATAAGTAGCCACGAGCGGGTTGTAGTGTACATACTTAATTCCAGCCTTAGCGAGCAGACCCTTAATTGCAAGAGCCTGACCAGTGGAATCGTACTCCTCGGCAATGATCACCTTCGGCTCGCGAGCCTGCTGGTTAAGTTCAATACCGTAGATAACCTTGAATACTTTGTCGTACCACAAGTTGCCAGCCTCGGGATCGAGCTGAGCATCATGGTTATCAAGTGTGCACTCAAAGGTGCGCCGCTCGTCAGACTCATGGTCGGCCGATACGCTACCATCCATAAGTCTGTTCCAGAGGTCTTTTCTCCACGGAGTCTTGCCATCGTACTCGTAGATTTCTACCCGACGGATAACACTTACTACCGGTTGAAGAAACGCCTCCTCAATTGAAGGTGGGGGCTTATTTGCCATTACTGCACCTCGACGTAGGGGATTTCAAGATCGGCGAATTCCTGGTTGCCGACTCCCGCCATCCGATCCAAGCTGATCTCGCCAATGCTGATCTTCGTATTGTTTCCAAACGGGTCGCGCAGCATGACCCATCCTTTGTATGAATCAATACTGTACAACATTGCAAGTTGCTCAGTCGCGGTGCGACCGGCACTTGCTCGAACCTTGCAGGTCAGACTTCCGTCTCGACCAATGACCGGACCTTGATTAACTCGCATACCTCCGTCGATAACGACATAAGCATTACTCTGCTTCTTGGTGGTGAACTTTTCAGCTACCACTGAATGCAGCTTAACGTTCCGGCTTTCGTCGTCCGGGTGAACAAGCCAGTAGTTATCCGACTCAATGCGCACCGCAAGTGGGTACTCTTCGAACTCAGATTCGACCAGCGAACCGAAGCGATAAGCTGCCTGTGTTACCGAGTACTCGAAATGGGCCGAACCGGCAACTGACCAGTCGTGAAACTCCATAGTCTCCGGGTCTTCTACCTTGCCGATGTATTCGTACTCGGAAACCGGCTCGGTTACCTTGCGACGATACACCCGGTACTCCGCAAAGAACGGGTCCACTGTCGCCGCCCACGTGAGGGTGACGTACCCAAGATCATTATACATGGACGCATCCGCGAAGGTTAACGTTCCATCCGGACGGATGAAGTTCGTGCTGAAGTTGCGAAGTAGAGTAGACTGCAAGCCGTCGCTATCTACAATAGTAAGTGCAATCTGATACCCTGTAAGATTCTTCAGGATCGCACGCGGCGGTAGATGTGTCGTGTCGGTGCTTGTAATCGTTCCGCTGTCGTACGCCACGTTACCATTGTCGGACTGCTTATAGACAACCCGATAGCTTTCCTGGGTAACGTCCACTCGTGCGTACTCTACCGACCAGCTTATCTCGGGCTGGCCGGTTACGATCGCTTCACCTTCGGCAGGGAAGGCCAAAGTAATGATGGGCGACACGGACAGGAAGAACAGATTTTCATTGATAATCGTTGACTTTACATCGTCAAGATCCCACACCTCGAGGGTGTACTTCATGTTCTCCTGAAGGTGACCGGACGGAAGTATCATCTCACCTTTGCTGATACTACTCAGAACCTTGCCTGAGTCGAACAGCAAGTTGTCCGTTAGGTCGTACACTCGCATGCGGTACGCCGTCTGCAAGTCGCCCGACCACGGATCAGTGAACCTCCATTCGACAAGCTCAGTGTCCTTATCGAACGCAGTATCAAGAGCCGGGTCGGGGTCGGCCACCACAGGGATGTGCGTGACATCAAACTCAAAGTTTGACGACCAAGAGCCCACCTGCCCGTAGACATCCTTCGCGCGCACCCGTGCGTACCAGTGACCTTGTGAAAGTCGCTGGTCAGGGTCTTCGAGGCTAACGGTGCGACCGTTCAGTCCGGGAGCTGTACTTGGGTTAGGAAGCGGATCGTACTGGATATCACCAGCAACAAAGCGACCATCTACCTGGTTAGACCAGGACACAACTCCCGAACCGTAAGCCGGGTCCTTGGAGAAGTTCCACTCGATACCAACCCGACGATCCCCCGTGGGCTCGGTTTCAAGTCGAGCCACGCGAACAGCGTAAGGATTAGGCGAGATGGTTCCGGGAGCCGGAGACAAGAGAGTGGGAACTTGCAGTGCAGGATGGACAATGTTGAAACTTGTCGTCGCACCCCAGGTTGCGCTCTCAACGCCTCGGTAATCACGACCCTTCATCCGCAGGTACCAGGTACCCGGACCCAGATCGGTAAAGGATGCCTGCCCCTTGATGGACACGTATCCCGACCGCGAGGTGGCGGTCTCAAGGGAGTTCAAACCACCGACAAAGGTGCGCACGTCCGTGGTGAACGTGTTATCGCGAGCAACTTGGAACACCGCTCGTACCGGCTGCTCTTCCTGAACGGCCGGTATCTCAGCGCTGAAGTTGACACTCGATGTGGCAATAGTCTCACCATTGGCCGGATAAGGAGTATCCGGAATCGGTACGTCCTCGTCGGTGACGACAAGAATATACAGCTCCGAGCACACGCACCACCGGTTACTTGTTACCGGGCCAATAGGCCCGACAGCGGAACCGGCATCCCCGCCCATCTTGTTTAGATCAGCTACCGCCCAAGCCCCAGTCTGGGACTTGTAGAGAGGCGGACCCATAATCTGACGACCGCCGTCAATGTAACCGTCTTGCTTGTAAGCGTAGGTCTGAGGAACGCGCTGGTTGTTGATGCGAAGGTAACTCGCAACCCAGCCGTTGAACAGACCAAGGACACCAGTGTTCCGCTGTCGGTGCGCAATCCTTACGGCAATGACCGATCGACCGAATGGGATGAGGCTTTCATTGAAGTTGGGCCACACCCCAATCGAACCGGAGTCTTCCATGTACTGCTTGTAGGTGCCATCGTTATTATCGCCAAGAATGTTTCCACTCCCGGCGTTAATAACGTCACCATAATCGACCATGGTTGTCGGCCGATACGCGATCCTTGCCATCTTATCCCTCTGCCAAGTTATTCAGGTTCTCGGCGAACTCCTCTGCCTGGTCGCCGCTCGTGATGTTAGGCAGAACAATATCACCATAGAAGTTCATTGTCGTGCTTTGGTTCACCGGAGCGTCGATACCCGCACCCTCCCACTGACTTTGATAAACGCCACTCTTAATGTCCGCCTCATTCTTCTGAACTGCGGCAACAGCTTCATCAATGCTGGCGTACGAGTAAGTAGCATCCGGGGCAAAGTCCGTGAAGAACTTGATGATAGCCTTGATCAGATTGGGAACGATATCCACGATTGCCTTGATGATCAGAGGCAGAATCGTAAAGATCGCCTTGAGTGTCAGAGCAATGATAAGAATCGCGCCCATCGGGTTACCGGTAGAGAGCAAGCCAATTGCTGTGGTCCACGCTGCACCATCCTGAACGATAAGGTTCTCAATGGCCGTGCCAACAGTTGCAACGCCCCGCAGAACACCCGGCAAGACATCCTTGGTGATTGTGTAGAGACCCTTGGCGGCATTAGCTGCATCGTTCGCAGCCTTCTGACGCTTCATCTCTTCAGTCATCTCGACATCGAAGCCAGCCCACGGAACGTACGTAGCTTCCACGTCGGGCAGCATCTCGACAAGATCGGCCACACCGGTGATGATCGGGGCGATCATACCGAAGGTGACTTGCTGACCATTCGCAGCAGCAGTCATCGCAGAGCTTACGCTGAGCATGATCTCGCTGAGCTTGCTGACACCCTCGGAAACCTTTTCGGTTACCTTGGCAACATTATCAATCCCCTTCTCGGTCTGCTGAACCGCTGCGGTGGTCTCGTTGATAGCTCCAGTTTGGGAAAGTGTCTCGTCGTAGATGTTCTGCTGCCATCCACCCTGAGCTTCGTCAAGTGCAGCCGCAGTCTTCTCGGCCTGCTCCTGGCTCATGGTTTCCACGGGAGTGAACCCGAAGACATCCTTCAGGGCGATGGTTACACCCTCGGCAACAACTTCCGGAGTAACCGGGTTGTTCGCCGCCGCGTAGATCGCATTCCAATCTTCATTGGTCAGGATCGCTTCCGGCTTGCCGGTCTTGTTTATCGCAGTAGTAACGCCGGGCTGAAGCCACCCGCCACTGTCGTAACCGTGACCACGACCCCACTGAGCTTCCGGTCCACCCTTCGTCATTACCCAACGAAGACCGGCAGCGATATTCGCCTTCGGGTCCCAGATATCATTCGGATATCCGGGCCACCGGTACGCAGCAAAGGTGGGGTCAATGACCTGCATGAGGCCCTTGGAAGGTGTACCCTTCTGCCAGTTACTATCCCAATCGTTAAGAGCGAACTGGTTACCGCCGGATTCCGTCTGCATCTGAGCAAGTGTCAGCTCATCCCAGCGAAGCGGATAGCCAAGATCAGTCAGAACCTGCTGTACAGTCGAGCGCCAAACTTCTACACCCGAACCATGACCACCGAATCCGCCGGAACGTCCACGGTTAGCCGTGTCCCATTCGGTAGCTTTACCCTTCAGGAAATCGCCAACAGAAGAGTCATACTTGGCGTAACCCGGCTTGCCGATGTTGGCAAGTGGTGTACCTCCACCGGCAAGAGCGCCGATGGGGTCCATAACCTCGCGCCACACTTGCATGACACGCGAGACCATGGAAGGTACACCCGCGCCGCCCATGCCGCCGGACTGGAAGATTCCGCCGATCTCCTTGAGCGTGTAACCGTGCTCGAACTGCGGATGATCGGAACCGGCCGCCGGTCCACCATAAGCCGTGCTGTTGTGCGCACCACCCGATTCGTAGTTCTTCCCATTAAGCGTGCCCGCCATATGGGAGTTTGGCCCACCGCCGCCATTGTGCACGCCAATGGTTGCCCAGCCATTAAGGCCACGCTCAAATCCATAGCTTCCGAAGTTGACCTCGGTATCGAATGCACGCTTCCACAAGTTAGGCTGACCGGTCAGCGAGTTCCAGACGGCACTTGCGATACCGGAGCAGTCAAAGCCGTCCGGACCGGTCCCACCGTAAACGTACTTCTGTCCACGGGCATGCTTGAGCAGCATGGTCTCAGTGTCCAGAACGGCACCGGGAACGGTACCACCTTGCTGGAGACCAAGGATGGCGCTCATGCCTTCGGTACTACGACCGCTCATTGCTGCCTGTCGAGCAGACTCTAGCGTATCGTAACCGATGGACTTCGCCATCTTCCGTGGCAGAACGTACTCGCCACCTTGTCCGGCAAAGAGCGTGCTGTCGCCCATGCCGTAACCGGAAAGCTTCCCGCCACGAGTAATGTTCTTCGCAGCAGACGCATTGCGTAGACTGTTCCGATCAACGAGCGCGCCACCGGTTTCAAACTTGGCAACGTACTCTTCGAGCGGAGGCAGCCCAAGCCACGTATTAACTTTGTTCCAGGCTCCGCGAACCCCTTCGTTATAGACCTTGTTGACGACGAACCGGCTCGGCTCGGCAACACCTTCCTGAATGCCAGACCACTGCGTGCCGATGTTCTTCACCGAGTCGGTGAACCAACCTTCGACACCGCCAAGCATCGGCTGGAAGCTGTCGAACATGGGCTGAACTTGATCAGTGAAGATCGCGTTCAGGTTGTCCGCCATCATCTGGAATTCGCTAGTGACACCTTCCTTGGTGCCCTGCATCGCGGCAACGCCTTGATCCTTGACCTGAGTAAGCTGAGTAGTAACTTGCTCGCTCATGCTCGTGGCCATGTTGACCACGTTATCCCGCATCAAGGTAGCGGTCGCAGTGATTCCAGCTTCCATGCTGTTCATTGTCAGCTTGGAGTTATTAGCCGTCCAAGTGAATAGCGCCTGCGTGTTGGTTCCAAGATTCTGAACCTGAGCCGTCACCGCAGTGTTAAGCGTAGCGGTGCTCGACTGCATTCCCATGCCAAAGGTGTCCCATGCAAGCTGTGCCTGGATGGTATCCTGCCGAACCTCTTCCGGTACCTCACTGGTAGGCGCAGGCACTTTGAGTAGAGCCGGGTCCGTGATGAGCGGAGCCTCAAGCGTGGGCACAGCGACCTGAGTAGACGCCACGACATCGGCCATGGCCTGAGTCGCGCTCTCCACCTGGGGCAGCATGGAATCCATGCCGACAATAAGGCCCTCGCCAACATTCTTGCCGTAACCAGCGAACACCTTCGAAGGTGACTCGATGCCCATTGCCTTCTTGAACGGTTCCTTGATCCACTTGGGAATCTTGTCCAGGAAGAACTCGCCAATCTTCGAGAGCAGGCTTCCAGCTCCATCGAGCAAACCTTGAATCAGGTTTACGCCAAAGTCATACAGAGCCCTGCCGCCATCGCCAAGCTTGTCGAGAATTTTGCCGGGGAGTTCCGCCATCCAGTCCATGAAGCCCTGGACGTTCTCAGGCATCTTGTCACGCAGCCAGTTCCATGCTGCCTTGGCCCACTCGACGAGTTTGTCTCCAAGGTTGCCCAGCTTCTCGATCATCCAGCCGGGGAGGTCAATGAAGAACTGGAGAACGTTGCCCAGCATGTTCAGCAGGCCGTCGAGCAAGCCCTGCAACACATCCTTGCCGAGGTCCATCATCTTCCGAGACGGCGAATGCATATCGAAGCCGTCTTTAAAGCCGTTGATGAACGGCAAGATGACGTTATCCCACAGCCAAGTGCCGATGCCGACGATAGCCCCGCCGATACCCTTGAGGACACCAAGGATGATGTCGCCGCCCATCGTGGCGAGTCTGGCCCAGAATTCACCCGAGGTAACAGCATCCAGCGCAGCCTTAAGACCGTTCCAGATTGCGCTACCCAGACTCTTCCAGTTCTCCGCCTTGGAAACCCAATCCCAGACGCCAGAGACAGCCGACTTGAAAAGATCAATGAGCCACAGCGTAAGGTTCCATGCGCCCTTGAGAGCTTCCCAGACGAGCCGTGCAATCGCACCGCCGATGAAGCCTGCAAGGAACGAGATTCCCGAGATGATCTTCTCGTCCAGATTCATGAAGAACTCTGGGAACTTGGCCCCCAGTCCCTGCAAGCCGGGCCAGATGTAATCATCCCAGATGCGGGTGAAGAAGTCCTTTACGCCCTTCCAAGCGTTCTTCAGTGGCGACAGCAGATCGAACTTGCCGAACGCATCTTCAACCTGCTTGATTAGATCATTGGTCTGATCCTCGATGCTCTTAAGATCTTCTTCGGGCAGACCGAACGAGCCACCGGGGGTTTCGAAGTCTTCAGCTCCACCGCCGAGCGGCAGGTCATTCTTCGCTTCCTCGGCAGCCTGTTCCGCTGCACGAGCCTCTTCCTCTAGTCGCTGGATTGTGGTGTCGATAGAATCGTTGTACTGATCACGAGCAGCCGTAAGGTCGCCCATGGTCGTTTCGAGCTGATCGTAGGTCGTCTGGAGCGCATCGAGCTTCTGCTTCTCGACATCGACAGCAGCCTGGGCAGCTTCTCGCTGAGTCTCCACACCCTCGATGGAGCCCTGGTAAGCTTCCATCGCCTTCGTGGCACCATCAATCGCCGCTTGCTGTGCATCGACAGCAGCGTTGGCACCTTGAACCATCGTAGACCATACCGCGATCTCGCTCTTTGAGGAACGAATACCGGCGGTGATCTGATCGAAGGTTAACTCTTCAGTTGTGTCGGCAAGGTCAGCAATCTGCCTTTGCAGTGGATCAAAGGCCAGCGACTTCTCAAGGTCAAGGCGTTCTGCCTCAAGCTTGAGCCGCTCCAGCTCCTTCTCCATCTGCTGAATGGGACCAAGACTCTCGTCAACGGCCTGTTGTTGCGCCTTCATTGCAGCGATCTGGTCGTCGTAGACTCCAAGAATATCGGAGCCCGCACCGCCCATCCGGAGTTCGTTGCGTGTACCAGACAGAGTTTCGATCTCGCCTTGCAGCTTGGCGAACTTGTCTGTTGCATCCTCAACGGTCTTGGAGTCCATGCCGAGCAGGGCCAGCTGGAGTTTCTTCTGCGCCATTTCGTTGGCGAAGATTTGATCTTCCATCGCCTTCATGCCCTTGATGGGCGCGTTGGCGTATTTGCTCAGCCTATCCTCAGCATCAGACAGTCTATCCGCCGCGAAGTCAGCAGCATCCTGAAGGGTCTCGAGCGTGTCGTTCATCGCGTCGATGTTCTTCTGGTACTGTTTAAGAGTCTTGTTCATCTGGTCGATGACGGTATCAAAACCCTCTACCGCACCTTCTGCCCGATCTACAGCAGCTTGCTGTTCACGAATAGCAGCGTTGGTCCGCTCCATCTGGCGATTCAGATCATCTTCCGCAGCGGTGAGCGCATCGTAAGATGCAAGAGCGCCGGGGTCGATGGTAGCAATCTGATCGCGTCGTTCCTGGCGGGCGCGTCCTTCAACATCAAGGTTGAGCCCAGCAGCGGCATTGCTGAAGTTGCTGATCGCACCGTAGGCATTCCGCATCGAAGTTTGGATGCTCTTATCTGCATCTGCAAACTGATCGGTAACGATACCGAGACCGTTCGTAACGTTCTCAACCAGAGAAGGCGAGTGCCGCGCGAACGGGTTGATGTACGAGAATGCCTTGTATACGGCCTGCCCGGCCTTCTGGATTATGCTAACGACCGAACGGAAGACTGCAACAACAATCTTCGGTAGCGCCAACAGTGCACGCTTGATAACTTCAACCGCAGCAACGAAAGGCCGCGCCAGAACGGGAACCTTCTCATCGCCCATGATTGGCGCAACGATGCTCCACAGCTTATCCCAGGCAGCCTTGATTGCGTTCCCGATCTGCTTCGGGAACATTGCAACCAAGGTGATCGCAGCGGTGATCGCCCAACCGATCGGACCAGTAAAGAGTCCAACCACTCGAGCCGCCATGCCGCTACCCTTAAGTGCACTCGGCAGCATTTTCGGCAGTGCAGTCTTCAGCCAGGTTCCGGCCTTGGCAAGGTATTTACCAAGACCCGGAATGAAGGCAAACATGCTCAGGATCGAAGCAATGACGCCAGCCTTGCCCGCGCGCGAAGCCCCCCTTGCTCCGGCAGCGGCACCACCGGCAGCAGCAGCACCGCCAGCAGCACCAGCGGCAGCCAGCGCAGGTGCACTTGCCCGAACCGTGGCAATCTGTGCAGCTTGTCCAGCACGAACCGCTGCAAGCTGAGCAGCTTGGCTACGTTGAACGATAGCGAGTTGCTGTCCACTATTAAGAGCCTGAGCCGCCGCCATGCGCGGTCCACTTGCCTGGATGATCGCAACGAATCCGGTCTGGGTAGCGATAAAGACTCGACCAATATTTCGCTGACCCGCGATCACCGCAGCAAGCATAAGAGCTTCCGTACGAGCGACCGATGCGACCATAAGTGCGCCGGAGGTGTTGAGGATCGTAACAATCCCGGCACTGCTCACCATATAGGCGCGCGTGATCGCCGCTTGACCCGTGGTAACTGCTGCGAGTTTCGCAGCCTGGGTAGCAGTAAGTATAGTGACTTGTCCGGTCTGTGACGCCATGAAGACGCCAGTTTGAGCAGCCTGTCCAGCTTCCAATGCGAGGAGCTGAGAACCTTGACCGGCAGCAAGTGCTCCAGTCTGCGTAGCCTGACCGGCAGTAAGTGCAGCCACCTGGCTCGACTGTCCCGCCACAAGAGCGGCCGTCTGAGCACTTTGCCCGGCAATCGCCTCTGCGGTCCGGGTGGCCTCGCCAGCGGTGGCAGCAGCCGTCCGAGCGCTCTGCGATGCCGTGGTGAGCGCGGCCTGTTCCGCCTGTCCGGCTGCCACCGTAGCCGTCTGCGCTGTCTGCGATGCGGCCGTGCTTCCTACGCTGGCGGCATCGGTAGCTGCCTGAATCCCGAAGAGCCACCGGAACAACTTACCGAGCTTCTGGATGAGTGGCGTACTTGCACGCATCTCCGCATTGGTCCGGTAAATTCCGGTACGAAGACCCAGGAAGTGGAACAGAACCCGCGAGAGCACCCTGCCGACAACGCCGAACGTCCTGCCGATGGTCGTGGCGAGCAGGATGAATCCACCGATGAGTGACGCAACCGGGCCAATCAGCGCAAGAACAACCAGAGCAATGACGATCCACTTCTGAAGAGCGGGATTCAGCTCCGAGAATGCCCGAGCAAGATTAGCCACACCCTTGGCGAGCCACAGGATATGCGGAATCAAGGGAATGATAACATCGGTCATCGAGTTCTTGAGTACTTGTCCAACCTGCTTGAACCGCTGCGGATTGGACGACAGGACCGTGTTAAGCTCTCGCTGGTAAACAGCAAAGGTCTTCGCCTCGTTGCTGTTCGCTTCGAGCGCGGTCCGGTAGTAGCTAAGTTCTCTGGTGTTACGGTTGTAGATATCCGTAAGCAACTGCTCTGCACGGGCAATCTGGAAGATGCCACCGACACGCTTGGCGAACTCGACCTTGGCTGCGCCTCCGAGTGTACCGTACACGTCAGCGATCTCTTCGAGACGCTCCGTCATGGTCTTCGACTTGAAGGCTGGATTCAGGAACGCATCGCCCATGAGTCCGGCTTCTTCTGCCAGCTTCCGGAACGCCTCCGCAGCCTTGTCAGTATCCGGGTCAGAGAACCGCGAGATGATCGACTTAAGACCGTTACCAGCTTTCGCTGCCGAACCGGTGGCGGGCACCAAGGCGGCGATCATCGCAGCAAGGTGGGCCTGGTCGATACCGGCTGCACGAGCGACCGAAGCCGTATTGCTGAACGCGGTGATAAGGTCGCCCATGCTGGCGGCGGTCGCATTTTCAACCGCGTTAAGCTGCCAGAGAGTCTTCGCCAGGTCTTGCGTGCTCAGCTTGTACTGAGCCTGGATGGCGATAAGCGCTTTGGTCGCGTCCTCCTGATTAAGGTCACCGAGAATCATGGCCTCTGCGGTGATCTTTGTCAGGTTGGTAAGCTGTTTACCGGTCGCGCCGACAGCGGCCCACGCCGCGCCCATCTCGGTAATCTCAGACTTCGCAATGCCCATTCTCTCGGAAAGGGCATTGAAGAACTTGTCGATAGGCGAACCCTGGAAGGTGCCACCGATACCACGGATCGCTGCGCTAGCTTCGGCATTGGTGTCGTCATACACCTTGACAAGCTGGGCGGCAGCTTTCTCGTTGTCCATCTGCCATTTAAAGGCAGCAGCGCCAGCCAGCAGGAGGGGTGCGGTGAAGAACATGCTGATCTGCTTGCCAGCCCACACCGTAGTGGACCCAAGAGTCCGCATGCGATTCAAGGTGGCAGCAGTGGCAAGTCGAGTTTCAGCAGCGGCACCGGCGGTCTGCGCTACTGTAAGACCTTGCTGAGCTGTGGTTGCGCCAAGTGTTGCAGCAGTGACGCCTCGTCGAGCCATGACAAGACGCTCTTCGGCTGCGGCAATGGCACTCGCGCTCGCGGTGCCCTTTACTTTAGCTTCGGCAAGTGCCATCTCTGCCACTGCCACGCGCTGCACTGCAACGACACTCGCGTTACGTGCTGCGTTAAGTCGATTCTCAGCTGCCAGCAGAGTCGAGGATGAAACGTTCTTCTTAGCTGCCAACTCTGCAAGTCGCGCCTCTGCAACGGCTACCCTGTTGGCTGCCGCCAGTGCTGCGTTTCGAGCTGCACTAAGTCGAGCGTCCGCCGCCACCATAGAGCTTGTTGCCTTGGCTCCACGTGCGCGGACTTCGTTAAGCTGAGCTTCAGCGACACGGGCTCGACCCATTGCCGCTGCAAGTTTATCTGTCGATGCCCCCATGGAAGCAGTTGCTCCACCGGCACCGCGTAGCGCGTTCTGGTAGGCAAGGGTGCTCTGGGTTGCGGCAGTCGTGGCCGCGCTACTTGCGCGCATGGTGGCGGCATTCGGGCCGACCGAACCGGCCGCACCCGCTGCGCCAGCCTTGGCCATCTGGGCATTGATAGCAGCAAGCTCCGCCTTCAGTTTCGCGATTTCACGTCGCGCCTGGGCAGCGAGGACCCTCACAAGAATGTTATACTGAGAACCGTTAGGGTCCACCGTCACTCCTAGACTTACTAGTCTGTCAATGTCTTGCAATCGCGCATCATACAGAAATGACCGCTATGCCATCAAGCATAGCGGTCATTTCACCTGCGCCTATGAGGTCTCTTGATTCCACCTGAAGCCCGCTTTTTCTCGGACTCCTTTTTCCGTTTGTCAGCCTCTTCCTTATCCGCCTTGCCTTTTTCGGACTGGATGATGTCGAACATCTCGAGGATCATTGGATCTTGCTGCATGATCCCGCCAGGCCATGGAAGAGTCTTCCATTGAATGCAACGGTGATAAAGTCTGATTATCGGATGGGTGTTCTCAATCGGTCTTCCGCGAACATAGTCCCTTGCTTGTTCGCGGAATGCTATTTTGCCTCTTCGCGAGCCACCGCCTCAGCAAGCTGCTCTTCGAGGTTCGCGATCTCCTGCTTGATCTCTTCCGGGGTCGCCTCGTTCCGCATCCACGGATTCAGGCGACGGATCGCGGTCTCAAGATCCTGCACCAGTCGCGGGTCCGCACCCTTGAAGAACACGGCACGCTCATGAGCGTTATAGCCAATCGGCTTCAGCTCAGTCCTGCCACCGGAAACGGGAACCGGCTTGAAGAGGAACCAACCGGTGACGCACAGCTCCAGCAGAACCTTGCGCTCGAGCGCAGGGTTCACATTCAGCTTGATATCCTGGGTAGTTTTCTGTACCCGAATGTCTTTGTTGGTCTTGGTCTGGAACTCGATCTTGTCTTCCTCGGTCATCTTCTTGATGGTGATGTACTGCTGGTACTCAGCAGGTACACCTTCCTGACCGGGGAGAATCCAGTTCTCGGTACCACCATAAGACCAGTAGTCAACGATGGGACGAGTCTCGATGGAAACGCCATCCGCAAGCATGTTTGCGTGAGTGGCTTCGAGCTGCGAGTCGTTATCGAAGGTGGAGATATCCTGATTTGGAACCAAAGGCTGCGACACTGTACTTGACCCTCTCTAGGTCTTCGATTGGTCTTGCTTAATTGCGAAAACGGGAAGTGCGCCCGCTGCGGCAGTAACGCACTTCCCGTTTTCTCTTTCCCGTGTAAACGGGAGTCTTACGCGATGGTTTCCTTGCCATTCACCAACACGGCAGTGAGAACCGGAGTCGCGTTGTCGGGCCGAACGGCCTGCATCGAAACATCGGATTCGAGGATGTCGTCACCCGATGGCTCGAACGCGAACGGCTCAAAAATAACCTTCGGGAGAGTGAATGTCAAGCTGTGCTGAACGACCGGAGTTACGCCCGGCACGTTCTGATAGCTCTTGATCTCGATGACGAGCGGAAGCTTCGTGGTCAGACCGCCCGCAGTGGTCGCGGTCGAAGTACCAAGAAGCGCTTGCCGCATCATCGCGGACGACTCATGACGAAGAGTCATGGAAGCGGTGACTTCACGCCGCTTCGGGGTCATGTCCTCGAGGAAGAATGAACCCAGTCGGAAGTCGTCATCCTCGAAGTTGTTATTGATATCGAGGGAGAACGACTTGGCTTTCACATCAATGCTGTTGTACAGCACCTTGATGTTCGTGCCAACGGTGAACTCGGTATCGTCGTAGATGCCACTTACGTCAACATCTGCGACACCCTGGACCTGCTGCGCACCGATGACGCCGACAGTACCGGTAAGGTACGACGCAGCCTCAGCTTCCAAATGGAAGGTGTTGACTACGCAGTCGGTGTACATCATCCGCTCAAGACCCGAGGAGATTTCCTCGTAGATGCTCAGGAACGGAAGCTGCGAAGAATCGGACGGGGTGAAGGTGTGAGTGTACGGAGTGGCAGCGCCGTCGCCAGTGGTAGCGACTTCACCAAGAGCACCCTTCAGGAAGGTGCCGACACTCTCGAACCGCATGTAGAAACCGTAGTCTCCACCAAAGCTCACCGGGCCAAGAAGCGCGTCCGGGATATCCCGGTTACCGCCCATCTCGGGGTCCGGAATCAGAAGCTCGCGGTTACCACCCATCGAGCCTTCAGTAAGGCGAACGGCAACGCCCTCAGTTTCCAAGTCAGTAGCAGTAACGCCACGGGCGGTCTGAGTGCGGAATGCGGTTACGCCCGGCTGGGACGAGTAACCCATTTCTTACTTCTCCTCTTCCTTAGCGCCGGTGTTCGCGGCAGGCTGGGCGGCGGTAAGACGCGGAGCCTCAGCTTTGGGAGCCTCCTCAGTTTTCGGAGCCTCTTCTGCCGGAGCCTGCTCTTTTGCAGCAGCCTTACGAGCGGCAACTTCCTTATCAATCTCCGCCTGATCAACGCCCAGAGCGGAAGCTGTGGCTACTTCGTGAGCGAAGAGAATTTCCTCTTCGGTACGCTCGGTGCCGAATGTCGCGGTCTTCTCGGGATTCTGACCCGCGCCAGCCAGGAGGGAGGCGACGGTCTTCTGCTCCTCGATCTCGCGACGAAGGCGCGCGGCTTCTTTGTCAAGCTCAGCCTGACGCTGAGACGTCACATCGTCGGCAGCCTTCTGCTGGTTCGCAGCGGTCGCTTCTGCAAGCTGTCGCCGCAACTCGAGGATTTCCTCTACCGAACTCATTACTGCTCCTTGTTAGGTAGTACTACTGATTTGCGTTTCAAGATAGAACTCGATAACGCTTAGATACTGGAACGAAGAGTCCTTCCGCGTTACCAGGAATTGCTGCGACCTTATGCCGTACTGTAGCGTCTTCTCTCTCACGTCACTGTCGGTAACTTCCAATTGGGCTAATGCTGACAGGAGAACGGTATCCCTGTAAAGCATACGTCGCAGTTTCGTGGAGAATAGGGAATGCCTTCGTATGGCCCTATCTTCGTCCATGTCATTGATCAATGCCTGCAACATGATCGTGTAGGCTTGTGCACTGACTTCGAACTGATTTGGCTTTCGACCAATCTCCGGCTGACCTTTAGGAGCCCAGTCAACTGGCACAATGCCGATTGATTGATCAGGGTCACTTACGGTCAACGATCGTTTGATGACTACCGTATCTCCACTTGGATCTATCACATCAAAGTTTTGTTTGACCCGCGCGGCCATAACATCGACGATGTTGTTCGGGAAACAAAGCTCGTTAGCTTCAAGCATTATGCACCCGCCTTCTTCGCCGAATCTATAAATCCACCAAGCATTACGTTGATGGCTGCCATGTCTCTAAAGCTCATTCCAACCGTTGGACGTGGTGGAACTCTACCGCTCATGGTTCCCGTTTGCGAGACACGATACTTGTATACCAAGGTATTGCCTTCAGGGAGACCAGTAGGCCAAGTAAGAGTTGCACCAACATCAACGCCAATGGAGCCGGGATTGTTGACAACAAAGTCCCTTAGTTCACCAGTTCTTACGTTAATGGGACCGGAAGGAAAACCCTTCTCGGCCCTGATTCGGAGAGTGGATTCCTTAAGTGGAACCCATTTCCCTACTGTGTCATCACCCTCCATGTCGAAGCGCTCCTGCGCACGACCCTGGAGATATCCGACTACAAAGTTCTTCAGGAAGCCAGCCATGGAGGCTTCGCTAAGTATCAGCTCTAGCTGACCAAGTGACTTAAGTGCAGGACTATTCGGGTCTGCAACTACTTCTACTTGAATCATATGAGCCACGCCGGGCATGCCGATTCCGATGGCCAAGGGTCATCGGTAGTTTTATCACGACCCGGAGTGAAGCCACCCGGCTGGAAGTTCTGGTAGAATGAATCCACCAAAGAACCCTTCTGGTTATCGGTCACCAGAAGCGGACCCTTGTTCAGGGGATTCTGATCAGCTTGCTCAATCGGAATAGCTGAGGTCAGCTTAATTACGCCACTCTGAATCTGATCAAGATGAGCCAGTGCCATGCGGAGAAGATACTCACCGTAAGCGTGTACCCTGTCCTGCTCGCCTCCGGTCGCCATGGAGGTGATCAAGCGACCGGAGGCAAGCAGAGCATTGATCCTCTTCAACGTCAAAGTGTCAAAACGCTTCGTAGGATCATTCTCTTCCACCGAGACGGGAGTCTGGTACAGCATCCCGATCTTGGTGTCGATCTCCTCGGCAGCCATCGAGATAGCGGTCTCGGGCGTCATATGCATACCTTGCGGCATGCGGACACCACTGATGTACAAGTCACCAGTTCCGCAATATCCTGGATGGGCCATTGGAAGATCCTTACTTAGAAACGGGCTTCACTGCGGGGGCCGGACTAGGGGCCACAGTAGGAGCCTTGGCTGGCTGGGTGGATTCTTTCTTATCGGAATCATCTGATTCGGATTCAGAATCCTCATCTTTGTCCTCGCGAGCCCACTCGGGAAGGTTGTGATCTTTGATCTCCCCCATGGGAAGAGGTCGATCTACCTCATTGGAGTAGTTCGCGAAGTCCGGATCAACGTTGATGAAGTTTTCATCTTCTGTGACCGGAGCGTCCATCTTGTCGGACATTAGGCGGTCGGCTCCTCGGGAGTAGGGGTCTCGCCACCTTCAACGGGGGTCTCGCCCGGAGTAACCAGGTCTTCATTCACCTGGTCAACTTCGCCCAGAAGCTCCTCGGCGCGGGTGAAGTCCAGAGTCTGACCTTCGTCGTACCGACGCTTCAGGTCGAGAACCTCTTCACGAACCTTCTCAAGGCCCGAGACGATGGCGTCGATCTTCTGCTGATTTTCGGCCTGGGTCGCCATGATCAAATCCAACTTTCTCTTGATTTCATCGGAATTTCTCACCAGTATGGCAATGTCTTCGTCATTCAGTACGAAAAACATTTTCACCATCTTTCGGCTGAACGGCCATAAGGGTGGGAGCAGATAACTTTACCTGCTCCCACCCTTACTACACCGGCTTGTCCCGCTTGGGGATCGGCTTGGTGCCACCACCGCCGGACGGTACAGCAAGAGGCGCATTGCGCTGTGTCATGCCAGTACCATTCGACTTTGCAGTGCCGTGACCGGGACCCTTAATCTTGGTAACGGTCCCGGACGGATTTTTCTTTCCGGGCATATTCATCCTCCTTACGGAGCGTCGAAGTCGATCTTCATGGTGTAAGTCAACTCCATGTGCGGGAAGATCGGGTACATCTTGATACCCGTACCCACGCTGTAGGACCAGGGGTCCTTGGTGGACATTTCCCACTCGTAGAAGCCAGCGCCACCATTACCCTCGATATGCGGCGAGGTGCAAACCTTGCCCAGACCCAGGGGGCTTGAATCGAAGTCGCGGATATCCTCTTCGCTCGGAAGGAAGATGATGACATCATCCGGGACGTAGCGGGTATTCACGAAGGTGGTGCCACCGATTGCACGGGTACGGTACACCGAATCGTAGATGGTCGGCGCAATGCCGGTCGCCTCAGCAACTGCGTTCAAGGCACCAACCGGACCCCAGCCTTCCATCAAGTACCGGGGATCGACCGGAGTCGAGCCGGGCTGAGTGATAAGACCGGTACGCGCGCCCCAGAACTGCGAAGCATAGAACCGGTTCGCGACCTTGCGGCCCAGGATGGCGCGCTTCATGTTGACGCCGTGGCGCTCGTACATGAACTCGTCCACTTCAACCCAGTCGCCGATCGGGTCATGGGTTGTGCCACCATAAGTGCCCGAAGCCGGAGCCTGATCCGTCTGATCGGCGGGCCGACCCCACGGAGTAGCGAAGGACACCTTGCCGTCGTTGTACGTGTAGGTGTTCGTCACGAGCGAAGTCATGATGATGTGCTCGATCCGGTTATCGAGCCGCCGACGCCGCTGCGCCGCATCACGAGCCAGCTTGAAAGGAAGCTCGTTCAGGGTGGTCTGAAGCGAACCGGGAAGCGGCGAGCCGCCTTCCTGAATCTGCTTCGCGACGTTCTCCAGCTCGCGGAAGTTGTTCACATCGCTGGGATCATAGTGATCTTTGATCGCCCAGTCGATGATCGAGCCACGACCCTGCCCGGAGATGAAGAAGTCCTTCTGGGCCAGTTCCGACTCAGCGTCCTGCGCCCGAGCCGGGGCCAGACCGGTCGCATCTCCCTTGATGTAATCAAAGAAGAAGTCGTCGTGCGGAACTTCGAAGAACGGGAACAGCTGAAGACCAATGTGATCTTCCGGAGGCGCGATCTCGCGAATAGCGCCAAGAGCGGATTCCTTGCGGATCAGCCGATCAACGGGGTACGGGTAAGCGAACTGCCCACCCGCAGGGGCACCGTAGCCCTGGGTGGCACCCGCCATGCCCGATGGGCCAAAGGTAGAGGTATTCACCGGTGCTCCTTACTTCCAGATCAGGCCGAGGTCCTTGCGGTCCGCAAGGGCGTCGACGGTAGCATTCGGAACGGGGATACGCGCCCCGCTCGCGTCGCGAACAGTAACGTTCGCCTGGACAACACTTGCCGCGTACACCACAGCAACTTCCACGTCCCGATCCATAAGCTGGTACGGGTAGTAAGAGTTGTTGATGCCGACAATGTTGGCCGGATCAGAACGACCATCGGTAACACCGGTGGTGTCCGTCGAAAAGACGCCGAACTTGCCAGCGTTAGGACCGGTGGTGATCTTAGCGATGATCTCGCCCTTCTGAAGGTACTTCTGACCTGTAGTCGTACCAACTTCAGTCGGCATCGCGGCGCTTGAAAGCGTACGCGAATCAGTCAGGAAAGAACCCGGCTGAGTGGACCGAAGGAAGTTGTTAACGCCAATAGGCGGCTGATCGCCGTACAGGTTCTTAACAAGACCTGGCATTATTCCTTATCCTTACTTGACAATGGACTCGGCCAGGGCCTTGTCCAGCTCCAGCAGTTCCTTGTACGAATTGTACTCGCGAATGGTCTTCGCCGGAGTGCCCATACGGGTATGCAGGGTAACCTGCTCCTTAAGGTCAGCTATACGCTCGGCCTTCTGGTCGGGAACGTTGTCACCCGCACCGGGAGCCGCACCGGGAGCGCCGGTCTGAACAGGCTGAGTACCGTACTGGCCAAGAATCGGCTGAGTCGGCGCACCGTCCATGATCTTCTTGTACTGGATGAACTGCTCTTCCGGCATCGCCAGGCAGAAGGCTTCGGTGTCATCCTTCAGGGTCGCCAGGATCTTGCCGCTCTCGATCAGGCCCTTCACGAAGTCCTTGCGAGCGCCATCCTGAGCTTCCTTAGCGAAAGCGCGCAGGGTGCCCAGCTCGGCCTCCTGAGCCTTCTTCTCGGCTTCGAGGGTCTGAATCTTGCTGTACTGCTCGTTCAGCATGCTCTGAACCTGAGCGAAGTCAGCCGTGGTCGCATTCGCATTCTGGCCCGGAAGGGAGAACTCGAACTTCGGAGCCGCCGAAGGCTGCGGCACTGGAGCCAACTTCGACGGATCGACCGTAGTGCCGGTCATGCTTTCCTCCATCATCAGAGAGAACTTATTGTCGCTCTTTGTATATCGCTTCAGATGCCGTTCAAGACCCTCTACTGCTGGAATGTCTACGTAGGCCACTCCCATGTAGACGGGCCACAGCTCTGCTTTATTATTGGACTCATAAGGCCCGATTTCTGCGGACCTTGTACGCCAAAGCCCGTCCAGAATGGCTTTCTGCGCTTCCTCCTTGATGATATGCATATCAGCAAGCAGGTAAGTGTAATCTTCGCTGTCAATGGGAGAGGTCATCTTCTCTGCCACCAGATTTTCATGGTAGCCGATGACCTTATCCATTACACCGCCACCCAGGAAGGACGGGTGGTCTGCCCGGATGGGCACATTCGCGAAAATACCGCTATCTTTCAAGTAACTAAAGTGCATGGCCATCTGCTGCATGTGAAAGTCTTCCCACAGATGCTCGTAGCCCATGCTATCTTTGAATTCACCGGAACGAAAGACCGGGACCCGCTTCAGAACAAGAATCTTGGAACCATTCTGACCGTCGATGTATTCCCATTCGATCTCGTCAGTAGAGGCTCCAAGTGTCGAGCCCGCAGCGGAATACAGAGCGCAGGTGCGCTGCTGCTCCCGGGTCAACGTGGCTGTACTCATGATGACCTGTACCTTAACTGCTGGACGGGTGTCCGCCAAGCTCAGCTCTCATTGCGTTTTACACGCAACGATTTAGGGGTAAGTATCTCCTCGGTGTGAACAAGACGTTTCTGGTTCAATTTGAGATGCCACCACCGATGACAAGTCGGACACCAGACTGATACGTCCTGTGTGGTGTAAATCTGACCTTTGAGTTCGGACTGCTTCCTTATCAAGACATGAAAGTAGAGCAGGCCGTCCTCCTGTACGCCGAATACGCCAAGGACTTGCTGCCTGGAGCAAGTACACTTGAACGGCTGCTCTGACCTTCTCATCCCCAGATCAGCTTGTAAATCTCATAGGCAAGTTTGATTACCTTGATGGCAACTTCGATGGTATTGATGATGTCCACTGTGGGCCTTCTTTCTTGTTATACGGGTATTGCCCTTAGCCAAGAGCTTGGATCGTTAGCTATGCTTCCAACGTTGGAGAATTGCGCTCTTGCCTGAAGTGTTATCTGCTCTCCGTCTGCGCAAGCAATCGGGGTATTACTTGATATGGGAATGAATTCACTACCGCCACGGTTAACCGGCTCTTGTGGTCCAGTTACCGCAGCGGTTCCCGAGCCGGATCGGTAAATAAAAAGCTGTATCCAGCAACTTCCACTGAAGCCACTTGCTGCGCAGTTAATATTCGCCGAAAGAATCCAGTTACCTGCGGATGGAATTATAAGAGAGCTTCCGGAAACGCTTGAATTTGGCTCAGGAAGCCATCCTGAGACAGTTTGCTGTGATGTAGTTAAGCTAAATGAGCCATTCTTTGTCATTCCCTGCTCAACTGCATCTTGCCATATTAATCCGACTCCGAGGCCAGATACCTTCTTGATATTTCCGATCCCTACCCCTGAGATCTTCTTTATTTCCCCCAGTCCGAGTCCTGAAATCTTCGGCATGGGTTAAGCTCCTTACACGGGCATTGCGCGAACGTAGCAACCGGTTTCACCGATTACATCATAAGCATTTAAAAGTTCTGCATCACAATGCACAGTAATTAGATCATCTTGGGCACACGCTACCGGAGTGATGCTACTTAAAAAGTAGTTATTACCGGTACTCGGTCTTGCGTATTCGATTTGAGAACCGGTTACCGACGCTGTAGCACCTTTGTATATCCATCCCTGGAACCACGTTCCAGAGCCAAATCCTGTTCCACTTACAACAATGTTAGCTTCCAGAATCCAGTTTCCAGCAGATGGAATAACAAGAGCGTTTCCGGATACCGTTGAATTTACATCTTCAGCTATCCAACTTGGAATAGATTGCTGCGTCGTGGTTGCATCAAAGTTGCCATTCTTATACATTCCAACCTGAACAGCATCCTGCCAAATATGACCCAACCCAAGACCGGAAACTTTCTTAAAGTTCCCAATTCCCAGGCCGGATATTTTCTTTATATCCCCTAAACCGAGGCCGGATATCTTAGGCATCAGGCACCTCGGAGGTAGATAGTATTCGGGTCTTCGGCGGTGCCGTTGCTGGTGGCCGCGTTGTACTGCGCTTCGGTCCCGGTCCAAATCGTAATGTTGGTGGCGACGCCGTTCTTGCTGCCAGCAACACGGCCGGTCGCAAGTTTAGACAGCGCAATTGCAGCACTTGCATTGATATCACCATCAACAATGGTTCCATCTGCAATCTTTGCTGAGGTAACCTGACCGTCACCGATGGCTGCCGTATCTACTGCACCATTCGCAAGTTCCGAACTTCCCACCGCATCTGCGGCGATCTGCGTCGCGGTAATGGTGTCGTTTGCGAGCTTACCTCCGGTGATGGAGGTATCAGCAATCTTTGATCCTGCAATCGCCGCGCTTGCATTGATATCTGCATCGACTATCGTTCCGTCTGCGATCTTGGCGGAGGTTACTGCGCCGTCGTTAATCTTGGCGGTGGTTACAGCACCATCTGCCACAGTTGGAGCAGCAGCAGTACCGGCAAGATCACCCGCAAGCTGAATGATACCTTTTGTTGTCGCGTCGGCATCTGGAGCGGGCGGGCCAGTTTCCCCTTGGGGTCCCTGAAGACCCTGTGGAATCCCGAAGTCTGCCGTGTATCCGGGCGGGCCACCAGTGATGCTAACCGTTGCAGGGCTTCCGGGGGGAAGAGTTGTAGTAGTTCCAACGTCAAGATCAAAGTTGTTAGCCGCCGTCTCAGCTGCAAGCTGGGCAGCTTCAGAGGCATCTTTTGCGATGACAGAGGCGTCGCGTGCACTTTGGGAGCCTGTCTGTGCTAATTCGGCAGCAAACTGTGCAAGCTGAGCGTCAGCTCGCGCCTGCTGCGCTTCATCTCTTGCTGTATTGGCCTGCGTGATTGCCGGGATGGTGATGTCCGGCAAAGACGTATTCATGGGATCGTCAAGGGACGGACGCAGCTTGTCGTCATCGACCAGCATCAATCCGTCAATGGAATATCCCCGAGGACCGCGTACAGCTTTCTGGCCAGTATCAGGGTCGGTAAACTCTTGCAAAAGAGCAAGGTTAACACCCTGATAATTCTCATCGCCAAGCTGCTCCTCGGTCGCGGGCTCAAGATCGAAATTGAACGAGTCGATCTTCCGTAGCACATTGTTAATGCGAATCTGGGGAAAGCTGATATTCCAGTTCCAGTTTTCCTCGCCGACCACGAGCCAGAGGTATGGATCGCCGTTAAAGGTCATCCATCCGTCTATGATCTCACAAGTGATGGGAGAAGGTACCATCAGCTCGTCAATGCCGTCGTCGGCGGTGGTCTGCTCAGCCCAGCCTTCTTTGATATTGGGCTTAAGGAATGCTGTACCGGTAGCCATGACCCGATCAGGCAGTTTATCGGGATCAGAAGAAGTATCGCCTACCCTGCCTGTGATGCGAAGGTAGACCTTTTGAAACTGCGCCATTTACATCACATCTTCCAGAACAGTATCAATGACATTCTCAATATCGTTGATCAGCCCGCGCGCATCGCCGAAGTATTCCTTGGTCGCGATGATATCCGCCACGACGCCGTTCACGTTGCGCTCGAACCGCTCTACGCTACGCTCAGCGTCCCATACGCCGTCCGCTTCGAATGCCTCGAGCAACTGCCGCCGGTAACCCAAAGTGGGCATCCACTCCTTGTTATAAGTCTTGTTGGCGAACGCTTTCATGACCTGCTGGGAGACCCTTGCAGTAATCTGCTTGGTCACGGCTTTCGGATTGCTTACATTCGGACGGTCGTCATTCTTAAGCCGTTCGGGGCGGCCGGAACGTGGATCATCTTTCTTGACCACAGGCTCGCCGGTTTCCGGGTCTATCTGCACATCTTCGCGCGGCTCGGTGAGAACCTCGACCTCTTCGATCTCGAGACCGATATGTGCGCCGAGTTCCTTGACGTCGACCTTGATCTTTCCGCTGTTCAGCAAACTCTGCACGATGGCTCGCAAGGTTTCCTGCTGAGCAGTACCCATCTTCCGGAACTTGATCCGAGGAGCCTCGGTATTCGCTCCGAAGTTGTAATGGGTCATGTGCGCAAGGATGTACTTATTGATGTACTCTGCCATGTCGCCGGAGATGGCGTTGAGCATCCACAAGAAAACCTGCGTGTGGCCGATACCCTGATTGAAGCCGCCACCCTCCGCCGTGCGCAGCAGCAGCAGCGGCGTAAACAGTGCAAGGCTCATCTCTTCGTCGAGACGGGTCAGGTACCGCTCGAACTCGACGCCACGCAGCTGCGATTCAAGGTAGCTCAGCTCATAGTCAAAGGTTTTCGTGCCATTCAGTCCGTCTTGACTACGCTGATTTGGCAGAATTACCGCGTTGCGGTTTCGGAACGCCTTAAGAATCTGCGCCATGACCTTGTTGCCTGGCTGCATGTTGGGATTCTCAAGTGAACCGATATTAATATCTTCATCATACGGCGCACGACCGATAGGCAAGGGCGAACCGAACCGCTCGTAATACTGATTCGCGAACATCTTGATTAGGTTCGAGAAGTACCACGGCTGAAACGCGGCCCGCAGAATCCTGGTGCCCCGGTAGTCGCCGTTCTTCATCAGAAGCGGATACCAGAACGAGTTACTTACGGGAATCGTGTACTTGCCGTACTGCCGGATTCCGTCGAACACGGGCACCTTCGGGCGAGTGACACCACTCGCACCTTCCATCGGGAGCGGGGTGCCGTCAACGTATTTCCAGTTGACCGTGCACTCCTCGGGAACAAGATCCTTGATCTTATTCAACCATACACGAGAGCTTCCGGTTTGGTTCTCCCACTGGGTGGCGTTCGGCGAGAAGCCAAAGGTAAACGAGCTACCCATGGACCGGATAAGCTGGGTCCATATCTGACGCAGGTTCTCGTCACAGTGCTTGCGCACCTTATCGGTAGAACCCTGAAGCTCCCACTCCATCTGATGCAGCATGAAGGTAAGTGCATACAGAGAGCTGGCGATTTGCGGGTGCTCAGACATCCGGCGCATATCGCCGAGAGTGAGCTGCGAGGTATCAAAGTAGAGCTGCGCCCCACCGGGCAACTTCAGGTAGCTTGTCTCTGCGTCTACCCATCCGGTAGAGATTTCACCGACAAGCGGCTTGGGGTTCTTGGGACGACCGGTCTTGCGCTCGGCATACGTAGATGCGGGCTTACCGTCTGGCCCCAGCAATGCACTGGTCACGGTATCTCCTGTTTGTCAACCAAGGATCGCACTTGCGCGAAACGAGGCAGCAGGAGAGTACCGTGACCGGGGTGCTTCGCGCCAACTCACCACGGCATACCGGGAAGCCCGCTATCAATACCGGCAGACCAGTCCACACTTAGAATTGTCTGCTCGTCTGGGCCATTACTGTTCAAGTCGAACAGCGCATTCTTCGGTATATCCAGTTCCGCCGGTGAACTCTTATCGTAGCTTGACAAGAAGTCCTCCAGACTAGGTGCTGGATTAATCACTGACAGATCATTGACAAGATCATCATTGGTCTTCAAATTGGTACGCTGCTTACCGGTGATCCTGCGAGCGCCCCGCCGGTACTGGCTGTCATTCATAAGGTAATGGACAACGCCAGCCATGGCATCCGCAACGTCCTTACTTCCATTCGGCGGGTGGTCAATCTTCTGTCCCACGTCCTGAAGCTGCGACAACTCCTTGAAGGCGATATTCACGGTATCCGTGTCGCCCTTGTTTAGTTTCGTCATATACTTCGGGAACAAGCACCTGCCGTCGTAGATCGCATCGCGGAGATCTTCATACGGCATCTTTTTCTTATCCACCGACAGGGTTTCGTGTGGAATCTTATTCCGTGCCATCTGCTGCCGGAAATCCACACCTTCGAAGCCGTCTAGGGTAACCCTTGTGAGGTTGAATCCCAGATCAAACTTCAATCGGTAGATTATACGCCGTACATCAGACAAGATGATCTCCGTGCCAGGGGCAGCATGCCAGCGCATCAGGAAGTCAAAGACGATCAGTGGTTTTTCTTCACCATCAATGTCGGTAACTTCAGGCACATGCCCCATTGCCATTCCGAGTGCATCACCCTCTGCTGAGTACGCCATGTCAACATGTAGGACACGCTTAAGTCTATCGCGGGCGCGGAACCATTGCTCGAGCCTTGGCTCATGAGCCGATTCGTTGACCGGAGACTTAGGACCCATGCGTTCCGCCCATGTGTCTTGACATTCGGCGATACGGTGAGTAAGACTGATGAATGGGTCCGCACTCTCAGGGGGAATTCCTGCAAGGTCACGGAGCGCTTTGACAGGGTTACGGATGAATCCGTTGATGTATGCCGTTGGAACTTCAATAAATTGATCATTACTTTTTGAAGTAAAGTCAATACCACGAGCCAACGCCTCTGTCTTTGGAATTATCTCCTTTCGGACTGTATCGTAGATGAAGCTCTTACGATTGCCGGTTTCGCGCATATTCTTTGCGTCATCCGGATTATCCGTATAGAGATGCCAACCCTTACTTTCCCAGATGCTCATGCGCTTAGCGACAGCATCCGGATCGGTCATGCACTCATTGTAGATCTTACGCATGAACCCAGTAGCAGATTTCGTCTGCCCGATCACGATCAAGATGCCACGGTGTTTGCCGGACTTGTCGTCCATGAAGCGAGATTCAATACGCGAGTTGATCGTATCATAACCCTCTTCGGCGTAGTCCTTGCGGTCGGTCTGTTTGTGGGAATCGCCTTCGTCGATGACACCGCCAAGAATGTTGTAGCCTTCAAAGCGAGTCTCCACAGAGCCACCCGGCAGAATCCACAGGTTCTTCTCAAATCGTACCTGATTCTCGAACCTTGGATCGCGCTTGCAGTACTGCCTGAACCATGGCGAGGTGTCAATGCGTGCCTTGACGTCTCCGAAGAGAACTTCCTTGGCCTGCTTCTCGGACGTACTCATCATCATGAAGGCAATCTTGGAGTCTGCCATCAATCCAAAGTAGTCTTGCGGGTCACGCAGGCAGTAGCACCAGTGCACCATGTAAGGCAACACGATACTGGCGAATGTAGTCTTGCCAATACCGATACCGCCGGTCATGACAGCGCGACGTTTCAAGCTCAGCCATTCCGGATCAATCTGCGTGCCGAAGATGTCTATCAGCACTTCCATGATGCCAGGACGTACCTTCTTCTCGATATTGAGGTAGTCCTGTGTCATGAACTCGCGGATTGTCGCCGGACGCTGCTCGAAGAGCGGATGCTCATCAAGCCAGCGCTTCTCGGCAAGAATCCTATCAATAGGATCACTCATCTTTTGATTCCCTGATTACACTCATGATCCACTCTTTATCTTTGTCAGTGAGACCGCCACCGTTCTCGGCGTTCTCGGCAGAGAAGCTAGCTTCCGCATTGGCGTAGATAGACATCAAGGCTACCCACAGCACCGAATCCTTCCAGAAAAGGATTGTCGGGATGCCAAGTCCAATCCAGATGTAGCCCTGCACCTTGTGGTTGTGCTTGGCAACCCATTTGCGGAAGCGCTTTATCATAATTCTCTCATTACCATGGCTGCCATTAGTAAGCTGATTACAAGTGCAACTATTAACATGATCAAGTCACCCATCAACAACTTTCCCCTCTATAGCGTGTACCTGGTATTGCTTAATACGCTCGCGCACCATGTCATCGGTGATGGGGCGACCGGGATTCTGTTCTTGCAGCTCGCGATAGACCACTGATGCGATCTGCCGGGCGTCCCCACCGACGACCGCCTGCACGGTCTGACCGGTCATGCCGATCTGAATAAGAGGCGCGTTCGTCCTGGGTTCGATCAGCTTGTGAAGTTTCTCGCTGTTCGCGAACAACGAGTTCATGTCCTTCATCAAGTTTCCGTCTTCCTCGCCAGTACTTTTGTAGTTGGCGAGTTTGTCTTCAACTATGTCAGCCTGCTCCGCGACAATGCTTGCCATTGCCTCTTTAATCTTAGCGGGGTCCTTAGTCCTGAGCAGGTCTGACAATTTCTTGCCATCTGATCCTGGCACCGTACACACCTGCCCTTCTCGGAAATATCCGCAGTCATTCCATAGACTGCACTCGGAACAAATTATCTTGTCGCCCTCTAGCCCCTTTTTACCAGGGGCAAGTCTTTTGGGGATGGGAACTTGATCTGGCTACTCGGTGCAAGCACATCGAGCATAGGGCTACTAGAACCGCTTTTACGCTTATGCGGCCGACCGGTGCCAGCGAAGTTGTGGCTGGCATATTTGACACTGAGGATATTGTACTTGCATCGGTTCGCCGCCACACTCATATCGTCGTATGTGAATCCGAACAATTTGAAATGAGGCTCAAGGATCTCTTTGGGGAAGTTCCTGGGATCTACCTTTTTGCCGTGAATCAGAAACACCCTGCCACCGGCAGCGTCCGTTCTGGGATCGAAGTCTGCACCCCACCATCCGCGCCCGAACAAGAAGTTGAACGAATACGACCGGTGTATAAAGAACTTGGCGTACGGGTCCCAGTTCTTATTAATTGCTTCCAGCTTCTCCATGGCGTGATAGCCCGCAGTTGACTGCATAGGAGGAAGGTTGGTAATGAAGACTTTTGTATCCTGACCCTTCACGGGTCTCTCTTTAAGCTCAATAGAGCTGTCATTGTACCGGGATGGGTCCTTGCCCCAGGGATTTTTGAGATATGCTTCTAGATCGTGAAGACTCATCTTATCCCAGTCGAAAGTCAAATAGCTTCCGGCTGGCCGGTCTCGGTCACAAGTTGCATTGAATTCCTGCGTATCGCGTATACCGATAACATACGAGGTCCAATTGGGATTAATCTTGCCGAATTTGTATTCGGAGAAGAGGAACGGATCAGCGTTGACCTTGGCGACCATTCCGCGGTCCCAAGTCACGTTACATTCTCCGACCTCCTGTAGCTGTTTCCAGTAGTTGAACGGGTTTCGCCAGAACAACTCGAAATCTTCTTGGTGGGTCATACCTGAATGTTAGGGCCTAGCGGGTAAGTTCTTCAAGCACGAGAAATCACGCCCGATAATTCGGGAGTGTTAGGGTTGACGTCTCCACTCCGATTCATCTATAGTTGTCGATGCACCGGAAACCCCCTGACCAGCGCGGGGAGGCTGTACAACTGCAAAAGATAGGAGAAAGACTTGGAGACGGACCTTGCGAAATTGATCTCGCGAAAATTCCTTCAAAGACCGGATGCAAAGGCTCAGCAATCGGCTGATGGTGCCTGGCATCCTGTTCGCGAGTTCAATAAGGCGACCGGCAAATTCGACGGTCCGAATATCCCCTGGAAAATGCGCGATCTGCGTGATCATCTCGAAGGTACGAAAACCTTCGGTAACTATATGGTCGATCAGAATGGCAACGTCAAACTGTTCGTCTTGGATATCGACCTTGAGAAAACTGGAACCTGGTGCGAGTGGCCAGACCTGACACTCGACAAATATCACACGGAAGATCACACTCTCAACAGTGAGAGATTCAAAGCAGATACGGTTATCCACCAGTCTTCCCCTCGCGAAGATTGGCTGGACCGCAGGCACCCTGGTCGAAAGTGGTACAAAATCCAGCTGCGTGAAATAGCAGACTTGTTGAACCGTGCGATTCAGAAAGAGCTGGGCATCCAGACCGCGATAGCCTACACAGGTAGCAAGGGTCTGCACGTCTACGGTTTCACCGGCACTTGTAGCGCCAGCCAGGCAAGGACGGGGGCTCTACTTGCTCTTGAGGCAGCGGCTAACTTGTGGCCCGGTGAGAATGACATCATTCCGGTTCGAGGGAAGAACTTCTACAAGTTCACTGATCAAGATCCCACCAGCTACTTCAACAATGTGAGCATCGAAGTGTTTCCCAAGCAGGATGCCGTGTCGCATGGCGGCTATGGGAACTTGGTACGCCTGCCTATGGGGAAGAATCTGAAAAACCCCAAAGACCCCTGCTTCTTCATAGACACCAGTATCTTGCGTGTCAGCGGTGCAGAGATCGTACCGCATCCCGATCCAGTTTCTCTACTTAATGGAGGAAGTTAACCATGCCCGATCAACCCGCTACCCAAGCTGAAGCCATCGAAATGCTCCGCGAGCAGGCGGCACAGAACGCTATCTACCAGACGCTTCGCGAAGCCGAGCAGGCGGCGGCACAGCTTCAGGAGGAGACGACTTAAATGCTGGATTTGCAAATCATCGAGATGGTCAACCCGGTCGCAGCGCAGGTGAAGATTTCCTACGAGCACGGACCTTTCGAGGTTCAGTTTCACTCGCACTGGAATCATCTCAAAGACGACAACGGCAAGCAGTTCTTTGCTGATGCCAAGAAGTCTCTCACTCATGTTGCGGTATCTCTGGCGGACATGCAGGACAAGCTCATGGAGGCTGATAGGAAAGATCAGGAAGCCGCCATTCGCAAGTACCTGGCCAATACCACCTCTTCTTATCGCACAGTCTCACTCGCTACCGCTCAGCTGGTTTATGGTCTGACTATTACCGACAGGGACCGGCAAGAAGGTAGCGTTCTGATTGACCTGGCTGATTTTGATGTTGCTGTCGGCAAGGCTCAGAATCGTCTCGGCTACGATAAGCTATTTACCGCTAAGGATTACCGTATCAACTTTCTGAACGTTGATCCGTTCAGCCAGAAGAACAGTAACGGTACCAAGTACATTCTCGAAAACTTGCACATGTGTGCTCAGCAGATTGAAGACTGGTACTTCAACATGTTCCCCGGCAAAACCGGCCGGGGTGCGCTGATGACGGCAAACCAAGCTGATGGTCGCGGTGAACCAATCAAGATCGAGCCTGATCAAAAGGTTAACGAGTTTGAGAAGAGGTTCAAGGAGCGCGTCAAGCAGGAGCAGGCTATAGCTCCCAAGTTCCAAGAAGAAGCCGTAAAGCAGCACCTCATTGTGCCGAAGAAGCTTCTGGAACCAGCACCTCACGATCCAGTCACTCAGATCAATGCAAAGATCAGATCAGGAGAAATCAGGGTTCCCGTGCGGAAAGATGATATTGACGATGAGCTGACCAAAGCCATCACCGAACATATCTCCAATATGCAGATCAAGATTCCCGAGAACCCTGACCGGCAGGTCTTTCTTGGTGGCGGCTATCTGAATATTATACCTGAACCTGACCCATTTGCCGAGTGGCACACACCGGAAGAAAAAGTGCACGGCAGTATCGAGAACCTTAACCATAACGTCATCGTAGGCGAAATCAGCTCTCCGGCCTTCGTTGTCTACCAGTCGGGTCTCGGCGATGTCATTGCGCCACTTGACGATATGAATTTCGTCAAAACAGATCGTCAAGGCAAGACAATCCTGGAAATTACTCAGGCTGAAGTTGCCATCGACAAATTGCAAGTTATCGAGGAAATCGTTTTGGCAAGTAGTTCGCGCAGTAAGAATGCTAAAAACCCAGCTTACTGGGCGCATGCAGTTGAAGATAAGGTGAATGGCATCCTGCAACAGGCAAAGCAGAACCTTCCCGAAGGTGACGCGACCCGAGACTTGATTACCGCAATCTCGAACCTGTTGTCGGATCACATTTACGCGATGGGCAAAGAGGAAGAACCATCGCAATAGGCCGTCACTTCTTGTGACATAGTAGAAGGATGTACTTGCTTTGTTGCCACCCGAAGAGGAGATGAAGGCCAAGCTTCATAAGTACCAGGAAGCTAAAAAGGCCCGTCTCAGCGGTACCGACAACGTTGTCGAGTTTCGCACGAAATCTGATACCGCCGATGAGGGCATTCCGGATGAGCTTAAGGCAGCTATACCCACTGACAGCTTCACGGACGATGAAAGCTCAAAGCCCAAAGAAGTTCTGAGCGCCGACCAGGAGTTGGAGGAGTTTGTTGACAGTATTGACCCTCGGGAGGCTTACGAGCGCTGGATCGGCAAGGAGATCGTTGAAAGCGGACCAGGTGCATTAACACCTCCACATCTTCGCATCTCCTGCCCTAATCCTGATCACGCAGACAGGCATCCTTCTGCTTCTATCAACCTTGATACAGGATTCTGGTCCTGCCATACGGAGCACTGCTCCGTCAGGGGTGGCGATGTAAAAGATCTTGCCGCCATCAATCTTGGAATGTGGCCCCCTCCGAATCGCAACGGTCGCAACTTCAATGTTCTCATGCGAAAAATCGGTGAGGACTACGGCTGGAAGATCGAAAAGCGCAACGGGATGGAAGTTGCCATCTCCCCAGCCCGACAGGCTAAAGAAGCAGAGGAGGCTGCAAAAAAAGTTAAAGCTGCCGAGCAACGAATCATAGAACAACGAGCCCAGCTCGAGCAGCAAGAAAAGGGCGAACTGCCGCCAGGTAATGTAATTGACATAGAGACCGGCGAAGAGTTTGAGGATGATGACGATCTCAACTTGAGCGATCTCGAACTTCCATCTCTCGATTGGAGACCACTAGTGAAGGAGGGAACATTCTTGGATTACTATATGAACGAAGTAACTAAAGATCGGAATCCAGAAGAATTCCACTTCTGGAATGGTCTCATGGCTCTGGCTCTCGCTGCGGGTAATAATGTCCGCTTCGATGGTATCAAGTGCAATCTGTTCATTTGTCACTACGGCAAAACCGGTCTGGGTAAAACAAAGTCCATGACCCCTCTTCTGGAGATATTGAAAAGCGTAATGCCGTTTGATGAGTTGAATCCATCATCTAAGGGTACATTCATTATTGACGGCATCCAATCCGGGGAGGGGTTGGTAAGCGATTTCGCCGGTGAAGTTGCAATAAATGGCAGGCAGCCTATTCAAGTTGGTAATATCAAGGGACTTGTCATCTGGGATGAGATGGCGACAATCCTTACCAACGCCCAAAAGGGTCAAGGGAATATCATCAAGCAGAAGCTGAACGAGTTCTATGACGGAAAAGGGGAAATCGGAACGCGTGCGGCGTCTAGCAAGCGGAAGGCTGTAAACTCTTTCGCTTGCGTTTCCACCTCTCTTCAGCCCGAGAACACGCAGGATGGACTCACCAAGGGTGACGTTACCTCCGGCTTTCTGAATCGTTTCTTCTTTGTTACAGGAACGCGAAAGCCGCAAAAGGCGTATGGCGGTCACAGCTATGACCTTAAGTATCCTATCGCGTCTCTTGCGAAGATTCATCACGACCTTGACAAAATGGCATACGATAATTCAAAACTTGAGTACGTTCCCATTGATCTCAAGTTCAGTGAAACAGGGCTCGCGGTGTGGGAACCCTTTCACGACAATATCGTAGACCCCACTGTCGCAAACGGATCGGGTGCACTTTCCCGAGTAAATGCGCTTATCCGCAAACTTGTAATGCTTTTCTCGATCAATGCCCAAGAAGATCAAATCAGCGAGGATTCGGTTAACCGAGCGAAGATGATGTGGGAATACATCATCGAATCTTACAAGGTTGTCGATGAAAAAGCATCCATGTCTGCAACAAGTCAGGTTGCAATCGACATACTTGATCTCGCTCGCAAAGCTCAAATGGGTGCCAAGGGCGTTAAGTATATAACCGTCAAGTTCATCATGAACCGCAAGCCCAATAGATACAGCATCCGCGAGATAAACAATGCACTTGATGACCTTTGTAGGGCGAACCTGTTAATCAAGTTTCCACCGGATAAGCAGGAAAAGCGTCGCGGTCGCCCTCTTAATTGTGACGGATACATACCAACGGAGCTGGTGTCATGAGCATCATGAAGCTGAAGATCATGGTACTCGGTGCTGAGGTTGACGAAGAACTCCGTAACCCTGATCTGATCAATCGAACCCACGGAACCCGGTCCTGCTACAACCGTGGCGGGTGCAGGGGTCCACTTTGCGCCTACGTAATGAGGAGGGAACGCAGAACCGAAGGAACCGTCACAACTGCCCCAAGGGAGTTTGACGAGTATTTAGAAGACCGTCTGGTCAAACATCACGCAGAGCATGCCGAACGGCTTGCTCTCCAAAGGAGATCAAAGCCTAATGTCTGAAGAAGGTTCCAGTAAGCGCTCAGTTCTTCTCTCTATCGAATCTCGAGGCGCTACACCGGATCAAGCTCATGTCTATGCCACGGACACGCAAACCGGGGAGCGCCTCGAAGTCATCGGCGTCACGCAGGCAACTATCTGCATCGGTGCCGGAATGCCGAACACAGCGCACTTGGAAGTTATACCAGACCGGGTAAATGTCACCGCTATCCTTGAACATGTAGAGGAACACTAACTTGCTCAATACGCAGTCAGCTTATTTCAAAGATCAGCTGATCGAGAAGCTGCAACTCATGATCGCCACCCAGGAGTTGACTATCGGGAACAAATGGCGCGCTTCACAAGACAATACCTTCAGGCACGGTATCATCTTCCATCTGCACGAAGATGAGTATACCATCGAGTATCACAGCTCCGATCCCAAGTTTTCGCTTGCTCTGGCTCTCACCAAGCTCGCAGAGACACTTATCGTAAAGATGCACAGCTATCTCAAGGCTCGGCTGATGGATAACAAAATGGAGGTAACACAGTGAAGTTTGTAAAAGTTCAGCAGGTTAGTTTTCAGCATCCCGGTCTTGAGATGAGACAGAGAAATATCAACACAAGGTACATCGTTGAATACTTCGGAGATGAAGATGGTACCTATGTCAAGCTCCTTAACTATAAGGATTGCATAGAAATAAAGGAAACTCCAGAAGAATTCGAGGCAATGCTCAGGTTGGCTACCGAGTTTTAAACCACTGACCTACTCCGAGACCGAACTTCTAACTTAATACAAAACTAAGATTAAACCCCAGTACTAGTTAATTCTAGTGCTGGGGTTTTCTCGTCTTCATCCCGGTAAGGTGCGAACACTCCGTTACCTATGCTAACAAGATGTCAAGAGCTTTTTTTATTTGCGAGCTAAATGCCAGCAAACATTTCGGGGTCCCGGCGGCTCTCGGCGAATTAATACAGGGAATTGAAACAGGCCGTGACCTGCGGTCCTGTCTTAATTCTGTAGTAAAAAAACCTACTCTGACCTGCGGAAATGGGTATTTAATACAAAATAATTAATACACAGGGTATATACACACAAGACATACCATAAAGTGTCCCGAAGGAACTCGAATCGCATCCTAGCGCCAGCCAGGGCGAGACCGAACTGAAGATGACCAAGACTCCAAGAACATCTTGGATTTTTCAAAATCTCTGTATTAATGTTGTAAATCGTCTGGAACCCCTCGAAAATATGCCCTGACCTGCAAGTTTATATATATTTTTTTAATACATAATTACTACATATTTAATACATTTACTACAGATCGAACATACGTTCGTGTCTACCCCGATGCTTGGTACATACTTATATAATAGTTCTTGAGTAGTTCGCACTCCTGGTCGGCGGTGAGTCTGTGAGTGGGTGCTTGTGTGAGAAGGTGCTGTGTGTAGGGTGGGGAGTTTGTGAGGGGTAATTAGCCCATGGCGAACAAGTCAGTTTGAGATTCCCAATGCGGAGTAAGTCAGTTCTTCGGTTTCTGTGAAAATTTGACACGCGCGGAGAAGGGGAAGCGGAAGGAACGCGCACCCCCGGGTTGCTCAAATGTTGCTCCCATGTCACGGATCGGCAACAAAGGTGCCGTGACCTGCGCGTTTGCTGGTTGCTGGGGTAAACGTGCAGGTAAACGCGCTGGACGCCCGATAATGCCGGTTATCGTGCGCATATGCGATTGCGGGTACCTGAGTGCCGTTCTGAGGCCAGAAGGCGGCTCGAACCATCTCCTAGTACTACTCGGCCCCGATTCGTGCGCTACAAGGCGAATGAGGGGGCAATACGGCCTATTTCTGGCTCACCCCCTCCCACCTACCCCAAGGCCCTGTGCGCGTACACCGTACGCTAACCCGGCCGCTGGCGGCCACGATTGCTGTAAGGGGCTAGGTTTGTGACCTGTAAAACACACTGTGACCTGCACCTTCGTGCACCAAGTTACATATAAACTCGCACTAGGCGCTGATCGCAAAATGATCTTGTTTTCTCTCACCCCCCGTGACCTGCACCGATGCTCTTCGCCACATTCCATGTATCAAACCGTTTACCCCTCACAAACAACCCTCTGATCTGCGAACAAATTCTTCTAAAAAACATTTTGCTGTGCCATGTATCAAACCACCTTTCATGATCGCGTATATGACTTCTAAATCGTGCTCTCGTGGGTGGCGCGACACGCCTAATGACCTGCACCTTTGGAATCCACTGTTGACAACCTAGTGCTAGGCACCTAATGTTTGACCTGTTCAACCAACGAGGTTCCCCGGAATCTCACCCCCCGCTACTACTGGGGGGGGCGGCGGGACACACGATCTCTGAAAACTCCACAGCGTGGCAGGCATCCCTAGTACCAGGGGTGAGCCAATCGCAGTAAATGCGGACGAGGTACGGGTAACCGTGACAAATCCCCTCTGCTGCGACTCACCCCGCCACTAGGACTAGGTACCGGAGTCCGTATAGCTCCGCGAGACAGCCAATACCGATCCTGCCCAGCGCGATACCCGTTCTTTCGGGCCGCTAGGCAGAATCGGAGTCTCAGCACGGGAGATTCGTCCCGTGGGTACCGTTCTTGTTTTACCTAGCCTGCCACGCGCCGGAGTTGACAGCGGCTCGCCACTATGGGAGTCTTGTCAGTGAAAGCAGTACGGTTCCCGGAGGTTAGGCTCTCCGGGGGTCGGGATAGAACAAGCTAGGTGTACCCATACGGTGCGCCAGTAGTACCTTCGTCTTAACGGTTCGATGGACAGGACCGGACAGCACTCGCGTTGACGGAGCTAAACGCTGGTATATCCCTTGGGAGCCGCTGCGATGATCGGACGCTAGTCTTGATCGCATGAGGTTTGTCCCGGAAAGGCTAGGGACGCTCAAACCGACCGCGATCTTGGTCTGATCAGTCTCAGTCTCCCGGAACCGGGTAAACGGAAACCGGAACAGGGGAAATCGGCCTTGGTCGAATTCCATACCAAACCTGTGCCACCTTCCAAACCATCCCCTACCGGGTAGGCATCGAGTGTGCCCACCCGGCCGAACAGTTCCGGGAGACTGAGACAGCGCGGGAGGTAGCGTGGACCTGTTTGGTATAGGCGATAGTCTTGTAAAACCAGACTGGCGAACGCTACCGCCTGTAGAGGACGTAATATGATGTGCGTCTTGTGCAGGTGCGAAACTCCCGCACCCGAACCGCAGAGAATGCGAGGCAATACAAAATGTCTGATACGATCATGAAGAATCGTGAAATTCTGCTCTCTGATCATCAGATCGCAGTCTTAATCGAGGACATCATTTATCAGTTGAACGACGAGGGTTTGGTTTACACAGACCGGGAAAAAGCAGCGACACTTCTGCTCACTGCCCACTCGTTGAATCACGTACTCGAGAGCAAGCCACGCCGGGACAACTACACTCAGTGGTTGATGAAGGCCCAATCGGTGCTGGACGCCGGTTAGAATCTGACTGGTATTGCGTGGAGACTAGACTAGTGCTAGTCTCTGCGTTGTACTCATCAGAGTGCAGAACCGCTAGAGAATAGCGAGGCCAGACAATGCAGGTAATCATGCGCTTGAAGGATGACGACAGTCTTCGCATGTCGCCGACCATCATGAGCAAGCACCACTGCGAGCACATGACAACAATCTGTGTCGACTGCGTAGAATCGTGGGCGACAGACTCGTACATATTCTTCCGGCAAACCGCCGCAGGTCGCCATCTCCGGCGGCTGAGCATGCAGCGACTTCGCCGGGAACATCTCGGACACTGATTGGTGTTGCGTTGAGCATATCGACTTGATATGCTCTTCGTTGTACTCATCAGAGTGCAGAGAACCGCTAGAGAATAGCGAGGCTAGACATGTACAACGTGTACAGCGACGACGTATGGGCTCTCGAGGACCAGCGTGCAATCGCGACAGAGTTCTGCGAGAACTATGAACAGTTCTGGGCGGAACTCGAAACCGGAGAAGAAATGCCGGAATGGGCGGCCTTCACTATGAGTGAGCATGGCTCACTGTGGGTATTCTTGATGCTGCCACCCTCAGCGGTCGGCGGCCAAGGTGCCGTAGTGTCCCGCAAGGTGCGTTACACCTACAGCTCTGCGAAGCACGCCTTCTACGAGGTATCAGAACTCTACTGATTAGCATTGCCTTGATTCTAGACTTGTGCTAGAGTCTTGGTTGTACTCATCAGAGTGCAGAGAACCGCTAGAGAATAGCGAGGCCAGACAATGCGCGTGATTCTTCGGAAATTCGCCACAGACCGATACACCCTTGTGCGTGAGGTGAAACTCACCAATGGTGCGATCAACACCAGCTTCACCGAACACGAAACAGAGATGGACGCACTCTCTTGGTTGAACGACCGCCTGGAGACAGATCAGGACCTTGTGAGGGTTGTCTCGGCCGAATACGCCCTTGAGTATCCTCACTACCAGGTCTGATTAGCGTTGCGTTGATTCTAGACTAGTGCTAGAGTCTTCGTTGTGCTCATCAGAGTGCAGTACCGCTAGAGAGCGAGGCTAGAAATGAACGTTGGCGACCGCGTGTCGGTCCGTGGCGAAGACTATATCGTCCTCCATATCGGACCCGCCAGCACGATGCCAAAATTCTTCGGCAAACGGTTCTTTCGTCTGTCGAGAGTGCGCGACCACTCCCAATGGTCGGCGTACGGGAAAACTGTAGCCGGGAACAGCAAGCTCACCCCGGCAGACTCCGGCATCTGATTAGCATTGCCTTGATTCTAGACTTGTGCTAGAGTCTTGGTTGTACTCATCAGAGTGCAGAGAACCGCTAGAGAGCGAGGCTAGACCGTGAGGCCGTGCAAATGCTACTTCTGCAAAAAGGGCGATGCTCACCCGGACCGACACGCGACCTTCGCGTTTCTCTCGCCAGAGAACGGTGTCCGAGTAGAGGGCTGCCAAACCTGCGGACACAAACGCAAAGCTGATTAGCATTGCGTGGAGACTAGACTAGTGCTAGTCTCTGCGTTGTACTCATCAGAGTGCAGTACCGCCAGAGAGCGAGGCTAGACCGTGAAGTATAAAATCTGCGAGACATGCGCCAGCAGCGAAAAGCTGGTCAACTTCTCCGCAAAACTCGGCATTCGTCTTGAGTACCTGCCGGACGAAATCTTCGCCAGCATCCCGCGCCCGTTGAACTGCGATGCGTGCGGCGCGGTATGCAAATCGAAAACCATGAAGGTCTATCAGACGGCCTGATTAGTGTTGCCTTGATTCTAGACTTGTGCTAGAGTCTTGGTTGTACTCATCAGAGTGCAGGTCCATTCGAGAGAATGAGGTAAGACCATGTGGGAACACGTGCAGCGCGTCGGCAGTGATCCGCTGGAAAAGCTGAATAGCGGCTTGTTTCAGCCTGCGCCGAAAACCACCAATTACCGGGGTGCGGCTTCACGCCGCTCGCGTGACCCGAAAGTCCGCGAAAACCACGGCCAGACGTATACCGGTACCCGCAAGAGTGCTGGCTGGAATGGTGGCAACTACCAGTTGTCGAAGCGTGAGCAGCAGCTTCAGAAACACGAAGACCGTAACAGGTTGCTCGCCGAGGATCGGCGCAGGGCAAAGCAGGATGCCTTCTTGAAAGAGGCATTGGCGTACTACGCCGAGGAGCTCCGCAAGAGTGAACGTGCGCGCAATCAGCACTGATTAGTGTTGCGTTGAGTCTAGACAAGTGCTAGACTCTTCGTTGTACTCATCAGAGTGCAGTACCGCTAGAAAGCGAGGCAAGGCAATGGTAAATTTGCGCAAAGCTGTGATCGTGCGCAGTGAATACGGCATCCAACAGTCGCGCGAGGAAGTCGGCATTCCGGTTGCCATCGAGTGCATGAATGACGCGCTCAGAATGGCTGAATCGGATGCCAAGAACGGGTCCCCGTGGTACGCTGCAAGCCGTGACCGTTACCGAGCTTGGTTCTCCCGTGGTGGCGAAACCTACACCACGGTATACCTTCCGAACTGATGCAGATTGCCTTGCTCACGGCTCAGCCGTGAGCTTGGTTGTGTACATCAGTGCACAGTAGATAGGAAACAGACAGGAGACACTTCACTATGCGCGTGAAGATGTACGACGTAGCCGTTGGTAGCATGATTGGACTCGCCTTCGGCGCAATCATCGGCGTCGGATTGACTCAAGAGGGCAGCACCATGATGCCGCCAGCCAGCGCACAGCCGCTCATTACCGAAGACGACCCGCGATGGAATTGCGCCGTGGATGGCGACCATGTGTGCGGACCGAACGCCAAGGTAGACGCTCCGGCGCACTGCTGGTCTATCGAGGCTACCGGCAACTACACGCCGGGAAGCCGAGTCTGGCTTCAGGGCGGAAACATGAAGATCGAAGGTTGTAAGCGCTGACTGGTATTGCGTGAAGTCTAGCCTTGTGCTAGACTTGGCGTTGTACTCATCAGAGTGCAGACAGAACCCCAAACGGGAGGCAAGACAATGGACAGCGAAAAGATGTGCCGATACTGTCCCCATCGTGAAATTGAACTCTGGAAAGTCGGAGCCACATCCGATGGTCTGTGGATACATTCCGATACCGGAGAGAGTGAATGCGACACAGAAGGGGGAACCGTCGCAACTCCGATCGACTCTGATTAGCATTGCGTGAAGTCTAGCCTCGTGCTAGACTTGGCGTTGTACTCATCAGAGTGCAGATCCATTCCGAGAGAATGAGGCAAGACATGTACACAGCATCGGTATATGCATCCGGTAACCACAAGACGGGTACGCGTACCCTCTACATCGAAACCTACTCGTGGCCTGCTATGAGTGCGGCGCTGGCTGGCGTACGCGAAGACTTCGCGTGGCGATACGGAGATGCCGAAACAGGCAAGCCGCGACAGATTCGCGAGCCGCAGACCGGCGAGACTCTGGAATTTCGGGTAGGCACAGAAGCTCAGTTCGAGAATACCTTCACCGGGCTTCTCGTGCTCACCAGCGACAGCCGATAAGCTGATTGGTATTGCGTGAAGTCTAGACTTGTGCTAGACTTGGCGTTGTACTCATCAGAGTGCAGTACCGCTAGAAAGCGAGGCAAGACTATGCGCATCGAACTGAGCGCCAACCACGTGAACCCCGAAGAACTCGTGTACATCCTCGAGGGTGTCTCACGACAGATCGAAGACGGCCGCCGGGATGCCATCATCCGAGACAGCAACGGCAACAAGGTAGGCCAGTGGCGTATCATAGACTGGACTAACACCTGGTCTGTGCTCGACTACGCGGCAGAGAAGAATCTCACCGTGAATGGTGATGATCTTGCCACCGAAGATGGTGTGCTCTACATCGACGGTACCGAAGCCGAAGAGTGGTTTTCCAACATGCTGTCAGACTGATTGCATTGCCTTGTCTATCACTATGTGATAGACTTGGTTGTGTGCTCAGCAGAGAACACAGTACCGCTAGAAAGCGAGGCAAGAACATGAGTGGAGATGCATTGGCACATGGCCGTGCAACATCACACCGTGAAGGTGTGAGCATCACCATGCCGGGCGGAAAGAAGCTCAGTTACGAGTTTTCCTCGTGCCGTGGTCGCATGCCAGTCAAGGAATACCTTCGCGAGTGCGTACGTGCAGCGCTCGAGGAAGACAAACCGCAGTGGCTCACAACCAATGTTGTGGTGATCACCATCCGCGAAGATGTGCAGACCCGTGGACAGTATGTGTGGGCGGTGTACCGTGCCCAGACGTAAAAAGGAACTCCTGAAGGCGGACCTCGAAGACCTGGTGACCAGGCTCGAACGCAGCATTGCCAACCAGATAGAACAGGTTGGATATCTTGCAGCGCAGGTGCCAGCGGGCAAAGCTGCCTATTACCTTGGGCAGCGTGCGACCCTGGTCGGCCTACAAGACTTCATCACCTCGGCGCGTGCCGAGTACCTGAAGGGGTAACTTCTGATCAGCGTTGCGTTCCCCACAGCAAGACTGTGGGGTTCGTTGTGCCTATCAGAGTGCACATATACAGACACCCGAAAGGAGGCTACAAGATGACAGACGAAGA
>Ga0196970_1000239_pt1 | contig 81080 bp, 76 predicted proteins | sample S1v_513CmetaG_FD_148672 | JGI IMG/M metagenome (GOLD analysis project Ga0196970, IMG submission 148672) | Soil microbial communities from Anza Borrego desert, Southern California, United States - S1+v_5-13C | ecosystem: Environmental > Terrestrial > Soil > Desert | place: USA: California...
AGCGGGAAACCCCCCTCTAAACCAGAACTCCCTGAGAGCCGTGATAGACCATCACGTCGATAGGCCGGGTGTGGACGCGCTGCAAGGCGTGAAGCTGACCGGTACTAATCGCTCGAACGGCTTGATCTTCCGAGCGTCATGTGCAGCGGCAAACCCGCGCACGGGTGCATCCGTCGTGTCACACAAAACCCTCATCATGAACGGCCGCCGGCACTCCCGGCGGCCTTGTCTGTTTTTAGCCCCCGTTTTCCTTATCCGGCGCCACCGTCGCTGGACTTGTTCCTTTCCTTGGCGCGCCGGCGCAGTTCCTCGGATGTCAGCCCGGCGGGCGTTGCTCCCTGCAGAGTCCCATCGCCGGGCGTGCGGTTGGGGTCCTGCCGCTCGTCACCCGGAGCGGTTTCGGTCTTGTCATTCTCTTTCGCCATGGCGGCATCTCCGTGTTGCTCGTACGGAGAGCAACAGTGCCGCCCGCAATGCGTCGCCGTTCATGGGCGCCATGCATGCGCATCGCTCGTATCTGCTGCCCGTCCGCGGCGCTTGCCGTTGGAGCGGCAAACCTTAACTGTGGCGGATCGTTTCAGAGTGGACCCGGGAAGAATGGCAGTCGTCGAGCAAACGGCCCCCCCGAATGCAGCGGAGAGGCTGACGTCCGTGCGGGCCGGCATCGCCTGGATGGTCGTGGCGACCCTGCTGTTCGTCACTCAGGACGCGGTGACGCGCGTGCTGGTGCAGACCTACCCGGTGGTCGAGGTGGCCTGGGCGCGCTTCGCCGTGCACATGGTGCTGGCCGTCGTCCTGGTCGGCTCGCGCTCGCCGCAGCTCATGGTGTCGCGCCGGCCGGGCTTGCAGATCGTGCGCTCGGGCCTGCTGCTCTCGGTGACACTGCTGGCGACGCTGTCGCTGGGGCTGCTGCCTTTCGTCGACGTTGCCGCCATCGTGAACGTGACGCCCATCCTGGTCACCGTGCTGTCGATCCCCATGCTGAAGGAGAAGGTCGGCTGGCGGCGCGGGCTGGGTGTGCTGGTGGGGTTCGCGGGCGCCATGCTGATCGTCGGGCCGGCCAGCAGCATCTTTCACTGGGCGGTGCTGCTGCCGCTGACGTCCGCCGTGGCCCATGCGCTCTACCAGATCGTCACGCGGATGCTGAAGAGTAGCGATCCGCCGATGACCACCTTCTTCTACACGAGCGTGGTCGGCACCGTGCTGTGCACGCTGGCGCTGCCGTTCTTCTGGATGACGCCCAGCATCATAGACTGCGCGCTGATGGTGCTGTTGGGGTCGCTGGGAGCCATCAGCCATTTCTGCCTGATCCGCGCCTACACGGCGGCTCCGGCGGCGACGGTGGCGCCTCTGGGCTACTCGACGCTGGTGTGGGCGGCGCTTTATGGGCTGGTCGTCTTCGGCGAGGTGCCCAGCGCCTTCACGATTGCCGGCGCCGCGGTCATCGTGGCGAGCGGCCTGTACATCCTCTACCGCGAGCAGGTCAGGGCGCGGTCGGCGGCGTGATCGTCACGGCGTCGGTGGCCTCGCGCGGGACAATCGCGCCGCGGTGCTGGATGACGATGGCGGCCAAGCGGTGGCCGGTGCGCGCCGCCTCCCCGGGGTTGTGGCCGGCCAGGCGCGCGGCCAGATAGCCGGCGCTGAAGCTGTCGCCGGCGGCCGTGGTGTCCACCACCTTCGCCACCCGCTCGGCCGGCACCTCCACATGGGTGTCGCCCGTGGCGACGAGGCACCCGGGCTCCTCCAGCTTGACAACGATCTCCGGCACGCCGGCGGCGCGCACGCGGGCGAGCACGGCGTCGGCGTTCTCGTCGCCATAGAGGTCGCGCAGGTCGGCCACGCCAGGCAGCGCGATGTTGGTGTGGCGGAGCATGGCGTCGTAGGCGCGCCGCGCCGTTTCCCGGTCCGGCCACAGCCGCGGGCGCCAGTTGGTGTCGAAGGCGACGCGCCCGCCGCGCCGGCGCACGCGCTCCAGCAGCGCAAACAGCACCTCACGCCCGCGCTCGCCCCAGATCGCCAGGCTGATGCCGGAGAGGTACAGCAGGTCGTAGCCCTCCAGCGCCTTGACGAGGCCGGCTGAGTCCGGCAGCACGAAGAGGTCGCGGGCCGGGGCGGCGTCGCGCCAGTAGAGGAAGCGCCGCTCGCCCGCCGGGTCGGTCTCGATCAGGTAGAGCCCCGGCAGCCGGCCGGGCACGCGCAGTACGTGCCCGGTGCCCACCCCCTCCCGGTTCCAGGCGGCCATCATCCCGGCGCTGTGCGGGTCGTCGCCCAGCGCCGTCACGTAGTCCACTGCCGAGCCCAGACGCGCCAGGTAGACGGCGGTGTTCAGCGTGTCGCCGCCGAAGCCCATGGAGAGCAGGCCGTCCGGGCGGCGGGACAACTCGACCATGCATTCACCCAGCGCGGCGATTCGGCGCGTGGAACCGACCATCCTGACAGACCCTCCACTCAATACCAGTGACACACGTGTGCCCCCTCCCTCCCCCGCCGTTGGCGGGGGAGGGTTAGGGAGGCGGCCCGGTGTATCAGTCTACATTACCGCGCCGAGCTGCCACGGCACGAACTCATTGTCGCCGAAGCCCAGGGCCTCGCTCTTGGTCGGTGCGCCGGACGCGGTGTCGAGCATCAGGCGGAAGATGCGCTCCCCCATTTCCTTCACATCCACATCGCCGGTGAGGATCGGGCCGCAGTCGATGTCCATGTCCTCGGCAAGCCGTTCGTACATCGGCGTGTTGGTGGCAAGCTTCAGGCAAGGCGCCGGCTTGAAGCCGGAGACCGAGCCGCGGCCCGTGGTGAAGCAGACCAGGTTGCAGCCACCGGCCACCTGGCCCGTCGCCGAAACCGGGTCGTAGCCGGGGGTGTCCATGAAGACGAAGCCCTTGGCGGTGATCGGCTCGGCGTAGCGCACCACGTCCACCAGGTTGGTGGTGCCGCCCTTGGCGATGGCGCCCAGCGACTTCTCCAGTATGGTGGTCAGGCCGCCCTTCTTGTTGCCGGGAGAGGGATTGTTGTTCATCTCACCGCCCTGGCGCTCCGTGTACGCCTCCCACCAGCGGATGCGATCGACCAGCTTCCCGCCCACGTCGCGGCTGACGGCGCGGCGGGTCAGCAGGTGCTCGGCCCCGTAGATCTCCGGCGTTTCCGACAGCACCGCCGTGCCGCCGTGCCGGACCAGCAGGTCGGACGCCGCTCCCAGCGCCGGGTTGGCGGTGATCCCCGAATAGCCGTCGGAGCCGCCGCATTGCAGGCCGACCACCAGACCGCTGGCCGGCACGGTGGTGCGGCGGGCCTTGTCGGCCTCGGGCAGCATGCCGCGCAGCACGTCGACACCGGCGGCGACGGTCTGGCGGGTGCCGCCGCTGTCCTGGATCTTCATCACCTGGAACAGCGGGCCCGGCGTGATGCCGTAGGCGTCCAGCAGGAAGTCGATCTGGTTCACCTCGCAGCCCAGCCCGACCATCAGCACGCCGGCGAAGTTCGGGTTGCGGGCATAGCCCCACAGCGTTCGCTGGAGGTTGTCGTACCCCTCGCCACTATCGGCCATGCCGCAGCCGGTGCCGTGGGTGAGCGCCACCACGCCGTCCACGTGGGGGAAGTGGTGCAGCAGGTCGCGTTCCACGGTCTGGGCGATCATGCGGGCGACGGTGGCGGAGCAGTTCACGCTGGTCAGCACGCCGAGGTAGTTGCGCGTGCCCACCTTGCCGTCCGGGCGCACATAGCCCTGGAACGTGGCGCGCTGCGCTTCCGGCACGAAATCGGTGGGGTGCGCGTCGGCGCCGAAGGCGTAATCGCGCTCGAAGTCGTGCAGGCCCAGGTTCTGCACGTGCACGTGCTCGCCCGGCCCGATGGCCTCGGTGGCGAAGCCGATGATCTGGTTGTAGCGGCGCACCGGCTCGCCCTCGGCGATGGGCGCGGTGGCGACCTTGTGGCCGGCCGGGATGGCGTCGCGGGTGGTGATGCCCTCGTTGGGGAGCGCGGTTCCCGGCGGCAGCTCGTCGCGGGCGATCACCACGTTGTCCCCGGCGTGCAGGCGGACGGTCAAGGGCTGGTTCGGCTGCATGGCAGGCACCTCACTCCTGAGGGACGGTGGCGAGGCCGCCGGTCTCGGCCGCGCGCAACAGGGTTTCGATCAGGCGGTGGACCTTCAGCGCTTCGCGCCCGTCCACCCGAGGCCGGCCCCCGCGGTCGAGCGCGTCAAGGAAGTCCGCCAGCACCGCGCGGTGGTGGGCGTTGGAAAAGGCCATGGGATCGGCACCGCCTCCAAGGGTTCCGCCGTCGTCGCCGACGCGGACCGTCTCCCCCGACTTGAGATGGGCTTCCAGACGGTCCCCGGACAGGAGGGCGGAACCCTTGGTGCCGGCGATCTCGATGCGCTCCGGAAAGCCTGGGTAGGCCACGGTGGTGGCGTCCACGCTCGCCAGCAGTCCGTTGTCGTAGCGAAGCGCCGCGGCCACCATGTCCTCGGTGTCGATGCGGCGCAGGGAACTGGTCGCGGCGAAGCCGGCCACTTCGCGCGGCAACCCCAACAGACTGACGAAGAGGTCCAGCGTGTGGATGGCCTGCGTCAGCAGCACGCCGCCGCCATCGCGCGCCCTCATGCCGCGGCCGGGCTGAGCGAAATAGGCGTCGTCGCGCCACCAGCGGATGGCGACGGCCGCCGACAGCGGCTCACCCAGCGCGCCGCTGCGCAGAAGTTCCGCCATCCGCTGGGCGGCGGCGCGGAAGCGGTGCTGCAGCACGACGCCCAGGGTCAGGCCGGCCTCTTCCATGCTGCGGACGACGGCACGGCAGCCTTCCGGCGTGGCGTCCAGGGGCTTCTCCAGCAGGATGTGCTTGCCGGCGGCGGCGCAGCGGGCGACGAGGTCGGCGTGGGTGTCCGGCGGAGTCAGGACGAGCAGCGCGGTGACCGAGGAATCCTCCAGCAGCCTCTCCAGCCGGTCCACCGCCGGCAGGCCGAAGCGGTCGGCAAAGACGGCGCGGCGCCCGGCGCTGGGGCTGTAGTAACCGGCGACCTCCACCCGCTCGGAGAGGTCGCGCAGGCTTTGCGCGTGGGGTGTGGCCGCCATGCCCAGCCCGACCACCCCGACGCGGCGGCGGGTCATGGCATGCCCTCCACGGTGCGGCGGGCACCCTGGGACAGGAGGCGGCCCAGCGCGTCAGTGACGGCGGCGGCGAAAACCGGATTCCGGGGCAGGTCGTCGCCGAACACCTCCCGCACGCCGAGGTAGGTGCTGGCGAGGGTTGCGGCGTCGGTGCCCGCCTGCGCGGCGATCCCGGCCAGGCGGGGGGCGAGGGGATCGCGCACGTCGATGGGCTGGCCCTGCTCGTCGCGGCCGGTGACGTAGCGCATCCAGGCGGCGACGCCGAGCGCCAACCGGTCGATGCCAGCCCCAGCATCCAGCCGGTCGCGGATGGTGCCGAGCAGGCGTTGCGGCAACTTCTGCGTACCGTCCATGGCGATCTGCCAGGTGCGGTGCTTCAGCGCCGGGTTGGCGAAACGCTCCAGCAGCGCCGCCTTGTAGCGGCCGAGGTCGGCGCCGGGCGGCACCGTCAGCGTGGGCGTCACCTCCTCGTCCATCAGGCCGCGGATCAGGCGGGCGTAGGCCGGGTCGGAAATGGCATCCGACACCGTCTGGTAGCCGGCGAGGTAGCCGAGATAGGCGAGGGTGGAATGGCTGCCGTTGAGCAGACGCAGCTTCATCAACTCGTAGGGGTGCACGTCGGCGACCAGCTCCGCCCCCTCCAGCTCCCAGGCCGGACGGCCGGCGGGGAAGCGGTCCTCGATGACCCATTGGGTGAAGGGCTCGGTCATTACCGGCCACGCGTCCTCGCAGCCCAGGCGGCGGGCGACGTTCGCCCGGTCCTCGTTGGTGGTCGCGGGGACGATGCGGTCCACCATGCTGTTGGGGCAGGCGACGGTCTCCGCGACCCAACGGCCCAGATCCGGGTCGCGCAAGGAGGCGAAGCGGCGCAGGATGCCCGCCACCGTGTCGCCGTTGCTCGGCAGGTTGTCGCAGGACAGCACCGTGAAGGGAACGATCCCGGCACGGCGGCGGCGGTCCAACGCCTCCACCAGGAAGCCCGGTGCCGTCTCCGGCCGGTGCGGATTGGCGAGGTCGTGGCGGATGCCCGGATGCTCCTCGTTGAGCGCTCCGGTGGCCGGGTCGTGGCAGTAGCCCTTTTCGGTGACCGTCAGGGTGACGATCCGTACCGCCGGCCGGGACAGCCGTTCCAGCACCGCCTCCGGATCCTCGGGGGCCACCAGCACCTCGGTGACGGAGCCGACCACCCGCAGGCGTTCCCCGGCGGCGTCGCGGACGGCCACGGTGTACAGGCCGCCCTGCGGGTTCAGCGCGTCGCTGGTGTCGGGGCTGCGCAGGCTCACCCCCGTGATGCCCCACGGGCCGAACGCGCGGTTCAGCGCGTCGTCGGTGTAGACCGCCTGATGGGCGCGGTGAAAGGCGCCGATGCCCAGGTGGACGATGCCGGTGGTCAGATTCCCGCGGTCGTAGCGCGGCGTCGCCACGTCGGCGGGCAGGGATGCTAGGCGGTCCGGGTGCAGTCTCATGGTCAGTTCCATCAATGCATCAACAGGCGTGGCAGCCAGAGCGAGAACATCGGCACATAGGTGACCAGGGCGAGCGCCACGAACAACGCGCTGTAGAACGGCAGGATCGAGCGCATCACCTCGCCTACCGAGATCTCGCCGATGGCGCAGCCGATGAACTGCGTCGTGCCGACCGGCGGCGTGTTCAGGCCCAGCGCGCAGTTGATCAGCATCACGATGCCGAACTGCACCGGGTCCATGCCGTACTGCATGGCGATGGGCAGGAAGATCGGCGTGCAGATCAGGATCGTGCTCGCCATGTCCATGAACGTGCCCAGCAGGAACAGGATCACGTTGATCAGGAAGAAGATCACCAGCGGGTTCGTCGAGATCTGTGCCAGCAACTCGCCGGTCAGGTCTGCCACCGAGTACAGGCCCATCAGGTACTGGAACATGGTGGATACGCCGATCAGCAGCAGCACCACGCCGGTGGTCTTCACCGTCTTGGTCGCCGCCGCCACGAAGTGGTCCCAGCTCAGCGTCCGGTACAGGAAGGTGGTGAGCAGCAGCGCGTAGATCACCGCGATTGACGCCGACTCCGTCGCCGTGAACACGCCCGAGACGATGCCGGCCAGGATGATCACCACGATCAGCATGCCCGGGACCGCCGCCGCCAGCGTGCGCAGCACGATATCCCAGCCCAGGAAGCTGCCGGCGGGGTAGCCGCGCTTGACCGCCACGTAGTAGGCGGCGCCCAGGTTGCAGAGCATGAGCAGCAGCGCCGGCATGATGCCCGCGGCGATCAGCGCACCGATGGACGCCTTGCCGCCCGCCGCCAGTGCGTAGATGATCATGTTGTGGCTGGTCGGCATCAAGGCGCCCACCAGCGCCGCGTGCGTGGTGACGTTGACCGCGTAGTCGGCGTGATAACCTTCGCGCTTCATCATCGGGATCATCACCGCGCCCATCGCCGAGACGTCGGCGACCGGCGAGCCGGCCACCCCGCCGAACAGCGTGCAGGCCACCACGTTGGACATGCCCAGGCCGCCGCGGATGTGGCCGACCATGCTCTTGGCGGCGGCGACGATCTTGTCGGCGACACCGCCGTGCAGCATCAACTCGCCGCTGAAGATGAAGAACGGGATGGCGAGGAAGGAGAAGATGTTCATCCCCGACATCATCTGCTGGAACCCGACGGCGACCGGCAGGCCTTCATAGAGGATGGTGCACAGCGCCGACAGCCCGATGGCGAAGGCGACGGGGATGCCGAGGATGAGAAAGCCGGCAAAGGTGGCGCACAGGATGGTCAGTTCCATGACGGCTCCACTTCCTCGCCGCGGATCAGGGCGATGATATGTTCGATGGTAAACAGCACGATGAGCACCCCCGCCAGCACCAGCGGGACGTAGCGCACCGCCTCGGAGACGTGGAGGTTGGGCATGGTGTAGCCGGCCACCGACCTGCCGAGCACCCAGCCGTTGTAGGCCATGGCGGCACCGAACAGGCCGACCATCGCGTAGATGAAGATCTCCAGCTTGCGCCGGGCGGGCTCGGGCAGCAGCACGGTGAGGGATTCCAGGCTGATGTGGCCGGCGTCGCGCACGCCGACGGCGGCGCCGATCATGGTGACGTAGAGAACCAGCACGATGGCCAGGTTCTCGGTCCAGGTCGGCGAGCTGTTCAGCACGTAGCGGCCGAACACCTGGTAGAAGACCACGGCGATCAGCGCCAGCAGGCCGGTGACTGCGACGTACATGCCGATGCGGGACAGTCTTGCGTTTATCCGCGTCAGCCAGCCGGCCGCGTGCGGCGGCTGCACGATCATCGATTGCAGCTCGATATCCATGGCGTCTCACTCCCCCCGGGTGGCGCAGCGCCGCCGTCAAGGGGGCGGCGCTGCGCGGCCGCGTCCTACTTGGTGTCCTGGATGCGCTGCACGAGAGACTTCAGCTTCGGTGCGTCGGCAAACTTGACGTAGACCGGCTTCATCGCGTCGATGAACTCCTGCTTGCTCGCCACATCGACGATCTGGGCGCCGCCCTTCTCGACGACCGCGCGCGACTTGGTCTCGCGCTCGTCCCACAGCTTGCGCATGTAGGGGACGGACTCCTTGGCGGCCTTGCGGATCAGCGCCTGGTCTTCCTTGGGCAGGCGGTCCCACACCGCCTTGGAGAACACCAGCACTTCGGGCGCCATGGCGTGCTCGGTCTTCGAGTAGTACTTGGCGGCCTCGAAGTGGCGCGAGGACTCATACGACGGGTAGTTGTTCTCGGCGGCATCGACGATGCCGGTCTTGAGCGCCGTGTAGACCTCGCCGTAGGGCATCGGCGTGGGGTTGGCGCCGAGCGCCTCGATCATGGCGACGAAGAGGTCGGATTGCTGCACGCGGATCTTCATGCCCTTGAGGTCGGCCAGCGACTTGATCGGCTTGTTGACCGTGTACATGGAACGGGCACCGCTGTCGTAGAACGCCAGCCCGATCAGGCCCTGGGACTCCATGGCGGCCAGGATCTCGTCGCCGATGGGGCCGTCGAGGACGGTGCGCATGTGTTCGGTGGAGCGGAAGATGAAAGGCAGCGCGGTGACCATGGTCTCCGGCACGATGTTGTTCAGCGGCGCCACGTTGATGCGCATCATGTCGAGGCCGCCGATCTTCAGCTGCTCGATGGTGTCGCGCTCGTTGCCCAGCGCCCCGTTGGGGAACACCTTGACGCCCAGCCGGCCCTTGCTCTGTTCCTTGATCAGCTTGTCGACATAGCGCACCGCCTCGACCGTGGGGTAGTCGCTGGGGTGGATGTCGGCCGAGCGGAAATCGCGCGCCATCACGGGCGTGGCGATCAGCGCACCGGCGGCGCAGGCCGCAAGCAGCAGAGTGCGGGCGAAGCGCAAAGACAACTTCATGGTGTTTCCTCCTGTTTGTAAGCCTTGAAGAAGGCTCAGTCTCTTGTTGCGTCAGAGCTTGAAAATGTTTCGGCCGGAAGGCATGGAACGCCCCCCGACCGTCATTCCCGCGAAGGCGGGAATCCAGTCTTTCCAATGCGTTACTTCTGAGCGAAGCCTGGATCCCCGCCTTCGCGGGGATGACGATGAAGGACTATTCCGAAACATTCTCAGCCTCTCAGAGCTTGTAGGCGGTCTTGGCGAGGCGGTAGGCGAGGTCGCCGGCGAGTTCGCGGGCTTCGTCCTCGTCCAGGCGGTGCTCGGCGACCAGGCGCGCCAGGAAGGCGCAGTCGATGCGCCGCGCCACGTCGTGCCGGGCCGGGATCGAGCAGAAGGCGCGGGTGTCGTCGTTGAAGCCGACCGTGTTGTAGAAGCCGGCGGTCTCGGTCACCATTTCGCGGAAGCGCCGCATCCCCTCCGGGCTGTCGTGGAACCACCACGCCGGCCCCAGGCGCAGCGCCGGGTAGTGCCCGGCCAGCGGCGCCAGCTCGCGGCTGTAGCTGGTCTCGTCCAGCGTGAACAGGATGATGGTCAGGTCCCGCTCGTTGCCGAAGCGGTCGAGCAGCGGCTTCAGCGCCCGCACATAATCGGTCCGGCTCGGGATGTCGGCGCCCTTGTCGCGTCCGAAGCGCTCGAACACGACGGGATTGTGGTTGCGCATCGAGCCGGGGTGGATCTGCATGACCAGCCCGTCCTCCAGGCTCATGTGCGCCATCTCGGTCAGCATCTGGCCGCGGAACAGCTCGGCCTCGGCCGGGGTGCAGGTGCCGGCCAGCGCCTTGGCGAACAGCCAGACCGCCTCGTCACGGGAAAGGTCGGCCGTCGTGGCGGTGGGGTGGCCGTGGTCGGTGGAGGTGGCGCCGAACTCCTTGAAGGTGCGCCGGCGGCTCGCCAGTGCCGCCAGGTAGCCGTTCCAGGTGCCGGTGTCCTCGCCGGTCAGGACGCCCAGCGCCTTGACGTTGGCCTGGAAGCCCTCGAACTCCGGATCGACGACGGGGTCGGGGCGGAAGGCGGTGACCACCCGGCCCGTCCAGCCGCTGTCACGGATGGCGCGGTGGTGTTCCAGCGTGTCGAGCGGCGATTCGGTGGTGGCGATCGCCTCGATGTTGAAGCGTTCGAACAGGGCGCGCGGGCGGAATTCCGGCCGTTGCAGGCAGTCCGCGATGCGGTCGTAGATGCGGTCGGCGGTGGCGGGACTCAGGCGTTCGGTGACACCGAAGACCGTCTCGAACGCGTGCTCGAGCCACAGGCGGGTCGGCGTGCCGCGGAACAGGTGCCAGTGCTCGGCGAACAGGCGCCAGATCTTGCGGGGATCCGTCTCGACCGGGCCGCCGTCCCTGCGCGGCACGCCCAGGCTTTCCAGCGCGACGCCCTGGCTGTAGAGCATGCGGTAGACGTAGTGGTCCGGCACGACGAACAGCGTCGCCGGATCGGGGAAGGCTTCGTTGCGGGCGAACCAGGCGGGATCGGTGTGCCCATGCGGGCTGATAATCGGCAGGTCCCGCACCTCGGCGTACAGCCGGCGCGCGATGGCACGCTGGGTCGGGTCGCTCGGGAAAAGACGGTCTTCGTGGAGCATGTCCTACCCTCTGCTTTCCTTGTGCTTCTGTTTTTCTTATGATTTTTTGGGCTTGCCGGTCACGGCAGGAAGTCCTCCCGCATCGGTGTGAAGACGTCGAGCAGGACGCCCGGTTCGATGGCGACGACGCCATGCAGCGCGTTGGACGGAACGATGTAGCCGTCGCCCACGCCCAGACGCTGGGTGCGCCCCTCGATGGTGACGTCGAAGATGCCGGCTTCGACCACCGCGCACTGGTGGTGCGGATGGCGGTGCGGGGTGCCGACGGCGCCGGCCTCGAAGGCGACGCGTGTCATCATCATGGTGGCGTTGTAGCCCAGGATCTTGCGGCGCACGCCGTTGCCCAGATCCTCCCAGTCGACGGCGTCGTCCTTCACGAAGACGTCGGTACCCGTTGCGGTGCTCATGGTTTCCCTCCTCTCAGCGCGCGAGCCAGCCGCCGTCCACCGGCAGGATGATGCCGTGGACGTAGTCCGACGCCGCGGAGGCCAGGAACACCGCCGGCCCGCCGAGGTCGGACGGCTGGCTCCACCGCCCGGCCGGGATGCGGCCGAGGATCTCGGCGTTCCGCTTCTCGTCGGCGCGCAGCGCCGCGGTGTTGTTGGTGGCGACGTAGCCCGGCGCCAAGGCGTTGACGTTGATGCCCTTGCCCGCCCATTCGTTGGCGAGCAGGCGGGTGATTCCGGCGATGCCGCTCTTGGATGCGGTGTAGGACGGCACGCGGATGCCGCCCTGGAAGGACAGCATGGACGCGATGTTGATGATCTTCCCCTTGCGCCCCCGCCCGATGGCGTAGCGGCCGAACGCCTGGCACAGGAAGAAGGCCGCCTTGAGGTTGACGTCCATCACCGCGTCCCAGTCGGCCTCGGTGAAGTCGAGGGCGTCGGCGCGGCGGATGATGCCGGCGTTGTTCACCAGGATGTCGAGTTGCCCCAGCGTGCCCACCGTCTCCTCCACCAGCCCCGGCACCGGGGCCAGGGTGGAGAGGTCGGCCCGGATGGCGTGGAAGCGGCGGCCCAGTCCCTCCACCAGCACCCGCGTCTCGTCCGGCGGCGAGGCGGAACCGGCGGCGGCGATGTCGGCGCCGGCCTCGGCGAGCGCCACGGCGATGCCCTGGCCGATGCCAGTGTTGGCCCCGGTGACCAGCGCCACCTTACCCGTAAGGTCGAAGGGGTTGCTCATCGCGGGCTCCTTCAGCGCAGCGCGTCCATGGCGACCATGTCCATGTCGGTGAAGTCCTGGTTGTCGCCGCCCATGGCCCAGATGAAGGTGTAGTTGGCGGTGCCGACACCGCTGTGGATCGACCAGGGGGGCGAGATCACCGCCTGCTCGTTGGCGACCACGACGTGGCGGGTCTCGGTGGGCTCGCCCATCAGGTGGAAGACGCGCGCGCTTTCCGGCAGGTCGAAGTAGAAGTAAACCTCGCAGCGCCGGTCGTGCGTGTGACACGGCATGGTGTTCCACATGTTGTTCGGCTTCAGCATGGTCATGCCGAGCACGAGCTGCGCGGTCCTGCAGACGTCGGGGTGGATCATCTGGAAGATGGTCCGCTCGTTCGATGTCGACGGGTCGCCCAGGTGAACCTGCTTGGCCTGTGCGAGTGCTATCTTCATGGTCTCGAAGCGCGCGTGCGCCGGGGTGCTGTTCAGGTAGAACTTGGCCGGCTGCCTGATGTCCAGGCTCTCGAAACGCACGTCCGCGCTGCCCATCGCGACGTACAGGCAGTCGCGCGGCGCCAGTTCGAACGCCGTGCCGTCCACCGTGACGCGGCCCGGGCCGCCGACGTTGACGACGCCCAGTTCGCGCCGTTCCAGGAAGGTCTTGGCGCCGATCTCCTTGGGGGCTTCGAGTTTCTGCGGGCCGGCCACCGGCATGGCGCCGCCGACCACGAAGCGGTCGATGTGGCTGTAGGTGAGGATGATGTCGTCCGCCTCGAACAGCGATGAAACGAGGAAATGGTCGCGCAGCGTCTGGGTGTCGAAGCCGCGGACGGCGTCCGGGTGGGATGCGTGGCGGACGGTGATCTTCATCGGGAACCCTTCGTGTCTGTCGGTGGTCGGTCGGCGTGGGGGGCGCGGTGATGCGGGCCCTCATCCACGCTCCGTCTCCGGTTCCTTCGGGGTGCCGGAGAAGAAGTACGGGGTCGCCCCCCGGATGTCGCCGATGCGCGCCTGAAGCCCATCGAGGTGGGCCGCCATGCGCGCCTCGGCGAGGGCGGGATCGTGCGCGGCGATGGCTTCCACGATGGCGGCGTGCTCGCCGATCACGTGGCCCATCCGGCCCGGCTCCGGCAGCGTCAGCAGGCGATAACGGTCCACCTGCACCTTGACCTGCTGGGCGAGGGTCCAGAAGCCGGGATAGCCCGCGGCCTCGGCGATCAGCGCGTGCAGCGCCTCGTCCGCCTCGTGGAAGCCGAGGTGGTCGCCGGCCGCCTCCATCTCGTGCTGCAGCTCGATGTTGGCGCGCAGGTGCGCGATCTGGCTGCGTGTCGCCTTCTCGGCGGCGTAGCGCACCGCGGCGCACTCCAGCGCCTTGCGGATGATGATGGCCTCGGGCAGCGCGTCAACGGGAATGCGCGCGACGAAGGTGCCGGACTGTGGAAAGATCTCGATCAGCCCTTCGTCGGCCAGGCGCAGCAGCGCCTCGCGCACCGGTGTGCGGCTGACCCCGTGGGCCTCGGCGATCTGCTTCTCGACGATGGGTTCGCCGGGCTTGCGGCGCATCGCGACGATTTCCGTGCGCAGTTCCCGGTAGATCGTCGCCGTCGCGGTGCTGCCGCGTTGCGGTGCCCGCTGTACAGGCTTCACCGCCCCACGTTTGCGCGGCTTTGCGGTGGCGGCCTGGTCTGAATTCGACGTCATGGCTGCGTTCGTCTTCATGGTCGGGACCCGTTCCGAAACCAACGGATCACCTCGTTTCCTCACCTTAGGTCTAGGATACTAATATATCAGTCGTGCGGCAAGATCTAACTGCGAGCTTGGCCAACATTTTTTAGAAGCAAGGTCGAGCCAACAGCCCGTTGGCAACCGCTTCGTTGCAGGCCGTGTCTGTCCAAAAAGGACCGCTGGGCGCTGCCCAGCGGACCAAGTATGGGGAGAAAACGCCCCCCTGTGCACACGGCCACTCTAAACGCCGCATCGCACCGGACAGCGCAACACGGGGGATATTAATATACCAAGCATTTGGTGCAAGTGCGAATTGCGGGTCCGCCGAACGGGCAGGGCGAACGGACGGGGGTATCGCGGGCATGAAGAAGGGAGCGGATTGCCCCCAGCCCTTAGACAAAGGTGTTGCACCAAGGTTCGGAGCGCCTTGCAGAACCTTGGGTTTTCTGCACGCCTGCTGCCGAAGATTTCTCCGGTCCAGGCACTCCTAGGAGCGCCGCATCCTCAGCCATTCCGCCAAGCCTTGGTCGTCGAGCGCATACTGACCCCGAGCCGAGCGCCAGATTATGTTCTTCTGCCGCAATGCCTCGATCGCCGCCTGCACCGCGGGCGCCTCCACCGTTTCGCCGACGGCTCCGGCATAGGCTTTGAGCGACGCGCCCGAGAACGGCGCGGCCTGAGGACCTTCCACAGCCAGCCGTTCGACGACGACACGCTGGAGCGGGGACAGGCCCGACCAAGTGTTCTCGTAGTCATCCCAAACGCGCTGACGAAGTTCTTTTGCGCCGTCGGCCACCGCCCGTTTCAGCTCCTTGGCGTCACCGACCACCAGGGCGGCGTCCGACAGGATCCTGCTCAGGATTTCCGGCTGACGGCCGACGGCGTCGAATGCGGCAAAGACATCGTCCGGATCGAACCTGTTGTCTTCGGCCAACCGGGCGTTGATCCACGCCGTGTATGCGTCCGTGTAGTCCCGATCGAGAAGCGGGAAGCTGCGTACGGTCGTGCCGAAGAAGGGCTGATCGCGATTCAGCACCAAGCGGCTCAGTTTGTCGCGGTGCGAACCCGTCAGGACGATCATCAGGTTCGGGCCGTCGCGACTGTCCTCCCTGGTGTTCAGCCGGTCCCGAGCGGCCTTCAGGGCGAACATGGCGTTGAGACCGGCCTCCGTCGTCAACGCATGCTGGGCCTCGTCGATCAATAGGGCAATCCGTTTGTGGGTCCGTTCGAGCAGCGCCTCCAAGGCATCGGCCAGCGTTGTCCCCTGCGCCTGGCCGATCTTGTCGATATCGACCGAGACGCCGCCGAAGCCCAACTTGCTGAGCCCGGCGGACCGTACGACCTTCACCGGCAGACTCTCGGCCTGGCGCAGCTCCGCCTTCAGCGTCTCCGCGATGAGATGCGCCGGATCCGCGGCCATATCGGACCAAAGGTCGACGTATACGGCGCGGATGTTCCGGTTCTCCAACTCCGGCCGCAGATCATGCCGTATGAACGTGCTCTTGCCGGTCCTTCTCGGCGCGGCGAGACACACGGTCGGCTCGGCGCCGATCGGCGCGTCCCCGGTCACAATGTCGGCCAGAGACGCCGCCAATTTCGGGCGATGAAAGAGGAATTTCTGCGGATGACGATCAGGCATCTGAGCCCTCTTTAAGCACCAATTATGGCGCACGACATAATTTATGTCAGAGAGCATAATTGTCAATAGTAGCCGGACAGATCCAACAAGCAAGTTGCGCCGCCAGCGATCTGGCGGCGCAACACCTATGTCGAGGGGCTGGGGGGTGCCCCGCCCCCTTGATGCTTGGCTCCCTACCGTCGGGCTTTCGCTGACGCCCGGCCCAACGGCAGGATTCCGGCCATATCAGGCCTGGGCCGCCTTGGCCTCGATGCGGCGGCGGTGCAGAACCGGCTCGGTGTAGCCGTTGGGCTGCTCCCGGCCCTTGAACACCAGGTCGCACGCGGCCTGGAACGCCACGCTCTTGTCGTAGTCCGGCGCCATCGGACGGTAGAGCGGGTCGCCGGCGTTCTGCTTGTCCACGACGACGGCCATCCGCTTCATGGTGTCCATCACCTGCGCCTCGGTGCAGATGCCGTGGTGCAGCCAGTTCGCCATGTGCTGGCTGGAGATGCGCAGGGTCGCGCGGTCCTCCATCAGGCCCACGTTGTTGATGTCCGGCACCTTCGAGCAGCCCACACCCTGGTCGATCCAGCGGACCACGTAGCCCAGGATGCCCTGGGCGTTGTTGTCCAGCTCCTGCTGGATCTCGGCTTCCGACCAGTTGGGCCGGTCGGCCAGCGGGATGGTGAGGATGGCGTCCAGGCTGGCGCGCGGGCGCTTGCCCAGTTCCATCTGCCGGGCGGCCACGTCCACCTCGTGGTAGTGGAGCGCGTGCAGCGTCGCGGCCGTCGGCGAGGGCACCCATGCGGTGTTGGCGCCGGCCATCGGGTGGCCGACCTTCTGTTTGAGCATCTCGGCCATCAGGTCGGGCATGGCCCACATGCCCTTGCCGATCTGTGCCCGGCCCTTGAGGCCGCAGAGCAGGCCGATGTCGACATTCCAGTCCTCGTACGCCTTGATCCAGGCCGCCGCCTTCATGTCCGCCTTGCGGATCATCGGGCCGGCCTCCATGGCGGTGTGGATCTCGTCGCCGGTGCGGTCGAGGAAGCCGGTGTTGATGAACACCACCCGCTCGGATGCGGCGCGGATGCACTCCTTGAGGTTCACCGTGGTGCGGCGCTCCTCGTCCATGATGCCCATCTTGAGCGTGTTGCGGGCGAGGCCCAGCACATCCTCGACGCGGCCGAACAGCTCGTTGGAGAAGGCGACCTCCTCCGGCCCGTGCATCTTCGGCTTGACGATGTAGACCGAGCCGGCGCGGCTGTTGCGGAACTTGCCCGTGCCCTTCAGGTCATGAATGGCGATCAACGAGGTGATGGCGGCGTCAAGGATGCCCTCCGGCGCCTCGCTGCCGTCGTTGAGCAGCACCGCGTTGATGGTCATCAGGTGGCCGACGTTGCGCACCAGCATCAGGCTGCGGCCGGGCAGAGTGACCGTGCCGCCGGTGGGCGCGGTGTAGGTTCGGTCGGGGTTGAGCCGGCGCTCGACCGTGCCGGTGCCCTTCGGGAACGTCGCCGTCAGGTCGCCGCGCATCAGGCCCAGCCAGTTGCGGTAGGCCACGACCTTGTCGGCGGCGTCCACCGCGGCCACCGAGTCCTCGCAGTCCATGATGGTGGTCAGCGCCGACTCGACGATCACATCGGCCACACCCGCCGCGTCGGTCTTGCCGATGGGATGGGCGCGGTCGATGCGGATCTCCAGGTGCAGGCCGTGGTTGGTCAGCAGGACGGACTTGGGCGCCGCCGCGTCGCCGGTGTAGCCGGCGAACTTCGCGGGCTCGGCCAAGCCGACGGTGCGGCCGTTCTTCAACTCCACGCGCAGCTGGCCGCCCTCGACGGTGTAGCCGGCGGCGTCGCTGTGCGAGCCCTCGGCCAGCGGGGCGGCGCGGTCGAGCACGCCGCGGGCGAAGGCGATGACCTTCTCACCGCGCACCGGGTTGTAGCCGGCGCCGCGCTCCGCACCCCCCTCGTCGGGGATGGCGTCGGTGCCGTAGAGCGCGTCATAGAGGCTGCCCCAGCGCGCGTTGGCGGCGTTCAGCGCGTAGCGGGCGTTCATCACCGGAACCACCAGCTGCGGGCCGGCGGTGGTGGAGATCTCCGCATCGACGTTGGCGGTGGACACGGCGAAGTCCGGTCCCTCCGGCAGCAGGTAGCCGATGTCCTGCAGGAAGCGCTTGTAACCGGCCTGGTCCACCGGCTTGCCGCGCTGGGCGCGGTAGTACTCGTCGATCTTGGCCTGCAGCTCGTCGCGCTTGGCCAGCAGCGCGCGGTTGCGCGGCGCCAGATCGTGCAGGATGGCGTCCAGCCCCGACCAGAACTGCTGCGGTGCGACGCCCGTGCCCGGCAGCGCTTCGGTTTCGATGAAGCGGTGAAGCTCCGCGGCGACCTGCAGGCCGCCCACCTGAATCCGTTCCGTCACCATTCCTCTCATTCCTTCCTAAGTCGAAATCACCGCGGTGCTTAGGTTTTTTGTTGGGCTGACGCGTTTCACCGCATGCCCGCAGGGCGGGCATCGGGCGACAAGGTACACGGTCGCCCGGCCGGAATCTTCTCCGAATTGCTGCTATTCGATACCGCCGGTGTCGGCGACCAGCCCAACCGCCTCGATGCCGACGACGGCGCACAGCTCGTCATTCTCCGACAGGTCGCCGGTGACGCCGACCGAGCCGATGATCTGCCCGTCCTTCGAGCGGATCAGCACGCCGCCCGGCACCGGGACCATCAGGCCGCCGGCCAGATCGGAGGCGGCGTTGAAGAAGGCCGGCATCCTGGCGGCGCGGCGGGCCAGCTCACGGCCGCCGAAGCCCATGCCGAGGACGCCCCAGGCCTTGCCCATGGCGATCTCCGGACGGAGGATGCTGGAGTTGTCCTCGCGCTTCAGCACCTTCAGGTGTCCGCCGGCGTCCAGCACGGCGATGGTGAGGGGCTGGAAGTTCTTCGCGCGTCCGGTCTCCAGGGCCGTGTTGGCGATGGCGTCGGCAATGGCCAGGGTCAGGGTCATGATGTCCTCTCAGGATAGGTTCGGGATTCGCCTATACGACAAAGTCCCCGAACCGTCACCCTACGAAAGGAATACATACCCGTGCTACGGCGCCGCCAGCACGCGGACCGGCTGGCCGGCGGTCCAGGCCAGGATGTCCTCCAGCGCTTCGCGGTAGAAGACGGCGTAGTTTTCTTCCGTGACGTAGCCAAGGTGCGGGGTCAGCACGGTGCCGTCCAGCGTCCGCAGGGGGTGGTCCGGCGGCAGCGGTTCGGCGGAGAACACGTCCAGCCCGGCGCCGGCGATCCGTTTCTCCCGCAGGGCCTCGATCAGCGCCGCCTCGTCCACCAGCCCGGCGCGCGCGGTGTTGATGAAGTACGCGGTGGGCTTCATGGCCCGCAGCTCGTCGGCGCCAACGATGCCGCGGGTGCGTTCGCCGAGCACGAGGTGCAGGCTGACCACATCGGCGGTGGCGAAGAGGTCCCGCTTCTCCGCGCGGCGCACGCCGACCTCGCGGGCGCGTTCGTCGGTGAGGTTCTGGCTCCACGCCACGACGTCCATGCCGAACGCCAAGCCGATGCGCGCGACCTGCGCGCCCAGCTTGCCCAGGCCGACCACGCCCAGGCGCTTGCCGGTGAGGGTCCCGGTCAGCCCGGTCTGCCAGGAGCCGGCGCGCAGTGCGCGGTCCTCGGCCGGGATGCGCTTGACCAGCGCCAGGATCAGGCCCCAGGCCAACTCCGCCGTCGGAGTGCCGCCGATGGCCGTGCCGCACACGGTGATGCCCCGCGCCCGACAGGCGTCGAGGTCGATCGACAGGTTGCGCATGCCGGTGGTGACCAGCAGCCGCAGGTTCGGCAACCGCTCGATAAGGTCGGCGGGGAAGGGGGTGCGCTCCCGCATGATCACCAGCACGTCGAAGGGCAGCAGTGCCGCGACAAGGGCGTCGCGGTCGGCGATGTGCTGGTGGAACACGTCCAGGCCGGTACCGGCCGGCAGCCGGTCCCAATCCGCCAAGGTTCGGGCGATGCGCTGGTAGTCGTCGAGGATGGCGATGTTCATGGCACCGACGATCCATCATTCGCCGCATCTTGTGAAGCCCTGGCGCGAAAACCGGTGTGCGCGCCACCTCCTTTGCGCCATTGCCTGTCATACGGCCAAGGGCGTATCAGCGGCGCATTGATCCGGCTGTTCTGCGGCCGAACGGGTTTCCTTCATACGGTCCATCAGTCCATGGCCGAACACGAACCCTTCGTTTTGTCGATGCGTCCGAAATGCTGCTACTGCGGTGAGCTTCTGCTGCCCGGTCAACCGCGCTGGGCTGGAGACCTGGACGGCAACCCCTGGCACTACGCCTGCGCCGAGAAGGCGAAGCGGACCACCCGCCAACTCCCCCTGTCCTACGGACGGAAGAACACGGAGCGTCATCGCTGACTTCCCGTCAGCGCCCGCACGGAACGCCGACCTTACCGATCATTGGCTGTCCGCCTTTGGGGCCGTGACGACGACGGGGGAGGGGCGGGTGTGGTGTACCCCCGATCGCGAGCTCAGGACTCCCACGACATAGGCAAGCAGCGTGGCAGCCATCATGACGATGATGAAGCTGACGGGCGGCCCGTCCTCGAGCAGATCGTCGAGCGGATTCGAGTGGAAGTTCGGGGGGACGGGCTTAGGCATGACGCGCTTCACATGAACGTGGCTCACCACGCCCGCAGCTTGGCGTCATCGGCTTACGCAGGCGTTAACCATATACCCCCAGGGCTGGGACAAATCTTGGTTCCAGAAAATTTACGGTGCTTACGTCAGCCCCTCAGCTTCACCAGGATCGGCAGCGTGACGTGGTGGACCAGCGGGATCAGCAGCGCCCCCACCATGAGGCCGGAAAGCCCCGAGGCGGCGGCCGTCACGAACCATTCGACCGCCGCCGCGAGCGCTGGGACGGCATGGCCGACGGCCATGGCCGCCTCGTGGATGCCATGCCCGATTGCCGAAAGGCCGTAGCCTTCCAGCCCGTGGATGATGATCCCACCGCCGACCCAGAGCATCGCGGCGGTCCCGACCACGCTGAGCACCTTGAGGAAGATGGGCATGCTGAACACCAGCCCGCGGCCGATGCCCTTCGTCAGCGGGCGCACCAACCGGTCCGCACCGCCCGGCGGGATGCCGCCGCGCCGCTGCAGGCCGAACAGGCTGGAGACGGGGCTGTCGTTCTGCGCCAGCGACACGCCGACATCGTCCGCCTTCACGATCAGGGCCACCACGCCGTAGACCACTAGGGTGATGCCTATCCCGACGATGGCGAGTATCACCGCCTGATTCCAGAACGACGAGGTCTCGGCGGCGACCGTCGCCAGGGTGATGGCCATGATTTCGGCGGAGAGGATCAGATCAGTCCTGATGGCGCCGTTGACCTTTTCATCCTCAAAGTGCCGGGGGTCCTGGCCAGGTTCCAGGATCTTCCCGCCCGGGCCGTGATGCTCCGCGTGTGGCCACAGGGCTTCGTAGGCCTTCTCCGCGCCCTCGTAGCACAGGTAGGCGCCGCCCAGCATGAGCAACGGCGTGATCGCCCAGGGTGCGATGAGGCTCAACAGCAGGGCCGCCGGAAGAAGGTACACCAGCTTGTTCTTCAGGGATCCCAGTGTGATCCTGCCGATGATGGGCAGCTCACGGTCGGCGGCGAAACCAACCACGTAGCGCGGCGTGACTGCGGCGTCATCAACCACGATGCCGGCGGCCTTGGCGCCCGCCCGCGTGGCCTGCGCGGTGGCATCGTCCAGGGACGCCGCGGCGACTTTTGCGAGACTGACGACATCGTCGAGCAGAGCGATCAATCCAGTGCTCAAGAGAAAAGCTCCACCAAATGATGCCTCGAGCAGTTTGCTGTCATGGCAGTTGGCCCCATACACCGTGGGAAACAGGGCCCGGCGACGAACCGCTGCCGGACCTTGGGGTCCCCGCACCTACCTGCCCAAGAGAGAATAGCTTCGCGACACATAACGACGGAATGCACGTTCTCGGCGAACATGGCGGCGCTGCTCGTGAGCCCGCCGCCACGAGCTTGCCGTCGTGCTGCCGTGTGCCATACCCTGCTTTTTCCATCCCGTCCATGCGTCGTATGGGCGCCCGGTGCAACCTGCAGCGTGGCCGCCTGTTAAAACAGTAGCAGGAGGGGAACCCCATGAAAGCCTTCATTCTCAGCGTCCTGACCGCGGTCGTGCTGGCCGCGGCGGCCGGCTTCGTGCTGGATAGCACGTTCAGCCGCAGCGCGGACGAAACCTTTGCCACGCCCTACACGCGCGTCGGCGAGAGCGGAGCGATCGGGACGCGCCACTTCGACGGCAAGCTGTAGGGTGCATGAAGCCGTTTTCCGGTGGGGGATGTCCGCCCACCGATGAACGCTGACGGACACGGATGGGATCAGGATAATTCCATCCGTGTCCGTCAGCGTTCATCGGTGTCCATCGATAGACAACATCTGGTGGACGCGACGGCGCCGCAAAATCTACTCCGCCGCCCGCGGGCCGAAGCCGGGGGCGCCCTTGGCCCGCATCGCCTCGAGCTGCTCCTTGTACCAGCGGCCGTGGTGGTCCTTGGCCCAGTTCTCGTCCACGTCGCCGGTGCCCATGGCGTCGAAGGCGCCCTCCATGCCGATGGAGCCGATGTAGATGTGGGCGATGATCAAGGTGATCATCAGCGCGGCCAGCACGCCATGGATCACGTGCACAACCTGCATGCCGTTGACGCCGGCGAAGGAGAACGGCGTCATCAGCATGAAGCCGGTCACCGCCAGGGCCGCGCCGCCCAGCACCACCGCCCAGAAGATGCCCTTCTGGCCGGCGTTGAAGCGCCCGCACTCCGGGTGCTTGTCCGTCTTCGAGAAGAGGCCGCCCATGGTGCGGAGCCAGATCAGGTCGGCCTTTTCCGGGATGTTGTCACGGATCCACAGCACGACCATCAGCACGATGCCGAACACGAAGGGCACGCTGAAGAAGTTGTGGGCCAGCTTGCCGGTCTCAGCCACCGCCGAGAAGGCGTCGTACCCCATCACCGGGATGAGCAGCGTTCGGCCGAACGTCACGGTCAGTCCGGTCAGCGCCAGGACCAGAAAGCTGACCGCCGTCGTCCAGTGGACGAAGCGGTCGATCGGGCCGAAGCGCGGGAAGCCGCGCCCGGACCGGCCGCCCTTGATCCGGATCGTCCCGCGGATGAAGTAGAACAACGCCAGCAGCACGAGCATGCCGACGATCAGCACGCCCGACACCATGGGCAGCGTGGAGGTGCGGAACTCGCGCCACTCCCGCCCTTCGGGCTGGATGAGCACGGCCGCATTCTCGTCGGGGATGCTGACGCGGCCGACGATCCGATCCTGCGTGGGATTGTAGAGCTGCACCTGATCCTTGGACGCCGGGCTGTTCTGTCCGGGTATCTGGCCGAGCTGCGCCTGTGCCGCGGGAGCGGCAAGCAGCAGCGCCACCAGAAGCAGGCCCAGCGGCAGCAGAAGACGGCGGGCGATGGTCATTCCTTCCTCCCTTGCGCGGTCTCGCCGGTTGGGTTTCGCCTGCGCCCCTTCGCTGGGCCCCCACCCAACCCTCCCCCATCTTCGACGGGGGAGGGCTTTTAATTCCTCCCCCCGCGAAGTGGGGGGAGGTTAGGAGGGGGGCCTGGTGCGAGCACATTTTCCATCCGCTGCGGGTCGGCGCCCGCGCCGGTGGGAACTCAACCCAACCTGCGAAAGCCGTTCGTCACGAAGCGCCGGTGCCGGTCCTGCCCGGCGCCTGCGCGTCTCCCCTGCCCCTGGGCGCGTAGGCGGTGGCCCAGCCGTAGGCGCCGGAGCCGTAGCCGCGCCGCACGACGCGCTCCCTGTAGATGTCCTCCAGCATGTCGCCGTCGCCGGCCATCAGCGCGCGCGTCGAGCACATCTCGGCGCACAGCGGCAGCTTGCCTTCGGCGATGCGGTTGCGACCGTACTTCTGGAACTCGGCCGGGCTGTTGTCTTCCTCCGGGCCGCCGGCGCAGAAGGTGCACTTGTCCATCTTGCCGCGCCCGCCGTAGTTGGACGTCTGCGGGAACTGTGGTGCGGCGAACGGGCAGGCGTAGAAGCAGTAGCCGCAGCCGATGCACAGATCCTTGTTGTGCAGCACGATGCCATCGGCCGTCTGGTAGATGCATTCCACCGGGCAGACGGCGGCACAGGGCGGGTCGGTGCAGTGCATGCACGCCATGGAGATCGAGCGCTCGCCCGGCTTGCCATCGTTGATGGTGACGACGCGGCGGCGGTTGATGCCCCAGGGGACTTCGTGCTCGTTCTTGCACGCGGTGACGCAGGCGTTGCACTCGATGCAGCGGTCCGCGTCGCACAGGAACTTCATGCGGGCCATGGTCTGTCCTCCCTCACGCCGGCTCGACGCGGCAGAGCGTGACCTTGGCCTCTTGCATGAAGGTCACGGGATCGTAGCCGTAGGTGGTCAGGCTGTTCGCCGGCTCGCCCAGAACGATGGGGTCGGTGCCCGGCGGGTAGTTCTTGCGCATGTCCTCGCCCTGCCAGTGGCCGGAGAAGTGGAAGGGCATGAAGACGGTGCCCTGTCCGATCCGTTCGGTGACGAGTGCCCGAACCCTGGCCTTGCTGCCGTTCTCCGCCCCGTAGACCCAGACCGGGGCACCCTCCTTGATGCCCAGGCGCTCGGCGTCCTTGGGGTTGATCTCGGCGAACATGGACTGCTGGAGTTCGGCCAGCCAGCGGTTGGAGCGCGTCTCCTCGCCGCCGCCCTCGTACTCGACCAGGCGGCCGGAGGTCAGGATCATCGGGAACTTCTCGCGCAGGTTCTTCTCGGCGATCTGGAACTGCAGCGACTTCGCCAGCTGTACCAGACGGAAGTCGCGGCGGTCGTCGATGGCCGGGTAGGCCTTCACCAGTTCCGGCTTCGGCGAGTAGATCGGTTCGCGGTGCACCGGCACCGGGTCGGAAAGGTTCCAGGCGACGGCGCGCGCCTTGCCGTTGCCGTGCGGCACGCAGCCATGCTTGAGCGCCACGCGGATGATGCCCATGGACAGGTCGGTCTGCCAGCTCACCTCGTCGATCTTCGCGCCGCCGACGGCCTGGATGACGCGCATCTCCTCGGGCGTCAGGTCCTTGTCCCAGCCGAGCTTCTTCAGAACGGCCATGGTGAACTCGGGGTAGCCGTCCTGGATCTCGGAGCCCTTGGAATAGGAACCCTCGGCCAGCAGTGAGACGCCGTTGCGCTCGATGCCGAAACGGGCGCGGAAGACACCGCCACCTTCCATCACGTGCTTGGAGGTGTCGTAGAGGATGGCGCTGCCGGGATGCTTCAGCTCCGGCTGGCCCCAGCAGGGCCAAGGCAGGCCGTAGTACTCGCCGGCGCACGGGCCCTTGTCGGCCTTCATGGTGATCTTGTCGAAGTCGGCCTGGTGCTTCATGTGCAACTTCAGCCGCTCCGGCGACTGGCCGGTGTAGCCGGTGGAGATGCAGCTGCGGTTCATCTCCCGCAGGATGTCCTCCGGCGACGGGCGGGTGCCCTCCACCGTGATGTGCCTGAACATCTCCTCCGCGAAGCCCAGCTTGCGGGCCAGCAGGTACATGATCTCATAGTCGTCCTTGGACTCGAAGATCGGGTCGACGATCTTCTCGCCCCATTGCATGGAGCGGTTGGAGCAGGTGCGCGAGCCCGACGTCTCGAACTGTGTGCAGGCCGGCAGGATGTAGGTGCCGTTGCGCCGTCCGGGGAGCGCGGCGAAGGTGGTCGGGTGCGGATCGGCGATGACCAGCAGCTTCAGCTTCTCAAGGCCCTTCACCATGTCCGTCATGCGGGTCGTGGTGTTGCCGCCGTGACCGAAGCACAGCATGGCCTGGAACGGGCTGGGCTGTTCGATCTCCCCTTCCTTCGCCAGCACCGCGTCGAACCAGCGGGTGGTCGGGATGCCCTTGGCCTCCATCAGCGCCTTGGAGCCGAAGCGGCCCTTCATCCACTCGTAGTCCACGTCCCACACGCGGCAGAAGTGCTTCCACGCCCCCTCGGCCAGACCGTAGTAGGAGGGCAGGGTGGAGACGTCGAGGCCGAAGTCGGTGGCGCCCTGCACGTTGCAGTGGCCGCGGTAGATGTTGGCTCCGCCGCCCTCGACGCCGATGTTGCCGAGTGCGAGCTGGAGGATCGACAGGGCGCGCACGTTGGCGGTGCCGACCGATTTCTGGGTGATGCCCATGCACCAGATCGCCGTGCTGGGCTTGTTCTTGGATATCGTCTCGGCGACGCGCCTGAGCTGCTCGCCCGGAATGCCGGTGACGCGCTCGACGGCGGCCGGGTCCCATTTCTTCACCTCGGCGCGGATCTCGTCCATGCCGTAGACGCGCTGGCGGATGTATTCCTTGTCCTCCCACCCGTTCTCGAAGATGTGCCAGAGGATGCCCCAGACCGCCGGGATGTCGGTGCCGGGCCGTATCCGCACGTACTCGGTGGCGTGCGCGGCGGTGCGGGTGAAGCGCGGGTCGATGACGATGAAGGGCGCGCGGTTGCGCTCCTTGCCGCGCAGCATGTGCTGCATCGACACGGGATGCGCCTCGGCCGGGTTGCCGCCGACGAGCAGCAGCGCCTTCGAGTTCTGGATGTCGTTGTAGCTGTTCGTCATGGCGCCATAGCCCCACGTGTTCGCCACGCCGGCGACCGTGGTGGAGTGGCAGATACGCGCCTGGTGGTCGACGTTGTTGGTGCCCCAGAAGGCCGCCAGCTTGCGGTAGAGGTAGGAGCCCTCGTTGGAGAACTTGGCCGAGCCCAGCCAGAACACCGCATCCGGGCCCGAGGTCCTGCGGATCTCCATCAGCGTGTTGCCGATCTCCTCGATGGCCTGATCCCAGGAGATCCGCTTCCAGGAGCCATCCTCCAGCTTCAGCGGATACTTCACGCGGCGGTCACCGTGCGTCAGCTCGCGCACCGAGGCGCCCTTGGCACAGTGCGTGCCCTGGCTGATCGGGCTCTCCCAGCCCGGTTCCTGGCCGGTCCAGACGCCGTTCTGCACCTCGCCGATCACCGTGCAGCCGACCGAGCAGTGGGTACAGATGTTCTTGCGCGTCACCGTCTCGACGTTGGGCATCATGGGGCCAGCCTCGGTCTTGCGGACCATCGCCGCGGGCAGCGCGCCCACGGCCGCAAGGGCCCCGGCGGCGAGGCCGGAGTGCTGGAAGAAGGTGCGCCGGCTCAGCGAGCCGACCGGGGTGGCAAGGGTGTCCGACAGCTTGCGACGGGTCGCCGTGCCGGAGATGCGCTTGATCAACATGGGAAGCCTCCCGGGTCAGAGGCGGTTGAGCGCGTAGAAACGCTTGGCGTGGTCGGTCTCGCGGTAGCGGGCCTTGACCTGCTCCTCCGGCGTTTCGGCGGCCTCGGCCGTGCCGGCGACCACCGGGGCGACCGCAGCCGTCCCGGCGACGAGGCCCATGCCTTTGAGGACGTCGCGCCGGTCCAGCCGGACCTTGCTCCGGCCGGGGGTGGTGTCGTCGCGGTTCATGTCTGCCTCCCTACGCACTTATGGGCTTTCGTCCGCCGGCGGTGCGGCGAAGCCGTTGGTCTCGATGGTCAGGAACAGGCGGCCGAGCGTGCCGACCGGCCGGTACAGCGCCGCGGCCGAGGCATGCTCCAGGTCGGTGAAGAAGCGGACCGCCCATGGGCCCATGTGGCGGTCGAAGAAGCGCCGCTGTTGGTCTTCCCCGGCCGGCGCCCCGAAGCCGCCGCCGATCAGGCCGGCCATCACCTCGCACAACGCAGCGATATGATCCTCCGGCTCGGGCACGCCCGGCGCGCGCTCGACGCCCAGCGCCGCCATGTCCTGGCGCAGGCGTGCCAAGGGGCGGTCGTTCAGGAAGCCGGTCAGGTAGTAGGATGCGTAGGGTACCAGCTCGCCGCGGTCGACGCCGATGAACAGCGCGTTGAATTCCCGCTCCGCCGCCTCGACGCCCGTCGCGGCGGCTGCCGCGCCGAGGGCGCCCAGCGCTTGGCCCAACGGCGACTCGTCACCGCCAAGGCCGGCAAGAGTTCCAAGCAGATATGGCGAAGGCGGCCTGGCGAGAATTTGCGCCAGGAGCGTGTAGAGCCGTACGCGGACCGCGTCGGTCTCGTCCATTACGGTGGGCTGCGCAAGAGCGTCCATCGGTCCCCCGGGGCACGCCTCAATGTCCCTCGTTCGTTCTAAACAGAGCGTGAGGGCTGCCGTTCCATTAGGCAGTTTCCGGGGGCTCGCCGTCCTCCGGTTCCGCCTCGGCGGTGGGAATTTCCTCGGCCGGGCGCTCCGGTGGGCGCTCCGGTTCCGGGGGCGGTTCCTTGTCGGTCTCGCCGAACACCGCGTCGCACAGGCGTTTGATGTCGTCGACGGGCAGGAGTTGGCCGTAGCCCGGTGCGTTGTAGTCCCAATCGTACTCGGCGAAGCCGCGGAAGCCGGCGATCGCCGGATCGCTGCTCCACGCCTTGCGCAGGGCGAGGCGGCGCAGCTCCTCCGGCACGCCGGGGGCCAGGAATGGCGTGTAGTCGCTGTCGGCACCCAGCGTATCGAGCGGTGGCAGGGTCGCGGGGTCTACGGGTTCTTGGGTGGGTTCCGGTTCCTCCGGGACGGGGGCGGGGGGGGCTGCTTCGGCTTCGGGGGGCGGCCGCTCCGCCTCTTGCCGTTTCAGTCGCGACCAGCGGTCGAGGAAGCTTTCGCGTTCAGTCATGGTGGGTGTCCCGCTGCGAGGGACGGTGGGTGGCCAGCGCCTCCGGGTCGGCGCGGTCGCGCCGGCGCTTGTGGAAGGGGCGTGGGACGTAGTGGCGCTCGACGAAGGCCTGCATCCAGGCGGCGACGGTGGGCGGCAGCGGCAGCGCCTCGATCAGGTCGTCTCCGGAGTCCGAATGGGTGTCGATCTCGCCGGGATCGACCGTGACGGCCAGAAGGGCGACGCCCGGCGGTTCGGGGGAGCGGCGCAGGATGACGTAGAGCGCGGGCTCGTGGCTGTCCAGGTTGTGCTTGTAGTTCTCAGCTTCGCTGCGGAACAGCGACACCTCCGCGCTGTCGACGTAGTAGCGCGTCCAGCCCTCGCCCTCGGCGAGCACGGTCCACGGCGCCACCTCCGGCTCTCCGGCCAGGGCGGTGACGACCGTCCACCGCTCGGCCGGCCAAGGGTGGTCGATGCGGTGCCGTTCGGCGACGATGCCCACGGTCATGCGCTCGGCGGTCTCCATGGCATGCTCCAGGTCGGGGTGCCGGTCGCTGCACCCAGGTCGAGCCGGCGGCCGTCATCGGTCAGCAGGGCGCCGGTCTCCTCCAGCTCGGCTCCGCGCCGCGACCACGCGGCGCGGATCGGGGCGAAGCCCTCGTTCTCCCACAGCTCCATCCACGACAACAGATGACGGGCGAAACCCTCCAGCAGGGACGTTGCGTCGACCTCGCCGAACCCTTCCTCGCGCAGCGCGGTCCACCCGGCGTGGCGGCCGGGGGAGTCGTCGTCGGGGTTGCCGAGCACGTCGACGGTGGCCCCCACCACCGCCCAGGCCGGAATGCCGCCGTCATCCGGCGGTGCTTCGAAACGGACGCCACCCACCAGCGCACCGTTGACCTCGATCCGGTCGGGCCAGGTCAGGCCCACCGCCACCTGCGGCGGCCCCGCCGCGCCGAGCGCATCGGCAAGCGCCAGCAGGGCGACGAGCAGCGCCGGGCGGGCGCGGTCCAGGGGGCGGTCCGGCTCGATCACGACGGCGCAGTCCAGCCTTTCGCGGTGCGTCACCCACACCAGCGTGCCGGCCTCCGCCCCCTCCTCGCCGAGGGAGCAGGCGGTGCGCAGGGGATCGCCGGCCGCGATGGCGACCGGACGGAAGACGGGTGGCAGGCGTGGCGCGTCCATGCTGACGACAACGCCCATCCGCATCGATCGGCACCGGCAACCTTCGGGCGGCGGGCATGTTGTCACAGCAGGCCCCCATGCGATGAGGATCCGACCGTGCGCGCCCTATTGCCGATCACCGCGGCTGCCGTGCTGCTTACGTCCGCCGCTTTCGCTCAGGATGCGGCAAAGCCGGCCCTGACGAACGACCCCAATGTCCAGGAGAGCCAGCAGCCCGAGCCGAGCGCCCAGGGCATACGGACCCCGAAGCCGGCCGGCGGCCCCACTCAGAGCGCCGAGCTCAACGAGGCCCTGGCGGCGTTCCGCCGCGCACCGCCCGACCTTCAGGGCAACCCGATGCCGCGGCCGAACGCGCTCGCCAGCGAGCCGGACCAGCCGGACGAGCCCACGCGCTCGCCCAACCCCTCCGACCTGTCGAGCCAGGAAAATACCCAAGGGAAGTAGGGGGTGGGGCTTGGGTATGTCTGAACGACGCTTCCCCTAAAAAATCCCTGCCGACCTATCCTTCGGGCGAAGCGCGTTGCTCGTGCAATGTACCGCTATTTAGTACAGGGACATCGTTCAAGGGCGCTCCAGGCCACATGGATGAACAACCTATCTCATGTGGTAACCCCAATAAGCCTTTTGGCTCTGTTCCATATCCGCCCGGATGCACCAGGGCCGCGCGGACGAACTCGATGTCCCGCCGGCCGGTGGCGCCCGCCGGCCGGCGCGATCACTCCGGCGGCTTGTCGGCCAGCCATCGTATCGCAAGTGCGCGGAGGCGGTCGGTCTGTTCGCGCTGACGCCGGGTGGAGAGCCAGTATCCCGCGGCGGTGAGGCTGACGATGATCGCCCAGAATGCCGCGAGATAACGCCAGTCGCCGCCGGCGAGCAGCAGGACCAGGACGACCACCGTCACCACCGCCAGCACGATCCAGCACAGGATGCGGCTGCGCCGGAAGGCGGCTTGATCGCTCTGCTCAAACTCCTGGACCAGCTTCTGGAGCTCCAGGCCGGCCTCGCGCCGGGCGTTCGTCATCGAATCCATAGCTCTCCTCGATCCTCGTCGGCTCCCCAAGGCAAAACGCGTGGGCGGCGTTTCCCGGTCCCGCTCGGCCGAAAAGGCGGATTACAGCCGGCGCGCCATGATCCATGATCACTGCCGGCGAGGCAGGAAACGACGGAGATCTCCATGCAATACCGTAAGCTCGGCCGCAGTGGCGTCAAGGTGTCGCCGCTGTGCCTCGGCACCATGATGTTCGGCGGCCCGACCGACGAGGCGACGGCGGTCCGGATCATCGGGCACGCCGCGGAATCCGGCATCAACTTCATCGACACGGCGGACGTCTACAACGACGGCCGGTCGGAGGAGATCGTCGGGCGGGCGGTGCGTGCCGAGCGCGAGCGCTGGGTGGTGGCGACCAAGGTGGGCAACGCCATGGGCAAGGGGCCGAACCGGCGCGGCCTGTCGCGCCGCTGGCTCAATCTGGCGTGCGACGCCAGTCTGGCGCGCCTGGGCACGGACTGGATCGACCTCTACTACCTGCACCGCGAGGATCCCGACACCGCGCTGGAGGAGACGGTCGCGGCGCTGGGCGATCTGATCCGCGCCGGCAAGATCCGCGCCTTCGGCGTATCCAACTTCCGTTCCTGGCGCATCGCCGAGATCTGCCGGCTGTGCGACGGGCTGGGCATCGACCGGCCGGTGGCCTGCCAGCCCTACTACAACGCCATGAACCGCATGCCGGAGGTCGAGGTGCTGCCGGCCTGCGGCCACTACGGTCTGGGCGTCGTGCCCTACAGCCCGCTGGCGCGCGGCGTGCTGACCGGCAAGTATCCGCCGGGAGACGAGCCCCCGGCCGAAACCCGCGCCGGCCGCAAGGACAAGCGGATGATGGACACGGAGTGGCGGCGGGAAAGCCTGGAGATCGCCCAGGTGATCAAGCACCACGCCGAGGCGCGCGGCATCACGCCGGGGCAGTTCGCCGTCGCCTGGCTGCTCAACAACCGCTTGGTGACCGCGCCCATCGCCGGCCCGCGCACGGAAGCGCAGTGGCGCGACTACCTCGGTGCGCTGGACTACCGCTTCACTGCCGAGGACGAGACGCTGGTGGATAGCCTCGTGACGACCGGCCACCCCTCGACGCCGGGCTACAACGACCCGGCCTATGTGATCGAGGGACGGCCGACCTGGTCGGGAATGCTGCCGGAACCCGCCTGACGCGACGGGAAACGCGGGGACTCGCGCTCCGTTGCCCTCCGCTCTGTTGAATGTGGGCGCGAAATTGCGCATCGTCGCGGCACAGGATGACCCCAGGAAAGGACACCCAGTGGCTCCCATCGTTTGTCCGACCGTTCCGTTCGATGGCCAGCGCCCCGGAACGTCGGGGCTGCGCAAGTCCGTCAAGACCTTCGAACAGCCCCGCTATCTGGAGAACTTCGTCCAGTCGATTTTCGACTGCCTGGATGGGCTGGCCGGCGCGACGCTGGTGCTGGGCGGCGACGGGCGCTATCACAACCGCACGGCCATCCAGACGATCCTCAAGATGGCGGCGGCCAACGGCGTGGGGCGGGTGATCGTGGGGCAGGGCGGCATCCTGTCGACGCCGGCCGCCTCCTGCGTCATTCGCAAGCGCCGGACGCTGGGCGGCATCATCCTGTCCGCCAGCCACAACCCCGGTGGCCCCGACGGCGACTTCGGCATCAAGTTCAACGCCGCCAACGGCGGTCCGGCACCGGAGGCGCTGACCGAGGCGTTCTACCAACGCTCCAAGGCCATCGACTCCTACCGCACCATCGAGGCGCCGGACGTGAACCTCGATAACCTCGGCGAGACCGCGCTGGACGGCATGACGGTGGAGGTGATCGATGCGGTCGCCGACTACGCGGAGTTGATGGAATCGCTGTTCGACATGGCGGCGATCCGGGCGCTGTTCGCGTCGGGCTTCCGCATGGTCTTCGATGCCATGCACGCGGTCACCGGCCCTTATGCGGTGGAGATTTTGGAGCGCCGCCTGGGTGCTCCGGCCGGCACGGTAATCAACGGCGTGCCGCTGGAGGACTTCGGCGGCCACCACCCGGATCCGAACCTCGCCCACGCGACCGAACTCGTCGACCGTCTGTTCGGCGCCGATGCCCCCGATTTCGGGGCGGCGTCGGACGGGGACGGCGACCGCAACATGATCCTCGGCCGCAAGATCTTCGTGTCGCCCAGCGACAGCCTGGCGGTGATCGCCGCCAACGCGCGGCACGTGCCCGCCTTCGCGGCGGGGCTGAAGGGGGTGGCGCGGTCGATGCCGACCAGCCTGGCGGTGGACCGGGTGGCGGCGGCGCTGGGAATTCCCTGCTACGAGACGCCGACGGGCTGGAAGTTCTTCGGCACGTTGCTGGACGCCGGGCGCATCAACCTGTGCGGGGAGGAGAGCTTCGGCACCGGCTCCGACCACGTGCGCGAGAAGGACGGGCTGTGGGCCGTGCTGACGTGGCTCAACGTGCTGGCGGCACGGCGCCTGTCCGTCGCCGACCTCATGGCGGAGCACTGGGGCACCTATGGCCGCACCTACTACGGCCGGCACGACTACGAGGGCATCGACCAGGACGCCGCCAACGCGCTGATCGACGACCTGCGGGGGCGGCTTCCCACACTGCCGGGCACGGCGCCGGGCGGGCGGCGCGTGGCCGCGGCCGACGAGTTCTCCTATGTCGATCCGGTGGACGGCAGCCGCTCCGATCGGCAGGGGCTGCGGGTCGTGTTCGAGGACGGGGCGCGCATCGTCTACCGCCTATCCGGAACGGGAACCTCGGGCGCCACGCTGCGCGTCTACTTCGAGCGCTACGAACCGGTCGGCGGCAACCACACCATGGACGCTCCGGCTGCGCTGAAGGAGCTTGCCGAGCTGGCGGCCGACCTCGCGGGCATCGTCCGCCACACCGGGCGGACCAAGCCCGACGTTGCGACATAAGGATTGGCTTTCGTAGGTTGGGCCAAGCGTCAGCGCGGCCCAACAGCCGCCGCCGCGCCGAACAGTTACCACCAAGACACCAAGGCACCAAGACCATCGCAAGGCCCTGTCCTGCCCGCGGCGATCCGGGCGGAAAGGATCTCCTGGTGCTCCTTGGTGTCTTGGTGGTGACCGGCTACCGCGGCGACACGTTGGGCCGCCCTCAACAGGGCAATCGGATGAAGGTCTTTCATCCTATCTGGCGGGAAGCGTTCCGGTCGGAGGCCCGGCCTCCGACCGGCGGTCCTGGCCCCCTCCGGCAGGCCGGGCGGGGGTCGCACCCCCGCCCGGAACGGTTCCCGGTCACGGCGGATTTCCTGATCCTACACAGCTCTTTGCACCGCAACGTGGTGACCGGCTACCGCGGCGACACATTGGGCCTCCCTCAAAAGCGGCTTGCCTTCGCCGGCCTTTTGCGATAGGATCACGATCCTAATATGCCCGCCGTGCGCCCGCATGGGACCGCGCGAACTGAACACACCCTGAAAACGTGTTTCATGGTGTTTCATCCTGTTTCATCCGCCGGCCCGGAAGGCCTTCCCCGCCCATCCTTCCCCGTCGGGGACGCTATGGTATGCACGCCGCGAACAGTGTGCATACCGCAGAGCCTCCGCTGGGATGACGGGACGTTGCTGTGTCTACGTCCAGGTGAACGCTGAGCCGCAACGCGTCGGCTGACTGGGGCGTTCCCCTCCCGTTGGCACCCTTTGTCCCCCCTCGGCGCATCTCCTTTTCCTCCCCGGGCAAATTGTTGCCGAACCCAGCTTTCGTGACAGGTTCTTGACAGGCTCGGTTGGTAGCCTGCTGCCGCGCCAGAAAAAGGCCGCGCCAAAACAAAATCATCAGGAGGATTCGCATGCGTTCCCTTAAGGGCCTGCTCGCCGCCGCAGCCGTCACGGCCGGCGCCCTCACCGCGACCCCGTCGCTGGCCGAGATCAAGGGCCTGGAGATCATCGCGCCGGCCAGTCCAGGAGGCGGGTGGGACCAGCACGCGCGCGCGCTGCAGCAGGTGTTGCAGAACCAGAAGCTGGCGTCCGGCGTGCAGGTCGCCAACATCCCCGGTGCCGGCGGCACCATCGGACTGGCGCAGTTCGTCACCGCCAAGAAGCGCTCCCCCTCGATCCTGGTCGGCGGCCAGATCATGCTGGGCGCCATCGTCACCAACAAGTCGGCGGTCACGCTCGACCAGGTGGCACCGCTGGCGCGCCTCACCGGCGAGTACACGGCCATCGTCGTGCCGACGGACTCGCCGATCAAGACGTTCGACGACCTGCTGAAGAAGTTCAAGGCGGACCCCGGCTCGGTGTCCTGGGGCGGCGGCTCGGCCGGCGGCAGCGACCAGATCCTGGCCGGCCTGATCGCCAAGGCGGTCGGCGTCGATCCCGCCAAGGTCAACTACGTCGCCACCGCCGGCGGCGGCGAGTTGCTGGCGTCGGCGCTGGGCGGCCACGTGACGCTCGGCATGGGCGGCTACAACGAGTTCGCGCCGCAGTTCCAGGCCGGCAAGCTGCGCGCCATCGCCGTCTCGTCGCCGCAGCGGCTGCCGGGCACCGACACGCCGACGCTGAAGGAGCAGGGTGTCGACCTGGAGTTCGTCAACTGGCGCGGCGTCTTCGCCCAGGCCAGTGCCAAGCCGGCGGAGAAGAAGGAGTTGGAGGAGGCCATCGCCAAGGTGGTCGCCAGCGACGAGTGGAAGGAGATCCTGAAGCAGCGCGGCTGGATCGACCAGTACCAACCCTCCAACCAGTTCGCCGCCTTCCTGCAGGAGGAACGCTCCCGCATCGAGGGGACGCTCAAGGAGCTCAAGCTGGTGCAGTAAGCCGCAACCGCCAAGCCAAGGGAGGGTACTGATGACCACCGGTAGGAGCTTGCGCGTCGGCGAGGCGCTGTTCGGAGGTGGGCTGCTGGCGCTGGGGCTGCTCATCGCCATCCAGACGATGCTCACCCCCACCGCCGGCCGGGCGGTCGTCGGGCCGGCGCTGTTCCCCTACCTCATCGCCGGCGGCTTGGTGCTGGTCGGGCTGTCGCTGCTGCGTGAGGCGTTTGCCGGCACCGTGGCGCACGCCGGAGGATTCGAGCTGGACGGCCGCGCCATGGGCTTGGTCGCCGCAGCGCTGGTCGTGCAGTTCCTGCTGATCGAGTTCCTGGGCTGGGTGCCGACGGCGGCGCTGCTCTTCATGATGGTGGCGCGCGCCTTCGGCGGCCGCGGGCTGGTGATGAACGCCGTCATCGGGCTGGCGCTCGCCGGGTTGACGTTCGTCGCCTTCAACTACGCCCTCGACCTTAACCTGCCCGCGGGTTCGGTCATGGATCTGTTCGAGCAGGCCGAGGACGCGGCCAAGTAAAGAAGAAAGAAACCGGGGACGCACGCCCCCGTGCGGGAAGGAAACGAGAGACCCATGGAGACCCTCACGGCACTCGCCCATGGCTTCGCCGTGGCGCTCACCCCCTACAACCTCCTGTGGGCCGCGATCGGCGTCACGGTCGGCACCGCGGTCGGCGTCCTGCCCGGCATCGGCCCGGCGCTCACCGTCGCTCTGCTGCTGCCGGTCACCTACCACCTCGAGCCGACCTCCGCCTTCATCATGTTCGCCGGCATCTACTACGGCGCCATGTACGGCGGCTCCACCACGTCGATCCTGCTCAACGCCCCGGGCGAGTCGGGCAGCATCGTCACCGCCATCGACGGCCACGCTATGGCCCGCCAGGGCCGCGGCGCCCAGGCGCTCGCCACCGCCGCCATCGGCTCCTTTGTCGCCGGCACCATCGCCACCGCGGCCTTGACCTTCGTGGCGCCGCTGATGGTCAAGCTGGCCCTGCTCTTCGGCCCGGCCGAGTACTTCGCGTTGATGGTGCTGGCGCTGACCACCGTCACCGCCGTGCTCGGCGACTCGCTGGCGCGCGGCCTGGGCAGCCTGTTCCTCGGCCTGGCGCTGGGGTTGGTCGGGATCGACATGCAGACCGGCCAGGCCCGCTTGGCCTTCGGCATCCCGGAACTGCTGGACGGCATCGACATCGTGGTGGTGGCGGTCGGGCTGTTCGCCGTTGGCGAGACGCTGTACGTCGCCTCCCGCTACCGCTTCGAGACCGAGGAGATCTACGCGCTCAAGGGCTCCAAGTGGCTGGGCCGTGCGGACTGGGCACGCTCCTGGAAGCCGTGGCTGCGCGGCACGCTGCTGGGCTTTCCCATCGGCGCGCTGCCGGCGGGCGGCAGCGAAATCCCGACCTTCCTGTCCTACCTGGTCGAGAAGCGCCTGGCGAAGAAGCCGGAGGAGTTCGGCCACGGCGCTATCGAGGCGGTGGCCGGCCCGGAGGCGGCCAACAACGCCTCGGCCGCCGGCGTGTTGGCGCCCTTGCTGTCGCTGGGCCTGCCGACCTCGGCCACCGCGGCGATCCTGCTGGCGGCGTTCCAGCAGTACGGGTTGCAACCCGGTCCGTCGCTGTTCGACAGCAACCCCGAGTTGGTGTGGGGGATGATCGCCAGCCTCTATGTCGGCAACGTGCTGCTTCTGCTGCTCAACCTGCCGCTGGTGGGCATGTGGGTGAAGCTCTTGGTGATCCCGCGGCCGTGGCTGTACGCCGGCATCCTGGTGTTCTCGACGCTGGGCGCCTACACGCTGAACAACAACGTCGTCGATCTGGTGATCCTGTGGGTGATCGGGCTGGCGGGGTTCGGCATGCGGGTGCTGAACGTGCCGGTGGCGCCGTGCGTGGTCGGGCTGATCCTCGGGCCGCTGGCCGAGCAGCAGTTCCGCCGGGCGTTGGCGATCAGCCAGGGCGACCCGAGCGTCTTCCTCACCCATCCGATTTCGGCGGCGCTGCTGGTCATCGCGGTGCTGCTGGTGCTCGGGCCGATGCTGCTGCGCCGCCGCCAGCGCGCCGCCGGCGACACCGCGCAGCCCCACACCGCCGTCTGAAGCAAGCCGACAGGAACGAGGAATGGATAACGTCGAGCTCTGGTCCCAGCTTGCGGCACTCGGTCAGGTCATCGCCATCGACCTGGTGCTGGCCGGCGACAACGCGATCGTCGTCGGCATGGCCGCGGCTAGTGTGCCCTTGGAGAAGCGCCGCAGTGTGATCGTCTGGGGCATCGGCGCGGCCATCGGCCTGCGCATCCTCTTCGCGCTCATCACCACGCAGTTGCTCGCCATCATCGGCCTGACGCTGGCCGGCGGCATTCTGCTGCTGTGGGTGTGCTGGAAGATGTACCGGGAGCTGCGCGAGGGCGGCAAGGACGAGGTGGCGCCGGACGAGGTGGAGGACGCGCCGCCGGCCGATACCGTGCACGCCAAGACGGTGGGTGCCGCGGTCTGGCAGGTGGTGGTGGCCGACGTGTCCATGTCGCTGGACAACGTGCTGGCGGTTGCGGGCGCCGCCAAGGAGCACCCGACCATCCTGGTGATCGGCCTGCTGCTGTCGGTGGCGCTGATGGGCGCCGCGGCGAACGTGATCGCCCACCTGCTGCACAAGCACCGCTGGATCGGCTGGCTCGGCCTGGCGATCATCACCTATGTGGCGCTCGACATGATCTGGCGCGGCACCCACGAAGTCCTGGCGCACACCGCCCGGCTGTTCTGACGGAGCATTCCATGAACAAGGTTCTCCTCCCCCTCACCGGACGTCCGCTGGACCGCCGGGCCGTGGCCGCCGCCTTTCTCGTCGCCGAGCGGTTCGGCGGTCATGTGGACGGGCTGTGCGTCATGCCGCACGTGGAGGTCCGCAGCACCGTGGAGAGCGCGGCGCTGCCGGCGGCGCTGGTCAACCAGCTCATCAAGATCGGGCAGGACGACCAGGCGCAGGTGGTCGACGCCGCCCGCACCCTGTTCGAGGAGGCCTGCGCCAAGCGCGGCGTGCGGTTGACCGAAGGCGCGCCGGCACCCGGCAGCACACGCACGGCGTCCTGGCAGCAGGCGACCGGCCCGCTGGCGGAAACCATCGCCGAGGAGGCCCGGCTGGCAGACCTGGTGGTGATCGCGCAGGCGTCCGACGGCACGAACGCCATGGGTCCGGTGCTCGAGGCGGCACTGTTCGGGTCGGGCCGGCCGCTGCTGCTGGCGCCGCTGGAGGAGCCCGCGACCATCGGCGATGCGGTCGCCATAGCCTGGGACGGCGGTCCGGCCGCCGCGCGGGCGGTGGGTGCGGCGCTGCCGTTCCTCAAGCAGGCCGGCACGATCAGCATCCTCACGGCCGACTCCCCCGACGCCGGGCGTGCAGCCGATCCCCAGCGCCTCGTCGACTATCTCGCCTGGCAGGGCGTCACGGCCGGCGCCCGGACCGTGTCGCCGGCGGGCCGCGCGCTGAGCGCCGCGTTGCAGGACACCGCCCGGGAGGCGGGTTGCGACCTGATGGTGATGGGGGCGTACGGCCACAGCCGGGTGCGGGAGATGGTGCTGGGCGGCGTGACCTACGACGTGCTGCGTCGCCCGCCGAGCCTGCCGATCCTCATGGCGCATTGAGCGGACCATGCGCATTCTCGTCGTCGAAGACACCGAGGACCTCGCGGACGCCATCGTGCGCCGGCTGCGCAAGCTGGGCTACGCGGTGGACTGGGCCGCCGATGGCGATGAGGCGGAGGAGTTGCTGCGGCAGGAGGAGTACCAGCTCGTCCTGCTCGACATCATGTTGCCGGGCGTGGACGGGCAGGCGCTGCTGACCCGGCTGCGCCGGCGGCGCGACGCCACGCCGGTGCTGGTGATGACCGCGCGCTCGCAGGTCGACGTCAAGATCGACCTGCTGGACCTCGGCGCCGACGACTTCATTGTCAAGCCCTTCGACCTGCGCGAGCTGGAGGCCCGCTGCCGGGCGCTGCTGCGCCGCTCGCACGGGCTGGCCTCATCCAAGGCGCAGTTCGGCAATCTGACCTTCGACTCCGCGGCCAAGACGGTGCTGATCGGCGACCGCCCCATCGACCTCGGCGGGCGCGAGTTCCGCCTGCTGGAGCTGTTCCTCGGCAACCTCAACGCCGTCATGTCCAAGGAGGACCTGATGGACCGGCTGTTCAGCCTCGACCAGCCGACCGCGCTCAACGCCATCGAGTTGTATGTCTCGCGCCTGCGCCGCAAACTGGAAGGCGCTTCGGTGGAGATCCGTACGGTGCGGGGGTTGGGTTATGTGGCGGAAATCCGCGCTGCCGGCTGAGGGGTACCCGTTGCGGCGACGCTTGTTCGGTACCCCCTCCGGTCTCCCCGCTTCGCTCTTGTCGTTCCGGCCAAATCCGCCACCTGAGCCATGGGCGCGGTCTCGCCATTGGCCCCAGCGTCATCCCGCACGCCGGCACACCAGGAGACGATCTGCATGCCGAGGATCGAGGTATGGGCCGGCATCGAAAGCTCGGTGGTGCGCATCGGCGACGCCTTCGCCGACCAGACGCGGCGGAGCGGCCATCAGGACCGGATCGCCGACCTCGACGCCTTCGCGGAACTCGGCATCGCCCGCATCCGCTACCCGGTGCTGTGGGAGCGCGTGGCCCCCGATGGGCCGGGCACGGCGGACTGGAACTGGACCGATCGGCGCCTGAACCGGCTGCGGGAGCTGGGCGTCAAGCCGATCGTCGGGCTGCTCCACCACGGCAGCGGGCCACGCTTCACCAATCTGGCCGACCCGGCCTTCCCCGAGGCCTTCGCCGCCTTCGCCCGGCGGGCGGCCGAGCGTTACCCGTGGGTGGAGGACTGGACGCCGATCAATGAGCCGCTGACCACCGCGCGGTTCAGCGGGCTCTACGGCCTGTGGTACCCGCACGCGCGGGATCATCGCACCTTCCTGTGCCTGCTGCTCAACCAGATCGACGGGATCCGCCGCGCCATGCGGGCGATCCGGTCGGTCAACCCCAACGCGCGGCTGATCCAGACCGAAGACCTCTGCCGGATCTTCAGCACGCCGCACCTGGCCTATCAGGCCGCCTACGAGAACGAGCGGCGGTGGCTGGGCTTCGACCTGCTGACCGGCCGCGTCGGGCCCGACCACCCGCTGTGGCCCTACTTCGCGGAAGCCGCCCTGGACCGTCGGCACCGGGACCTGCTGGCATCGCTCCTGGAGGATCCGTGCCCGCCCGACATCATCGGCGGCAACCACTACCTGACCAGCGAGCGCTTCCTCGACGAGCGGCTGGAGCGCTACCCGGCGGAGGTGCACGGCGGCAACGGCATCGACCGCTACGCCGACGTGGAAGCCGTCCGCGTCGTGGCCGAAGGCGTAATCGGCTTCGAGAACCTCCTCTTGGAGACCTGGGAACGCTATGGCCTGCCGGTCGCTGTGACCGAGGCGCACAACGGCTCGACGCGGGAGGAACAGCTCCGCTGGTTCAAGGAGGTGTGGGACGGCGCCTGCCGGCTGGGCACACGGGGCGTTGACGTGCGGGCGGTGACCGCGTGGTCGCTGCTCGGCAGTTTCGACTGGAGCAGCCTGCTGACCCGGCAGGACGGCGTCTACGAATGCGGGGTCTTCGACATTCGAGCACCACAGCCGCGCCCGACGGCGTTGGCCGGCCTGCTGCGCGACCTCTCCCGTCGGGGGGAGGCCGACCATCCCGTGCTCGACACGCCGGGGTGGTGGCACCGCTCCGACCGGTTCTTCTGGCCTCCGGTCCGCTGCCGGCCCTACACGCTGCCGTACTCCGCCTGGACGCTGTCCGGTCGGCGGGGGGAGCCGCGCACGCTGCTCGTTGCCGGGGCCACGGGGACGCTGGGCCGCGCCTTCGCCCGCCACTGCGCGCTACGGGGGCTGCCCTATCGGGTGCTGAGCCGGCGGGAGATGGACGTGGCGGACCCGATCTCGGTGAGCGCTGCCCTGAACCGCTACAGCCCCTGGGCGGTCGTCAATGCCACCGGCTACGTGCGGGTGGACGATGCGGAGGCCGAACCGGATCTCTGCCGGCGCGAGAATATCAGTGGCCCCGCCACGCTGGCGCAGGCGTGTGCCGGCCGCGGCATCGCGCTGGTGACCTTCTCCTCAGACCTGGTGTTCGACGGGGGCAAACGGACGCCCTATGTCGAGAGCGACGCGGTGGCGCCGCTGGGCGTCTACGGCACCAGCAAGGCGGAGGCCGAGGCGGCGGTGCTGGAGCTTCTGCCCGGAGCGCTGGTGATCCGCACCAGCGCCTTCTTCGGGCCGTGGGACCAGCACAATTTCCTGGCCCGGATGCTGCTGCGGCTGAGCGCCGGCCAGCGCTTCGCCGCAGAGGCGGACGTGCTGGTGTCGCCGACCTACGTGCCGGACTTGGTGGACGCGGCGCTCGACCTTCTCATCGACGGGGAGGCCGGGATCTGGCACCTGGCCTCGGACGGAGCGGTGAGCTGGGTCGATCTGGCGCGCCGGGCGGCCGAGCGGTGCGGGGCGGACGCCGGGCTGATCGACGCCGTGCCCGCGGCCGACCTCGGCTGGGTGGCGCCGCGGCCGCGCTACAGCGTGCTCGGCTCCGAGCGCGGGAGCATCATGCCGCCGTTGGACGACGCGCTCGCCCGGTATGCGGCTGCGTCGTCCCCGACGACCGTCAGGCTCGGACCGGCGGAAGGGCTGGCGGAGTACTTCCGGGCCCACCACGCGCGGTGAACGGGGAGCCTCACCCCACCGGCGCCAAGTGCTTGTTGCGGATCAGGGATTCCTCCCAGTTCAGCGCGCTGCGGATGATCAGGTCCAGGTCGTCGTGTGCCGGGGTCCAGCCCACGGTCCGCCGCAGCAGCGTGGAGTCCGCCACCAGCTCGGGCGGGTCGCCGGCGCGGCGGCCGACGATGTCGACGGGCAGCGGGCGGCCGATCACCCGTTCGACCGTCTCCAGGATCTGCTTCACCGAATAGCCGCGCCCGTAGCCGCAGTTGGCGATGAAGGAGTCCCCGCCGCCCAGCAGATGGGAGAGCGTCTGCACGTGGGCGGTCACGAGGTCGGTGACGTGGATGTAGTCGCGGATACAGGTACCGTCCGGGGTGGGGTAGTCGTCACCGAAGACGGACATGCGCGCGCGCAGGCCCAGCGCGGTCTGGCAGGCGATCTTGATCAGGTGCGTGGCGACGCGTGAGGACTGGCCGGCGCGCCCGGCCGGATCAGCCCCGGCCACGTTGAAGTAGCGCAGGCAGGCGTAGCGCAGCCCGTGTGCCGCCGCGGCGTCGGCCAGCATCCGCTCGGTCATCAGTTTCGAGGCGCCGTAAGGGTTGACCGGACGGGTTGGCGCGGTCTCGGTGATCGGCACCGCCTCCGGGGCGCCGTACACTGCGGCGGTCGAGGAAAACAGGAAGGCCTGCACGCCGGCGGCGATGCAGGTGCCGACCAGCGCGTGGCTGTTGATCGTGTTGTTGCGGTAGTAGTCCAGTGGCTTTTCCACCGATTCCGGCACGACGATCGAGCCGGCGAAGTGCATCACCGCCGACACGCCGAACCGACCGATAGTGTCGCCCACCGTAGCGCCGTCGCCGACGTCCGCCTGTACGAAGACGGCGTCGCCCGGCACGGCTTCGCGATGGCCGGTCGAAAGGTCGTCCAGCACCACGACCCGGTAACCGGCGTCCAACAGGGCGAACGCCGCGTGACTGCCGACGTAGCCGGCACCGCCCGTGACGAGAACCGTTTGCTTATCCACGCACACTCTCCTGTTCGATCGGTCGCTGCCCAACGAGCAACATCGGGAAAATCAACACCTGAAAAGGTCAAGCTATTCAGCCGAAATCAGCAGGGCGTCAGCCGGAAGCGTACCTCGGTCGTCTCACCGGGCGCCAACACCATGCCGCCGACCTGCTCCGGCCCGAGATCGACGAGGTTGGGCCAATCCGTGCAGTTGCCCACCGGCTCCAGGCAGAAGAAATCCTCGTGGGACGGGGTGTAGGCGACCATGAAGTCCAGCGGCGCGTCGGCGGTCATGCGCAGCGCCGCGTCGCGCTCCGGCCAGCGGATCGTCGCGGTGCGGTCCCAGCCGGTGAAGTTGTTGTCCAGGTCCGCGTCGGCGATGCGCAGGCCGGTGGCGAGCCGGTCGGTAACCCAGGTGCGCTCCAGACGGGTGGGCATCACCTCGGTGTCGGTGGACCAGATGGCGCCCACCTGGGCGGTGACCGTCGTCTCCGGTGTGCGCGGCAGGTAGGGGTGGTGGCCGAGGCCGAGCGGCATGGCCGTCGTCCCCCGGTTGATCACCGCGAGGCGGACGGTCAGTTCCTCCGCCGTCAGTTCGAAGGTCTGCCGCGCCGTGTAGGCGAAGGGCCAGTCGTCCGGTCGATGCTCGAACCCCAGCGTCAGCATCGACGGCCCGTGCTCGACGACGGCCCAGGGGCGCTGCCAGGCGTGCCCGTGAATGGCGTGGCGCGAGGCGGCGTAGTTGGCCGGCAGCCGGACCTCGGTCCCGTTGAAGCTGAAGCGGCCATCGCGCACCCGGTTGCAGAACGGGATCAGCGGAAAGCTCGCCATGCCCAGCGGGTCGCGCGCCGCCAGCGCCTCCGGCGTGGCCGGACGCAGCCAGTCGATGGCTTGACCGCGGTGCACGCCGGAAAAGCGTGCGATGGAGCCGCCGACCTCCGGCGCCACGCCCAGCGTGAGGGGGCCGGCGGAAATCGTGACGACATCCGGAAGCTGCAAAGCCGCGGAGCTGATTGGCATGCTGAAGACGTCCTCGGAACCGAAAGCGGTTGCAGTATCCTCGGTACCCGCGGCCCGGTCGAGGGGCGTTTGGTAGTGTCGCTGAAATGTCTCACACCACTGTGGCGCAGCGGCCGCTTACCGATAACGTATTATGTCGTAAGAAAAGGTCAGGCCGCCACCCTGGCGGCAAAGGATACATGCTGATGAACCGTCGGTGGCTGCCGAGCAGCGTGTAGCATCGATAGATCCGGTAAAATCCATCGCAACGCCACATTAGACAGTGGAACGCCCGCAGGACGTTGGGAAACGCGAGCTAACCCATATCGTTATCGCCGTGCGCGGGAACCGTCCCAATTTTTCGCTGTTTGCCGAGCCCGGAAGAGAATCTTGTCTGCCCGTGTTTATCCGAGTGAGCGATCTGTTGTGACCGCCGATTCCGGCGGCCGGTTTCAATTTTTGTCGGCCTTGGGAGATCTTGTATGAAGTACACCGAAGGCGAAGGCGTGACCGTACGCGGCGAACTGAAACTTTTAAACGAAATTTCCGATTATAGCGTGGCAGGCACTCGGGCCGGAAATGGCCGCCCCCAGGACTTCGTCTGCTTCTCGCACCTGCGCTGGGGCTTCGTGCACCAGCGTCCGCAGCACCTGATGACCCGATTCGCCCGCGAATTCCGCCTCTTCTACGTCGAGGAGCCGGTGCCGACCGACGCCGCCGACCCCGGCCTCGCGATCTACGACGCCGAGAACGGCATCAAGCTCCTGGTGCCGCAACTGCCGCATGGGCTGGGGGGCGCCGAGGCGGAGGCCGCGCAGCGGAGTGTGCTGGAGCGGCACTTCGCCGAGGTCGGCATCGAGCGGCCGATCCTCTGGTACTACAGCCCCATGGCCCCGATGTTCGGCGGTCGGCTGCCGGCCGCTGCGGTGGTCTACGACTGCATGGACGAGCTGTCGGCGTTCCGCGGCGCGCCGCCGCAAATGATTGCCCGCGAGCGCGATCTCATCGAGCTGGCGGACCTCGTCTTCACCGGCGGGGTCAGTCTGTACGAAGCCAAGCGTGACCTGCATCCCAGCGTGCACGCCTTTCCCAGCAGCGTGGACGTGGCGCATTTCGCACAGGCCCGCGGCGCAGTGAACGAACCGGACGACCAAGCGGGGCTGCCACGCCCGCGTCTGGGCTTCTGCGGCGTCATCGACGAGCGGTTCGACATCGACCTGCTGGCCGCCGTCGCCCGCATGCGTCCGCACTGGCAGTTCGTCATGGTCGGCCCGGTGGTGAAGATCGACCCGGCCGCGCTGCCGCAGGCACCCAACATCCGGTACCTCGGCATGCGCGGCTACGCCGAACTGCCGCGCTACCTCGCGGGCTGGGACGTGGCGGTGATGCCGTTCGCAATGAACGAGTCGACGCGCTTCATCAGCCCGACCAAGACGCCGGAGTTCCTGGCGGCAGGCCGGCCGGTCGTCTCCACGCCCATCCGGGACGTGGTGCGCACCTATGGCGATCCCGGCCTGGTCCAGATCGCCGCCACGCCGGAAGCATTCGTCGCCGCCTGCGAACGCGCACTCGGCGACGAGGGCCGCTCGGGTCCCTGGCTGGCGGCGGTGGACCGCGTGCTGGCCGACATGTCCTGGAACCAGACCTGGACGCGCATGAAAGGGTTGATCGAATGCATGATCTGATTGACGGCGCTGCGGGTGGGCCCGTCGTCGCCCAGGCTCCCCGCAACGGCGTTGCCATCACCGGGCGGGTCGGCTTCGACTACCTGATCGTCGGGGCGGGCTTCGCCGGCAGCGTGCTGGCCGAACGCCTCGCACGCGGGTCGGGCAAGCGGGTGCTGATCATCGACCGGCGCCCGCACATCGGCGGCAACGCCTACGACCACTACAACGACGACGGAATCCTCATCCACCGCTACGGCCCGCACATCTTCCATACCAACTCGACCCAGGTGGCCGAGTACCTCTCGCGCTTCACCAAGTGGCGCCCGTACGAGCACCGCGTGCTGGCGAAGGTGGACGCCAAGCTGGTTCCGATCCCCATCAACCGCACCACCGTCAACACCCTCTACGGTCTCGATCTGGCGGAGAGCGAGGTGGAAGCCTTCTTCGCCGCGCGGGCCGAGGCGTTGCCGGAGGTCCGCACGTCGGAGGACGTGGTGGTGTCCAAGGTCGGGCGCGAGCTGTATGAAAAGTTCTTCCGCGGCTACACCCGTAAGCAGTGGGGCATGGACCCGTCCGAGCTGGACAAGGCGGTCACCTCCCGCGTCCCGACGCGCACCAACGACGACGACCGCTATTTCGGCGACAGCTTCCAGAACATGCCGCTGCACGGCTTCACGCGCATGTTCGAGAACATGCTGGACCACCCCAACATCAAGATCCTGCTGAACGCCGACTACCGCGAGGTGGCGCGCGAGGTGCGCCACGAGAACCTGATCTTCACCGGGCCGGTGGACGAGTTCTTCGACTACCGCTACGGCAAGCTGCCCTACCGCTCGCTGCGTTTCCGGCACGAGACGGTGGACCATGAGTGGTTCCAGCCCGTGGCAGTGGTGAACTACCCGTCCGAGGAGGTGCCCCACACGCGCATCACCGAATACAAGCACCTCACCGGCCAGAGCCACGCCAAGACCAGCCTGACCTACGAGTTCCCCTCGTCCGAGGGCGATCCCTACTACCCGGTGCCGCGGGCGGAGAACGCCGAGCTGTATCGCAAGTACCAGGCGCTGGCCGACGAGATGCCCAACGTGCACTTCGTCGGCCGGCTGGCGACCTACCGCTACTACAACATGGACCAGGTCGTCGGGCAGGCGCTGGCGCTGTATGCCCGGATATCCAAGGCCGAGGCGGCAATCGCCGACGGGGCGAGAGCGCTGTCCACGCTTGCCAACGGGGTCCATGTCGCAAAACGGGTGGACGCGGCCAAATAGAGCCGCGTCCACCTACGGTCCGACGGTCACCATCCGGAGGAAAAAACGGATGCACACGCCGAACCTGTTTCAAAGTGTCTTCCTGGGCGGCTTCGAATGTTCGACCCATCGGCGCGACGACGGCCGGCGCCTCGATCTGATCGCGGCCACCGGCCACGACCGGGCCGTCGTGCAGGACTACCGCTGGATGCTCCGGCACGGCATCCGCACGGTTCGCGACGGGGTGCGCTGGCACCTCATCGAGGCGTCGCCCGGGCGTTGGGACTGGTCGAGCGTCCTGCCCATGCTGCACGCGGCGCGCGATCTGGGCGTGCAGGTCATCTGGGATCTTTGCCACTACGGCTTCCCGGACGGTATCGACGTCTGGCGGCCGGAGTTCGTCGAGCGCTTCGCTCGCTTCGCCCGCGCGGTGGCCAAGCTGGTGCGCGACGAGACGGACGCGGTGCCGTTCTACTGCCCGGTCAACGAGATCGCCTACTGGTCCTGGGCCGGCGGCGACAGGGGGATGATCAACCCCTGCGCTCAGGGGCGCGGGTTCGAACTGAAGCACCAGCTGGTCCGTGCCGCCATCGCGGGCATAGAGGCGGTGCGCGACGTCGACCCGCGCGCCCGCTTCGTCCACGTCGACCCAGCCATCCACGTGGTCGCCCGGCCCGACCGGCCGGAGGACCGCGAGGAGGCGGCGGCCTATACCCGCGCCCAGTACCAGTCCTGGGACATGATCACGGGTGAGCTGTGGCCGGGGCTGGGCGGGCGGCCGGACCTGTTGGACATCGTCGCCCTCAACTACTACTCCGACAACCAATGGTTCCTGGGCGGCGGCACCATCGAGCGCGGCGACCCGCTGTACCGCCCGTTCCGCGAGATCCTCGCCGAGGTCTGGGAGCGCTACCGCCGGCCCCTGTTTGTCGCGGAAACGGGGGCGGAGGGCGATGCCCGCGCGCCCTGGCTCGACTACGTCGCCGGCGAGGTGCTGGCCGCCATGGAGGCCGGCGTGCCCGTCGAGGGCATCTGCCTCTATCCCATCCTCGATTACCCGGGCTGGACCAACGAGCGCCATTGCCCGGTCGGTCTGCTCGGCTATCCGGACGGCGGCCAGCGCCGCGTCCACCAGCCGCTCGCCTATGCCCTGAGCCGGCAGCAGGCCCTGTTCGCGCACCGGCTGCAGCTTACGACTGCCCGCGTCAACTGAACCGCAACGAGGCTTCTCGCCATGGTCCCAGTGCACACGTCCCCATCATCGCCGTTCCCGCAACGCCCGGTCGCGTTTTTCCTGCGCTATGTCGCACGCTGGCCGGGGCATTTCGGCGGGCTCCTGGCGCTCATCATCGGTGCCGCTGCATGCGCCGTCGTCGTGCAGTATGGCATGAAGCTGCTGGTCGACGCCATGGCCACGCCCGACCGTGCCGCGGCAGCGGTGTGGGGGCCGCTGACGCTGTTCATCACGCTGATCGGCATGGAGAACCTGTTATGGCGGCTGGGCGGCTGGTTGGGCTGCCGGACCGTCGTCGGGGTGGGGGTGGACATCCGCCTGGACCTGTTCCAGCACCTCTCCGGCCATCCCATGCGTTATTTCGCCGAGCATTTCGCCGGCGCGCTCGGCGGCCGCATCACCACCACCGCGGGGGCCGCCGGTGCGATCATCGGCACCTTCACCTGGAACATCCTGCCTCCCATCACCGACTTCGTCGGTGCGGTCATCGTGCTGACCCTGGTGGACTGGCAGATGGCGGCGGCGCTGGTGGCCTTCGTGGCGACCGTCGCCGGAGGCATCGCCGCCATCGGCGCGCGCGGCCGGCGGCTGCACCGGACCTACGGCGAGCAGTCGTCCTACGTCAGCGGCGAGCTGGTGGACGTGGTCTCCAACGTCTGGGTGGTGCAGGCCTTCTCCGCGCGGGCGCGGGAGCGGGCGCGGCTGGCCCAGAAGCTCCGGACCGAGGCGACGGCGCAACGCGAGAGTTGGATGTACCTGGAGAAGACCCGCGTCGTCCACGACATCTGCCTGTGGGTGATGGCCGGCGGCATGCTGATGTGGGCGGTGTCGTCGTGGAGCGCCGGGCAGATCACCGCGGGCGATGTGGTGATGGTCAGCGCGCTGACCTTCCGCATCCTGCACGGCTCGCGCGACTTGGCGTTCGCGCTGGTCGGCACGACGCAGCATTTCGGCCTGATCGCCGAGACGCTGCGGATCATCGGCCAGCCGCACGCCGTGGCGGACGCGCCGGACGCGCATCCGCTGATCGGGTTGGGCGGCTCCATCGACTTTGAGAAAGTGAGCTTCACCTATCCCGATGGGCGCACCGTGTTCGAGGACTTCACGCTGCACATCCCGGCCGGGCAGCGCATCGGCATCGTCGGGCCTTCGGGTGCGGGAAAGTCGACGCTGATCGGTCTGGTGCAGCGCCTGGACGACGTGCAGGCCGGCCGCGTCATGATCGACGGCCAGTGCGTGGCGGGCGTCACCCAGGACAGCCTGCGCGCCGCCGTCGCGGTCGTGCCGCAAGAGATCTCGCTGTTCCACCGCTCGGTGCTGGACAACATCCGTTACGGCCGCCCGGACGCCACCGACGAGGAGGTGATGCTGGCGGCGCGCGCCGCCTATTGCGACGACTTCATCCGCGAGCTGCCGCAGGGCTACGGCACGCTGGTGGGCGAGCGCGGCATCAAGCTGTCCGGCGGCCAGCGCCAGCGCATCGGCATCGCGCGGGCCTTCCTGAAGAACGCTCCCATCCTGATCCTCGACGAGGCGACCTCGTCGCTGGACACCGAGGGCGAGATCGAGATCCAGCGGGCGCTGAACCAACTGATGCACGGTCGCACCGTGCTGGCGGTGGCGCACCGTCTGTCGACGCTGTCGGGGTTCGACCGCATTATCGTGCTGATGGACGGCCGTATCGCGGAGGACGGCAGCCCCACCGAGCTGCGCCGCCGCGGCGGCATCTTCGAAACGCTCTGGCGCCTGCAGGCCGAGGGCTTCTCCATGGACGAGGCGGTGGAGCGGAGCATCGGGGCGGCGGAATGAATCTCCCTCCCCCAGCCCTGCTGGGGGAGGGCTGGGGTGGGGGCAAGGTCTTTCGGGAAACCTGGGTATGCCGGCGTGCCGTGAACCACGAAGCAACGAAGACATCCAAGAGTCACAAAGACGGCTCCGGCGACGCACCGGCTGACCGCCGCAACGCGCACTTCGCGGTTGAGGCTTTGTGAATCTTCATGATCTTGGTTGCTTCGTGTTTGATCGCTCCCGGTCATGCCGAGGATTCTCGGGAAAACCTTGCCCCCACCCAACCCTCCCCCAGCGGGGCTGGGGGAGGGCTATTGCTCTCTTACCCCACGCTTTCGCGCATCCGCTCGGTCGCCGCGGTGTCGCGGCCCTTGAGCGCCAGCTCGACCAGAGCGTCCAGCAGGGTGGTGGCGGTCGGGTCGGCGCCGGGGGCGTCCTCCAGCAGGCGGAAGGTGGTGGCGACCATGCGGCCGTGGCCGCAGTTGCGCTCGACGATCAGCGCCGCCGGCTTGTGCACCCAGCCGACCACCATGCCCGCGTGCACGCGCGCCTGGAAGTCCCAGGTGGTGCAGCCGGCGATGACGTGGTTGGGGATCACCCGGTCGAAGCTGTGGTCGATCAGCGGGCCGCCCGGCAGCCGGGCGAACGGGCCCGAACGCTTCAGCCACGAGAAGGACGACGCCCAGGCGCCCAGCCACATGGAGCCGTGCCGCGGAGTCACCCGCACGCCCTGGAAGTGCGGGAAGATGGGCTGCAGCTCCTGCGGCTCGTCGGCCAGCAGCACCAGGCGAGCCCCCGCGCGCACCTCGGCGCACAGCGCGTCGTCCAGCCGCCGGGCAACGACCACGTCGGCGTCCTTGGCATCGGTCGCCGTCCCGTAACCGAGAGCGGCGAAGCGACGGCCCAAGTCGGCATCGGGCGTCCACACCGACACCGCGCCGGCCGACGGGCCCTCGCGACGGGGGTGGATCGCCAGCTCCACATGGTTGGTGGCGAGCAGGCCGTCCTCGGTGGCGATCTCCAGCTCCAGGCGGTGCACCTTCGGCGCATCCACCTTGGGCGCCTGAAAGACCGCTTCGCGGCCCTGGCGGACACCCGGCGTCAGGCTCATCGGTTCCCGCCCGCCGACGTTCGCGGCGTCCAGGCTCCAGCGCAGCTCGGCGCCGGACACGGTGTCGCCGCGGCCGTGCGCGGTGGCGAGGCCCACGCGGACCTCCTCACCCTCCCAATAGGCCACCCGGTCCCACTTCGGCACCACCACCGTATCGGCGTTGATGGTGTGGAAGGTGTTGTGGAAGGCACGCGGGTTGCGGCGCATGTCCAGCAGGCCATTGGATTCCCAATGGCAGTCCGTGAACTCGGTGATGACGTAGCCGGCCAGCGCCGGCTGACGGCGCATCGCCTCGATCTGGTACTTCAGCGCGCGGAACTGCTGCCACTGCGCCGCCTCGACGAAGGCTTCCATCGAGCCGAACACCCGGTCCAGGCCGTAGGACTGGAAGCGCGTCTCGACGCCGTGGGCGTACATGACGCCCTCGCCCCAGTCGTGGCCGGTCTCGAACCACCACGGCTCCTTGCCGTCGGGGCCGCGCAGCTTCTTCGGGTCGGGCAGGCCCCAGTTGCCGAATTCCGAGCACATCAGCGGCTCCTGCCCCGTGCGCTTGGCGTCGCCGTGGTGGCTGTAGGTCGCCTCGGCGCGGTTCGCCATGCGCTCGACGAAGCCGTCCCAGGAGGTGCGGTGGTCGGGGATGGCCGCGTAGTAGTGATAATCCTCGATGTCGGACTGGACGTGGAAACTGGGCCACAGCGGCGAGTTGTCGACGACCAGGCGGGTCGGGTCGAACGCCTTGAGCCAGCGATAGGTCGCGTTGACCCAGTCGCGGTGCTCCTGGTTGTGGACGAGGTCGGTGCTCCAGTTCTCGTTGATGATTGTCCAGCAGAAGATCGAGGGGTGGTTACCGTCGCGCTCGACGATGCCCTTCAGCGTGGCTTCCAGCCGCTCGGCGGCACGGCCGGTCAGGCGGCCGGCGTTGGGCAGCTCGGTCCAGATCAGCAGGCCGACGCGGTCGGCCACCGCGTAATAGCGCGGGTCCGGCACCTTGATGTGGCAGCGCAGGCAGTTGAGGCCCAGTTCCTTCGCCTTGCGGAACTGATCCTCCAGGAACGCCTCGGAGGGCACGGTGCAGATGCCGTCCGGGTAATAGTCCTGGTCGAGTGCTGCGCGCAGCATGATCGGCTGGCCGTTCAGGTGAATGCAGCCGTCCTTCACCTCGACGGTGCGGAAGCCGAAGTGGTCGGCCTGGGCATCGACGCTCTCGCCATCCTGGCGCAGCGTCGCGGTCAGGCGGTAGAGGTTCGGCGCGTCCGGCGACCACGCCTGCGGCCGGCGCACGCGGATGGTGGCGCTCACCCGGTCCTCACCGGAGCGCACCGGCACCACCAGCGAGGCGACGGTCTCGCCGTCCGGTCCGGCGACGTCCAGGTCCATGTCGTGATTGCGGCGCAGCGGCTGGGCCAGGTGGACCGTCACCTGCACCGAGCCGTCGCGCAAATCCGGGACGAGGCGTAGCGCGGTGATGTGGTCGGCGCCGCGGCGCTCGATGGTCACCGACTGCCAGATGCCGCTCAGCGGACCGTACCAGCTCTGCTTGCCGAAGGGCGTCTCGGCGAAGGGGAAATCGGGGTAGGCATCCGGATCGTCGGTGGGTGCCGTCACGGCGACCGCGATCTCGTTGCGGCCCTGCATCAGGAAGCGGCCGACCGGCACGTCGAAGGGCAGGTAGCCGCCCTCGTGCGCCGCTGCCTCGATGCCGTTGATCAGGACGCGCGCGTGATAGTTCACCGCGCCGAAGCGGACGAACACCGGCGATCCCGCCCAATCGGCCGGGATCTCGAACGCGCGGCGGTACCAGGCGCGGCCCTGGCGCTCGCGCAGGTCGAGGAACTGCGCCTGCCACGGGCCGGGGACGGTGCAAGTTCGCCATGCACCAATGCTTTCGAGCGCGACCTCGTCGTCGCCGCAGAACTGGAAATCCCAATCGCCGTCGAGGGAGAGGGTGATGCGCTGCACGCTTCGCTCCGCTTTGCTTTGGTTCTGGATCGGCCCTCGGCGCGGAGGGCCCGTGAAAGGCGGGCGGAGTCTCCGATCATTATGGTTAACAGAAAGTAACTATAACCATCGGTACAGGTTGTCCAGGTACCGCCGCAGGCCGCGCAGCGCCTGTCCCTGACGGCGCTGTGACAAAAATGGGGGGACGACTTGCGGTGTGACAAAAGTCGGTCACGACATGGTCCCGGCCATTATTAATCATTCGCTAACCATAACGGCGCGACTCCTCGACGGCACCAAGCGGGTTGAGGAGGACGGGTTTTGCCGCCACGCGCAGACGATGAGGCGATCGAGCTTTGGGGTGGGCTGGAGTGCTCGGTCGTCCGGCTCCGCAACGAGTTCGTCGACCAGACGCTTCTCAGCGGCCACCAGGACCGTCCGCAGGACATCGACGCCTTCGCCTCTCTCGGGATCACGGCGATCCGCTACCCCGTGCTGTGGGAGCGGGTGGCGCCGCGCGGCCTGGACAAGGCGGACTGGCGCTGGACCGACGAGCGGCTGGGCCGCCTACGGATCCTCGGCGTCAACCCCATCGCGACGCTGCTGCACCACGGCAACGGCCCGCGCGGCACCGACCTGACACAGCTCGATTTTCCCCGGAAATTCGCCGCCTATGCCGCGGCGGTGGCCGAGCGCTACCCCTGGCTCGACCTCTACACGCCGATCAACGAGCCGCTGACCACGGCACGCTTCTGCGGGCTGTACGGCCTGTGGTACCCGCACGCCCGCGACGCGTCCATCTTCGTGCGCATCCTCATCAACCAGATCCAAGCGACCCGGTTGGCCATGCGCGCGATCCGCGCGGTCAACCCGGCGGCGCAGCTGGTGCAGACCGAAGACTTGGGCAAGGCGCACTCCACGCCGGGGATGGCGCGGCAGGCGGAGCACGAGAACCACCGGCGCTGGCTGACCTTCGACCTGCTGACCGGGCGCGTCGACCGCGCCCACCCGCTGTGGTCCTATCTGGCGCAGTCCGGCATGGAGCGGGACTTGGATGAGCTGGCGGCCGACCCGTGCCCGCCGGATATCCTGGGCATCGACCATTACCTGACCAGCGAGCGCTTCCTGGACGAGCGCGTGAAGCGCTATCCCGGCGTGCGTGCGTCGGAGGAAGGCGGCGAGCGCCACGTCGACGTGGAGGCCATCCGTGTCCTGGCCGAGGGTGTGGAAGGGCTTGAGAGCCTGATGGAGCAGGCGTGGCGGCGCTACGGCCTGCCGGTCGCCGCCACCGAGGTGCACAACGGCTCCTCGCGCGAGGAGCAGCTTCGCTGGCTCAAGGAGGCGTGGGATGGCGCGCGCCGCCTGAAGGCACGCGGCGTCGACATCCGTGCGGTGACGGCCTGGGCTCTGCTCGGCAGCTACGACTGGAACAGCCTGCTGACCAAGCGGGCGGGCTTTTATGAATCCGGCGTCTTCGACGTGCGCGGGCCGGAAATCCGGCCGACGGCGCTGGCCCGCCTCATGCGCGACCTGGCCCGGACCGGCGACGCCGACCACCCGACGTTCGGCGCCCCGGGCTGGTGGCACCGTGAGGACCGCTTCACCTGGGCGCCGGTGCGCGGCTGCCCCTTCGTCATCACCCGCAACCGCTGGACGCCGCGGAGCGACCGGCAGCCGCGACCGGTGCTGATCGCCGGCGGCGGCGGCACGCTGGCCGAGGCGGTGGCGCGTCTGTGCGTGGTGCGGGGCCTGCCCTATGTCCGGCTGTCGCGCCGCGACCTGGACATCGCCGAATCCGACCCGGTCGCCGCGGCGCTGGAGCGGCATCGGCCCTGGGCGGTGGTGAACGCCGCCGGCCTGACGCGGGTGGACGAGGCGGAGGTCCGCTCCGAGCGCTCCCGGCGCGACAACGTACATGGGGCCGAGGTGCTGGCGCAGGCCTGCGCGGCGGCCGGGGTGCCGTTGCTGGGATTCTCCTCGCACCTCGTGTTCGACGGGGACACTGCCGAACCCTACCGGGAGGACGACGTCGCGCGGCCGCTCAGCGTCTACGGCCGGACCAAGCTGGAGGCCGAACAGGCCGTGTTGGCGGCGCATCCCGAGGCGCTCGTGGTGCGCTCGGGCGCGCTGTTCGGTCCTTGGGACGACCGCAACGACGCCACCCGCGCGATCCGTGCGGTGGCGAGCGGGCGGTTCTTCTCGGCGGCCTGCGACGTCATCGTGTCGCCGACCTACCTGCCGGATCTGGTGAACGTCGCGCTGGATCTGCTCATCGACCGGGAGCGCGGCGTCTGGCACCTCGCCAACACCGGGGCGGTGACCTGGGTCGAGTTCGCCCGCGCCGCTGTGCGCGGCGCCGGGCTGGACCCGCAACAGGTGCTGGGCGTTCCCGCCGCCGATCTGGGCTGGATCGCGCGCCGGCCAGCCTACAGCGTGCTCCACTCCGGCCGCGGCGCCGGCCTGCCGTCGCTCGATCACGCGCTGGGACGCTATCTGGCCGACTGCCAAGCCATCCGGACCGTCACCCTCGATGCGGAGCCGGCCAGCCTGCAGCCGGCAGCGTAGGCCGGGTCGTGTTGTCCTTAAACCTACAAAGATGATCCTGAAATTTTATTGCATACCCATAAGTATTCTCTGCCAAATCGGTTGGGAAAACATTTGTGAGACATTTCGGCGTATTCATATTGGTTTAATTCCCCACGCCAATTCTGGCGGCATGGCGTTCACCGCGGTCCGCGGTGCTTGGACCGCAGCGCCCGGCCCGTAGAACAGAGGTTGACATGCTGCCGATCGTCAGAAGGGTGCTGGGCCTGTTCCGGCCGTTCTGGAAGACGCTCGCGCTGATTTCCACGCTCATCATGGTGCAGAAGGTTGGAGACCTGCTGGTCCCCCTCTTCGGTGGGCGGGTGATCGACGCGATGGCCCAGGACAACTCGCTGCACGCGATCTATCTCATGATCGCGACGGCGTTCGTCTTCTGGATCTGTCATGGCAACGTGCTTCCCTACGTGCTGGGACGGGTCGACCTCGCCGGCTTCCAGTACGCCGGGCCGCAGCACCTGGGCGTCAGCGTGCTGCGCCGGATCCTGACGCAGCGCGTGCAGGCCGACGGTCGCGACACCGCCATGCAGCAGGCGATCATCGAACGCGGCGAGGTGGTGCTGGTGCAGTTCGTCAACGCCTTTGTCCGCACCGCCATCCCGCTCGCCATCCCCGCCGTGGCAACGCTGGGTCTGCTGCTTTGGTGGTACCCGCTGATCGGGTTGATCATCATCGTCGGCGGTGCGCTGGACGTGCTCGCCACCATCTACCTGAACACGGTGCTGACGCCGCTCTACACGCGCCTCCAGCAGCTCGACTATGAGCGCCAGCGGGTGCACACGCACGTCTTCCGGAACCTGCTCGCCATCATCGTCGAGGGTAAGCAACGCCAAGTCGCCGGGGAGTACGACGAGCGCTTCGGGGAGTTCGCCGGCTTCGGCGTTCACACCGGGCGGCGGTTCCTGGCCTTCAACTTCGGGCGCGGCCTGATCGTCAACGTCACCAACCTCTGCACCTGGGTGGTGGGTGCTTGGTACGTGGACGGCGGCGTCTACTCGCTGGGCTACTTCCTCGCCTCGCTGAGCTGGTCCACCTACGTGCTGAACTGCGTCGGCGCGGCCGTCGAGCTCCAGAAGCAGTGGATGGAGACCATACCGGCCATCAAGGCCTTCTTCGCCGAGATCGACGCCTGTCCGGCCAACGACGACGAGCAGGTCGAAGCCATTCCCGAACCCGCGCTGGTGCTGGTCGCCGCGGAGTAATACCCTCGAGCGAAAGTCCTGCCCCACGTGCCCCCACCCGCCCTTCGCTGCGCTCGGGCACCCTCCCCCGCTGCGCAGGGGAGGGTTCTTCCAGCAATGCGGCGGAGTTCCCTCCCCTGCGAAGCGGGGGAGGGTTAGGGTGGGGGCAAGGATTGCTCAGCGCGGGAACACCCGCCACGCATTCGGGTGCTGCGCGGCCACGGCGGACCACCAGACGGCGAGGTCCTCGACCAGCGCGATGATGCAGCCGCCGAAGCCGCCGCCGGTCAGCCGGGCGCCGGCGGCGCCGTGCTGCAAAGCGGTCTCCACCAGTGCATCGATCTCGGGCACCGAGACCTTGTAATCGTCGCGCTGTGAGGCGTGGCTCTCCACCATCAGACGGCCGAAGCTGGCGACGTCGCCGCGCTCCAGCGCCGCCACGCCGTCCAGCACCCGGCGGTTCTCCGTGACGACGTGCCGGGCGCGGCGGTTCAGCGGCTCGGGCAGGGCTTCGATGGCGGGAAGGTCCGCCACCTCCAGCGCGCGCAGGCTGGGCACCCCCAGCGCAACGCAGGCCGCCTCGCACTCCGAGCGGCGCTGGCGGTACCCGCTGTCGGTCAGCCGGTGCGAGACGCCGGAATGCACCACGGCCAGGTGATGGCTCGCCGGCAGCGGCAGCAGCCGGTGCTCCAGCGAGCGGGTGTCGAGGAACAGCGCCTGGCCCGGCGTGCCCAGCGAACTGACCATCTGGTCCATGATGCCGCAGGGCATGCCCACGAAACTGGATTCCGCCCGCTGGCCGAACCTTGCGACGGTCATGTCGTCGAGCGGCAGCCCCAGCCACTGCCGCAAGGCCCGCAGGGTCGCCACCTCCAGTGCCGCCGAGCTGGAAATGCCCGCACCCATGGGGACGTCGCTCTCGATAGCGACGCGCAGGCCGGCCACCGCCACCCCCTCCTGCGCGAGCACGCGCACGCAGCCCAGCACATAGTCCAGCCAGTCGCCGCCGGGCGGGGCGTCGAGCGGCCGGCTCAGCGTCTCGCCGAAGCGGGCGGCATGCGCCTCGATGGTGCCGGCGGGCCCCGGTCCGACGGCGACAGTGGTGAAGTAGGGCAGGGGCGTGGGCAGCACGAAGCCGTCGTTGTAGTCCGTGTGCTCGCCCAGCAGGTTGGCGCGCGCTGGCGCCTTGGCATCGGCGGCCGGCGCCGCGCCGAACACATCCGTGAACAGGGCGCTCATGGTTTCACCTCGCGCAGGTGCTCCGCCATCTGCTCAGGGACTCCGTCGACCAGGAAGGTGGCCGCCCCCTGCTCGCAGCCGGCGAGGTATTTCAGCTTGTCGGCCGTGCGTAGGAAGGGGAGGAACTGGATGTGGAAGTGGAAGCGCTCCTCCTCCCCCTTGGGAGCCGGGTAGAGGATGCAGAGGTACGGCATCGGCCTGCCGTACAGCCCATCGTAGCGCGCCACCACCTCGCCCAGCGCATCGGCGAAGTCCGCGGTCTCGGCGTCGGAGAAGGTCCACGGGCCGGGATGGAAGGCGCGCGGCATCAGCCACACCTCGCTGGGGAAGCGGGCGCAGGGCGGCACGAAGGCGACGGCGTGCTTGTTGCCCACCACGTCGTAGGCCTCGCCGATCCTGCTGCGCATGTCCTGCAGCGCCGGCCCTTCGCGGAAGGCGGCGACCATGGGGGTTACGGCGGGCGGCACGAAGGGGAAGGCGTAGATCTGGCCGTGGGGGTGGTGCAGGGTGACGCCGATCTCCTCGCCGCGGTTCTCGAAGGGCATGACGAAGGCAACGCCGTCGCGCGACAGCAGGTCGCGGCAACGGTCCGCCCACACCCGCACCAACAGTTCGCGCCGCGCGCGCGGCAACTGCGCCACGTTGCCGGTGTGCGCCGCGCTGTAGACCACCACCTCGCACTGGCCCACGGCCCGCGCCGTGGGGACCGGCAGCTCGGGCGGAGGCGGGGCGTCGGGGTGGAAGGCCGGAAAGCGGTTCTCGAACACCGCGATCTCGAAGTCGGCGAACGGAATCTCGCCGGGGAAGCCGCCGGGCTGCACCGGGCAGAGCGGGCAGAACTCCGCCGGCGGTTTGAACGTGCGCTCCTGACGGTGACTGGCGTAGCCCACCCACTCGCCGCGCAGGGGATGCCAGCGCAGGTGCGGCTGCGGGGCGGGGCCCGGCTCCAGATCTTCGGTGACCGGCAGGGTGTGCTCCTGCCAGCCGAAGAGGTAGAGACGGCGCTCGTCCCGCTTCACGTGCGTGCGCTTGTGGACCTGCTTCGATCGTGCGTCCGGTTGCACCTTGGCCTCCGGTGTTGCGATGCCTCCTCGTGAACAGTTGCCCTCGGCCTCCGTCGCGGGGATGTCCTTAGGGGCAGTGTAACAGGAATAGGATCCACGAAAGAGAAGGGTGGTGCGGCCATGCGGCGGTGATGTGGATCGACAACGGGATACGTTTACGGGACTTGCCCTGCCACGCCGTCCGTGCCGTCATGAAGCGCCAGGGCAGCGCCCTCCGGCGGGAACGCTCTCCCTCTTGCGATTGGAGGAATACGGTATGGTTGCCGAAATTCAGACTCCCGGCCTGATCCTGTTTGGCGAGGGTGCCCTGGCCAAGATCGGGGACGTGCTCAAGAAGGTCGGCGTGTCCCGGCCGCTGGTGGTGACGGACAGCGGGCTGGTGTCCACGCCCGTCTTCGACGCGTTCCGCACGGCGCTGACCGAAGCGGGCGTGGCGTTCGGCGTCTTCTCGGAAACCGTTCCCGATCCCGACCTGGCCAACGTCGAGGCCGGTGCCGCGGCGTTCCGCACCGGCGACTTCGACGGTCTCATCGGCTTTGGCGGCGGCAGCGCCATGGACACCGCGAAGGGGATCAATCTGCTGCTGCACAGCGACGGCGACATCCGCCGCTGGCGCGTCCCCAATGCGCCGAGCATGCGCGTCCTGCCGTTGATCTGCGTGCCGACCACGGCCGGCACGGGTTCGGAGGTGACGCGGGGCATCGTGATCACCGACCCGACCACGCACGAGAAGATGCTGTTCATGGGCCTCGCCTGCGTGCCGGCGGCGGCCGTCGTGGACCCGGTGCTCACCGAGAGCCTGCCCTTCCGCATCGCTGCCGACACCGGCCTGGATGCGCTGACCCACGCCATCGAGGCCTACGTCAGCCGCAAGCACAACGCCCACACCGACGCCATGGCGCTCTCGGCCATGCGGCTGATCGGCCCCAACATCGTCGAGGCGTGCGCCATGCGCTCGGCTCCGGCCCGCGAGGCGATGCTGCTCGGCGCCCTGCATGCCGGCATGGCGTTCTCCAACGCCTCGGTCGCCCTGGTGCACGGCATGAGCCGGCCGCTGGGCGGTTTCTTCAAGATGCCGCACGGCACGGGCAACGCCGTGCTGCTGGCCGCGGTCACCGAGTTCTCGCTGCCTGCCGCGCATGAGCGCTACGCGACCTGCGCCCGCGCCATCGGTTTCGCCGATGCCGCCGATTCCGACGACGCGGCGAACCAGAAGCTCATCCACGGCCTGGAGGGCCTGCTGGTCGAGCTGAAGGTGCCGAGCCCGGCGGAGTTCGGCATCGCCAAGGACGATTATTTCGAGAAGATCCCGGTCATGGCCGCGCAGGCGATCGCCAGCGGCAGCCCGGCAAATAACCCCCGCGTCGCCGACGCCGACGAGATCGCCGCCATCTACACCCGCATCTGGAAGTGACCGGCGCGGGCCATTAAAGCGTTTTGACTATTCGCATTACGCGGTTGGAGACCTACCATGACCTGCGTGAGCAGAATCGCATTACGCGGTTGGACGGCGCATGTACCAGCTATGCAGGTGTGTTCGGGCACCGTCCGACGGCTGCACGCTGCCTGTCCGGAATCCACCGTTTGATGGACACGGATTGAACACTTCCACAGCCAACCCAAAGCGGACACCCGATACGTTCAGGTGGTCTGTCCGGCAGGCTTGCCAGGGGGACCTCACGGGTTTCCTTCACGTCTCGCGTCGGCGGGCTGGGCAGCGGGATAACGAGGCCCACGCCGTCCTGTTCGACGACGCGCCAGAAATGGCGCTGCACGCCGTCAATCCTGTTGATAACCTCATCCACGTGCCCATGATCACCAAACCCCAGGTGCAGCGGGGTCAACCATATTCATCAGGGAACGAGCCGCCTACCTGCCCGTTTTCAGCCCATGAGCGACGGATCCAAGGCAACGCGGGAAGAATTCGACGACCAACGGGCGGTGTTGGCGGAGTTCGGCAGTCTTGCCCTCAAGGCCGACAATCTCCAGGATATCCTTCAGGAAGCCTGCCGCCTAGTCAGCCGCGGCCTCGACGCCGACCTAGTCAAAATCATGGAAATGCAACCCGATGGCCGCACCTTGCTGGTGCGCGCAGGTGTAGGCTGGAAGCCCGGCATCGTCGGCCATCTCACGATTCCAGTGAAGCCGGGGTCATCGGAAACACAGGCGATCGATACCGGCGAGCCGTTCGTTTGCCTGGACGTCGCGGGGGAGCGCAACTTCACGATCCCGGATTTCATCCGGGAACACGGCGTCAGGTCCCTCGTCAACGTCCCCATCCTCGGCTCGGGAAAAAAGTCGCCATTTGGCATCCTCCAGGTCGACAGCCGCACACCGCGTGCGTTCGCCCAGACCGACATCGACTTCCTGCGCGGCTATGCGAACCTCCTCGCCTCGTCAGTCGAGCGGCTGACACTGCTGCCCAAGCTCGAAGCGGCTGTCGAGGAAAAGAAGCATCTTCTCCGGGAACTGCAACACCGGATGAAGAACAACCTTCAGGTCATCACCAGCCTCATCGCGATCCAGTCGGCAAGCGCCAGGACGCAGGATGCCCGGCGGGAACTCCAGTCCATCGGCCATCGGATCGAGACGATGCGCCTGGTGCACGACAAGCTCTATTCCACGGGCGAGATCGACCGCATCGACCTCGGCACCTACCTCGGGGACAACGGCAAGGGCCTCCCGAAGGAGCGGCACACGCAGGGCACCGGCATGACGCTGATCGAAGGACTCGCCGGTCAGATCGAAGCGGCCGCGACGTGGACGTCCGAAGGCGGGACCGAACTCGCGATTGAATTCAGATTTTAGCGTTCATCGTCGACGATCCGGGGGCGATAGCGTGGCGGGCAAGACCGCTGAACGAAGGCGTGATGGCTCGGGTCGCGTTGCTCATGATCGAGGTAGACTCTGACATTTGATCAATTCCTGGCCGTTGCCGTCCTCGTCGGCATGGTCGCGCTGTTCGTCTGGAACCGGTTGCGTTACGATCTCGTGGCGATGCTGGGGCTGCTTGTGGCCATGGCGTCCGGTGTCGTCCCGCCAGATCAGGCCTTTGCCGGGTTCAGCGACCCGGTGGTGATCATCATCGCTTCGGCGCTCATCGTCAGCGCGGGCGTGGGCAAGTCCGGTGTGGTCGGACGGGCCGTCAGGAGCCTGGAGCCCCGCTTGCGGACGACCGGAATGCGGGTGGCGGTGCTGGCGGGCAGCGTCACGGTCCTGTCCGCCTTCATGAAGAACATCGGCGCCTTGGCGATCTTCCTGCCGATCGCCATGCAGGTCGCCCGGCGTAGTGGCACTCCGGCCTCCAGACTCCTCATGCCGATGGCGTTCGGATCGCTGATCGGCGGCCTCGTGACCCTGATCGGCACGTCCCCCAACATCCTCGTCTCGCGTGTCCGTGCGGAACTCATCGGCAAGCCGTTCGCCATGTTCGACTTCGCGCCGGTCGGCCTCGGAATCGTGGTGGCGGGCTTCACCTTCCTGGTGGTCGGCTGGCGGCTTTTGCCGGGCGGTCGCCAGGGGGTGCCGCTGCCAGCGGCGGCCTTCGACATCGGGCCCTACCTCTCGGAAGCGCGCCTGCCGGCCACATCGTCCCTGGTCGGGAAAACGGTGGCCGATCTGGAAGCCCTCGGCGAGGGCGGCGTCAGCGTGATCGCCATCATTCGCGAGGCGGAGAAGCGCTACGTCCCCGCCGGACATTGGACGCTGTTCGCTGACGATATCCTCGTCCTGCAAAGCGATCCCCACGCTCTGAAGGCGGTCATGAGCGACGCGGGCCTACGCCTCGAAGGGGCCGGCAAGGGATTGGCAAAGGGTATGCCGGCCAGCGACATCGGCGTGGTCGAGGCCGTGGTGATGACGAACTCGCCTCTGATCGCCTGCTCTCCGGCCGAACTCGGGCTGCGCCAGAGGCACGGCGTGAACCTCCTCGGCATCAGCCGGCACGGCGATCGCATCACGACTCGGCTCCGCAATCTCCGCTTCCAGGCCGGCGACGTTCTCGTCCTGGCGGGGAGCGCCGAGGCCATGCCGGAGACCCTGCGCGGCCTCGGCTGCCTGCCGCTCGTCGATCGGGCGACGGGGCTGGAGCGGCGGCGCCAGGAGTACCTGCCGCTCGTGCTGCTGGTGCTCGCCATGGCGGCGGTGGCGCTCAACCTGGTTCCCGTGCCGGCGGCCTTCTTTGGGGCCGCGGTGCTGATCGTGCTGTTCGGTGTCCTGACCTTGCAGGAGGCGTATCAGGCGATCGAACTGCCAATCCTCGTTCTCCTCGCCTGCCTGATCCCGATCAGCGACGCGATCAGCCGCACGGGCACGGCGGGTGTGATCGCCGAAGGGCTCGCCGCGATCGCCGGTGCCCTGCCGCCGACCGGGGTGGTCACGCTCGTCCTGATGACGGCGATGATCCTGACGCCCTTCCTCAACAACGCGGCAACGGCGCTGATCATGGCGCCGATCGCCGCGAGCCTGGCGCAGCGGCTCGGCGTGAACCCCGATCCCTTGCTGATGGCCGTGGCCGTCGGCGCCGCCTGCGACTTCCTCACCCCAATCGGGCACCAGTGCAACACGCTGGTCATGGGGCCCGGCGGTTACCGCTTCGGCGATTATTGGCGGCTCGGCCTGCCGCTCTCGGCGATCATCGTTGTCGTCGGATCCGTTCTCATCCCGCTGGTCTGGGGACTGCGGTGACGGCGGCACCATCGCCAGCACCCCCATCAGAAAACACGCGGTCCGCCCCGAACGGTCGGTTCGACGAAAATTGATCGTCCGGCTTTTGCCGGCCACCAGCTAACAGCGGTGGGCACGTACGGCACCGATGCCCATCCCGGCTGCGCCGAACAGGACGGCGATGCCGATCAGCAGCATCACCCCGTCCAGCGGCGCTCCCGGCGCATCGGCCGGTCTGCGCACCCCGTTCCAGGGCTTTCGATTGATGATGTCATGCGTGCGCTGTGCAGACCAATCAGCTTGCGCTTGACGTGCAGCCGCTGCCTCCGCCTCGGGCGCGGCGCCGGGGAGTGCCGCGACCACCAAGCCGCCGCCAATGAGGAGGCCCGCAAGGCTGATGGCGGCAAATATTTTTCTTGTCGTTCCTGACATGCGCCACTGTGCCTCGGAAAATCTGGCAATACAAATCATTCCATCCTCGCTCCAGTGCATCGGGGTGTCCCAAAAATTATTTTGGCATTACCGAGGCTCCATGTTTGCATTTTTTCATCAGGCACCCACATATAAAGACACTACATTTCAAAGGAGCGGACGAAACGCGCGCGCCTCGCAAAAAGACTGAAGGTATCACGTCCGGCATCCCGTGCGGTCGCTGGGGGCGGGTTGCGTTTCTCGCCGGCGCATTGGCGGCAACGGCCGGGATCGCACGTTCCGCGAACCCGCATCCGACCGGCAGTCCCCTGGCGCAAAGTTGGCTCGCCGGATGGCGCACGGGCGTTTCAACGAAGCCGGCCCCTTCAGGCGCCGGCCCTGACCCCCAACAACGCGAAGGCCTGGTGACGATGGATCTGATCGAGAAACTCCCGGGGATGACCGACGACGACCTCGGTACCCTCATGTCCAACGCCGAACGTCTGGTGCAGACCGGGACACCGAAGCAGCAACAGGCCGCCCAGACCATGCTTCCCGCCATTCAGGCCGAAGCCCTCAGGCGGCGCGACCTGAGGCCGGCCAAAAGCCCGTCGCGCGGCAGGAAGGCAGCGGTTCCCCTGCAAGGCGCCTGATGCATCCGCATGGCCGGAGGCCATCCATGGACACCCCGAAATACCACGTCGGCCAGATCGTCTATTTCACAGCCCCGGCCGTGAAGCACGGCGCGCCGAGCAGCGCCCACCGCATCGAACGCCTGTTGCCGTTGGACGATGGCCAGCGCCGATACCGGCTCAAGGCGGTGGACACCGGGCGCGAACGCATTGCCCGCGAGGATCAGCTCAGCGGACGGACAACGGTCGAGGCGTTGGCGCAACGTCTCTACGAGGCCGGCAACACCACCAACGTTCCGTGGGCGCGGCGCGACCGGACCGTCCGCGATCTCTGGCTCAGAGAGGCGCTCGCCCACCTTTCCAAGGACCCCGACGACGCCTGAGTTCCCCGGAAGGACGGCGGAAACGGAGAGTCGCGAGGACCAGAACGCAGAAAAGGACGGCCGAGGCCGTCCTTTCCGGTGATCACATCCGCACCGCGTCAGAGCGCGCGCAGGTTCTCGGCCGAAACCTTGCCGCGACGCGGGTCGCGCACGGCCTCGAAGGAGAGCTTCTGGCCCTCGTTGAGGTTGCCGATGCCCGCGCGCTCGACGGCGGAAATGTGAACGAAGACGTCGGCTGAGCCGTCCTCAGGCTGAATGAAGCCGAAGCCCTTCGTCGGGTTGAACCATTTGACGGTACCGTTGGCCATGGGGTCAGTTCCCTTTCTGGCGGTGCCCCACCCGACATCGGGAGGGGATCAAATTCACTTCGGGAAGAGAGACCCAGGCCCCGGGTGCGGGGCTGGAGAAAACAGACCCCAGAGTAACTTCGACCGCCCCTACATGGGGACTGGCGCTGACACCCGCAAGCCGGGGCCGGCCGATCAATCCGACGATCATCGCCACAAGGAGGCGGACGACGCCCGCCTGGAAGCCGTAACGAGACCCGATAGGGTGCCGGCGGCAGGGTGCCTGTACCGATGCGCCGGGAATTTCCGTCTGCGCTACTGCTGATGATGAACACCGCGCCCCATGTCAGGACGAGGCAGCCGACAATTCGGTCGTCAGGGCTTGGGAATACGGCGATGACGCCGTGCTCCCCGGCGCCTTGCTCCGCGGCAAGACGAAGCGAGTCGTGATCCTCGGTCTCTTGCCGAAATGGCCCATGACCTGCCTGCAGGATTTTCGGACTCAACCGGGAGCGAGCCAATGACCGCCACCTTCGTCAGCGTCGCCGGAGCGGTGCCTCAAGGCGCCGGCGTGTTGCGCGAGCACCTGCGCTGGACCGATGCGGAACGCCGTTGGCGGGTCCTCTCTGCGGCAAACCGCGCAACGCCACAGCCTCCTCCCATATCGCCGCCCGCGCGAGCCGCGTTGCGCGGCGGTGCATGGCCCCGCAGCTTCACCGACGTGTGCGGAACGCGCACCAGCATGGCAGGCGCCATTCCCGCCATCGCGGTTACAAGGAACCGACCATGATCGACCATGACCTGCTGCGGCGATATCAGGCCGCCTTCGGCAACACCTTCGTGGCGATGCGGTGGGCCGAGCGGCCGGACGACGCGGTAAATCGCATGATGCGCGATGCGCTCGGTGGCACGGGCCCCGTCGTTACCGACAGCCGCATCGCCGGTGAACAGGCGGACGGCGACAAGGATATGTCCCTCAAGACCGAACTCGCCTTCTTCGTGGTCGAGGCGCGGAACGGTTGGCTGGTCCGTGCCGACGGATTCGTCTATGGCCCGTACGCATCCTTCGTCCTGGCACTCAATGGGGCTGTGCACGAGGCCCAGGCGGCCGGAGATTGCGGCTTTGCGAGTCTGGTGCTGATCCAGACCTCCGCCGGTCAGCCTTACCAAGCCGCGTGGACGTACGGGCGGGATACGTACCCCGTCGCCGGAGGCCGCTGACCGCCGTCGTTTCGGCAGCCTGGCCTTCCGCGCCCGCGGCCGCCACCGGGTCAGCGCTCAACCTGCCGGTCGGCGGAACGGACCGCACACACCTCATCGGAGCAATTGCACATGCCATCCGTATCCATCGCCCTGATCGACGCGAACAACCTGTTTCGCCAGGGGCTGAAGGCGTTGTTCGCAGATTCGGACTTTCACGTCACGATGGAGACATCTTCGCTCTCGGCGGCGCTCCCGGCCGTCTCGGGGGAAAACGCGCCGCAGCTCATCCTGATTGACCCGACCAGCGTCGGCGGAGCTGCGGACTTGGTCCATTCCCTCAAGGTGGCCTGTCCGGAAGCGCGCATGGTGCTGCTCACCAGCATGCTGGATGCGGGCATCATGACGAAAGCCATCGAAGCCGGCGCGGACGGGTTCCTGATGAAGGACATGTCGACAGAGGCGCTGCTTCAATCGCTGCGGCTCGTCATGATGGGCGAGACGGTCTTCCCGAGCCCCCTGGCCGCACTTCTGATCAGTGGAAAAATGAACGGCGCCACCGCCAAACTGCCGGTCTTGCACAAAGGCGTCTCGCAACGCGAGGCACAGATCCTGCGCTGTCTGCTGAATGGCAACTCCAACAAGGTGATCGCCAACCACCTGAACATCACCGAAGCGACCGTCAAGGTCCACCTCAAGAGCCTGCTGCGCAAGATCAACGCGTCAAACCGCACGCAGGCTGCCATCTGGGGGCTCAACAACGGCTTCGCCGATGGCGGGGGCGGCATTCTGCCGGCTGTTTGACCGGCGTGCCGTCAGTAGAACAGCCCGTCGTTCAGGTCCTGCCTGAATTGCCCACTCCACGAGGAAGGGAGCGCCGAGCGGTAGGTGCGGGCGGTCCGGGTCGGTGCGTATGTCGCCATGATGAGATGGGTCTGGACCGTGCCGCCCTCGACGATGTCCTCCATGGTGAAATCGTTCGGGCGAAGGGTCGCGTGGGCGACACACCGCTCGAACGCCTCTCTTTCGACGTTCTTCCGCAGGAGATCGCTGTCGCGGAAGCGGCCGTGACGGTTCTTGGAAAAGGTCGAGTGATCCGGAACGTCGCCCTCCAGGCCGAGCCGGCAGAACCAACGGTAGGCGAGGTTCAGATGCACCTCCTCGCACAACCGGCGCTCCGAGCGGATGGCGAAGCAGTACCCGATGATGAGCATCCGGATCATCAGGTCCGGATCGATCGAAGGACGTCCGATCGCGCGAAGCAGGTGGTCCGACGGAACGTGGCGTTCGAGGCTGAACTCATAGAACAGCGTCTCCTGCATCACCGTCCGCTCGCCCATCATCGCTGTATCCTCCCCTTCTCAGGAGGACTGAATCAGGGCTTCACGCCGCCGGCAACCCCCACTTTTTCAACACTATCGGCGCAAAGCGGACATCGAGGGAGAGGGGTGCTCCGATCTAGAACGAGCGTTCCTCGGCGTTCTGCCTATACCACTGTCGGACGTGTCCTGCGGCCGGGGCGGCATGGCGCGCTTCCTCCCGCGCCGGTGCCTTCACCCGGAACCATGCGGCGTAGAGCGCCGGCAGGAAGAAGATGGTCAGCACCGTCGCCCCGGTCAGGCCGCCCATGATGGCGACCGCCATGGGGCCCCAGAAGGCGCTTTTGGCCAACGGGATCATGGCGAGGATGGCCGCCGCCGCCGTCAGCACGATGGGGCGGGCGCGGCGCACCGTGGCCTCGATGATGCCCTTCCAGCGCGAGTGCCCCGCGCGCACGTCCTGCTCGATCTGGTCCACCAGGATGACCGAGTTGCGCATGATGATGCCGGCCAGCGCGATGACCCCCAGCATGGCGACGAAGCCGAAGGGGAGGTCGAAGATCAAGAGCGCGCTGGTCACCCCGATCAGCCCCAGGGGAGCGGTCAGCAGGACCATGACGACGCGCGAGAAGCTTTGCAGCTGGAGCATCAGTGTCGTCACCATGATCAGCAGCATCAGCGGCAGCATGGCGTTGATGGAGCCCTGGCCCTTGGCGCTCTCCTCGATGGCGCCGCCCATGGCGATGGCGTAGCCCTCCGGCAGCGTGGCGCGGAGCGTGTTCAGCTCGGCGTTCAATTGCTGGCTGACCACCGGAGCCTGGACGCCGCCGGTCACGTCGCCCTTGACGGTCATGGTCGTCTCGCGGCCGCGGCGCCACAGCACGGGCTCCTCCAGCTCGTATTTGACGCTGGCGACTTGGCTCAGCGGCACGGCGGTGCCACGGCCGGTTCGGATGTTCAGCTCGCCCAGGCGCGACAGGTCCAGCCGCTCGTCCGGCGTGGTGCGCAGGACGACGCCGATCAGCTCAGTCCCCTCGCGGTACTGCGTGATCGGCATGCCGTTCAGCAGCAGTTGCAGGGCGTTCGACAGGTCCTGCTTGGAGATGCCGAGCGCGCGTGCCTTGGCCGTGTCCACCTCGAGCCGGACGCGCTTGGACAGCTCGTCCCAGTCCAGATGGACGTTCGCCATGTTCGGGTGGCCACGCATGCGGTCGCGCACCTGGTAGGCGATCTTGCGGATGGTCGCCGGGTCGTCGCCGGTCACGCGGAACTGCACCGGGTAGCCGACCGGCGGCCCGTTCTCGAGCCGGCTGATGCGCACGCGCGCCGCCGGGAAGTCGGTCTCCAGCCGCCTCTCTAGCCGGTTCAGCACCTCTTCGCGCTCCTCCAGGCCCTTGGTCATGACCACGAACTGCGCAAAATTGGCGTTCTGGAGCTGCTGATCGAGCGGCAGGTAGAAGCGCGGCGTGCCGCCGCCGGTGTAGGCGACCCAGTAATCCACGCCCGCGTCGGCCGCCAGCAGCGCCTCCATCTTCCGCGCCTCGGCGGATGTCGCATCGAAGGAGGCGCCCTCGGCGAGGCGGACGTCCACCAGCAGCTCCGGCCGGCTCGCGCTGGGGAAGAACTGCTGCTGCACGAAGCCGAAGCCGACCAGCGAGGTGACGAAGGCCGCGACGGTCGCTCCGATGGTGACCCAGCGCGCGCGGACGCACGCCTCCACCATGCGGCGCAGGATGCGGTAGCCGCGCGTGTCGTAGATGTCGTGCTCATGGCCTTCGGCGACGACGTGCTTCGGCTTGGGCAGCAGCTTGTAGCCGAGGTATGGCGTGAAGATCACCGCCACCACCCACGACAGCAGCAGCGACAGTCCGACCACCCAGAAGATGGCGTTGGTGTATTCGCCCGCCGCCGATTGCGCGAGCCCCACCGGCACGAAGCCCGCCGCCGTCACGACGGTGCCGGTCAGCATCGGGAAGGCGGTGGAGGTGTAGGCATAAGCCCCGGCCTTCAGCCGGTCCCAGCCCTGTTCCATCTTCACCACCATCATCTCCACCGCGATGATGGCGTCGTCCACCAGCAGGCCCAGCGCGATGATGAGGGCGCCCAGCGAGATGCGGTGCAGGTCGATGCCCAGGATCTGCATGGCGACCAGCGTCAGCGCCAGCACCAGCGGCACGGCTAGCGCCACGACGATGCCCGTGCGCCAGCCCAGGCTGACGAGGCTGACCAGGATGACGATGCCCAGCGCCTCGGCCAGGGATTCCATGAACTCGCCGACCGAATGCTCGACCACCGTCGGCTGGTCGGCGACCTGGGCCACCTCCATGCCGACCGGCAGCGTAGCCTTGATCTTGGACATCTCGGCCTTCAGCGCCTCGCCCAGATGCAGGACGTTGCCGCCCTTCGCCATGACGACGCCCAGGCCCACCGCGTCGTGGCCCTTGTAGCGCATGGTGTAGCGGCGCGGCTCCACGTAGCCCCGCTTGACCTCCGCCACATCGCCGATGGTCAGCATGCGGCCGCCCGTCTCCACGGGGATGGCGCGCACCTCCTCGGCCTTGTCGATGCCGAGGTCGACGCGCACGAACACCCGTTGCGAGCCCGAATCTACGTCGCCCGCCGCGGCGATGGCGTTCTCGCGCTGGAGCGCCTGGATGACCGTCTCCACCGGCAGCCCGAAGCTGGCGAGCCGCTGGCTGGAGATCTCGACGAAGATCCGTTCCTCCTGCGGGGCGATCAGCTCCACCTTCTCCACGTCGGGCAGGTGCAGGAGGCGGGCGCGCACCTCCTCGGCTACTTTCTTGAGCTGGGCCGGCGTGAAGTCCTCGCCCATGAAGGCGTAGATGGCGGAATAGACGTCGCCGAACTCGTCGTTGAAGGAGGGGCCGATCACGCCTTCGGGCAGCGTGTGGCGGATGTCGCCGACCTTCTTGCGCGCCTGGTACCACAGGTCGGCCACCTTGCGCGGCGGCGTGTAGTCCTTGAGCGTCAGGAAGATCACCGACTCGCCGGGCTTGGAATAGCTGCGCGCGAAGTCGTAGTAGGGGACTTCCTCCAGCTTCTTCTCGATGCGGTCGGTGACGAACTGCTCCACCTCGCGGGCGGTGGCGCCGGGCCACTCCGTGCGGATGGTCATCACCTTGAAGGTGAAGGATGGGTCCTCCGCCCGACCCAGGTTCCTGTAGGCCAGCGCGCCCGCCAGGACGGTGGCGAGGATGAAGAACAGGACCAGCGTGCGGTGCCTCAGCGCCCACGCCGACAGGTTGCCGCGGTCGGAATCGTTCATTGACCCGGCTCCGTCCAGATGCGGACCTTCTGCCCGGCGTCGAGCTTGTGCACGCCGGCGGTGACGACGCGCTCACCGTCCTTCAGTCCGTCGGCGACGATGGCAAGGTCGCCGGCGTAGGCCGCCACCGTTACCGGACGCAGCTCCAGCCGGTCACCACCGGGATTGGGGCCACTGGCATCTGCATCGGCGCCCGCGACGACCCACACGGCCGTGCCCTGGCCGTTCTGTGTCACGGCGCTCAGCGGCAGTCGGGCGATCATGCCGCCGCGCTCCTGCCGGGTGGTCAGCGTCGCGGTCATGCCCAGCTGCACGGTCGGCGGCGGGTCCTTCAGCGTGATGCGCGCCTGATAGGTGCGGGTGCCGGGATCGGCGCTCGGGCTGATTTCGCGCAACGTGCCGGGGATGCTGAGACCCGGCTGCGCCCACAGCTCCACCGACAGGGTGCGCTGGGGAAGGCTGGCCACCTGCTGTTCGGGGATGTTGGCGACGACCTCCACCTCACCCAGCTTGGCGACGCGGATGGCGGTCTGTCCCTGCGCCACCACCTGTCCCGGCTCGACGAGCACGGCGGTGACGACCCCCGGCCCGTCCGCCAGCAGCGTCGTGTATTGCAGGGAATTGTTCAGCACGCGCAGCTGCGCCTCGATCTCGCGGACGTGGGCCTCCGCCTTGTCCAGCGCGGTCTTGCGGCGATCGTACTCCTGCTTCGTCGTCCAATCGCCCTTGCGGAGCTGGGCGTAGCGGTCAAAGTCGGCGCGCGCGTTGGCGGCATCCGCTTTTGCGGATTCCAACTGCGCCTGCGCGGCGCGGACCTGGAGCTGGATGTCGGCCGGGTCCAGCTTCGCCAACGGCATGCCGGGCTCGATGCGTGTGCCGACTTCGACAAGCCGGGCGACCACCTTGCCGGCGACGCGGAAGCCCACATCCGCCTCGATGCGCGGCCGGACCACGGCGGGGTAGCGGATTGTGTCGTCGGCGGATTCCAGCGTCACCGTAGCGACGCGCACGGGGCGGGGCTCCGGCGCCGGGGCGGTGTTTCCGTCCTTGCAGCCGGACAATGCCGCGGCCCCCAGGAACAGAATTGCTGCCAGCCCATATATCTTTCGCCGAGCCATTACCCCCTCCAGACTGGACTGAACTGTATCGTACTGGTAGACTCCTAAATCGAAGCCCTGCCGCCGTCAAGAGTGAACGATACGGTTTAGTCCAGATGATACCCGAACTTTCCTCCTCCCCCCCATCCGATCCGAAGACGGAGCAGATCCTCGCCGTCTCCCGGGAGACGTTCCTGGAACTGGGCTACGCAGCGACCTCCATGGATCTGGTGGCGCAGCGCGCGCGGGTGTCGAAGACGACCCTCTACACGCGTTTTCCGTCCAAGGAGGAGTTGTACGTCGCGACCATCTCGGCGGAGTGCGACCGGCGCGGGATGCGGTTCGCCCCCGATGCCTTCGACGATCTGCCGCTGGACGAGGCGTTGCACCGCATCGGCCGTCGCTTCGTGGACCTGATCTGGTCGGCGGAGGCCATCAAGATGCACCAGTCCGTAACGGGGGAGGCGATGCGCTTCCCCGAGGTGGCGCGGCTCTTCTTCCAGGCCGGACCGGAGAAGGCCATCGCCGCCTTCGTCGCGTTCTTCGAGCGCGCGGCCGCGCGCGGCCTGATCAAGGCCGACGACCCTGCTTTCGTCGCCAGGCAACTCCTGGCCGCCTTGCAAGGCGGCCCCTACTGCGCCCTGAGCCTCGGCCTTTGTCCGCCGCCCACGGAGGAGGAGCGCGACGCGTTCGTAACCAAGGCCGTCGCCCTGTTCATCCGCGGAATCCAGTAGCCCGGCCAGGCATTGGCTTCATCGCACGGACGAGGCGCCGCCGGTTCCATGGTGGGTACCCCGACGACGCTGTTCGATCAGATCCTGTCGCTGGATCGGGGCCGCCGCTTCCTATCAGGCCCATTCGGACACGGATCCGAATGGTCGTGATCGGATGACAGTTGTGATCATGCGGGCCTGTGCCTGTTTGAACTGGCATCCGACACCTCCATAGGAGAGCGCCATGGAAAGGCCAGCTGTTATCGGTCGGACGGTCCAGGAGACCGACATCTGGCTGAAGGAACTTCGCAATGAGATGCGGATCGACAACCCGGATACGGCCTATGCAGCGTTGCGCGCGGTACTGCACGAGCTTCGCGACCGACTCACCATCAATGAAGCCGCCCAGCTTGCCGCCCAATTGCCGATGCTGATCTGTGGCATCTATTTCGATGGGTGGAAACCTGCCGTCAACCCGACGCGGGTACGTACGCTCCAAGGGTTTCTGGACGGTGTTCGTGACAAGGCCCCCGGGCACCGGGAACTCGATCCAAACTGGGCCACGCGCTGCGTATTCGCGTTGCTTGCCCGCCACGTTGCGCCAGGAGAGATTGAAGAGGTCATCCAATCCTTGCCCCAGGAGCTACGGGCGTTGTGGCCGGGGCGCGGCGATGCAGGAGGCCTGAGCCATGCCGCAGGCGCCATGCGAGATATCGAGAAACAGCCTGCGTCAAGAGTTGAGGCTGGTCAGAAGCAGTCGTAGTCGTAGGTCGGGCCAACCGCAGGGCGGCCCGACCAGCGTTGGCATACCGACCATTCACCACCGAGGCACCAAGGCACCAAGATAATCGAAGGGCCCTTTCCTGCCCGCGGCGATCCGGGCGGACTGGGCCTCTTGGTGGTCCTTGGTGCCTTGGTGCCTTGGTGGTGATCGTCCGCCATGGCGACGCCTGTCGGCCGCGCTGGCGCTTGGCCCGACCTACGAAAGCTGACCAACGCTTTTCCATGCTCCGGAGATGGCACACAGAAAGCGTGCCTTGCCGCCGTGCGCAATGTTGTCCATCCTTGATGGTCGCTGAAAAAGAGGGGAGGGCGCCGTGATGCGAACGGTGATCGCGCTCACGCTTGGTCTAATCCTGGCGAGCGGCAACGTCCAGGCGGCTGACGCGGTTCGCGTAGGCTCCAAGCTGGACGCCGAGAGCGGCCTGCTTGGAACCATGATCCTCCAGATGCTGGAGGCCAACGGCATCAAGACCGAGAACAAGGTTCAGCTCGGCCCGACGAAGATCGTCCGCAGCGCGCTGCTGGCGGGCGAGATCGACATCTATCCCGAATACACCGGGAACGGCGCCTTCTTCTTCAACGTGGAGAGCGATCCCGTCTGGAAGAACGCCGGCGCCGGGTACGAGAAGGTCCGGCAGCTCGACCAGGAGAAGAACAACGTCGTCTGGCTGAAGCCGGCGCCGGCCAACAACACCTGGGCGCTCGCCGTGCGCAAGGACGTGGCGGCCCCCAACAACCTCGCCACCATGGAGGATTTCGCCAAGTGGGTCGCCGGCGGCGGCAAGGCGAAGGTCGCCGCCTCGGCGGAGTTCGTCGAGAGCCCGGCGGCGCTGCCCTCCTTCCAGGGAACCTACGGTTTCACGCTCCGCCCCGACCAGATCCTGGTGCTGGCCGGCGGCGACACGGCGGCGACCATCCGGGCGGCGGCCGAGGGGACATCGGGGGTGAACACCGCCATGGTCTACGGGACGGACGGCGCCATCGCCGCGCTGGGCCTCGTCGTGATGGCGGACACCAAAGGCGCGCAGATGGTGTACGAGCCGGCACCCATCGTCCGCGCCGCGGTGCTGGAGAAGAACCCCGGGATCAAGGGGGCGCTGGAGCCCGTCTTCGCGTCGCTGGATTCCGAGACCCTGCGCTCGCTGAACGCCCGGATCTCGGTCGAGGGCCAAGACGTGAAGCAGGTTGCCACGGCGTACCTCAAGTCCAAGGGGTTCCTGAAGTAAGGGCCTGAAGTAAGGGAATGATCCGCAACCGCGTCCTGCTCGTGCTGGCTGCCACGGCCGTGGCGGCGGCACTGGCGCTGCCCTTCTTGAGCTTCGCGCCCAACCGGCTGCTGTCGGGCCGCGGGATTGCGTTGTCGGCGGTGTTGGACCTGCCCTGGGGGGTGGCGCTGCTGCCCGGTGTCGTCCTGCTGGCGGCGCCGTTCCTGCGGCCGTCGAAAACCGTGCTGGCGGCGACCGTCACCGCGGCGATCCTTTTCGCGGCCGGGCTGGTCGGGTTGGCCGGACAGCACGCGGCGCAGCTCGCCGCCACCGCGGCGCCGGCGGCGCGCACGTCGTTCGGCGCCGGGTTCTGGATCATGGAGACGGCGGCGCTGCTGGCCGCGCTGGACGGCGTTCGCCGCCTCGGGCTCTCGCCGCCGTTGCGCATCGCGGTGGGCGCGGCCGCCCTGGCCCTGGTCGCCGTGCAGGTCGCGGCGGGGCACCTGGACCAGCTGTCGATCCTGAAGGAATACGCGAACCAGCGCGATGTCTTCGTCGCGGCGGTCGTGCGGCACGGCGTGATCGTCGCGGCGTCGCTGGTGCCGACGCTCCTCGTCGGCGTGCCGCTGGGGGTGCTGGCGCAGCGCTCGCGCGCCGTGGGCGGCATCGTCTTTCCGGTACTCAATGTGGTCCAGACGATCCCGTCCATCGCGCTGTTCGGGTTGCTGCTGGCGCCGCTGTCGGCCCTGGCGGGCGCGCTGCCCCAACTGGGGATCAGCGGCGTCGGGCTGGCGCCGGCGGTCATCGCGCTGACCCTCTACTCGCTGTTGCCCATCGTGCGGAACATCGCCGCGGGGCTGGACGGCGTGCCGGACTCCGTGCGCCAGGCGGCGCGCGGCATGGGGATGACACCGCGCCAGATCTTCCTGCGCGCCGAGGTGCCGCTGGCCCTGCCTGTGTTCCTGTCGGGGCTGCGGATCACGCTGGTGCAGGCCGTCGGGCTGGCCGCGGTGGCGGCGCTGATCGGCGCCGGCGGGCTGGGGGCCATCATGTTCCAGGGGCTGTTCGCCAACGCGCTGGACCTCGTGCTGCTGGGCGCGGTGCCGGTGATCCTGTTCGCCGTCGTCGTCGATGCGGCGCTGAAGCTCCTCGTAGCACTGGTCGCGAGGGGGGCGGCATGATCGCGTTCGAGCGGGTGACGAAGCGGTTCGGGCCGTGGGCCGCCGTGGACGCGGTGTCCTTCACCGTGGAGGAGGGTGAGCTCTGCGCCCTGATCGGCCCCTCGGGATCGGGGAAGTCCACCGCGCTCAAGATGATCAACCGGCTGATCGTCCCGGATGCAGGCACCATCCGCGTCGCGGGCGAGGACATAGCCCGCCTGCGACCCGAGGACTTGCGACGTCGCATGGGCTACGTCATCCAGTCCGTCGGGCTGTTCCCGCACTGGACGGTCGAGCGCAACATCGCGACCGTGCCCGACCTACTAGGCTGGCCGCAGGCGCGCGTGCGCGACCGGGTGACGGAACTGCTGGAACTGCTGAAGCTGGATCCCCGGCGCTTCCGGGGCGCGTTCCCGCACCAGCTCTCCGGTGGCCAGCAGCAGCGCGTCGGCGTTGCCCGCGCGCTGGCGGCGGAGCCTCGGATCCTGCTGATGGACGAGCCGTTCAGCGCGCTCGACCCGATCACGCGCGAGGCTTTGCAGGCGGAACTGGCGACCATCCACCGGGAGACACGGACGACCATTGTCTTCGTCACCCACGACATGGACGAGGCGCTGAAGCTGGCGAACCGGATCGCCGTCCTGGACCAGGGGCGGCTCGTGCAGTGCGCCCCGCCGTTGGAGATCCTGACCCGGCCTGCCGACGATTTCGTCCGCGACCTCGTCGGCCGGGAGGAATGGGGGCTGAAGGTGCTCGCGGTGGAGACGGTCGGCCAGCGCGTCCGGCCGGATGGCGAAGCGGCCGGCGTACCGCTGCCCAGCGCCATGCCGCTGCGCCGTGCATTGTCCGAGATGGTGGCGCGCGGCACCGACCGGCTTCCGGTGGTCGACGACCAGGGGCGGCCGGCCGGGGTCCTTCACCTGGCCGACCTCGTGCGGCCATGACCGGGCGGGTTCTGGATCTGCTGACCGACCGCCTGACGCTGGCGCTGCTGGTGCTGACGGCGCTGATGTTCGGCATGCCCGCGCTGAAGCCGCTGTTCGCGGTGCTCTACCCGTCGCTCGAGCGGCCGCTCTACGAAGCGGACAGCTTCCTGGCCCTCACCGCCGATCATCTGGCGTTGGTCGGCCTATCGAGCCTGGGGGCGGTGCTCGTAGGCTGCACGGCCGGCATCGTCGTGACGCGGCCCTCGGGAGCGGAGTTCCGCGGCCTGCTCGAAGCGGTGGCGACCATGGGGCAGACCTTCCCGCCGGTCGCCGTCCTCGCCGTCGCCGTGCCGGCCATCGGCTTCGGCGTGGAGCCGGCGCTGATCGCGCTGACGCTCTATGCCCTGCTGCCCATCGTGGAGAACACGGTGGCCGGTCTCGAGGGGGTGCCGGCAAGCGTGCTGGAGACGGCGCGGGGGCTGGGCATGCGGCCGGTCGAGATCCTGCTGCGCGTCGAGTTGCCGCTGGCCGCACCCGTGATCCTGGCGGGCATCCGCACGGCCGTCATCATCAATGTGGGCACCGCCGCCATCGCCTCGACCGTGGGCGCCAAGACCCTCGGCCTGCCGATCATCATCGGCCTGAACGGCTCGAACCCGGCCTACGTCATCCAGGGAGCCGCGGTCGTCGCCGTGCTGGCCGTCGTCCTGGACTTCGGGTTCGACCGGCTGACCTTCCTGCTGTCGCGCTGGCGGGTGTGATGCTGGACCCTTCCTACGGAACATCCGCCTGTGCGATCTCGCGCTTGAGCTTTTCGAGCAGCGCATGGAGGAAGCTCGACCGCTCCTCGGCGCGGTGGACGAAGGCGCCCGGACCGCCGATCACCCGGTCGGCGAAATAGTCGGCGAGCCATGCCACGTCGTCGAGGATGACCAGGCCGTTGATGATTATGCCGTCGGCGACGAGGCGGTCGCGGGCGACCTCCGGCAGGATGCCGATGTTGTTGTAGCCGTTGCTGACGAGGTCGATGACGCGCCGCGGCGCCGACACGCCGCTGGAGCGGAACAGCGCCGCGGCGTTGAGCAGCGCGGCGCCGATCCCGGTACTGCCGGCGGACTGCCGGCGGGGTACCGCGTCGATGGCGGCGGCGAACGCGCGGACGCTGGATTCGTCGGCGAGCAGCGTCCAGGGGACGAGCACATCCAGCGTCGCCGGATCCGACCACCGCACGAGCGTCACGGCGATCCGGCCGCGGTACCCGCCGCCGACCGCCGCCGCCACGGCCGGGTCGCGGAAGGCCGCGGCATGGCCGCCGAGCTCCAGTTCGAGCATGGCGGGGTCGATGCTCGCTGAGCCGTCTACCGCCAGCACGAGTTCGAGGTCGGCGGGAATCTGGGCGGCGGCGGCACCGGGCCATAGGACACCGGCCCACAGAATGATCGCGGCGGCAACTCTCCTCGGCACCGACATGGCGAGGCTCCCGTGGACCGGTCGGACATCGAATCTGTACCAACCGCGACGGCTCTCCCCCGGTTGCGCCAAGGGGGATCGATGACAATGGTCCGGCTGGCGATGGGCCATAAAAAACATTTGCAATCGTCGGCGTTCTTCCGAGTAAAAATGCCGTAGCTTAGCCGTTTGGGAGTGCTTGCCGAGGGGCGCCGGTCCGTCGGGTTCGCACTCGAACAGGAAGGAAAAACGTAGATGCGCAGCGTGCTTCTGGTCATGGTCGTGGCCGTGGCTCTGTCCGGATGCCAGACCAACAGCATGGGAGGCAAGGAAACTGCCGGGACGATTGGCGGCGCCGTGGCCGGCGGACTGATCGGCTCCCGCTTCGGCGGCGGTGCCGGCAAGCTGGTGGCGGTCGGCGCGGGCACGCTGCTCGGCGCGTTCGTCGGGCGGGAGATCGGGTCGTCGCTGGACAAGGCCGACCAACAGTACGCCGAACAGGCCGCCTACCGCGCCTACAGCGCCCCCATCGGCCAGAAGATCACCTGGAACAATCCGCAATCCGGCCACTCCGGCACGGTCGTCCCGGTGCGCGACGGCTACGCCCAGTCCGGCGCCTACTGCCGGGAGTTCCAGCAGACGATCAACGTCGGCGGCCGCGCCGAGGAGGCTTACGGCACGGCGTGCCGGCAGCCGGACGGCTCCTGGAAGATCGTGAACTGATACAGGCATCCGTGGACGAGGCCGAGATCGCGCGTCGGCTCGGCCCCGATCCGACGCCGCGGCTCGCCCGTCTGGTGCTGTGGGTCGCGGTTCCCGCTTTGCTCGGATTCGTCGTGCTGGTGCTGGCCGGGGCCGTCCGCATGACGCTGTGGGAAGACCTGCTGGTGCCGGTCGCCCTGATCGCCGCCGGTTGGGGGGCGTGGTCGGTCATCGAGGAGCGCGCCGTCGCGGTCAGGAGCTACGAACTGGCGGCCGAGGCGCTGCGGTCCGGGCGTCTCGCTTCCACCTGGCAGGTGCGCCGGGCGGAGACCGGGGAGTTGGTGATCGTCGACCCTGCCAACTGGCTGTTGTTCGTGGGTGACCGCATCGTCGACCTGGAGGATGTCGGGCGGATCGACCTCGACGGCAGCGCGGTGACGATCGAGACCCGCGGGCCCGGCGCCCGCTCCTGGCATCTCGACCTCGGCGACCGGGCGGAGGCCGCGGCGTTCCGGCAGGCGCTGGCGGATCTCGTCGGAATCGAGTGACTCTCAGCAGGGCAATCGGATGAAGGTCTTTCATCCTACCTGGCGGGAAACGTTCCGGTCGGAGGCACGGCCTCCGACCGGCGGTCCTGGGCACCGCACGCCGGGCGGGGGTCGCACTCCCGCCCGGAACGGTTCCCGGTCACGGCGGATTTCCTGATCCTGCACAGCTCTTTGCACCGCACCGTTGCCACGGCGATCTCTACGGCGGTAGCCTTCCGGAACCATGCGCAGCCACCGCCGCGACGCTCCCGCCACCGAACGCAATCGGGTACCCATCCTGGAGGTGCTGCGCCGCGTCCTGCCGGCGGAGGGGCTGGCGCTCGAGCTCGCGAGCGGCACCGGGCAGCATGCGGCGTTCTTCGCCGCGGCGCTACCCACCCTGACCTGGCAGCCCAGCGATCCGGATCCGATCCTTCGCGCCAGCATCGCCGCCTGGACCGAAGGGCTGCCCAACGTGCGCCCGCCGGTCGAACTGGACGCCACCCGCCGGCCCTGGCCCATCGCGCGAGCCGACGCGGTCCTCTGCATCAACATGATCCACATCACGCCGTGGGCGGCATGCCTGGGGCTGCTGGATGGTGCGGGCACGGTCCTGCCGGCGGGCGGCGTGCTCTACCTCTACGGGCCCTATCGCCGGGGTGGGGCGCACACTGCGCCCAGCAACGCCGTGTTCGACGCCGACCTCCGCGCCCGCAATCCCGCCTGGGGGGTGCGCGACCTGGAGGCGGTGGAGGCCGCCGCGACGGCCGCCGGTTTCACTCTGGCGGAGATCGTCGAGATGCCGGCCAACAATCTTTCACTCGTCTTTCGCCGGCCCTGACGGATCGCCCTCGACCAGCGCCGCCACAGCGGCGAACGCGGCGGTGACGCGCGCCACCACCGCCGCGCGCGCCTCGGCCGACAAGGTTGCTCCGACGCCGCTCTCCGCCAGCAGGCAGAGATCATCATGCTTCGCGGCGAGGTCGAGCACGGCGTCCCGCAACGGCCCCGGCTCCGCCGCCGAGGCGAGCCGGGCGAGGTCCGCCAGTTCGTCGCGCAGAAGCGCGAAGCCGACGTCGGCCGCACCGTGGCGGCGGGCATCCTCCACGGTGTCGATGGCCGCCAGCCAACCGGCGACCGCCTCGTGCAACGGATCCGGCACCCTTGTATCTCCCCGGCGGCCCTTATACGGACGGCGCTTGAAGGCTTCCATTGAGGCGGTGGCGTTCCACCTGTCTGAGGATGGGCAGCAAGGTTCACCTGGTTCATCACCTTGAGGCCGATGAGCTGCATCGGCGGTACAAGGACGC